>VFQT010002224.1_pt1 | contig 20537 bp, 15 predicted proteins | sample 3512381 | NCBI WGS metagenome assembly VFQT01 (sample SAMN10412376, study PRJNA504923) | tailings metagenome | isolation source: Relicate 2 Philex TSF3 active mining site | place: Philippines: Tuba, Benguet | collected 2017-08-29
TAATGCGGTGAATTCAGCAGCCGGTCCACCGTACGCGGCCACCAGTCGGCCGCCGTGTCGGCGATCATCGCGGACTGTTCAGCCAAAGTCGGTGGCAGTCCCGTTACCAGAAAACTGGCCCGACGCAACAGGACCCGCCGCTCAGCCACCTCGCTCGGCAACAACCCGTGCTGCTGCAACCCCTGCCAGACAAAGGCATCAATCGCACCAGCCGCCCACGCTGCCCCGTCCGCCGAAACCGTCGGAGGGTCTGTCCGGGCCAGCGGACGATACGACCAGAATTGCCGCGCTGCCGAAAAATCAATCGCCGTCGCTGCCGGACGTGGCTTAGCCGTGTACTGCGGCAAAACTGCACCCGCACGCACCCACTGCTGCAGCTTCGCAATCTCTGACGCCGGGAGCCTCCCGGACGGAGGCATCTGCAGATCCGGATCAGCATACTCCACTGCCTGCAGCAGCAGCCCCTTACCCGCAGCCTCGCCGGTCCCCGCAAACAAACCACCACGACTGCCGCCTGCCGCAATGCCCTCCACCGTCTCCAGATCCAGATCGCCATTTTCGCTCGCCAGCGTACGCGAATGACACTCCACGCACCGCTGCTGCAGGATCGGACGAATCTCCCGCTCGAAGTACTCCGCTGACTCAGCGATATCCGACTGCAGACCCCCGGCGATCGCCAGCTGCGGCACAGCACTCAGGCAGCAACAAACCGCGGCCAGCAGATTGGCCAGACACCGCACCCGAGACCGGTACCCCGTCCGCACACGACTGCATCCAGACCACGTATCGCTGAACTGCCGCATCGTCCGCCTCCCCAGCCCCGCTGCTGACAGCAGCAAACTCGTCAGGTCAACCGCACCCACTCAAAAAAACCAAGCTCTTCCAGCCCCCTTCGCAGTGACACTGCAGCCTCATCCGTCAAACGCACATTGGGCAGCCGCGGAGCCCCCACCGGAGCCCCCAGCCAGCCCATGACCGTCCGCGCCGCCCCCATGTACCCGAACGAGGCCAGCAGCCGAATCAACTGCACCGACCGGTACTGCTCCTCACGCGCCTGATCCAAAGCACCCTGCTGCAAAGCCGCCAGCAGACGCAGATAAATCGGGGCAGCAAAATTGTAACTGCTGCCCACCGCACCCGTCGCTCCCAGACACGCCGCCGCCAGCAGCATCTCATCCACACCAAACGCGATGTCGAAACGCCCCCCATCGAAACGCTGACAAATCTGAAAACTCATCAAATCCTGATTCGTAAACTTCAAACCCCGGAAATTCGAAATTCGCTCACCCGCACGCTGCAACAGATCCGGCATCGACAAATTCACACCCGTCATCACCGGAATGTCATAGAAGTAAAACGGTGTTCCTGGCGCCGCTGCAGCCACCTGCTCACACCAATCACAAAGTTCAGCCACAGATCGCGGACGAAAGTAGGAAGGAGCCTGAGCAGCAATCGCCACTGCCCCGATTTTCTCCGCATGAGCAGCCAGCTGGCGACTGTCACGCAGACAGTTCGAACCCACATGCACGATCGGCATGACCGAACCGCCCCGCAGCACCTGCAGCCAACGCTCCGACAAATCCTGACGCTCGCCCACACTCAGCGAATGACTTTCACCAGTGCTGCCGCAAATAAAGACTCCCGCGACACCCTGCGAAACCATCAACTGCGCCTGCCGCTCCACCGCCGACAACTGCAGCTCACCACTGTCATCGAACGGTGAATGCACCGCCGCAATCAATCCTGCCAGTCGCATCGCCGTACTCCCTGACAACCTGCCGAACCACCAACCTATCGCATCAGCTCGGAAATTTCCGCCGGCGTAAACCGGTTCTGCAAGCGGGCTCCCAACTGACTGACCACCCGCGCTGCAGCGTGCGAGGCCAGATGGCCGGCCTGCTTCCAGCTCATCCCGTTTGTGATGCCAAACAGCAGTGCCCCGGCATACATGTCCCCCGCACCGGTCGTGTCAATCGCCTGCGTTGGTACCCCCTCAATCGGTATCGGTCGCCCCTCGTGCATCAGCAGTGAACCATTCGGTCCCAGAGTCATCGCCACGTTTTCGCAGTTGCGATGCAGCTCAGCCGCACATTCCACCGAATCCGTTTTTCCAGTCAGCGCCTGAGCCTCCAGTTCGTTGCAGAAAAACAAATCCACCGGGCCCCGCACCAGCGACCAGATCTCGTCCTTCAGCAAGTCACACAGGAATGGGTCGGATGCCGTAAACGCCACCTTGCAGCCCGCATTCTTCGCAATCTCAATGGCACGGTACACCGCCGCCTTCTGCACCGGATTGAGCAGCAGATAGCCCTCGACGTACACATACTTCGCCTTTCGCAGGTCGTCCTCGTTGAGGTCGTCCGCACAGAATGTCGCGGAAACCCCAAGGTTGGTCAGCATGGTTCTCTGAGCATCCTCAGTGATCAGAATCGCCGATGTTCCGGTCTGGCCAACTGTGGCCGGCGGCACGTCCATCCGCACCCCCAGTCGACGCATGTCGTCCACAAAGAACTGCCCCAGCTCATCAGCGGCCACACGACCCGCAAACGCCGCCCGACCACCAAAATCAGCCACCGCCACAATCGTATTGGCAGCGGAACCACCCGCACAGCGATGCAGCGAAATCCCGGTAAGTCGATCCAGCACTGCCGACTGCTGAGCATCATCCACGAGGGTCATGATGCCCTTGTCAAAACCCGTCTGCTGCAGCCAGTTCTCACTGATCCGCGCCTGAATATCCACCAGCGCGTTGCCCAGTCCGAATACGTCGTATTGCATGCCGGCCTTCAGCCTTCCAGAGTATCCTGTTTGAGGGACCTGCAGCGCTCATCAGGTTCGCCGACGATCCCCACACCGGCGCGACGGCCGCGATGCTACAGAAAAATTCTGCCACGGTCGAACGTTCGGCCCACTGTTCGGGGACCCTCGTCGATCCGGGAATACTGCGCCGGAAGAACCCGCACCACCGCTAATGCCGCACAACACGGCTCAATACCGAGGCTCCCACGAATCCCAGAATCAGATTCGGAACCCACATCGCCCACAACGGATTCAGTGACGCATTCTTGGACAGGTTGAGCATCAGAAACATCACCGGGTAGTAAATCAGCAGGATCGGCAGAAAGCACATGACAAACGTGGTGATGAACTGACGCCGTGCCTGCAGCATCGCAAACGGTCCACCCACGAACACAAAAAACAGACAACTGGCGGCCATCGAAAACCGACTGTGCAGCTCCGTCCGAAATCGCAGTTCCTGATTGCGAGCCCTCCGCTGCTCGCCCTGCAGCACTCCCAGTTGCTCGCCCGTGAGATTCGGAAAATCTCCCGTCATCAGCAGCATGGCCGCTTCCTGAGCCGCTTCGGTCTGCTTTCGACGCTGCGTCAGCTGCATCTCCTGCACTCCCCGCGTCAAAGCCTCGAGCGTCATATGCCGCGATTTCACCCGCGCCAAAGACTCCGGCAGCGGAAATGTCAGCTCCGTCCGATCCAGCTCTGCCAGAGTATCCCCGCCGGCTCGGGTGCCCCGAGCGTTCTTCAGGAGAATCCGAATCACCTTGGCCTCCAGATCAAAACGCATCGAAGCCTCGGCCGCTCGCACACTCACCTGCTCGTGGTTGCGAGTCCTGTACTGAAACGTGGCATCCTTCAGCACACGATTCTGCACGTCATGAACCGTGATCGAAAAGCCCCGCGACGCATCACTCACATGCCGATCATGAGCCAGACTGTCCAGAAAGATGTCTTCCATCGCCTGAGTGACGATGCGTTCGATATTCGAGACCGCCCACGGGATCACATAGCTCGTCAGGCTGAATGACACGGCCGTTAGAACCGTCCCCAGCAAAAACGCCGGCCACAGCAGCTGCGTGGCACTGATACCCGCAGCCTTCGCCGCCACAACCTCCAGATCCCCCGAGATCCGGCCGTAGACAATACAGACCGTCAGCAGCAAAGTCGCCGGTATGGTAAACGGCAGCATACTGGGCACGACAAAGGGCAGAATCTGCAGGATCTGAGCCAGCCGCAAACCACGCTCAGTGGCCTCCTGAAACAACCCGAGAAACACCAGCATCACGGTCAGAACAGCCACCAGCAGCAGAAACACCCGCAGCAGCTCGCCCATGATATATCGCTGCAGCAGTCTCATTTCGCCTTCCTGCGCTCCCTATGTCCCCCTGACGGCCCCACTCCCAGCACATCCCGTAGTCTAAATTGCCGTCGAAAACCCCACAACCCCGGAATAGTCCGCACGTCCGGGGTCCCTCATTCACCCGGCTGCAGGAACCTCCGTCAGCCCAAAAGAAAACGGTCGCAGGAACCGATTGCCGGACCCGCGACCGTCTTCAATGCACCAGCACCGCCGGCAACGGCCGGAGGTTCTTACAGCTTGTCAGCCATCGATTTTGCCTTCGCCTTGATCTTGCCTGGATCAGCGAGACCTTCCAGTTCCGAGAGCTCCTTCAACAACGCTTCAGCCGTGGCGGCATCAGTCGCCTTCAAAGACTCCAGAGATTCGCGAATCGAACTGGCCACACTGCCCAGCTCGCCAGATGCCGCGACCTCCGCCAGCTGAGCCTTGGCAGCCGGTGGCGTTGGTGGCGTCACCTGCTCAGACGGGAGTGATGAGGAGCACCCGGAAACTGTGAACAAACACAGCAGCAATGCTGCTGAAATACACACTCGCAACATCAGTAATCTCCAGTGACTTCACCACCATTGATGGAACCCACGTTCTGCCAGACATTCAGGTCCACGTTCTCGGAAACAAATCGCACCGAGCCATCCGCGAGGCAGATCTGTACGCCACCAGTGTGGCGACTGCGGGCGGGAAAGAACCCCTGGGAATCCATCCAGCCGCAACCCACACAGGTCTGGCAGGTCGGATAACGCCAGTTTGGCACCGCAACGGTGTTGAACAGCGTTTGTGCAGGCATCCCGATCGCCCAGTCACGGCCACCATGACTGTGATGATTACCAATGCCCGCCTGACAGGCCACACCGTAAGCGTCTACCTCGGCCTGAGTCGGTCGCTGTGCATTTCCGTTAAATGCAATTCCACGCACCACGTCACCAGCACGGTAAGCTGCACCGTTGTTGTCACCCATCAGCTGTTCGCCGAGCGCCACCGAGTTTGATGTGCCGTCGTTGATGTCACGCATCCGTGTCACGACGTCAAACCGAAAGACCCCGTTGCGAAAAGCCTGGTTCACATACTGACCAAGATTGGTGCCCATGCTCCCCGGATAGCTGTTGTTGCCTGTTTCCGCAGTGCTCATCGGCGTGTCTGAAGGACACAGAAATGCCGGCAACCGCTGCCGTCGCCCAACAGTATTCTGCGGCGCATCGAAGTAGCTGTTGAAGTCCAGGGTGGTATACAGTGCTGTCTGCTCGATGTACGGCAAAAGCATCGAATGCAGACTGAAACCACGCCAACCCGTCAGAGTGTTGTTCGCCGGAATCGCAGATTGGGTGCGAATGTGCGCCGGAGGAAAACAATTGAACGTGTCATGGTAGTTGTGCAGTGCAATCCCCAACTGCTTCAGATTGTTCTTGCACTGCGTCCGCCGAGCGGCTTCGCGAGCCTGCTGGACAGCGGGCAGCAGCAACGCCACCAGAATGGCGATGATCGCAATCACCACCAGCAACTCAATCAGAGTGAATCCCCGCGACTTCATCTTACTGTACATATGCACCTCATGAGAAAAGAAATGACCGGTCAGGCGGACAAATCAACACCGTATCTGAGCATTCCGTGTCGGGATGTTAGACGATATTTCAATTTTTTTTCCGAAAACGTAGTTTGGACTTCGCCGAGAGTTCATATTGCCATTAACGGGAACTACCGCTGTTGCTCGACCATTCCACTCACAGCATTTGCCGTTGCGATCCATCAAACAATCCGATGGATCGAATATCCATTACCGCTCTCCAAAGCCCCGACTATGGGTCCAGCACAGGACAATCTCCACCGGAAACAGGTTGCCCCGGCAATTACCGGAGGTCGCCCGCCCCGTTTTATTGGTCGAACTCCAGCGGCACTGCTGCTGCTGACCGCCACACTCGTCATACTTGTGATTGCCGGAGTCCCCTCGCTGCTGCTGAACCAGCAGGTGGCAGCCTGCCTCGCCCGGCGGCGCTATGAAACCGCTGAGCAGTGGCTGAACTGGTGCCATCGACTGCAAATCAGCAACGCCGAAACGACCTTCCTCAATGCGCGACTGTCGCGGAAGCAGTTGCAGCTCCGCGAAGTCCCCCCGCTGTTGCAACAGGCTCTCCAGCAGGGATTTGACCGCCAGGCAGTCCAGCGGGAGTACCTTTTGCTGGAGGCGCAGGCGGGGCGGCTGCCAACCGTAATCAATGAGCTCAACAGAATGCTCACGCAGGACACTCACGACGGCGCAGAGATCTGCGAGGCCTACGTCAACGGTGCAGCCATGATGGGTTCCGTCGAACTCGCCGAAACCATCATTTCCAGCTGGAAACAGGCTTACCCGAATGATCCGCAGCCGTTTTATGCGCGGGCCCGGATTCTGGAGTATCAGCAGCGTTCCGATGAGGCCCTTGCAGAACTGAACACAGCCATACGGAAGGATCCGCGGCACTGGCCGTCGGTCTACGCCCGCAGCCGCATGGCTTCCGCACAGGGACGCCTTCGCGAAGCACTCGCAGATGCCGTGGCAGCAGCGACCGGGATGAAGTGTAACTCCGCACCGCTGCTGCAGCAGGCCCGGTGCCTGCTCGATCTGGCAGAACCAGTCGAGGCCCGGCAGGTGCTCGAACAAATCCAGTCCCGCCCGCCGCAGGACCTGCAGCACAGCTTCAATCTCGTCTGCGAGCCCGAAAGAGGGTTGCCGCTGGAAGTTGAACTGGGTCGTGCCGAAGCAGCACTCGGTCAGACTCAGCAGGCAGTTGGATGGTTCGACAAAGTGCTGGCCCGCGATCCTCGAAATCTTTCGGTGCGTTATGAACGGGCCATCTGCCTGCGAGAGCTGGGCCAGTCGATTCTGGCGGACTCAGAACTGCAGTCCGTCCAGCAGTCCCGACAGCGACTCAGCGAAATTGACAGGCTTGCGGATATCATTCGTGAACAGCCGGAGCTCCCGCATGTGGCCGAGCGCTGTCGGATTGGTGAACTTTTTCTGTTGTACGATGATGCCCGTCGCGGCGAATTCTGGCTCAAAGACGCACTCAATCATGACCCGCAGTACGAACCGGCTCACAGACTGCTGACCGACTACTACGACAGCCTCGCGAGGGAAGACGCAGCATGGAAAATCCTGGCCGATCAGCATCGCGCAGCCCCTGGTGACGCTGATCGGTGATTACCGATTCCTGCAGTTTCCCCCGAACAATCGCACGGCAGAAGGACTCCGGAGCATTTTCCTGATACGCTTTTCCCACAGTCATTGTTACTCCCATCCACCACGATAAGGACTCCGCCATGATCAATTCTCACCCCGTCCCCGGTTCGCTTAGCCGCCGTCAGGCTTTGCGCAGTGCAGCCTTTGGCGCAGCCGCCATCTGCCTGCCATCAGCACTCCGCGCTGCCGGCTACCGTTCGCCCAGCGACCGGCCGGTGTTTGCCACCATCGGACTGCGGAATCAGGGTGTCACCATCACCAGCAAATCCACCCAGTTTGCCGATTTCGCCGCCCTCGCCGATGTGGATTCCACAGTCCTTGAAGCCAATCTGCAGGGCCTCGAAAAAGCTCAGAAAAAACGCCCCGATGGCTACAGTGATTACCGCAGGATTCTCGATCGCAAAGACATCGATGCCGTCATGATCGCCACCCCCGATCACTGGCACACGAAAATCTCCGTCGAAGCCATGCTGGCCGGTAAGGACGTCTACTGCGAAAAACCCCTGACCCTGACCATCGATGAAGGCAAACTCATCGAAAAGATCGTGAAGCAGACTGGTCGAGTCTTTCAGGTTGGAACCATGCAGCGGACCGAAAGCGATCAGCGTTTCCTGCAGGCTGTGGCCCTCGTCAAACACGGTCGCATCGGCACAGTCAAACGCATCACCTGCGGCATCAACGGTATGGAGCCCTCACCCGTGATCCCGGAAGCCCCTGTGCCAGCCGGACTGGACTGGGACTTCTGGCTCGGCCCCGCCGCACAGGTCCCCTACCGCGCACTGCCCGAACTGCGGCAGGGTTACGGTGGCGGAGTCCCGCTGTTCAGCAACTGCCACTACTCGTTCCGCAACTGGCACGAATACTCAGGCGGAAAACTCACCGACTGGGGTGCCCACCACGTGGACATCGCCTGCTGGGCGATTGGTGCCACCGACACCGGTCCATCAAAAATTACTCCCGTCAAATACAAACTGCCAGTCGAGTACAAAGACGGCCATCCTCAGGCGGCTGATCAGTACAACGCTGCGACTGAGTTCCTGATCCGGGCCGAAATGCCCAACAATGTCGAACTGCTGATCACCAGCGAAGGTGACAACGGCATCCTGTTCGAGGGAACCACCGGCCGCTTCTTTGTCAATCGCGGCAAGATCACCGGAGCTCCGGTGGAAGAGCTGAAAACGAAGCCACTGCCGGAAAATGCCATCGAAGAAGTCTATGGTGGCAAAGTCAGTGCCAACCATACCGCCAACTTCATCGAAGCCATGCAGTCGCGCAAGCAGCCAATTTCTGACGTCTGGTCCCATAACCGGATGCTGGAAATCTGCCATCTGTCCAACATCGCCATGCGACTGGGACGCGAGCTGCGATGGGATCCGCAGACTCGCGATATCATCGGCGATGCTCAGGCCAGTGCCTTCCTGTCCCGGGAAAGCCGCAAGGGTTATGAAATCAACATGTGACACTGCCGGCTGGCGCCGGCAACCACTGTTTCTGACAGCCCTGCTGCTGGTGGCCGTAACAGCCGCCGGCGCGGGGCTGCTTTTCGCCTGGCGCGCTGCTCCGCAGAACTGGTCCAGACAGCCGCTGCGGAACGCACTCACCGCTCAGGTCGTGCGCCCGGCGGACTGGGCCGAACTGACACTGGCCGGCGGCCCCGGCGGAAATGACTGGGTGCTGCTGCCGCCTCAGCCTCAGCAGCACTCACCGTTTCGCTCTGCAGTCACAGGGGCTCAGCGGGGCTTCCTTGCTCCCCAGGATTGTGTCGACTGTCACGCCGACTACTGCGAGACCTTCCAGCACACATCGCATGCCCGCACCTCAATGCTGCCCTCTGCCACATCCATCCTTGGCAGCCTGCAGCCAGGACGCAATCTGCTCACCACAGCCCGGCCGGAACTGCAGTTTCGGATGCATTCGCTCGATGGAAAAATTGTGCAGACCGTCGAACTGCAGTACCCGCCGCTGCGCACTGTCTTCACGGACAGTTTTCCGATCGATCTGGTATTCGGTTCCGGAAATCATGGACAAAGCTACCTCTGGTGGAACGGTGATCAGCTCTGCCAGGCCCACGTGAGCTACCTCACCGAAAGTGATGCGTGGGTGAACAGCCCCGGTCCGTATTACGACGGGACTGTCGATTTTTCCCGCCCCGTTCCCGTTCGCTGCATGGAGTGCCACGTCACATGGATCGCTGCCGACCCGCAGGAAATGAACCGCTTTGATCGCAGCACGCTGATCCCCGGAGTCACCTGTGTACGCTGCCACGGACCGGCTCATGAACACGTCGCCTTCCACCGCCAGCACCCCGCTGAAACCGAAGGTAAACGCATCGTCAACCCGGCCGGATTAAGCATAGAGCGGCAGAACGAAATCTGTGCACAGTGTCACTCCGCCGGGGAAGAGCATGCTTCACTGTTCAGCTATCGTCCGGGCGAGCCGCTGCAGCAGTGGCTGCAGCTGGACCTGGCAGCGTCCGCAGAAAGCAACGCCGATCCGCACTCAGCCAATCAGCTGGCCCGACTGATGCAAAGCCGCTGCTTTCAGCAGAGTGGCGGCTTCGCCTGCACACTGTGTCATGACCCTCATCAGAATCAGCTTGATGGTGCAGCCAGCTTTGCCCAGCATTGTCGCAGCTGCCATCAGCAGAACTCCTGTCCCGAAGTGCAGCGTGGTGAAACCGGAGCGATCGCCGGTGATCACTGCGTCGCCTGCCACATGCCCGCACGTCGCGATGCTCAGGTCGCCATGCAGACTCGTCAGGGAAACATCGAAGCGCTGCTCCGCGATCACCAGATCGGCATCTGGCCCGAAACTGCTGCCGCAGAACGCTCAAAACTTGCCGACAAACTCCGGCAGGCCCTGCAGCCACAGGACAATTCACAGAACAGCCGCAATGCTCAGGAAGGATCCGCACCGTGAAGCACCTTGCCCTGCAATTCAGCCTGCTGGCTGCACTCGCCGGCTGCAGTGGCAGCAGCTCAGAGCCACCCGCTGCCACGGCGGACCAAACAGCGCAAGCCAGCGCCCCCGCACAACAGGCTCCTGCCGCCGCTGGCAACTCTCAGGCCACCGTCACACCGCCGATCCAGGGCACCGGCCGACCACAGCATTTCCGTTTCTCGTCCAAACTGGCAGACTCCGGCATCGACTTTGTCCAGGTCAGCGGAAACTCGCCTGACAAACCATTCCCCGCTGCCAACGGTACCGGCTGCGGAATCCTCGATGTCGAACTCGATGGACGACCTGACATTTACTTCGCCTGTGGAGCAAAATTTCCGCTGCGTCCGAAAGCACCAGGGCCCCGGGACCGCCTCTACCGCAATCGCGGTGACTGGCACTTCCAGGACATCTCCACTCTCGCCGGCATCGGACTACCCGGATACTCCTGCGGTATCGCCGTCGGTGACCTTAACAGCGATGGCTTCGATGACGTGTGCGTGACCCGCTACGGCGCCACACTCTGCTGGATCAGCCAGGGTGACGGCACTTTTTTGGAACAGGCCGCTGAACTCGGGATTGACAGCACGGACTGGGGCACCAGTGCTGCCATTGCCGACCTGAACGATGATGGACTCGCCGATATCTACGTCTGCAACTACGGGCAGTGGAACGTGGACGACAGTGCGTTCTGCGGTGACCCCGTGCGAAATATCCGCATGTTCTGCAGCCCCACCCACGTCCCGCCACAACCCCACATCCTGTACCGAAATTCCGGCAGTGGTTTTGTCGATGCCTCGGAAGAATCGGGTATCCGCATCCGGCAGGGACGAGGACAGGGCGTCCTGATCGCCGATATCGACGCCGATTCGGACCCCGATATCTATGTCGCCAATGACATTCACCCAAACTTTTTGTTTGTCCGCGATGGAAATGCTTTTGCCGAGATCGGCGAAGTCTCAGGCACCGCCTTCGATCATCTCGGACAGGCTCAGGCCGGAATGGGACTGGCCATTGCAGATGTCGATCGCAGCGGAACTCCTGACCTGTTCGTTACCAACTACCAGAACGAACACAACGCCCTCTACTCCAACCTCGGCAATCGCGCGTTTCTCGAATTGGGACTGAGCATGATTCCGGAAGGTTCCCTGCCGTGGGTCGGCTGGGGCACGTCACTGACCGATTTCGATCTCGATGGCTGGCCCGACCTGATCGTGACAAACGGGCACACCGATGACAACCTCGCGGAACTTGGCAAGGAAGGTGATTACGCTCAGCCAGCAGGGCTCTGGAAAAATCAAAACGGCAGTTTTGTGCTGGCCGGGCCGGCCGGAGATTACTTCCGGACAACCCATGTTGGCCGCGGACTCGCAACCGCTGATTTCGATCAGGATGGCGACACCGACGTTGTCATCTGCCACCAGGATGCCGCCCCCGCCCTGCTCTGCAATGACACTCCCACTGCCGCACAGCTGGCCGGAACCCTGTCAATTCGCCTGATCGGCAGCCACAGCCACCGCGGTGCCCTGCCTGCCACACTGCAGCTGCAGACTTCACCACCGCAAACTTCCATCCTGCACGCCGGCGGCAGCTATCAGTCATCATCGCAACCGCTGGCCACCATGGTTCTGGAGGACACAACCGCCGAAAAAATGCCCCCGCTGCAGATTCGCTGGCCCGATGGCAGTGAAACAACCGTCGACGGATTGTCTCCGGGAAAAACTTATACTATTGTTCAGACTGCTGACGGCACACAGGAACCACGACTTTACCTGTGTCCCTGATTCCACGTAAGCCCCACTCTGTTTTCCGGGAATGTCCAGGTGTCCGAAAACGCTGGTTCCAACACGGCAGCCTCTGGCGGCAATTCATTCAGTATAGCGCGAGTCCTGATTCTGCTGCTTGTGGCCGTCGCAGTCACCGGTGGTGCATATCTGGCCTTCTTCATGGAACGCGGACCGAAACCTCTGTACCCATTCTCCGGGCAGGTTCTGCTGAACGGAAAACCCGTAACGGTGGGTGCCGTGATGACACAGAGCATTGACGACGAATACGGAGTGGGCATCGGAGAACTGGACAAGGAAGGACGCTTTACGCTCAGGTCAAATGACGTGAAAGGTGTCACCGCGGGAACTCATCGAGTTGCCGTCAGCAGCATGGCCCCGGGAATTCCGCCGCGCCCCCTGGTCCCCAGCAAATATCTGAATCAGAACAGCACCCCACTGATCATCAATGTCACCAGTGATCCGTCCAAAAACACGGTCGTGCTGGAACTTGAGGGTGAGGTCGAGGCACCTCCGGCAATGCAGGGCCCGCCCGGCGGCGGTGGCCCCGGCGGAGCCCCCGGTGATGCTCCGGCTGCCCCCGGTGATGCTCCGACGGCACCGCCGGCTGATGGTGCAGCAGCCACACCAGCGCCCGCCGGTGAAGCTCCGGCTGCCCCATAGTTAACGGCAATCGCCTGAATTCCATTCCCTCCCGGAACCTTCATTCCAGACCGGGCCTGGCTGCGCCCCGGCCCGATCTCTCTGCTGGAAATCTGCGTCACTATGTCCATCAAGATTCGCTGCATCTGTGCGTGGGAAGGAAATGTCAAAGACGAACTGGCCGGCAAAAAAGTCCGCTGCCCGGACTGCAGGGGATCCATCGATATCCCGCTGCCGGCCGCAGCCAAACCATCGCAGCTGCAGTCCATCCCGATACAGTCCGGTGGCTTCCGCATCGATGACTCGTCACCGATGCTGAAGCCGCTGGCCGGTGAAATCGTTAAGCCTCAGACACCACCCGCCGGAACACCCCCAGCGCCGGCACCGCAGCCGAAGCCGGCCGCCGCTGCCACTGCTCGACCACTCGCCAGCCAGGTACCTCCGCCCATCCCGCTGCCACGACCGTCCGCGCTGCAGCAGGTTCCTGCACCACCGGCGGTGCCCATCACGGCCGCAGCAGCCGGCGACACCAAATCCTGCCCGTTCTGCGCCGAAACCATCAAGGCCGCTGCAAAAAAATGCCGGTTCTGCGGTGAATCCCTCGATGGCAGCGATAAGAAAAAAAGCCGCAAAAAGGCCGCAGCAGAAAACCCCTTCGATGAATGGGACGCAGATCTCAGTTCCGATGGCTACGATGAAGTGGAAGTCGTCTCAGGTGGTCAAGGTCGACGTCGATCGGAATCAGTGGAAGAGGAATACAATCCCTGGGAGGCTCCCCCTGCTCAGTCACATTCCCGCACTCGCCGCTCCCGCGTCATCGGTGCCAGTCCCCTGCACCGACTTGGTGGTCGCATACTGGACGGACTTGTCGGCCTCGTCGCCTGCATCCCCGGTTATGCCGTGCTGTTCTACGGTGTCAGTCAGAGCTCACCCGGAAACATCAGCCCCCTCGTCAATATCGGCGGCATCATCGTAGGCATTGCCGGCATCATTCTGCTTGCAACATCCCTCCACCTCTACAGAAGAGGGAAATGCATCGGCAAACACATTGTCGGACTGACGGTCTGGGACGCTGCGACAGGCCAGCCGGCGGGGTTTCTGAAAACGTTCGGCCGCGAGCTTCTGCCCGGTATCGTCAGCATCATTCCACTGCTCGGCGCAGTGGTAGTCCTCGTGGATATCCTCGCGATTTTTCGCGAATCCCGTCGTCGGCTCGTCGACGAACTGCTGGGAACCGACGTCCTTGCTGATTAATCACAGCCCAATGAATCGCTGCTTTTACCACTCAAAAAAACGGGTGCCCCTTTTTCCGAGGGCACCCGTTCACAGTTTGGCAGTTCAGCCCACAGGCCCGACTCACACGTCACACACTTCCACAGCCTGACGCAGACCGGCCAGCGGATCGCGGTTCGGAATGAACTCGTGACCCACATAACCATCGTAACCCAGTTCCACCAGTTTTCGCAGAATCGGCGGGAAGTTGATTTCCTGGTTCTCGTCCAGTTCGCAGCGACCGGGATTCCCCGCCGTGTGAATGTGCCCCAGGATGTCCCTGTTCTCTTCCAGACGACGAATCACGTCTCCGTTCATCAGCTGCACATGATAGATGTCAAACAGCAGCTTCACCTTCGGTGAACCCACCCGACGCACAATATCAGCCACATAATCAATGTCATCACCCTGATAGCCCGGGTGCCCCTTCATCGGGTGACTGCTGTCCCGAGTATTCAGGTGCTCAAGACAGATCGTCACATTCTTCTCTTCCGCATACGGGGCCAGCTTCTTCAGAGCCGCCACGCAGTTCGCAGCGCCCTCTTCCGCACTGATCTCACCGCTGTTCGGATCCTCAGGATTGCGCCATTTGTAGCCGGTGAATGCAATTACCGCCGGATAACCATACTCGTGACAGGCGTCAATCGTCTTTTTCGTTGCCGCCAGCACCTCGTCATGAAATTCCGGATTGTTCAGACCACGCATAAACGGTGCACCCGGCATGCCGTTGGCCGCCAGGGCACACGTCAGGCCGTACTTCTTCAGCATGGGCCAGTCTTCCGGTCCGCAGATCTCTATCGACTTGCAGCCCAGACTGACTGCCACCTGACAGGTCTTCTCAAAACTCCAGAATTCCCCGGCAATATTGAAACACCAGAACACGACCGAGTGCTTGATGTTGCCCTTCAGTTTCAATTCAGACATTGCTTCACTTTCTGCATTCAGCATTGGTCAAAAAATGATCCCCGGAACCGCCGGACCAAACACTCAGCGTTTCTCAGCACCCGCCTCGTCCAGACGCCCCACCGCCCACAGCATACCACGAGTCACCAAATCCAGGTAACGATCGTCACCAACTGTCACGTTGTTGTGCCCCAGAGTCGTGGCAAAGACTCGAGTCTTCCCGTTGTACCGGTTGGTCCAGACGCAGACGGCTTCCGCCTGCTGCTGACCGCCGTCACGACCCGCCCAGCTCTGCTTGCCCAGAGCCAGCGGCTCTGCCGTTTCCAGCAGTCGACCCGACGAATTGTTATACAACTCCTCCTTCTCAGTCGTCCAGCCCGTCATGCCCTTTGTGATTGCGCTGGCCTCGCTGAGAAACGAAATCGCTATCGGTTCCTGAGGACCATGCCCGGTACTGGCCAGACCAGTGAATTCGAACCACGGCGTCTTCTGAGGATATCCTTCGGTACGGTAGCTGTGCATGCCACAGTGCAGCACTACCGCCGGCAGCCCCTCTCGATGCGGACGCAGAATTCGCTCCACAACTTTAATGTCCTTCACATCCGACGTGCACTCGTCATGAATCACCACATCAAACCCGTCCGCCCAGTTTTCCTTTTCGTACCAGGGATTCAGGTGAGTCGTCCCGCGATCAGGATCAAAACTGACCGTCCATTCCACTTCTGTACGCTTCGAAATCCCCTCCGTCAGCAGCTTCTGCTGCTTCGGATAGTCATGACAGCAGCCCCCCAGTACCAGCAAGGCACGAATCGGACGCTGCTGCTGCGCCAATGCACCCGATGAAACGGAAACGCACAGCGCAACTGCACACAGCAGTCCGCTCAAACGCGGCTTACAGACTCGGAACATGCGGGATTCCTGCGAGGTGGGAGCGAATCAGGGACAGGCAGGCAAACAGACTGCACTCAGACTGCGACACGCCGATCATAGCAATCCACGGAGGCAATCTCCAGCCGCAGGCTGATCGTCGCAGAGGGAACGTCTTCCAGAGCCCTGCCGCTACCGACCCGCGGCGTTCTCCGGATGGTAACCAACCACCGGGTTCACCCGCACAGCACTGCTCTCACTCTGATTCGCGGACCCCAGGTCAATGAAGACTTCGACACGAGCATTACTGAGACGTTCCACCCGCCGTGCTGACTCCGCTTCCAGATCAATCCGCACCTCAACCACGCGAGCATCCGTGTCGCTGACCGGGTCGTTTGTCAGCACGATCTTGCGAGCAACAGCATTGCCAATCTCTGCCACCACACCAAACAACTCCTCGCCCGAAGCATCCAGCACCACCTTCGCTCTCAAACCTGTTCTCAGCAGCGACACATCACCCTCATAAACCTCCGCCACCGCCTGCATCACACCGACATTCGCCAGCTCCAGCAAACCCGCAGGATCGATTCGTTCGCCAGGATACGTCAGAATCCGCAGCACTCGACCGGCGATCGGCGCTCGGAGTTCAGACGCGGCCAGTTCGGCAGACGCGGTCTCCAGCCCCGCACGAGCAGCATCAATCTCCGACTGGGCAGCTCGCACATCCGTTTCCCGAATCTCCAGCAAACCGGCTAATGTCCCCTCGGCACGCTGCTTCTCCAGCAACAGTCTGTCCAGCTCCCACTGCTGCTCTTCAAGTTGCTCATCACTGATGGCCTTGCGAGCCTGCAGCTGCCGGGCACGATCCGCCTCCCGCCGCGCCAGCTCAGATTGCCGCTCCGCCAGCGCAACAAGTGCCCTCTGAGCCGCAATATCACCAGATTTCGCACCCGCCTGTACCTGCTGCAAACGCACCTCCGCAGCACGCAGACGAGCCTCCGCCTCCGCACGCTTCGCACGCCGACGGTCCGTATTGTCCAGCGTCACCAGCAGCTGGCCCGACTCAACCTGCTCACCCTCCGCCACGTGCAGCTGGCGAACCGTCGCACCCTCGTTACCTGATTCCGGAAACAACTCCAGGATACGACTGGCGGGCTCCAGACGCCCCAAAGAATGCACCTGAGTCCGCTGCGGAACAAGCACCGTGGCCACCGCAGCAGGAGCCACCGCAGGCTGAAAAACACCGCGAAAAAACCAAGCCAATCCCAACAGAATGCAGACTGCTGCGAAAGTCAGCTCTTTGATGATCGAAGTACGCAAGGCCGAGCCCTAACAGGAAATCCTCGGGGAACCACTGTCTGCCCGCCATCATAGCTCAACTCGGGAAAACGGCACCCGGAAATCCGCGGGGAACAGGACCCGGGCGTCGTTTTCTCAGGGACATCGCCCGCACGCGCACCCAGTCCCGCTCCACACCCGCTGCAGGCTGCAAAACAGAAGAGCCGAAGCACTTTCGTGCTTCGGCCACTGAAAAATGTGTCCGGCATCCTGCCGGAATCGCTCCGCACGACGACTCAGGGAGCCGCCGGAGCCACTGCAGCAGCTGGTTCCGCCACGACCGGTTCGACCGGACCGATCACCGCCGGCTCAGGTGCAACCGGGGCAGCGGCGGCCGGCTCGACTGCAGCCGGCTCGACTGCAGCCGGCTCGACTGCAGCCGGCTCGACTGCAGCCGGTGACGCAGCGACCGGGTCAGTGGTCGGTGCCGCCGGAGCGACAGGACGAGGATTACTGATGGGGAACAAATCCAGACCATTCTCGAGCACCTGCTCAAATGTCTGCAGCGGCTTCCCACCCTGCGCTCCTGTGGCTGACAGGACCACCAGGTTGTCCGTCGCTCGCGGCATCGTGGTCGTGCTGTGACCATTCACCAGCACCAGTTCCGGGTGATCGAACGGAGCCTTCTGCAGCCGCACTCGCTCATCTGTCAAATGCTTCAGAAATTCCACCACCGCAGCAATCGACTCAGGATTGCCCTGCAGCTGGGAAATCCCATGCACATCGGGATCGAGGTTCTGAATGTTGGTCTTTCGGAAGTCGGCACCACGAGTATAGAACTGTACGACTTCCGTCAGCGACTTCATCCCGCCGTTGTGCATGTAGGGCCCGGTCAGTTCCACATTTCGCAGCGTCGGAGTCTTGAAGGCACCGTCCACAGCCACCCGGCGATCCGGTGTGACCACATTCAGCGGGTCAATATTCTCACCCAGCTGCTCACGACGACTGTAGGACAGCGGCCCCAGGCCGGGTACCGTGGCGCCCACTCCGATATCCTCGGGCGTGGGGCGGACGCCGATATTGTAGAAACCCTCGTCATAGAACGCGATTCCAATAGCCATCGGCATCAGAGTCACACCATGACCGTCAGGCTCGGACAGGACACCGCGAATCGAACTGACCGTCGCCCCCGCAAACTCAGGACCATGATGACAGTTGATGCAGCGACCTTCGTTCATGAAGATCCGCAGACCTTCCTTCGCTGCTGCACTCAATGCTGTCTGGTCACCCTTTGCGTAACGATCGTACGGAGCATCATTGGACACCAGAGTCGACTCATACATCATGATCGCCAGGCCCCAGTACAGCGAAAAATTCGCTTCCATGTGGGTGTAGCCATCCGCGGTCAGTTTCTGACCATTCCACCACTTCGGCTGGAACGCCCTGCGAATCAGCGCAGCATATCCGGCTGTGTCCTGATTCAGACCGCGACCGCAGGAGTCCCGGTACAGTCCCAGCACGCTGTCGTCCTCGGCCACCTGCTGCTGCGCCAGCGGACGCAGTCCCAGCAGCTTCCGCCCCAACTCCGCAAATGAACGACCGGACCATGCCATTTCCACGGAACTGTTCGGAGGTCCGGACGCCTGAGACGCAAGGCTGGCGTTATCAATCAGAATCTTCACCGGGCTCATCGTGCCATCCGGATTCGACTGCAGTACCCGGGCAGTCGGATCCAGTTCACCCAGCGGATTCACACCGTTGAAGTAACGTCGAGCACGACCGTCCCAGAAGGTGCGATCGAAGAAAATTGCATTCACGGACGTTGGAGCATTTCGGCCAGTGGCCTGCCGAACAGCGACGCCGTCAACCTGTGCCACGGCATCCTGAGTATCCTCGCCCTCATCCCACGTACTGCCCAGGTTGTGCCAGGTGTATCGTCGATTCAGCACCCCCTCTGAACCCGCCACCTCCATCGTGTCCCGAGTCACCGGGTTGCCGTCCACGCTGGCCGGTTCGGTCGGATTCTGCACCCGATGGAATGGGAAATCTTCACTGGAAAGCAACTGGTTCGCACCACGAAAATTCTGCACAGCGGCTGCAGCCAGCGCCGGCCCGGCACTGGTCTGATGGCCAAACGCACTGCCGGGAGCTCCCGGGTGCAGATCGTTGACAGGGCGTATGTCAGCACCGGCATTCCAGTGACATGAAGCACAGGCCGTGCGACCATCGCTGCCCACCTGCGCGTCCCAGAACAACGCCTTGCCCAGCACAACCGCCGCGTCTCGGTCCACCACGTAGTCAGCCAGATCTGCCGGCAGCGGCACAGGAATCGAATCCAGCGATCCTGGTTGCGGACGCTTCGTCAGGACAGAGACCTGACAAATTGCCGCCCCATCCGCCATCGCCGGACTCTCTGAAGAAAATCGCAACCCCACCACCGCTTTCTGCGGAATGAAGTCAATCACCTTTTCTTCCCAGCCCATCTGGTTCGGGGCCCAGTTTGCCGGTTTCGTCATCGCGAAAGTGAATTTCTGGAGACCGACAAGCACCGACAAAGACCGTGGCTTCAAGGGGTTCGTACGCCAGTTCCCCGACATCAGAAAACGAATGCGATACGGAGTTCCCGGGATCAGATTCAGCGTCTGATAAATGGAGCCCGATCGAGTCCCGTTCAGGTCGACAACATTGCCCACGTCCGCATGAGCCGACAGGCTGCCAATATGCAGTCCTGCGTCGCCCATATCGACGGTCCACGCTCCGAACTTCCGAGGCGCCCGCAGAATCGTCTCAGCCGCTCGCAACTCGCTGCCGGCAAACCAGCCGTCCAAAGCCAGATTCATCATACCCACTGCCGGGTCGATCAGGCCCACCGGCTCCACCCCCACCTCAGGCGCCAACAACTCCGCCACTGCCGCCTCCGGAATCACCGGATCAGGCGGCAAAGGATCCTGGCCCCGGGCCACACCCCCCGCCACCAGCACTGCCGCGATGGCCGCCGGCGCCGTTGCCCGTCGAATCCAACTCGACAGATTTCTGGAACGTTTCATGTAACTTCTCCCACTGATGTCATTCTGAGTTGCAGAAGCACTGCGGTTTACCACCCGCCGAATCTCATGCCCCCGTAGCTTCTGAGCCGTTACAGGAACGGCTCGGAGACAGTCAACACGCACAACGCGGTCCGCCGGCACCCTCGCCATGGCATTCCTATACTGGAAATCACAAGATCAGGACTTCCTAATCCGCTATTTAGCAGACGGTTCCGATTGCGTCGGTTAAATGAGGTAAAACCGATGTATCGGTCGCCACCGTCGGGAATGAAATGGCCGCTCTATGCCACACAGCGAGCAACTCCGTGCCGCAGTTGCCAGGTCCTGTAAACACTCGCCGAACATTTTGTTCAGCCTGCTGCACATTCGTCGCGGCGGACGGCGACCGTTTCCTCCCGCGTGTCGCCGCTGCCTGCATAACCAGAACTCGGCGGAGCGTCCTC
>VFQT010002225.1_pt1 | contig 20532 bp, 26 predicted proteins | sample 3512381 | NCBI WGS metagenome assembly VFQT01 (sample SAMN10412376, study PRJNA504923) | tailings metagenome | isolation source: Relicate 2 Philex TSF3 active mining site | place: Philippines: Tuba, Benguet | collected 2017-08-29
CAAACTGTCCCGGGCGGGATTCGAACCCACAACCTTTGCCTCCGGAGGGCAACGCTCTATCCAATTGAGCTACCGAGACTTGTTGCCAAAACACTTGGGTTTATACTATCGGGCATCGTCTTTTTGCAAGTGACGACACCCGCAGCGACACCTGGAGTGCTTTTCAGTGGCCACATCGTCCAAATCAACGCCAAAAAAACCATACCCTGAATTTCCACTGTTTGCTCATCAAAACGGTCAATGGTGCAAGAAACTGAAGGGGAAACAGTGGTTCTTCGGCGTATGGTCTGATCCGGACGCCGCTCTGCGGAAGTATCTTGATGAAATCGACGAGATTCAAGCTGGGCGGGATCCTCGTCGAGTGGGTGTCGCTCAGGTGTCGTCTGACACGATTACCATCGCGCAGGTGTGCAACCTGTTCCTGGAACGACAGGAGACGCGGGTTCATGCTGGTGAGATCACTCGCAGGCGATTCACCGACAACCTGCGGGCGTGTGTTCGGTTCTCCGAGCACTTTGGGAAATTCATGAAAGCGGTATCCCTCCGGGCTGCCGATTTTTCTGCGTACAAGGCTGGTTTCCCGGTGACCTGGGGCGCGGAACGAATCGGCGATGAGATCCAGCGAATGCGGTCGGTCTTCCGTTGGGCTTTTGAGTCGGAGTTGATTCCAGCCGTGCCGAACTTCGGGCCGGACTTCAAGAAGCCTTCCAAATCGATGAAGCGGCGCGACCAGCAGCAGCGGCAAGCAAAACGCGGCGGCAAGCGTGACTTCTCTGCCGAAGAGATCCAGATGCTTTTGAAGGCGTCGAGCGGATGGCTGAAGGCGTGCATTCTGCTGGGGATCAATGGCGGCATGGAAAACGCCGCCTGCGGCCGACTGTCCACAACATTCCTGAAGCTGGAGTCAGGTTGGTATGACATGCCGCGACAGAAGACAGGCATTCCTCGACGGTTTCCGCTCTGGCCTGAGACGATTGAAGCAATTCGGGAAGCCATGCGCCAGCGCCCCATTGCAAAGAACGAAGCCGACGATCCGCTTTGCTTTCTGACAAGTCACGGAATGCCGATCTGGTGGGAAGCGATCAAACCAGGCACCGGAGAATCGTTCCTCTGCGACAACATCACCAAGCGATTCAGGAAGTTGTGTGAGACATGCAAGCTACAGCGCGATGGCCGAGGGTTCTATTCCCTTCGCAGAACATTTGAGACCGTGGCGGGCGCGTCGAAGGACCAGCCTGCGGTTGATGTGGTCATGGGCCACGCCGATGATTCAATGGCAGCCGTTTATCGCCAGGGCATTGAGGACAAGCGACTCGAGGATGTGACGAACTACGTACATGCCTGGCTTTTTGCGCCGAAGGCTAAGAAACGAAAGAAGAAACAGGCTGACTGACGTGCGATTACCTGGCCAAATAGTCCTTCTTGGCGAGCGGGATCAGTCTTCCTGAAGATGCGGCTCTGCCGGCCGTTTTAACCTTTGAGCCTCGCTCCTGCGTGAACTTCTCAAGGCTCTGCTCGCTGATACGCCAGCTGCACCGCTTAGAGTCTTTCCGGGCAATGTTCACCGCCTCCAGCAACCCGTCTCGACAAAGACCGATGACAGTTGCGCGGGAAACGCTCAGCCGACTTGCTATTTCAGCGGCGGTAAACCATTTCATGACGCTTACCTTTTCACCCGTACAGCATTGATCGCGTCAGCCAAAAAACAATGGCAATGAAGCGAAAATGCGCGTCTGCGATCAGAACGAGTACATTGCACATGACAGCATACGTTGTGGGCGCCACTTATGTCGGCTGATTCTCTGTTGAATCGAACACCCTGAGTCATCGCCGTGACTTTTGTTCACTGTTCAGGGCCTGCTGACTATCTACCGGCATCTCATCGCACATCTGCGGAAGTCAATTGAGCGTTAGAGGAGTTTGGCCAGTTCGGCGGCCTTTCGAAGGGCGTCTGGAGTCTTCTGCGGCTCATCGGTGACCTCGTCGCAGATTTCCTGGAAGGCGATCAGAACTGCGTCCTCAACTGAGCCGCCGAACTTCTGCAGTTCTTTCCGTCCGGTCACCGTCTGCTGTTTCCCTTTGGGATCTTCAAGGGTGACCGATGCTGTTGATCGAGAGACCACGCGGAGCTGAATCACGAGAGGTTTGGCTGATCGCCATTCAACTCGAAAGACCGATGAAGCTCTTGGAAAGTTTCCAGTGAATTGTCGTGCCATGCTCTTCGTTCCAGAAAGGAGACGTGTCAATCTGCGCTTCCATTCAACCACACCCGCCGGGATGGCACAAGCTCCCCCTGGAAGTTCCGAGGTGTAGGGTTGTATTGCCGGCAACCTTTCGTAATCTGATGCGACAGTGCGACTCATGTCGGAGAAGGAGCGGGGCAGGCTAGCCCCAGATGTTCACTACCTAGAAGAAGTTCAGTTCTGATGGCCAAATGGCAAGATGGTCACTTGATTGGCCGAGGGGGCAGTGCTCAAGTTGTGGAAGTGACACGCTTGAGTGATAGCAGAGTTTTTGCAAAGAAGATCCTAGACTCGATCGACAGCGAAGAATCGATTGCACGTTTCAGAGCCGAAGTATCGATCCTTTCCAGCCTCAATCATCCAAACATTGTCAAAATAGAAGATTACCAGCTTGACGAGGCTCCTTACTGGTTCGTCATGCGAAAATATGACCGTTCTTTGGATGCAGAGCTGGAAGCGATTCAGCAGACGCCTAGCCGTCGGATCGAGATCTTTCAGTCCGTTCTTGCCGGAGTGGCTTATGCTCACGACAACGCAATCGTCCATCGAGATCTGAAACCGTCAAACATCCTGCTCGCTGATGATGGATCAGTGGTAGTGTCCGATTTTGGTACCTCGCTATGCCGCAAGCATGGTGCCGACCGGATTACGGCTACTGGACAGCAAATCGGGACCATGTGTTACGCGTCGCCAGAGCAGTGGTCAGATGCAAAGTCGGTCGATAATCGTTCCGACATCTACAACTTGGGGCGGATTCTGTTCGAAATGCACACTGGAAGATTGACCTCCTCGGTGCAACAGCTCGATCGATTGCCATTCGCATTGCAGAAGGTCGTCAAAAAATGCACCGAATATGACCCCGAACTGCGGTATGATTCTGTGAACCTGCTCCTCCAAGAATGGATCTCAGCGGAACAGCAAATGACGTCACTCGATAGCGGACTGAGCGAAGCCGTCAAACTGCTAAAGAGTCTATCTATAGATCAAGCCGGAAGCGAAGCCATCAGACGGTTGTTGGCAATCATTCAAAGGCATCTCGCAAATGACGAATTCATCCGTTCGACCTTTGCGGCCCTCAGTTCGGTGTCGATAAGGGAAATGTGGCGTCAAGACAGAAGCGAGACATTGGGATTCCTGCGTGCGGCAATCGCTGAAGCCATCATGAATCCTCCTGGCCCCGAGGGCGTCGAGCGATTCGTTCAGAAAGGATGCGGGTTGGTTTTGGCGATCGATGATAGTGAGATCCAGTCCGAAGTCCTGCTTGGCATAATGACACTGACCGCCTTGCGCTTCAATCAGCGCCCGGCAAACATGCTTGTAAACCTGCTTGATTCCATTCCTCCTGGACATCTACCTAGGCTCGTTTCAAAGAAGCTGTCTTCCTCAACCGCGAATTCGTTGAAGGCAATGGGGGCCGCTCTTGACACATCGCAGATGGAAAGAGAATGGGCATGCTTCTTTGGGTACTAGTCGTTAACCGTTGAAAGCAAGTCTCGTATGGACAATGTACACATTCGCCGACGGAACGTGACCTCTCGCATTCACTCAATACTGAGCCGTTTCGGGCTTGAGAATGCAGTGAGTGGCGGCAAGTTCGACAATCTGAAGTACGACTTGTCGCCAAGCGACGGCTATTGGAGTAGTAAATCTACTCAATCAAAGCCGCCTCGGCTCTTGCTTCATCTTAAGAGCTTTGACAATCGATTGACTGCGCAAGTTCCCGTGGCAAACACTTCCGGAGCATTTGCGTACGCCAATACCGCCAAACGTTCCGTTGGTGGATTGTCAGTTCGAATTCAGGTTGTAGTTGCAGCCGAGGACGAGTATCGACTCCTTGACGAATGGGAATGGCTTCTTTGGTTTGTGTTTTGGCCTGCCCTCGAGAACGGTACAAGCGGGAAGGTGTTTAACAAACTGCAGCCAGAAAAGGGCACATTCGAGTATTGCGACAAGAATCAAGACTATCTGGAAGCGGGACTTGTGCTGCTCAATGACAAGTATTCCGTCACCGCCGAGACGGACGAGTCGGGAGAAGTCGTTGAACTAACTTACCTTGGCGTCACCAACGCGATCCGAGATCTGTTCCAGATTCGCGGACAGCGCATAGCAATCTACGATGCAGCTGAACCAAACGACATGCACCAAATGGAGTCGGTGATCACTAAGGCATTCGACGAACGGATTTCCGTGAAAGCCAGTGAGGCCAGTGACGCAGAGGAATCCGAGTTTGAAATTAAGGTCGATTTTAGTGGCTCAGGAAAACTAATAGGAATTCGGGAAGAGGTTTATCGCCAAATAAATTCAGCCATACGAAACGGCTTTCGACATTTCATGATTTATGGTCCTCCAGGAACTGGCAAGACCACATTAGCTCAGGATTTGGCTGGATTTTTGTCACCGGCTTGGAATCTGGTGACCGGCTCCGCCGATTTCTCATCACAAGATATCTTGGGTGGTTATATGCCAACGGTAAACGGCGGTCTTATTTTTCGCCCTGGCTTGCTGCTGCAGCATTTTGACTCACCGTTCATTTTTGATGAACTGAATCGGTGCGATATTGACAAGGTGATTGGCCCACTGTTCACGATGCTAAGTGGTCACAGCACAACTCTTCCTTACCTATGCGACCCAAACGATACGAAGTCAGAACGGGTAAGAATCCTGCCACAAGCTGGGGTATCCTCCCCGCCCGCGGTGTTCGCCCCATCCTCGAAGTGGCGTTTGATTGCCACGATAAACTCCATCGACAAGGCATCTCTCTATCAGATGTCGTATGCGTTAACGAGACGCTTCGCATGGATCTTTTTGGACATACCCGAAGACTTGGGTAGCTTCTTGCAACAGATTCTTTCGACACAGTTGAACAGAGAGGTCAACATGAACGTCGTGACCATTCCGTCACGCCTTTGGGCTGAGATTAACAAGGTAAGGCCAATTGGGCCTGCCCCGATCTTAGACCTCTTGCGCGTGGTGATGTCGAAACCTGAGTATGCGGAATCGCTTTCGCAAGTCGATGATCCTTCCCTTCGCAATGGATACCTCGATGGCTTCTATATGTTTGTTCTGCCAATGTTGGATGGCATCCTTTTAGGTCAAGCAAATGACCTCGCAGAGAACATGGCAACCTTGCTTGAGCTTACGGGCCAATCTCGAGATGATCTTGAGCGAAGAATTCGGAGCATTTCAATATGACCGACCCGACTGAATCTCTCGAGTCTTCTATTGCGCGTATGCTATTGCGGTATTTTCGGAATGGACGCACGGTTTCTGCGGGTGCATTCTCTAGATTCGAGATGAATGATGTCGCCTTCCTGAGAATACACTGGGCAATGTCCTCGTTGCTTCGAGAGCTTGCCACGCAGTTGGAGACCGGACGAGCCTTCATCAGGGCAGATGAGGAGTGTTTTCGCCTCGAAGGTAGCGGAGTCGTGCGTGGACGGATCGATTCCGTTAGATCTTTGCTGCTCAGACTTCGTACCAGTGACGCAAGCTCGGTGGTGTGGAGCGAGTCTCGAAAGAATTACAATGACGGCCAAGTTCACGTTCTTGCGTGGGTGCTGCGATTCAGTGAGCAAGTTTTGCTTCGATATTCTGAATTGGTAAGCGGTTCGGAGGGCTATTCAATTCGAATTAATTCATTGCTTCGATCGTTGGAGATAGTGTTTAGTCGATGCGGTTCGTTTCTGCGCCATTTCGACTGTGGCCGTCGTCCGAGCCAGGGCGCTTTGACTCAGGCCTTGCGATCGCGAGTTGTGGTCTACAGAATGGCAGGGCAGGCGTTTCAGTTGCTTCAGCGGCTGGACCGGGGAGAGCCTCAAGCGACTGCTGAGGTGTTGCGAGACTCTCTTGTCGGGCCTCTTGAAAACTGGCAAAAGTTCGAGTTACTGCTGGCGTTCAGAATGGCAGAAGCTCTTGCGGCGGTGTTGAAACGGGAGATTGAATTTCATCCTATTGCTCAAGGTTCAAGTCGCCCAATCCTGACGGTAGGCCCTTTTGGGTTCTACTGGCAGAACAGGACCAAATACCAGTCGTTTGACTATGAGCCAGAACCAAGCGAGAAAATAGTAGAAGACATTCTATCTGAGTACGGAGTTCCCGCTGGAAGTTCCCGACCAGACATAGTTGTTTGTGATGCCGTAAAATGCGTGCCAGTCGCCATTGCGGAAGCGAAATGGACGACGTTGTCAGCGAATGAAAACGATCTGTTTCGCGATGCCGCTTCTCAGCTGGTTCGGTACTCAAGGATGTACAGCAGCGTTTCTCAGGATGATTTGCTCGGCCGGTCCATTATTGCAATCAGCAATTTAGGTGCCCGGTTCATTGAGCGAGCGATCACAAGAAAGACCCCTCGTGTGGTCAACTTGGAGCAGTTGCTTCACGGAGATTTGCTTTTATGGGCAGAATCCATTGTTGGCAACTAGTTCCTCATTGCCCGGTAGAAGGAATGGGCGAGGCAAGATCGGCGAGACCTGCTGTCAGGTAGTCCACCGCTGAGTTGGTATCACTGTCGACTGGACTGATATCCCAGCCACGGTCAAAATGTGCAACTTCGACTGAGTCTGCTCGTCGCTTGATCTGCAGTTTGGAGATCCGGCTTGAACCGATTTCAAATTCAGGCATGTCAGCATGTTGTCCAAAAATCAGCGCAACGAAGTCGAATTGATCAATTCTGCCTCGCACCCACAGGCCGGATGAAGTAAGTGCTCTCCTCGAGATTTCATAGATCTCCACCGAATGCTCGAAAGGGTTGTCATCTGATGAGGTCAAATTGACAGACATTGTGTTCTCCGTTTTTTCGTCTAGGAACCAAATCCTATTTCTTCTTCGTTGTCGATTTTTTCTTAAGGTTTCTTGTCTTGCCACCGTCAGCTGCGAGTGGAGTTCCGTCTTCCTCAGTCCAAAGCGAGGCAGAATTAGCAACAGCATACGAGGACCTGCTCTGCGGCCTCGGTGTATCCTGTTGATTTGTAGGACGTTGAAACCTTCCAACAGCCCCCTGGAGATATTCGCGTACCAACTCGCAGCAGAACCAACGTCTTTGTAATCGTTCACAGACTTCTCCGGTGATGCAGCTGCCTCCAAAGGGGTCGAAAACCGTGTCTCCCTTGTCCGTCAGCATTCTGACAAAATACTCAGGAAGTTCCGCGGGGTAGCGCGCCGGATGCTGAGGGATTCCCTGCTCCTTGCAGTAGCGAAGGTAATGTCCGTTGCTGTCTGTGTTGGGAAACGGAAGTAGATTTGGGGGGATAGCGGCTCCGTTGTCCCAAGCGAACTTTTCGCTGATGTCGTGTCCACTTGGCCTCTTCTTGGCGATGTAACCGTTCTTCAACAGCCCCTTCATCGAGTCACTGTAGGGAGTCAGAACGCGTCGGTTACTGGCTTTGGGCCAAGGAGTGGGTGACAACCACCAAACGCAGTTAATCGCGTCCTTGACTCTGATTCTTCGTACCGTGACCCACTCGGCCGGCGTTGGAAGTTTTGCAGGATTCCACCAAAAATAGTCTTGGGCGAGGTGGAAGCCAAATTCTTCACAGAGCATGATCAGAAGTTTGTAGTGATACAAACTCCTCGTTGGCTGACCTTGGATCCAAGCTCCCCCAATGTCAATCACGAGGGATCCACTGTCTTTCAAAACTGTCTTGAAGAGTTTGCCAAATGGCTTGAACCACTCAAGGTACTCATCCGAATCAGCATTTCCGTATGTCTTCTTTCGAACCAGGCCAAACGGTGGCGATGTCATGATGAGATCGACGGACTTTGGCTTCAAAATTTCGGACATAAAGACCTGAGAGTCACCATGGTACATGGCGCCATACTTGGTGGTGCAGAACAACTCAACGGAGTCGCTCGAACCGGGCCCATCGTTTGGGACGTTCTTGGATTGACGTTTAGCCATTACTCGCGCTTGGACTCTCTTTGTTGTGAAGGCGTTGATGGAGCGACGGTTGCTTCTGTCAATTCCTTCCTCTTTCTCGTTTGACGTGAGTTTATTCATTGTGGAATAGTCTTTCTAGTTGTGGAGAGATTCCGTTTTATTTGAGGAAAATTGGTGTGTTCGAGACCCTGCAGGGTGACTGCAAGTTGTGTATTTTGTGGGCTTTTTCGAGGTTTGTGATCCTTCCCGACATCCACTTTGAGTGAGTGGTTTTTGCTGAAGAACGTACGAGTTGAATGAGGTCAATTGTCGATGGTTTTGGCCAGAGTCTGGTTGCGCAAGTTGCGCAACATCTCCCACGATCCGGATGTAACGCGACGCCTGCAGGTCCTTCCGCGGGTCGTATGGCCACGCGACCGAATGCTTGCCGCCGGACAGTTTCAGAGCAGCAGCCTTCGCCCCGTCCCTTGTCTTTGCCCGGATGTAGTACGTCCCGATACGGAACCGACAGTTGCCGTCCTTGTAGCAGACAACCTGCCACATGTTGCCCGTTGCCTTCAGCAGTTCCTCAGAAGTCATCAGAAGATCCTGTCCACGAGTTGTGAGATGTAGGCCGCATCGATGTCCTGCGGCGACTTGCCCGCTTCGACGTCCTTCCGCACACAGCAGATCAGCTGAAGGAAGAACGCCGAATCGACGCCTGTCAGTTGATCTTCCAGGACCTTGACGTCTCGGAGGTTCAGGTCCGAGATCTGGAAGCACATCTTCAGGTACTGGCCTGCGGAGATGCTCCAACCGCGATTGATGAACTTCCGCGTCCGGATGACCGAGCAGATCGGATACAGACTGCCGACGTACTCGAGTCGTTTGGACATGAGCGACAACAGCGCCTTCTCTGGAGTTCGCAGCTCACCGTCTTCCGATGTCCAACTGCATGTGCAGTGCACAAAGTCGTAGTTCTCGTGAATCTGGTCTGGCTCTCCCCAGAATCGAATCACAATCTGGATACCGTCGCTGAGTGTGATCGCATTCGACGACATGAACACCGGTCGATATGTACCGCGAGTCTCCTCCTTCTTGTCCGCGGCAGCGGCCTGAACGTCGTCAAGGTACTGCTCAGCAGCAGTACCCTCCGGATCGCTCACCTCGAAGTATTGGTACTCGCCGGCATTCTGCTCCTCCGCGACCCCGGCCGACTTGGCAATGATGACGAACCGGGACCCAGCAAACTGCTTGATCTCGAACTTCGTGTCCGGATCAGCCAGATACAGCGGGATCGCCACGCCCCCGGCGTTCTCCTTCTGCCGCTTCTCATTCATCTGCGCGACGTAGTAACGAGCAACGGCAAACGCCGCCTCTCCGGTCCGAAAGTAGACGTCAAAGTCGTTGACGTCTTCCTTCAGCAACATCGAGGCGATCGCACCACCAGTCACGACAACCTCTTCCCTGATGGCCTTCTTAACGGTGTCATCCTTCACCGAATTCGCCCACGCGTCAATCTTCGTGCGGAGCACGCTCTTGATGGTTTTTGCCTGCATGGCTGTTACTTGCCCTCTGGAGAATTCGTTTCACCCTTGATCGCGTCGTAGACCTCCTGCCGATGAACCTCAACATCCTTCGGAGCGTCGATCGCAATTCGAACGCGATCGCCTCGGATCTCATTGATCGTGATCCGGATGTTGTCGCCGATCACAGTCGTTTCATGTTTCTTCCTGGACAGAACGAGCATCTGGACAGTCCTTTGCCTGCTGGTGTTGAGTAGGACGCGAGTCGGAAGTCACCAGACGCACTTCCTGTCGCAGGTTAAAGCTCTTGAACACACCCACGCCGACACGATCACACCACACGTCGACGGTCGCATACCGCTCTTTCACATCGCGAACCTGCATGACGTCGTAGTCCACAACGATCCGGTCGCCGCACTTGAGTCTTGTTGCTGTGACTGCAATAGCGTTCTGAATGTCGCTAACTTCCTGTGAAACACTGACACCATGCGACTGGAGTGTGCTGACAACCCAGTTCCACAACTCGACAGATCCCTGCTGCCACACCTCACGCATGGAGCCCTCTTCAAGGGCCAGACGTGTCGCGGTGCGAAGCATGAAGGAAACGGAATGACTGGTGCCATCCCAGACCTCACGGTCGCGGCGCAGCACGCCAAGAAACTGCTGAACGACAGCCCCGACAGTCTGCTGCTGGATCCACGCCTCGCTTTTCGCGACCGCTTCCCGAGCATCTGCATTGGGATCTGGTGCCGGACATTCGCTGGCGCGTTGCTGAACGTCAGATACGGTTGCCAGGTCGATTCCTTCGCCGCCTCGCATGAGTCGATTCCTTCGTTGGGCCATCGCAATTCTGAAAATTGTGTCTCGGCCGAGTTCGCTTGCCATCATCGATGCACCCCCGTTTCGGTCGTGCGTCGCTGAGTATGAAAGCTACGTTTGACCGCAAATTGTTGCCGATCGCTTTTTGAAAGATCCGTCAGTCCAATCCCTGGGCGTCCTGCTGCAATACTTCGTCGGTCGTTCCGTCGGGATGTCGCCTGCGAAGGATCGTCGTTTTGATCCTCCAGAATCGCACGGGAGGCTGTTTGGCGCTGTTGGGCGTGTTCCCCGGTGTTTCCGTCGCCAAGCCCCGGGGAAACCTGCGGTAGGCCATCAGAGCGGCCGTTGCGAACCCTCCCGCGGCGCAGAGTCCGACCAGAAACATTGCCCGGAGGATTCCGAGCGGTCTGACGGTCATGGCAGCCACAGCAAGGCAGATCAGCCCCGTCGTGGTGCCGACGCGAACACCGAGCCCTCTGGCTTCGGTGACATCTCCAGGACGTTCCTCAGCGTCTGCATCTCCGCATCGAACAGATCGATCACCACTTCGGTACATTGCGTTGTCTCGACGCCCTGGATGAGGAATGTGAGCCGCGTACACTGGCGACCCGCTGGATGCAGCACATCAACGTCCCTGAAAGACTTCGCTGAGAATCGGATGGTCCCTCTGGCTGTGCCGTATCGGCCAAGCCGAACCGTCGCACTGTGGTCGTCAGGTACCGGTTTCGTTGCCATGGCTTGTCTGTTTCTTCTTCCCCTGCCGGTTCCTGCTGTTCGCCATATAGGATTCGATCGATGTCCGTGGGATGAGCCATTCGTTGCCAAACTTCACAGCGTCTGCGAGTCGTTTGGTGCGGCAGTAGTTTCGGACCGCGTCTACTTCGAGGTCCATGATCTCGGCTGCCTCAGCTGGCAAGACTGCGATCTTCCTCAGCTCTTCAAGCAGTTCATCGATTGTCCAGGATTTTGCCTTAGCCATCGGTCGTCATTCTTTCACGAGATTTGCGAGATCTTTCGCAATCGCTGGGTCGGTGAGATAGGTTTCAATCGCCAGTTTCAGGTCACCATTCACATAATTCTGACCGTTGAGCCAGTCGAGGTATAGTAGCCCATCATCTGTCTCAGCAACCTTGTCGATTTTCTTGCCCTTGTGCTGACCGAATGGCAGGATGAACTGACTGGCCCACTTGTAGCTTGGCTTTGGCCTTGAATCGCTTTTCTTCATGTTTGCAGCTCCATAGGCATCTGAACGTAAACGATCCCGTCCGGGAGATGGAAATACGCCGGATCTCCGCCATCGGCCTGGAACCATTGCATCTTCTCGTTCGGGTCGAAGACCGACAGGCATTCCCGCAGATACTTGACGTCGAACTTCGTGAGCAACTCACGGTCCCGCTCTCCTTCGGTCATTACCAGAACGCAGTCTCCAACCATCGGAGCCTCCACCTCCGCTGTGATTGATTCGGCACCCACCGTTACCTTCATCCCGGTTTCTTCTGCCGTCAGCATGGTCGATGCCAGTCGTGCCATCTGCTGCAGGTAACCGAGCGCCGTCTCCTGGATGAACCCTGTGTTCGCATTCTTCAGGATCGCCCCGATGTCCGGATACCGCCCTTCAAGGTTCGCAGAGCCAATCAGCAGCCCCTCGCAAACGAACTGTGTCGACTTCTCGCCGATGCGGACCTGTACCGTCTGCGTCTTTTCTGATCGCAGGGATGCCACGACCGCCCGGACAGTCTCACGCGGCACAACCTTGGCGATGATTCCCCCGCTTCGTGCAATGGGCGTCCGGGGACTGGTCAGCAGACGACGGCCATCGGTGCCAGTGAATACCACATCGCCAGTTCCAATCGCGATGTGCACACCGCCATACGCGAACCTCGCCGATTCCTCGACACACATGGGCAGAGCGCAGGACAGGCTTCGAACCAGGTCACGGGCCGAGATGCTGAACTCGGCCACGGCCTGCACTTCCTCAATCGGCGGCATCTCATCGATCTCGCCGCTCATCGCCAGAGTAAACCGGCAACTGGTGCCCTTGACGACAAGTTGCTGCTTTCCCTTCGAGGCTGTCACTCCAATGTCGAGTTGGCTGTCATCAATGGTCGACAGCAGCTGCTTCAGCCGTTGTCCCGACATCACGCCGGAGAATGGCCTCGCCTTGTCGACATGGAAGATGACTCGGCCATGCCGGTGTTTCTGGTGCCATGCCTGAACTGTGAAGGTGTCCCCATCACAGATCAGGCCGATCCCATCATCACTCCGGCCACCGACAACGTTCCCGATCGTCGTTATTGCTGCCAACAGTTGCTCTCTGTCGATCAATGACACTTGCGCTTACCCTTCAAAGAAGTTGATTCCGCCACTCCGCCCGGACCCTGTCAGTTCCGCTTCAGGGTTCGCTGACGTCGCGACGCCAGACCCGCCAGCGATCGGTGCAGCTCATCCGGGATCTGCTTGCGAGACTTCGCCTGATGCACCGCCTGAGACGCTGACGTCAGGACCTCTTTGTCCGTCGCCTGCAGCAGACCAAGCAGCAGCGAACCGGCAAGCCCCGTGTTGCAGTGCTTCTGCGCCAGGGACAGCAGTTGGTCGGCATTGATGTCGTTCATCGCCTCGGCTTCGATCGCGACCATGATGGCATTGGCCTGCTTGTCTGGATCGTTCGCGTCGAACAGCCCCGCGATCCGTTCGGGCGTCCATGGAGTTGGAGCAGAGCTTTCTGCCGCTGCGGTCTTCTTTTGCTGCAATCGGCTGGCCTGCTGCGGTCGTCGATCATCGAAGTCGGGTTCGACTTCGGCCCTGCGGTTGAAGGCCTCCTCGATCGTCTGCGTGCCCTGATAGATGGCGGCACCAAGTCGCTCAAGGCGGAGGAAGTTCTCGCGTGTCGCCTGCTCTGGCACCACTCCGAGGAACGCCGTCAGTTCCTGGTGAGTCGCTCCCTGACGATGGAACCATGACAGCAGTTTGGACCGCTTGGCTTCGAACTCTGTGTCGATGCGGGCCTGATCCTCGACAAACTTGTTGGCCTTCTCCCAAATCGGGCGCCATAGGCTCTCAGGGATACCCGCCAACACGACGTTTCGGAAGCCGATCGCCTGCGCGGCGTTCTTCGTCGAGATCACCACATCCGCCGCGTACCGGTTCCCATCCTTGTCGGTCAACCGACGGCAGACCTCCTCCTCAAAGGCCATGTTGCTTTCGAGGTCCCAGAAGCGGGCTCGCACAACGACATGGTCGCCAGAGTCATCCACAACGCCGGTGCTCACTCTCACGTTGCCCCAGGCACGCAGCATGGACTCCGCGAATCGCACTGACGGACCGACGATCTCGGTCTTGCCTCGCTTCAGCATGTAGGTGCAGCCCATCGCAATCTGAAGATCGTTGCAGGTGTCGCGTTCGACCGCGGCACAGAACGTCTCCACACTGCGAGGGAAAGACCGAGCAACCGAGATCTGCACCCAGAGATCACTGGCTGGCTTCGTGTTCTGCAACATGTCAGTCGGGGTGATCAGCTTCAGCCCTTCACCAACCATCACCTCGGACTTGCCGTCATCGTAGAAACTCAAAGGACACCTTCCAATCTATTCAGAATCCGATGTTGAAACGACGCCGCTCACGGTCCCCAATACTCAGGGTACTCCCGCTCGCTGGCTGGCGGTGTACAGGCCGCCCAGATCAGCAGACCGACGCAGCAGCCGAACAAAACAAATACCTGTCCTGGTGTCATGCCTGAAACTCCATTCGCGAGTAAAACGTGGTCGGTTCGCTGGAGTATGTACGTATGGGGCTAAAGGGATGCCGCGGCAATTTTTACGAAAAACGTAACGTACTTCGCGTCTCCGACAATTCCGTCTCTGCTGGCGTGCGGATCGTGCGACATCGTGAACGCCGCACTGGAGAATTCCCCGACAATCGCATGCTGCCCGCTCAGACACTGCCGGGGACTGTCGCCCGTCAGAATGCACGGCACCGGATGCTGGACTGTGACAAGTGACGCTGGGCCCAACACAATCTCGATGGCCTGCATGCTGTGCTCCTCGGCCAACCATCGCTGGAAGGCGTCGAAGTCCCATGTCGCGCCATCACAGGCAGCCGGAACCGTTTCGATCGGTACGTCCAGGAGTGTTGCAACACAGGCCGCAAAGCAGTTCGTCTTTGTGGTCTGCATGACGTTCCGGGGACGATTGGCGAGATCCAGCAGCGTGTCTGCATGACACGGAGCACCAGGCGGACACCAGCACGACAGGTTCTTGCCCATCAGCTGCCTGACGGTCCGGATGATGCGCCGCTTCTCTGCCAGATGATCGGTTCGAGATGGATCAAGCAGCCATCGCCGGTACTCTCCGGCCGCATCCTCCACGACCTGGCTGGAGAATGGGTTCCCCCAGCAGGTCGGACGCCCGACATACACCGTGCCTGCCGGCAATGTCGATCCGAGTTTACGAGTTCTTGACAGTCTGTCCGGCACGCTCTGGCTCCTTCAGTTATTCGACCTGATCCGCAAACAGTTCGTCATCGTCAGTCGGCTTCCACTGGACCTGTCGGTCCTGCTGCTCCTTCATCCGATACTCCGGAATCGTGAGCGTCACTGTCTTGCCATGGCTCGCAGGTCGCCAGATGCCGCTCGATACCGATCGCTTGAAGCGGGTGATGTCTCGCATGTACTGGTCGCGACCGTTCTGAATGAACGCCTCTGGCGGCTTGTAGACCTCGACTCGGTAGGACGGTTCTTTGTCGCAGACGACATACCGGTACTCGACATCGCCGCCGAAGTGAGCCTTCGCCAGCTCAGTCATGATGAAGGACTGCACGGCCATGCCGTCCGAATCAGCCTGACGGTTCCACTTCCGCGGATTGCTGTCCCGCGAGGTCTTCAGGTCGATCAGTGTTCGCTGGCCTGCAGCCAGACGCATGCGGTCGATTCTGCATCGCACCTCAAGGCCGGTCGCAACGTCAATACCGATGATCGTGTACTCAGAGCGGATCGCATTCAGGTTCGACGCACCATACAGCAGATCGTAGGCGTCTCCATGCTCGAAGATCTCTCGCCGCATCCCGACAAGGTGCTTCCACTGATCAGGCTTGTACAGGACCTCGCCTTCGTACTCTTCCTCGAACGCCTTCCACGCCTTGCCAGCGCGGCTGCCTGAACTCGACAGCACGTGTTCGGGAACATGACGGAACGCGTGCCCGTTCTGAATGAAGTCCTCGAACGCGCAGAACCCTACGCTCGAGTTTTCTGAAGACCGGATCCAGCAGCAGTCAAGAGAGGCATCGGTCGGATCGGTGCTCACATCGCCCCATGTCTCGCTTCTGCGGATGACGCCTGGCTGCGGCAGCTGAACGAACCATCGCTCCTCGATCGAGTCCTGCCAGTCCGGTGCTCGTGGTGGAACCGCGAAAGGACGGAACACTGCCACGGTCCCAAGGTTGAAGTTGTCGCGAGTGATCGGCAGATGCGGCTCAAGCACGATCTTGTGGAACACGCGGCCAAACACCATGTCGTCCGAGTCCGGCTTCGGTATCTCGCCGGTGTAGAACATCTGGTAGTAGTCCTGCGGATTCTCGCGATAGATCTTCAGTCGCGTGTTGCTCAAGCTCTCCGGGTTGCTGTTGTGGTACTGCTCATTCGAACAATCCACGTGCCGCACGTCCGTGAAACCCTTGAACTGTGGTGTGAAGCCTGGTTGTGGTTCGTCAGACACGGCGCTCTCGCTTTCGTTTTTCGGCGACCATTGCTTCGGCGTAGTCGTAGGACGCTTGGGCAATTTGCTCATGGTCTCTGGTGGCAGAAGAAGAAAGCAGGGCCTTCATGGCCTCCCCTGCGAAGTCATCCAGCAGCGTCTTGCTGCCGCCATCGTCTCGCTGTGGTGGGAACACATTCAGTTCAACTGTCGATGCCATGCATACTCTCCAATGAACAAACTACGTTCCGGCACACAATGATGTCGGCAGTCCCCTGATGAATTCCGCAGATTCGATCGCTGCACTGACAACGTCGACCGGAACCGTGAACAGACCCTGCCTGCCGACGTACGGGATCGGCTCCGCAAACCTCCGCACGTTGTCCCAGATCCAGCATCGAGGTCCGGTGGCGTGAACATGATTGATCAGCCATCCGAAGCGATTAGACGCTGCGCCATCTGCTTTGACGGCCGCAAGAGGGACGATGGTCGAAAGATCCGCGACGCCAATGATGGCACCAAACGGCAGTGCGGGGCGCGTCTTGTCGGATACCTTGCTGAATCCAGGCCACGCCCCATACCTGAACCAGTCATTCGAGCAGCCCGCATGGATCAACACCGGACCGCGGTAACTGGTCTCCCACGTGCGATTCTCACACAGTTTGGCCGTCGCACCCTTCGGAATTTCCGCCTCCGGAAGAATTGTCAGACTGGCATACGGCTGCTGAATCGTGATTGCCTTCATTCTTTCCCGCATTGGTCTCTTCACTCCGTTTCGAATGATGGGTCTGCACTTCCGCAAGGGTCTGGGGGAATTCGTTGTCACCAAGTTCCAGTTCGTCGATGGACATCGTGAACAGCGTATCTCCGACCTCGTGCACGATGTCGCTGGCCCAAATGTCCGCTGCCACATAGCGACGCTCTCCATTCAGGTACAACGCCTGATCTCCGTTCACGAGGTCTGTGACAACAACGACGTGTGGCTTGTTCCTGGCGACGATGGTCTCCAGCCGAACCGCCTGCCATTCAAGTGGGCCACCATTGAGGATCGGAGCAGCCTCGCCTGGCTTCAACACTGGCAGTTGCTCGCTGCAGATCCGCAGAACGATGGCGTTCCGTGAGTGATCGATTCCTACATTAATGGCAACCGCATCTGCCGGGATGTTGTCATCGGCAATAGCCAGGAACTCGCGAGGATTCTTGGTGAAATTCAGCAGCGTCATGATCCTTTCGGGGTCAACAACAACCAGCCCAAACCGATTTTCATCAAATGCCTTCATTCTCCGGTCCTTTCAGCGCCGACTCGATCGTCGACAGTTGGTTTTGAATTGCCTGCAGGTCATCCGCATACATTTCCGGAAACAGTGACTCTGCTGCCTGCTTCTGGAGTTCAGTCCGCTCGCCTTCGAGTTTCCGCTGATGTCGTCGCGCCCTTCGCTCTGCGAGTTGCTCAGGCGGGACAGGTCGATATTCGTCGAGAGCACCGAAGTGCACTGAGAACCGGAACGGGTACACCGTCATTCCGTTCATGACGTACCCTTTGTGCGTGGCCGCCGTCAGACGTTCATCGCTCTCCGGAGCTTTGGGAACCCAGCCAACGCCATCCTCACGCCGACAGCAGTAGTACCGCTCATCTGGCAGAACCCCGGTTCGATCTCGAATCACCCAGACACCATAGGCCAGTGCACCAGGACCACAGGCTGCAATGGCCGCATCGAGCTCAGTCTGCTGCTCATCAGCGATCTGCTTGCGTCCCTCATACCGCTGGCGGTCCCAGTCCGTGACAAACAGGTCGATCGACATCGGCCACCTCAAGCACTCTCAGTCAGGTCGTCCAGGTCCGTCGGGAAATTGCCCGGCTCAGACAGTCGCACGCTTCGGATGATCAGCTCATGCTCTGAACCGCCGCTCAGCCGGATCAGGTCCGTCGCATGAATCTGCGGGTGCGTCTCGGTCAACTGTCCGTCGACGTACAACGCCTCCGTGTCCGATTGATCGCAACAGGCCACTACCAACCGCGGAATCGGAATTCGAACGTCATACCGATCGACGACATAGGTCCATCCAGGCTTGCCCTCCGTCTTCTGCTTGGCAAGTTCGTCTGCGGCGATCGGAGTGGTCCGCAAACCGCAGAACTCCAACTGGCCGACGTTGTTTCGCACCATCACTACGAACATGGGTCTTTGCATACATACTCATCCTGTTGATGACATCGCACTGAAACGAGAGAGGCCCGTCACATGAACTACTTCGACCGCGGCGTTTGAACCTCTGCCCTGATGCCGCTGTCCAGAGGCTCGCCGCATGCCTCGCAATGCTCCAAGCCCATGGCCTGCTCATATCCGCAGCCCGGACAGATGTCCGTCTGCCGGCACTCGGCTGCAACCATCATCAGGTTGCGATCGGCCACCCATTGCCGAACGAGTTCCTTGTTGGCCCCGTCCAAACTCTCCCACACTGTTTGCGGACAGACCACGAGTTTCGATCGACCGTCGCCAGTCGTCTTGGCACAGCTCAATTCGAGCGCTCGCACCGCCTTCAGCCCGGGACTGAGATCCGCAAAGGCCTCCTGCTTCGATCGTTCCGTCCGGACACACAACCGGAGGTCCTCGGAGATCGACCAGCCATCCAGCCCCTTCACAACGTTCTGAATGAGGTCCAGAGCCGATGCCGCCTTCTCGCGACACTGGACAGCCTGGGCCTCCAGTTTTTCACGCTGAGACTTTAGTTCTGTCAGTCGCTGCCGCTTGCGTGCGACGTCCGCCGCGTTCTGCGATGCAACGACCGCCGCAGTTACAGCGTCCTGCGCTCGCTCCACGGCCACATTGGCGTTCTCAATGTCCTGATCAGTCGCCATCTCCGCGATCTGCTCCCGCAGTCGCTCTTGGGCCTGCTGGGTCTTGACGGCCGCATCACGCAGCGACTCAGCCACCCGACGGGATTCCTCGAAGCCGCTCTTCTCTGATCGGAGCACAGCGAGTTTCCGCTCAAGCCCTTCAATCTCGGCCTGCGTCGTGTTCACGAGACCGGTCAGACTTTCGATCTCCTCATCGAAGTCCTCCGGCTGCTTCAGCGCTGGGTGCGATTCGATCAACTGCGATGCCGCCTGCCCCGCCTCGCGTCGCGCCTTGACCTGCTGGCGATGCAAATGTGCCTGCTCCAGTTCCGATCGCAGTTCTTCCAGCGACTTCCCGGGCTGCTTCGTGTCACCGACCTGCGGGAGTTGGCCGATGCCATCGATCTCACCCGTGCAGTTCGCAATCTTTGCCTCGATCGTTCGCGCCTGCTCCTCCATCCATCGCTTCAAACGACGAACGGTCTCAACATAGCCCTCGTTTTTCTCGCGTCCGACGGACGCCTGCCAGTCATCCCACAATTCGTCACCAACGAACTTGCGGATCTCAGCCTGAGACAGTTCTGCCCCGACGATCGAGCACAGCCGCTCAAGACGCCTGCGGTCCGCAGCGACCGGATCTTTTAGACCCGGATCAATGAAGGCGGCAACGTCATCGCCGCCCTCGATCAGCACACACGTTGGCTCCTGCTTGCCGTCGAAACGAACGGTGCGACCGACCTTGATCGTCACACCATCGAACTCTGCGATGCCAGCACGTTCGCCGTCGGTCGGCTCAAGATCGGCAACATTCTTACGGGCGACTGCTGATCGAATCGTGTCCAGTGCGGTTGACTTACCGACGCCGTTGGGACCATTAAACACCGTCACCGTGCCGGGAACCAGGTCCACACTCAGATCGCGAATTGCCTTTACATTTTTTACCCGAAACGTCGTCATCCCGTGTTTCCTCCGGAAAATAGCTGGTCGAATGCTCTTAACTCAACCAACTACGTTCTGGGGCCGGTGGATGTCGCCTGTTTTTCGGAATTTCGGAAAATCACATGAACCGTGAAAGCCGTGGCGGTACGGAGAGCGGTCGCCGCGCCGAATTTAGTTCGCACCAGACAAGGTACTTGACGTACGTCGAGGCCCAACCGTCACCGACGCGTTCGAGGATCCGTGTGTACCAGTCCATGGGAATCAGGATGCCATGAACGTAGCTCTGACGATCCGGGAGGGGCTTTGGATTGGTTGCCACCTTCTCACCCGATTCTCCACCGGTCCAGACAGGAGGTGCCGTCAGTGGACGGTTCTTTTCGGTATTCAGTTCTTTGTAGATCAGAGCCCGAACCTTCGTCGGAATCTCGCGCTGGCCCCAGGTGGTCTGCATTCTTGCGTACCAATCGAGGGGCCAGCTGATCGGTAGTTTCTTGGTTTCGATTGCAGTTCTGCGTCCATCACTCAGGTAACGTGCCCATACAATCTGCAGCACCTCTTCGATGGACTTACCCTCGATTCGTTCCAGTTCCTGCGCGATCTCTTCAGGAATGCGCAGTATGACGTCGCG
>VFQT010002226.1_pt1 | contig 20530 bp, 16 predicted proteins | sample 3512381 | NCBI WGS metagenome assembly VFQT01 (sample SAMN10412376, study PRJNA504923) | tailings metagenome | isolation source: Relicate 2 Philex TSF3 active mining site | place: Philippines: Tuba, Benguet | collected 2017-08-29
ACCGCTGCGCGGCGAGATTTGCGATTTCAAACAAAACGAGTACGCTTGTTTAAGGACTAGTGGAACCCACCCACTCATGATGAGGATCGATCCATGCAAAGTTCCGCCATTCGCATTCGTGTCGCGGTCGTCATGTTGCTGGCCATTGCAGTTCCCTGCACCAGTGGATTTGGATGGCAGGACCCACCGGAATTGAAAGCCAGTGGGGCCCGTCCCTGGACGTTTGATGAAGCGGAACGGCAGTTGGTGCTGTATCCTCGAGATATCTTCCTTCAATACGTGACACTCAAGCTTGCACAGCGCGAGGGACTCAGCGTTGCACATCTTCCGATGTTGCAGGAGCGGACGCGACGCCAGGAATCGTTCGACAGAAATGCGGAGGTGGATCTGTTCAGCCTGTTCTCAGGGTCGCTGGCCGTTCAGGAAAGTTTGCAGCTGGATGCAATGGTTCCCAACAGCCCGTTTCAGCGATCCGGAAGCGCCTCTTTGCCAAACGGAGAAACCGGTGACGTTGAAGTGACATCACTTGCCGGCCCCACGGTAAAGAGTCATCCGTGGAAAGAGATGCTGGGAGAGAAGACGCCGGCAGTTTCCGGACTGGTCATGTATGTTCCTGCAGACCAGTATTACATCGGGTTTCAGTCCGTATCTCGGATGCTGGATGTGATCGACGGCGGCGATCTGTTTGCGAAGCACCTCTACACTCAGTCCGATTCCGGAGCCTTTGTTCGTGACACCGAGGAGCGACTCAGAACTCAGCTGGCGATCGACACGAATCCTCTGGCACGACCCTTCTATGATCTGGTCGTGAAAGAAATTGCGATCACTGGCAGTGATCCGTTTGTCGCTGAAGGCAGCGATGTGACTCTGCTGTTTCAATTCGAACAGCCTGCCGTGTTTCAGGCCCAGATGGAACAGTATCTGAAGAAGGCCCAGCAGTCTGGTGCTGACGTCAAACGAACAGAATTGAAGGTGCTGGACATTCCAGTCACACATGTCGCGTCGCCTGACCGTCGAGTCCACGTGTATTCCGCCTACCCGGTTGACGGCCTGCACGTTCGCAGTAATTCCATGGTGGCGCTGGAGCGAACATTGCGTCTGATTACGGGCAAGCCGGATGGTATTGAGAGCCTTGGAGCTACGGACGAGTTTCGGTACATCCGCACTCTGATCCCACCTGATGTGAAAGAAGAAGACGGTCTGATCTATCTGTCAGATCCATTTATTCGGCGGCTCATGGGAGCAGAACTGAAGCTGACAGAACTTCGACGCCTTCGCTGTAACAACGTGCTTCGGATGATCGGTTACAGTGCTGCGCTGTTTGCGGCGGAGAATGGTCGCTGGCCAAAGTCGCTCAACGAACTGGAAGAGGCGAAATGCCTGCCGGACGGATTCGGCATGAACAGCTTTGCCTGTCCCTGCGGTGGTCAACACGGACTGTCGAAAGATGGCCAGCACGGAACATGCTCGCATCACGGGCACGCCGATTCACTGACGCCATGTTGTGAGATTCCTGAAGACAAGGTCACCAGAGGGGAAGCAAGTGCTTATGAGGACTTTGTCGTTGCCTATGAACAATACTGGCAGACATTCTTCGACCCGATTGCGATCCGGGTTCGGGCAACGCCGGACTCCTATCGACTCGAGACGATCGTGCTTCCGCTGATCAACAATTCCCTGTATCAGAGTATGGCGATGGCACTGCAGGGGGAAACATTTGATTTGTCCGGCAGTGATTCGAGCGACGCCATCATGTCCCTTTCGTTTGCCGTTGCGAAAGAACGGCTTCTTGAAATGTCCGGGTGGGAGTTGCCTCCGAATCCACCCGCTGCGACAGACCATCCCGCCGTTGATCGAACACTTGAACTGAAGTTCAACCAAAGCCGAAACCAGCTCAAGCAGATGGTCCTGGCCTTTCACAATTATCATGACGTTTACAATCAGTTCCCGGGCCATGTCCCCGCAGGCAATGTCCACCCGGGACTCAGCTGGCGAGTCCAGATTCTGCCGTTCGTCGAAGAGGATCAGTTGTACAACCAATTCCATCTTGATGAGCCCTGGGACAGTGAGCACAACAGGACGCTGATTGACAGGATGCCGGCCATCTATCGTTCTCCGGGCGCCAAGCTGAAGGCGGGAATGACAACCTATGTGGGCGTCACCGGAAAAGACTCGGTGTTTCCGAAGGAGAAAAAAGTCAGTTTCCGTGACATCACCGACGGCACATCAAATACAGCCATGCTGATCGATGCGAATTCCGAGAACGCAGTGATCTGGACGAAGCCTGACGAATTGCCAGCGCAGCCTGAGAAGATCGTCGCCGCCTTGCAGAGCCATTTTCCACTCGCAACCCCAGTTGCACTGACCGACGGGAGTATCCGCGCCGTCGACAAAACGATCAGCGAAGAAACCGCGAGTCGGCTCTTCAACATCCACGATGGCGAGGTACTTGATCAGTCGTATGACATTTATGTTCCGGGACCGGCTGAGCAAATGAATCAGGATCCGCTCGGGATCGGGCAACTCTCAGGAGACCGCCTGACTCAACGGGATTTGTATGACTTGCTGACCAAAGGCATCGGGAACTCTGTCGGATTTCACATCTGTGACAGCGATCCAACATTTGACCTGCAGCTCACTCAGCTTCTGGCCAGGATGTTCAATAACCCGGGACGGCTGGAAGATGAAGAGATCTGGATTGGATTTGGCGTGGCTTCCATCACGGCACCTGTATACGCCAATGTCGCAGTGACTGACGCCGCAATCGTCGACGACTTTCTTTCGAAGTTGTCTGAGGGACTTGCGATTTCTGCCCGAGAACGCATGGAGATTGGTTTCTTCGCCTTGCAGAAAGACTTCTATGAAATTCCGATGACGGAGTTTCCGGTTCGGAGCTTTGTGTTGTCAGTTGGCCCGATCCGCTGGCGATTCTTTTTCGCACGAGTTGAAGACCAGTTGATTGTTGCGAGCAAGCTGCAGACGATTCAGAAACTTGCTGACGAAAAGAAGACTTCCAGGTCCCGGACTGAAGCAACAGGGACGAGGGAAAAGGCTCATGCTCAGATGACGATTCACCGCGAGCACTGGAATGCCATTCTTCCTTCGATGAGATTGTCGTGGGACGAGGGTGCTCGCAAAGCCTGCCTCGATAATCTCGGGCCACTGTCCAATGCTGCACGAGTGCTTGCGGCTCATGAAGGAAATCCAGACGCAGATACGATTCACGAACAGGCATGGTCACTGTATGGCGGGAAACATTTCTGTCCATGCGGCGGGCACTATGAACTGGATGAACATGGCCAGATGACCTGTACGGTCCATCGACATGCCGGACACCCGCTTCAGCCTGGCCCGAATTCAACCAACGCGGCATCTCAGAAAATGCTGAATTCATTCCGCGAGATTCAGATCCGCCTGTCATTCCTCGAAGACGGCCTCCACGCGGTGCTGGAGATTGATCGAAAGGCGTCGCAATAAGACATCGGCACGATCGCGTTAAGATTCGGATGTTGCATAAAGACTGTCCCGGCTGCTTCAGTATTGTGCAATCAAACCTGGCTCTTCCAGAGGTGTGAACGACATGGCGATACCAGATTTTCAATCCATCATGCGGCCATTTCTTGAAGTCGTTGCCGATGGCCAGGAACGCACCATGAAGGAGATGGTTCAAGTTCTGGCACAAAGGTTCAACTTGTCTGAGTCAGAACTGGAAGAACTCCTGCCAAGTGGACAGGCAAGAGTTTTCATGAACCGAGTGGCATGGACGAAGACACACCTGAAAGCCGCCGGTTTAGTAGACAATCCAGAGCGTGGCCGAGTTCGGATCAGTACTTTGGGCAAGGAAGTTGTTAAGGCTGCTCCTGAACGAATAACACTTCAGTTTCTCCGACAATTTGACGGCTACCGCGAATTCACTGCACAAACAAAAGCAAGCGATGAAGCAACTGACGACGAGCCTGAGACAGGACCGCCTGAAGTGACGCCGCTTGAACTATTTGAAGCGTCGTTTCGGCAAATGCGGGATGCCCTTGCTGAGGAATTGTTAGGACGACTGCTCAATTGCGAACCACAGTTCTTCGAAGAGATTGTGGTGCGACTTTTGAGGGCCATGGGTTATGGAGGGCAATTTGGTGATGGAAAAGTAACCAACTACTCGAAAGACGGTGGCATAGACGGAGTCATTCATGAAGACAAGCTTGGGTTGGACGCTGTTTGTGTTCAGGCAAAGCGTTGGCAAGGCAATATCGGTAGACCGGTCGTGCAGTCATTTGTTGGTAGCATGGACATGATCCGAGCAAAAAAGGGAGTGGTGATTACTACAGCAGATTTTTCCCGTGACGCGGTAGATTTTGTGGAGCGAATTGAAGGGAAACGCGTGGTACTGATAAATGGCAAGCAGCTTTGTCAGCTAATGATCGACCACAATGTTGGTGTCGCAGAGAAGGGGAGTTTCGTCCTGAAAGAAATCTCCAACGACTTCTTCGAAGAAGCATGATCAACGCATGCTTATTGGTGTCAAAAATGGATCTGATCAGGTTTCCAGCGTTGTTGCGACGCATCTATGAGATCGTTGACGAACTGGAAGAGATGTTTCCAGGGCGACACTTCACGCCCGACGGGCACATGGTTGGCAGTATCGGCGAAGCAATCGCTGCGTTCCATTACAACATTTCGTTGTTCACAGCGTCAGCAAAGGGACACGACGGTTCCGTGGATGGTCGATTGGTTCAGGTGAAGGCGACTCAGGGAGGCTCGATCTCGATCAGCAGCGAGCCGGAATCTCTGCTCGTGCTGAGACTGACCCGAGATGGTGATTTCCAGGAGGTTTACAACGGGCCGGGCCGTATTGTCTGGGAAACAGTTTCCCACAAGCCTCGACCGAAGAACGGCCAGTATCAGGTTTCACTGGCACGGCTCGCCAAACTGATGCAAGGTGTGAGCGAGATTCAGAAAGTCCGTCGGGTGTCACGCTGATGGTTCGCGATCATTGTCGGCAACTCCTGCCGCTCAGCCGGGTAACGCGCGTGGTCTGGTTGGGGCCGATCAGAATTTCAGCGGGTTCGCTGGAATTCCCCCTGGGTGACGGCGGGGAATCGACGAAAAGGAATAATGCCCAGGTGATATCCTCCTGATCACCTTGATCAATTCCGGCAGGATGCGTAGATTTCTGGGCACCGGGTGGCTTGTCTGTCTGGTGTGGGTGCTGTCTTTCGAGTTCTCGGTGTTCTACTTGAGTATTCCTGCAGTTCCCTTCTGAGTGACGCAAGTGAATTGGTGATGGTGCTTCGGTGCCGTTTGCGTCCCTTCAAATTGTGTTCTAACGGCTGCCGTTGGGGCAGCGATGGTGTTTTGGGAGCTGCAAGGCTCAGGGTTTGTGTGATGAGTAAGAATATTTTTGTCGGTAGCCTTGCCTGGGGCACCACGTCCGAAGGACTTGAGAAGGCGTTTGCACAGTATGGCACTGTCACGTCAGCAAAAGTTGTCACAGATCGTGAAACAGGACGTTCAAAGGGATTCGGCTTCGTGGAAATGGCTACCGGCGGAGACGAAGCAATTCGTGCTCTCAATGGTGCAAGTCTGGATGGCCGCACGATCGTCGTCAACGAAGCTCGACCACGCGAAAGCCGTGGTGGTGGTGGTGGCGGTTACGGTGGTGGCGGCTACGGTGGCGGCGGTGGTGGTGGATATGGCGATCGAGGAGGACGTGATCGACGCTATTAGAACTGCTGCCAGACAATAACGCAGTCATGTCAGAGTGATCTCAAAATCAGCGCCGGGGAACAGGTTTCCTCGGCGTTTTTTATTGAGTCTCCAGTGTAGAGCGATTGTCCTCAATCGCTTTCACCCAAACCAAATCGTAATCGGCTGAGGACAGCCAGGATTGACTCCGATGATTGGGGGCGTAGTCGCGAATGATTGTCAAAATGGGAGGGCGAGGCTCCTGTCGAGCCGCGTGCTTCTGGTGACGCCCGCGTGTTGAGAGCTCAAGGATTAATGGTCAATGAACAATGGAAAGTGCAAATTGCGACTATTTCCTGTCGCCCATTTTCTGTCCGACCCAAACCCATCACTTTGCAATTCTCAATCTCCAATAACCATTAACCATTTCTTCCCGTAGCACCGCCCTCCCGGAATGGCACTTCGTTACGATCTGCCGAAATCCGCGACTGCACCCGATGATTGGAACCTGCCTGCAGGCAATTCCCCTGGCGGATCGCTTGCGGTAAAAGTCCTGTTCGCAGTTACCGAAATCACCAGGTTGTTCGTGGCATTGAAATGTCGACTCATACCATTCGATTGGCTGGCCCGTGGGAACAGGGTCCCAAAAGCACAGAGCAGGCTCCGGTTCGCTGCCAGCTGCCTGCATTCATCCCGGCAGGTGAATCAACGACCCTGCTGGCCAGAGCATTTCATCGACCGACTCGTCTTGCCGCTGATACGCAGGTGAACCTTGTCGTGACCTCCTGCAACTCTGAGCTGGAACTTCGACTGAATGAAGTGATGCTCCCTGTCGTTTCGAAAACCACCAGTGCACAACACGAGAACTCACAGGATGCAGGCAGGGTGTCGGCCGCTGATCCGGCAACAGATTCTGAGCCAGCAGACATATACCGGCTTGCAACGGGAGACAGCCTGAGAGACTTCAATCGACTCACGGTAATCCTGAAACGCCGCTCCTGCGAGACGCATGTTCGAGCCGGTTTGATCAGCGTGGCCCTTGAGATTGTCGAACCCGAAGCCTGACCCACGGAGAACACAATGATCTGGGATCTCCACTGTCATCTGAACGGATTCGAAGGGCGAACACCGGACGAGCAGATGGCCAGTATGATCGAGCTTGCCGATCGTATGGGTGTCGAGCGACTCGTTCTTTTCATGGGAAGTCCATTTCTTCAGGACCCGACGCCCGAACAGTTTCGCCAGCAGAACGACCAGGTTCTGCAGGCAATCAGTCACTGGCATCACCGCGCATTCGCATTTGCTTACCTGAATCCCGGACATCTTCAGGAGAGTCTTGATGAATTGAATCGCTGTGTGCGAGACGGCTCAATGGTTGGTATCAAGCTCTGGGTGGCCCGGCAGTGTGACAGTGAATCCGTCGACCGGATTGTCGAACGAGCCACAGAACTGAATGCCGTGATCTACCAGCACACATGGAACAAGTCACAGGGTAATCTCCCTGGCGAAAGTACGACCGCCAGCTTTGCTCGCCTCGCCGCAAGACATCCCGAAGCAAAACTGATCTGTGGACACACTGGCGGAAACTGGGAGATCGGACTCCGGGAAATTCGGTCTCTGAAACATGTCACGACGGATCTGGGAGGCAGTGACCCAACAGCTGGATTTGTGGAGATGGCTATTAGAGAACTCGGGCCCGAGCGAGTCCTTTACGGCAGCGATGTTTCCGGTCGCAGTTTTGCGTCTCAACTGTCAAAGGTCTATTCCGCAGCGATTGAACCCGCGGCGAGAAATCTGATCCTTGGCCAGAACCTTCGCCGATTACTTCTGCCAATACTTATGGCAAAAGGAGTCAGGCTGTGATCCACGATATCAATGTCTGGTTATCGCAGTGGCCTTCGCGGCGACTTCCGCTGGACGAGCCGGAAGTTCTGGCAGCATATCTCCGCAATCAGTCCGTACGAACGGCATGGGTGTCTTCCTTTGATACGATCCTTCATCAGGACTTGTACAGCGTCAATAAACGCATCGTCGAACAATGCAGACAGTCAGAGGGGCTTTTCATTCCAGTCGGCGCATTGAATTTGTCGCAGTCGTGGTGGGAGGACGATCTGGAGCGAGCCACAGACGAATGGGACCTTCGTGTTTTTCGGCTGCTGCCCGGCTATCACGGATACGAACTCACAGACCCGGCGTTTATCAAACTGCTGGACTGTGTGGTCGCCCGGAAGCTGATACTGCAAATCAGCGTTCGGCTCGAAGAACCCAGAACTCAGCCTGCAAGATTGCGAGCGGACGACGTGAAGGTTCGCGAGCTGATTCCGCTGCTGAAGGATCGACCGTCAGCCATGATCACCCTTCTGAATGCTCTGACAACCGTACCGAATCCTGTCTGCTCGGAACTTGCCACAGCCGGTAACGTCAGCTTCGAACTCTCAACGCTGGAAGGAGTGCGAGGTGTTCAGAAGGCACTGAGCTTCCTGCCGCCGGAACGCATCCTGTTTGGTTCTCATGCTCCGTTTTTTAACTGGGAGTCTGCGAAGCTGAAGATGAAGGAGTCGGACCTGCCTGGCGGCGTTGCGGAAGGTATTTTTCACGGCAATGCCGATCGACTGCTTTCCGGTGCCGGCGTTACGTCGGGTGTCCGGTAGCCTTTGCCCTCTCAAATCCGGACTTTCCATCCGGCAGTAATCGGCCACAGTGGAGGCACGACACTGGTTCGATTTCTGTGGCGGCATTCGTCAGAATCCTGGCGGTCGGAGTTCAGTGTGGCATCAGCAATTGGAACATTGCGAGCGGCTGGTGCCGGGGGAACGGGAAGACTTGCCGCCTTCCACAAACATGCAATTGATCACCTTGATGTCGTGCGATGACGAACGACAGCGGAACACAGATTGGGAGTGCACGATGCCGGATGCGTTTTTGAAAGAGCTTCTTGAAACGCCGGGGACTTCAGGGGGAGAGCAAAAGGTTCAGGAAGTTGTGCGGAAGTTTGCATCTGGTTTCGCCGAAAGCGTTACGACCGACGTTCACGGGAGCGTCCATGCGACAGTCAATGCTGCCGGTGGTCCTGTTATCCTCCTGGATGCTCACTGCGACCAGATCGGTCTGATTGTTCGCCACATCGACAGCATGGGCTATCTTCGAGTCAATGCGGTTGGTGGCTGGGACATGCAGATTCTTCTGGGGCAAAAGATGGTCGTCCACACGACGGCTGGCCCCATACCCGGCGTCATTGCACGCAAGCCGATTCACCTGCTGGATCCGGATGATCGCAAGACGGTCCCGAAACTCAAAGACCTGTGGATCGACATTGGCTCCGCATCAGAAGCGGAGACTCGTTCAGTCGTTCGCATCGGGGACTTCGTCACGCCGGAACCCTGTCTGAGGGAATTGCGAAACGGGCGTCTGGCGGGAGTGGCGATGGATGACAGAACGGGACTGTGGGTGATCTTCAAAGCTCTGCAGAAAATCGCTGCCGCAAAACCTCAGGCAAAGGTCGTTGCCGTCTCCGCAACTCAGGAAGAAATCGGGCTGCGAGGAGCCACGACGAGTGCCTACAGCATCAATCCGGATATCGCGATCGCCGTCGATGTGACTCATGCAACCGATTGCCCAGGCATTGATCAGAATGAGTTTGGTCGAATAGAAATTGGAAAAGGTCCGGTGATTGTCCGTGGTGCGAACGCGAATCCAAGAGTCTTCGACTTGCTGACTCGGACCGCCGCAGAGAAGAACATCCCTTATCAAATCAACGCCCTCGCCTATCCCGCCAGCAACGATGGCGCTGTGATCCAGGTCAGCAGAGCCGGATGCGCGACAGGACTGGTCACCATCCCCAATCGCTACATGCACAGCCCCGTCGAACTCGTGGCAGAGTCCGATCTCGAACATGCCGCCAACCTGATCGCCGCGTTTTGCCTCGCCGTGACTAAGGAAACGAACCTGATCCCGTAGCCCGAGTCAGCAATCAGCCCCGGCGAGCGGTTGTGCGTCAGCCCTCCGTGTCTGTGCTGGTTGATTTGACACGATCAGTGCGACGTGGTGTGGCAGGACTCCGGATGAAGACTGCTGCGCGAGTCGGTGTTAGGGTTCTCGCGTCGGAGACACGAGCCACGTTTGTGGGACTTCTGGCGAAGTCCACTACTACAGGGGTGATTTGGGGGTGGATTGGTCGAGTGTCTTGACAGGGGATGGCGATTTTCGGTCCAATGCCGGGGTGGACGTCTTTGGCAGTACGATTGGGAAGCTGACAAAGTCGAGAATTCTCCCCTCCCCTAATTCCCAGGAGTATTTGTTATGCAGCGTTTGTGGACCCTTTCATTGCTGTTGAGTCTGGCGATTGTGCTGCCAGGATCAATCGCTGACGAGAAGAAGACGGATGCACCAGCCGGTGAAAAAGGAAAGCGCGAATTCAAAGCGACTTGCCCTGTCTCCGGTGGCGAAGCAAAGCGTGAGCAGTCGGTTGACTACAAGGAAAAGAAGGTCTTCTTCTGCTGCGAAAAGTGCAAGGCGGCTTTTGAAGCTGATAAAGCCAAGTACTCGACTAAGGCAAACTATCAGCTCGCTCAGACTCGACAATACGTTCAGACCAGCTGCCCATTGTCCGGCGGAAAGGTGAACAAGGAACAGACGTCCGAAATCAGCGGCGTCAAGGTTCAGTTCTGCTGCGAAAAGTGCAAGGGCGCAATTGATACCGCATCGGATGACGACAAGCTGGCCAAGGTCTTTGCTGACGATGTGTTTGCAAAGTCCTACGAAGCTCGTAAGCGCGACCCGAACAAGAAAAAGGGCGGCAGCGAAAAGTCAGAGTCGACTGAGAACAAGTAGTCTCCTGTCGCCGGAACATGTTGAGTATTCTGCAGCTGAATTTCCAAAGGCAACCGGGAACGGTTGCCTTTCTTCTTGCGCTGTTGCTCAGCATTGACCGAGTTACTGAGCGTTGGACCGACTGCCGTTCGGAGAACCTACAATGGGCGTTCCCGCGGGCAAAGGTCTTGCGGCAACTCGAAGCTGAAGCCCATGCGCCACTTCGCGGAGCTGAGGGAATTCGCGGAACGAATCTTCATAGATCCAGATCGTGACAACGGAATCCGGCTGTCGAGTTTCCAGACTATTGCGAAATCGTGATCCAGGCCGGACTGCCTCTTCAGCAGTCTCCTCGACCAGTGACACATCCGGCACGATTTCCCAGCGCGACACACTGAGTCGTGTTCGGTCATCACCTGTCCGAAGTGCCTCAAGGGTCGACGGTCCTTCCTTCTCCACGGTGTAATTCATCGTATAGCCGCCGACCGGTCCAACCGTTCCTTCGAACTGATTGAAACGCATGATCGTCGCACGTTTGGAAAGGACCTGAGCTTTCAGTCGCTCGAGCAGATCTTCCAGCGGGACAAGGCTGACCTTGCCATTCGACACTCGATAGTGCTGTTCGTTTGCATCCGCCGGACGAGTCACAGGCGAAAGCCGATGCTGCAGTCGATCACGCGGAACGGACTTCTGCTGAGTCACCGTGAGGACTTCTTCAAGCTTTTGCGTTTCGACCACGGCGGTGCGCAGTTTGCCGGCGGTGTCCTTTTCCTGCTCGGAAACTCGTGTCAGCGTTTCTGCAAGGGTCGAGTCCTGCTGATCTGTCTGCTGGATCGCCTTTTCGAGTGACGCGATTCGTGCAGCAATGGAAGCATGATCCCTTTCAAGACGAGTTTTCTGGCGTGACGACTGCTGTGCTTTCTCCTGAGACGACTGGAGCGCCGATTCAGCGTTCTTGAGCTGGGAAGCCAGATCGGCTTTTTCCAGATCCGCCTTTGCTGCCTGCCCTTCGAGCTGCGCGGAATCCTGCTGCAGCCCCTGAAGCTGTGTTCTTAGTGATTCCTTTGTGCTGGAGGCCGCATCATACTCCGCCAGCACGGCAGAACGATGTTTCGCGATCTCCGTGAATTCCTCTTCGGCTACGGCAGATCTTGGCTGGCGTTCTAACTGAACAGCCACGATCACAATCAGAATGATCAGAATGCCAACGATGTTACACACAACGTCGAGGAAAGAATCGGAGCCAAATTCCAGCTCCGGGCGCTGAGTTCGTCGGCTCATGGAACACTCCCCTGCCCGGAGAGTTCCGCATAGCCGGCGGTATCACTGCCCACAATGTACGGCGTCAGCTCATAGAAAGTCGCTGATCGAATCCCCATGTTCTTCAGGTATCGAGCCAGTGGGACGCGCCACTTTTCACCTCCGGGACTGACGATGAATTTGACGATCGGCATCATCGGCTCCTTCGGGCGGCGTTTTGCGTCTTCGATTTCAATGTTGATCCCTGTCAAAAGGCTTGCCAGCACCTGATCCAGGTTGTCATCCGTAACCGGAACCGCAGACTGCTGCGCCACAGTCATGTAACTCTCATCCAGAAAGACAACGATTCCGACAGGTGTTGCCAGGCTGGCGTTCTTTGCCCCTGCCGAATTCAGACGCTTCAGCAGTTCCGGATCAATCTGGCTGAGATCGGGATTTCCATGAGCACCCTGGCCGCCTCCTGCAAACAACATGCTGCCACCATTGGCTGCCGACGAGCTTTGGGAAGCCTGCCCGGGAACCGACCCGCTGGTCTGCAGCGTCTGTGAAGTGTCACCTTTGCTTGAGCGATACCAGTCCTGAGGCTCAACAGCCGCAACCGTACCCCGTGGCGTTGTCGATGTCGGCGAACCAGGCTCAGCAGAGCCGGCGAATGAACCAAAGGAATCCGATGTGTTCGCTGGAACTCCCGCCGCAGCTGTTCCTCCGCCTGGCCGACCTGTTAGCCCGCTGCTTGAACCGGGCCCAATCAGCCTGGATCCATGCAGGCTTCCGTCTCCTCCGAAGATTGCTTCGGAGAACCGGCGTTCTTCGGGTGATCGAAGCCCGGAACCAGGTAACCCGGAAGCAGGGCTCCGTGCGACAACGGCCTGTGATGAATCGGTTTGTGATGCCCCGGACTTTGCACCCACGCCGGAAGAATCGACGAGCGGACCTGCGTTAGACAGTTGTGAATTTTCCCGAGCCGCTCTTGCAAGGGCTTGCTGTCGAGCATACGTCTCTGCAAATTCCTCCGCCATCTGTTCCGCATCTTCTGCACTGATGCGTCCCAGCGGAGCACCTTTTGTTCGAGCCGCTGCACGGTTTTCGAAGAACGTCGAAGGAGGAGCGACGCCTCCAGCATAATATCGCCCCTCAAGACGACGGCGCGTTTGAGGTTCTTCTTCCACAACTCGACCGTCCGGCCGAACGGCCAGTTTTCGATCCTGTGGCCTTGGTGGTCCGTCGTCGGGCGAAGATTCACCAGGCACAGAACCATTGGGATTATGCTGTTGTGCAATGGCCATCAGCTTCGCGTACAAGTTTTCCCTGCGCCGAAATGCTTCGCTGATGGCAACCTGAACGACGGGCGGTTCTTTGAGATCGGGTGTTCCTGTGTCGAGAACCCGGTTGGCTTCAAGCAGTTCATAGCCATAGTGGATTTTGGACTCCGCCAGAATTCTTTGAGCTCCGTAGAACAGAAGGCAGCCGTCTGGTCGTACAAGCAGGAGCACGTACGGCTCCTCGGAGATGGAATCGCCGGACCGATGTTTATGAATGGCGAGGATGGCTGACAGAAGCGGATTGTCGCGAACCGGGAAGCTCTCCATATCGGCCGGACTGATGCGAATTCCGTTCGGCAGAATCTCAAAGCCGTTCTTTGTAACATCGATGACGATCGGAACTCGTGATGTTCCCGTGGCATTGGAGAATTCCAGCAATGTCTCACTTCCGGTGGCCGCGAGCGCCTTCTTCTTCGCCTCATCCACCTGCTTTCGGAGGCTCACGACCGCGGAGAGTTTCTCGTGAAGCAGCAATTCGGCTTCTTTCCCGGCATCTTCCGCTTCGGCCAGTCGCTCCCGCTTCTCCAACAGCGCCTTTTCGGACTTTGACAGTCTGCGAAGGAGTTCTGCCTCTTTCTCCTTTAGCTTTGCGACGGACGCCGCGAGCTGTTCCGGGGATTGTCCTGAGACCGCAGCGGCTTCGGCTTTTTGAAGTACTGCCGACAGTTCCGATTGCTGCTTCTCGACTTCCGTCTGGCGTTCCTCCAGCACGGCACGCAGCTTCACATTGGCCGCGTTGCGCTCTTCAATCGATGAGCGTATGGCCTGGATTTCTGCCTGAAGCTGAGTCAGCTCTGCAGATCGATCCGGCGGCAGTTCCGCGGCTGAGACAAGGGCTGACTGATCCAGCTCCGCCTGCTGATCGTGGCGGATCTTTCGAGTCATCACCAGCAGCAACAGAATCAGAGACCCCATGGCGCAGACGAGCACGGCCAGAAAGGGAAACAGCGTGATCGAATTTTGATGCTGTCGCCGGGCCATGGAGAGATCTGTTGCCTGATTAGCAGTTGAGAGTAAATTCGCTGTTGAAAATCAAAAGGTGTGCTTCAGAGACGCGCCGCCCAACAATGCGGCTCAGGAGGACCTTCGTCCTCCCGGGTTGTGTTCCCTGGCAGATAGTTAAGCCACAGCGCGAAGTGATGTTTTGGCCGTGAGGACCGCAACGGCAGCGTTGAGACTGTTCACCGTCTGTTCGAGTGTTTCAACGATCTGCAGAGTCTGGAGGTTCTGGTTCAACTGATCCTGAAGCTGCGTCAGACGCTGCTCGGATTCTGTCAGCTGAAGCATGGTGCGGCCCAGCTTATGCAGTTCCTCAGCCTGACCGGCGGCCGAGAGAGACGTCGCCTGCATTGCCGATTGCCACGCGTCAACCTTCTGAACAAACTGGCTCATCGTGGACTGAAGCTGTGATGTCAGTAATTGAGAGCTTTGCTGGAGGGCTGTCGCATACTGGTCTCTTGCGTCTCCCAGGGAATCACGATGCTGCTGAAGAGTCGCCTCGGTTTCTTCGTTCAGCGCCTGGGCCAGAGCCGAAGTCTGGCGAGACAGAGTCTGCTGCCAGTCATTTTGAAGCGTTGCAAACTGCTGATTCCAGAACTCGGACTGTCGGGCCAGCAGCTGCAGAGTCCATTCGGCGATGGCTGGATTCGTGTCTTCGGATTTAGTGGTTTCATGTGTCAGGCAGGGAAGCAGGCTGTCGATTCCGAACTGTTCGGTTTCATTCAGCAGCGACTGCTCACTGCGTTCGATTACGAACGTACTGAAAACCAGGATCATCGACATGCCCAGAGCCTGGGCTGTCGTATCGAAGGCAACTGCAAGGCCGGATGTCACCTCGGGCAGCGATGAATCAAGTTGTTCAGGAGTCACGTTGGCAATCGCCATGGTGATCCCCACGACGGTACCAAGAAAGCCCATGATCGGAACGGCCCAGGTGACGGTTCGAACAAGTGAGTAGCTTTGAATCAGCCGATCGGCGGCGAGGTCTGCAAGATACTTCAGATGATCTTCCGGCCCGGCATCCGGACGTCGAGTCACATAGTGCAGAACCGCATGGAGCCGCTGTTGTATGAACGTGCCCAGGAATTTGCGGTGTTCAGGATCCGACTGCCATGCATCCAGCGATGCTGTGACTTCGGTCGGGCTGGACTTCCCGAGTGACCAGTTCTGATCACGAGCCAGCACGGAAATTGTTCTGAGAGCATGACGTTCCGATGGCAGTCGCCAGAGCTTCGCGGCCAGGATTCCCATCCCGACAAAGAAGATCGCTGACGTGATGTATTCCAGCGGGTGTCCGCAGAAGTACCGCTGGACGAATTCTTCACCACCGGCAAACGGCTTCGCTGCGTATGGCGCGATGATGTAGAAGACGATCGTGACCGCCAGGCCTCCAATCATGCCCAGCATCGTGGCGGAAGATCGCTGTCCGGACGAAGGGAGTTCTGAAGAGGAAGCTAAAGCGGCTGACACTGTATTATTCTGTCTGGCAGTCACTGGATTGTCCTGCGGGATTCAGATGTGGAGATTCTGACGTGGGCACAAAAGTACGCGGTGGCTGGGAATGTAATGAGAACCGAACGATCGCAGACGATCGGTTTTGGCGTCTCATCGAATCCACAGGTCTCGAAGCGGGAACGAATCGGTCTGGATCGGCGGCAGGTGCCGAATCTCAGATCCACCGGCAGATCCTGCCGAGCTGTCAGAAATGTCCGGATTGAGGACATCACTGGACAGTTCGGTGCTGATTCAATCGTCACAACCGTCAAAGTCGATTGAATGAAACACATATAAGGATGGCATCGGGAACGAAACGCAGTTCGACAGGCGTCTTTTGCCGCTGGTCGGCGTTCCATTGGGGACGATGTGCAGAACCGTTACGAGCCAAAAAGACAGAAATGTTTATCCAGACGGTACGACCCGTCCGATGAATGGATTGTGACTTTCTGTTGCGCTGCTGTGGCGTGGTGTTTTCGGACATCCGACAGGCAGCAGGCGGACTGAGCATAGGAGACTTCTGGCAGCCGGGACTGTCGGAAGCAGTCAGCGTCCAAGTGTCAAAGACAGTGAACCACCGGGACGGTTTCCCAGCAGACGAGTGCGGTCCGGAACGGAAGGTACCTCACGGAGGAGAACTTTCATGCGAAAGTACGGTAAGTGGTTACTCGTGCTGGGAGTTATGGCGGCCAGTCCGGTCGCCGCCAGCGCGGACGGGTTCCTTGGCGGACGGCTGAAGCCGTCACTGCCATTCTCAGGCTCAGCTGAGAAAGCTCGCAATCAGCAGCTGGCCGACGATGTGGCCTCAGCTCTGAAGAGTGCTCAGGTGCAGGGCACCGAGATCAGCATTGAAGTGAAGGATGGCGTAGCCATTCTTGACGGCAAGGTGAGCGAAGCCAGCCAGCGATCACTGGCACAGCGAGTTGCCGGCAGCGTTGAAGGCATTGAGCGAGTGGAAAACAACATTCGCTACATCGCACCATCCGGTGGCCAGATTGAACGAGCATCAGCACAGGCTGATCCGCGTTCATCACGCGTCACTCAGGCCGCTGCATTTGAAACAGCTGAACGCCGACCAGCGATTCAGCGAGTCAGCGGAGAAATGCCGGCTCCAAATTCAAAGGCTGCAAACGAAGCAAAGGCTCAGCAGGTTGCTGATGCTCTCGGCGGTGCTGGCCTGGCAGGAATGGACATTACCATTCGCGTGTCCGGCGGAGTCGCAACTCTCGAAGGTCCGGTTCCAACACTGGGTCATCGACAGGCAGCTGAACAGGCTGCTTCGCAGGTTCCGGGTATTCAGGGTGTGAACAATCAGCTGCAGGTCAGCGGACCAATCACACGCACTGGCTACAACAGTGGCATGCCAATGATGGCTCCACCGGAAATGATGCCACAGCCTCAGATGATGGGTGCTCCTCAGATGATGGGCGGCCCGCAGATGATGCCTGCTGGTTACATGCAGCCTCAGATGGCTCCTGGTATGCCTCCAACGGCAACGGGATATGCTCCAACCAGCTTCAATCATCCAAACCTGCCAGCTCATGCATGGCCATCGTATGCTCAGTATCCAAACTCCGCCGCAGTGAGTTACCCGACTCAGTACAGTGCGAGTGCCTGGCCATACATCGGCCCATTCTATCCGTATCCTCAGGTTCCACTGGGATGGCGTGAAGTCTCCCTTGAATGGGACGACGGATACTGGCAGCTGAACTTCAACAAAGAAAAAGACAAGTGGTACTGGGTTCTGAACCCAAAGAACTGGTAATCCCGGTCCTGTCACCACTGACAACATGACTGCTGACTAAGGCTCTGAAGACATTGTTCTTCAGAGCCTTTTTTTGTTGGCTCGCATTCCCTGGACAACCGCTCCGGAACACGACTCACTGATTGCGAAACGGCTCCAGGATGTTAGAACTCCAGTGAACCAGGCAGACATGAAGAAGCACGCGTTGATTTCAGGAGTTCCGCATGAGCCTCGGACCTGACCCCCATAATGACGCCGGAGTGCGTCTGACAGTTGTGTCGTCAGAGACGGAGGCCGCATTCCTGACGACTTTGCTGCTCGAAGAGGGCATCACCAGCCAGACAACCGGAGAAATCGTTGGCAGCACGCTGAATTATTATGGCACTGCTGTTTGTCGCGTTGAGGTTCTGGTGCACGCCTCCAAACTGGAACAGGCAAGAAAGGTCCTGAGGGAGTACGAAGCACGCAAAAGCCGACCACCCGCGAGCGACTGGATTTGCAGTCGATGCCAGGAAGTAAATGCCGGATCATTTGAGGCCTGCTGGTCCTGCCAGAAACTGAGAGATGAAACAGATCAGGCCTATGAGGAAGCCGATCCGTGGATCGCCGGAAATCAACCTGCCACCGAAGCAAGTCGTGACGCCACATTTGAAAAACAGGAAGCCGGAAACCCATACGCTCCTCCGGCGATTGCTGAACGATCAACTCCTTCGCTGTCACCACAGGCCGAAGAATTGGTTCAGCGTTTGAAGCGCGGAGCAATCATGGGGCTTGTCATTCCTCCCGTGGCGCTCGTGATGCTGTTCGTTGCAGTGAAGGCATTGGGCCAGCTTGGTACCGGGCAGCTGATTGTCTCTCGTCCTCAACACTGGCGGATACAGCTCTTTTCGCTGTTTCTGCTGCTGGAAACAATCGCATTTCCAGTCCTGTTTCTTCTGATGTAACTCACTAGAACCGGCAGATCGTCAGATTCTCCGCTCCTTCAGGCACCATCTGGCAACCGTTGAATTCGAGTGATCCGATCGACCACTCCTTGCGTTTCAGGCAAACCCGACGATGTCGCGAAACTATGTTTCTGCATCATCCTCAGTGAACACCACAACAGGTCTTATCCATGTCGACAGAATCCCAAAACAAGACAGCAGGTACACCCGTTCCAGACTCATCCGCTCAGGATGCCGGTCGTACGATCGTGGCGTCAAACCTTGAGACCGCCAACCTGATCGAAGGTTATCATGTCATCGCGGAGTGGATTCGTTTTGCCGACGCGAAGGCTGCCGTGGTCCTGACCGTCGGAGGTGCCATCGCGGGCCTTGTAATTCCGACTCTCAAGGGATATCTGACTGAGAATCCAACGACGCATCCAACGGCCTGGTGGAACGCTCTCGTGTCATGCCTGTTTGCGATCTGGCTGCTGTTGCTGTTGCTGTCCGGCATCTGGGCCTTCCTGTGCATCCTGCCTTTCCGACGCAAGGGGAGGCATCCGGCTCTGGGACACAGTTCACATTTTCATCCGGCGGCGATCAGTACGACGTTCAAGCTGGACGATGTTGACCGGTTCATTCAGGAGTGTGAATCCATGGGCGACGGTGGACTTCGAAAAGAGGTCGCAGCGTGCCTGCTGATTGACTCCCACATTTCGAGCGCGAAGTATCGATATGTGACAACCTCGATCCGACTGATGGGCGCAAGCTGTATCGTGGCGCTGTTGTACCTGATTGCCATCCAGTTCTAGCCGCGTGTTGAAAACGGGAGGGCGAGGCGGGTGAGGTTCCTGCCGAGCCGCAGAGGTTCAAGCCCTGAAAAAGGCAGGCCTCAGCTAGCGACCTCTGCGTACAAGCTGAACAGTGCCGCTCATTTCGTGCAACGGCATTCCTGGCACTGTTGCGTTGTATCGCAGTCGAATGTCAGAACGCTTCCGTGTTCTGGCTCGCAGCTCAATCGCAGTCGCGAAGTCGTCTTTGACGGTGAACATCGTGATGAGCTGCGGCCAGCCGGCATTCTCAGTCTGCACGCTGTAGACAAGCAGCCATGGAACTTCTTCGTGCCGTGGTGATGTCCTGGCGGCCTTCTTCCCGGTACGAATAAGGTCCGTGATGATCTGCAGTTGTTTGCCGGATCGAGGAAATCGGATTGATTCAGTCAATCGCACAGACTCATTTGAGCTCAGAGAAAACTCCAGGAGTTCCGGAGCGACGCGGCGACGCAGGCATCGCTCCATCCATTGCAGCCGGTTGTTGCCGGAAAACGAAATCTGCCCCGCGATCCAGGTCGCATTTGCGAGCAGAGTCCCGGATCCGGGCGTCGGGCTCAGGATGTCATGCGGCAGGCCGAGCGCTCTTTCCAGCCCGGTACTCGTCCATCGCTCTCGCTTCTTCCCGAAGGGAGTCTCAATCGTGCTGAAGAGGTACCCATAGGTGTGCTGAATTCCGGCATGCGGTCTGGTCGTGTCCGTTGGCTGGCCTGCCAGGTGCAGCAGCGGGATCAAAATCGCCGGATCAACAATCTCCGCGTGTGCCAGTTCGTCAGCGTTGCTAGAGTTGCCCCAGAAGATCGCCGGACCGCCTCGGCCCCGGTCCCGGATGACCTGAGCCGTCACGGCCGGCGCAAGCTGCTTTAAGAGTCGCACGCGACTGACAACGGAGGTATCCCGGGCTGCAGAGAGCCGAGCTGCAATATCTTCAAACGGAATCATGCGGGGTGTTGTATCCGTCTCCGCCAACGAATGCGAACTTTGCACAGGGATTCGCCCGGTGCACCGGCCATCTGCAACACCTCATCTTTTTGCTGGCACCATATCTCTGATCGTGGTGTCCGGATGTCGGACAAAAAATGGGTGACGGAAAAACATCAAAGTACAGTGGGCTCGACGGGCGTTCCCTCTTTCGACTCTTTCCGTTTCTTTCGGCCCCAAACCAACTGAATCGGCGAGCGGAGTGTGTCAACGCTCCGGTCTCATGATCATTGCCCCCGCTATTGTTGGGGCAGAAGAATCGAGGCAGAAGAATAGTCGCAGGCGCGGTGTGCAGTTCCAGCGCATCCTCCACTGGCAATACCGCGTGCACTCAATAGCTTCCGGCGCCTTCGGCACACGCCCTCCAGGCGTGCTACCCGGAAAGAAACGAAAAAAGCCACAAGGTTCCGTGAAGGAAACTTGTGGCTTTGATGTGCACCCGTCAGGGGTCGAACCTGAAACCTACGGTTCCGAAGACCGTCGCTCTAT
>VFQT010002227.1_pt1 | contig 20504 bp, 24 predicted proteins | sample 3512381 | NCBI WGS metagenome assembly VFQT01 (sample SAMN10412376, study PRJNA504923) | tailings metagenome | isolation source: Relicate 2 Philex TSF3 active mining site | place: Philippines: Tuba, Benguet | collected 2017-08-29
CACCACCGGTCGAGGCACCGGTGACGACGAGCTTGCCGTACTGGCCGCCGAAGCGGTGACTGCCAAGGCCGCACCAGAAGTAGTAGTTGCCCGCTGCGTCGAGCTTCAGCGTTCCGCCCGACTCCGGAATTGCAGTTGGTGCACCGGTGGCGCTGGCGCGCGCGCCGCCCGGGTCGTTCGTGGTGGTGATGGGGTCACCGCACTTCCATCCGTTGATGGTCGATCCTTCGACGCAAAAGACCATGTTGTGCATGCCGCTGGTGTTGTTGAGGGTGATCGTGTCGCCCACCGACGCGTTGATGGTGCTGGTGGCACTCACTGCTCCGTTGCTGATGGTTGCGGTGAGTTTTCCATTGACGAAGTAACACTTCGCACTGCCACCGAATGCAGCAGCGCATGCCTCGTCGCGGCTGTCGGTGCCGATGACGGGAATGTCGGCGGCGTGCGCAGGTGATGCGACGAAGACGATGCCGGCGATTGCAGAGATGAAGACGGGGATGAGGGGTTTCTTCATGGTGAGAGACACTACGAATGGCTTCGTATGCTTGCGTCATGGAGCAGCTGTTTGATCTGCCGGCGCACCCGCTGTTGGTGCACGTTCCCGTGGTGGTGGTGCCGGTGGTGACGCTTACGTTGGTGTGGTGGGTGTTGATCCCGAAGCGCCCGAAGGGTTTGCCGTTGGTCACCGTCGTGTTGGCGTTGGTTGCGGGTGTGGGATTGATGTTGGCTTCGTCGAGCGGCGAGGCATTGGTCGAGGCGTTCGGTTATCTGCGCGACGAACCATTCGTGCGCGAACACATCGAGGCCAGTGAGGCCGCCCGACTGTGGGGCGTGATCACGATGGGGCTGGTCGTGGTGGGCTATTTCGCCAAGCGGCTGGTGGGCCGGGTTCCCGTGTTGGCGACGGCCAGCAAGGTGGTACTGGTGGCGGCACTGGGAGCCAGCATTTCGGCCACCGCGTTCACGGTGCAGGCCGGCCACAACGGTGCCAAGGCCCGGTGGATCGACATTCAGTTCGAATCGACAAAGTAAGGCGGATTCGTTACAACCCGCCCGCCCCGAGCGCCTACACTCGAGCCTCGTGGCACCTCCAAAGCGCAAAACGGGTGGACGGGTGACCCCCAAGGGCACCAAGCCCGGGGGCCTGCACAAGACCCACCCTCTCGACCACGCCGATGTGAAGGCGATGCACGGCACGTCGTCGGTCGAGGCCAGTACGCGCTACACACCACCAACGCCCAAGTCGTACTACGAAAGCCCCCGCTGGGTGCCGATTCTGATGTTCGTGCTGCTGGGCCTGGGGTCGCTGGTGATCCTGCTCTACTACCTAGGTGCTGTTCCCGGTGGCCGTTCGAACTGGTACCTGTTCAGCGGTTTGGGGCTGGTGCTGGGCGGGCTGTTCACCGCCACGAAATACCGATGACGGTTTCGTGACGAGATTGTGGATCCAGCCTGTGCGTTGGGTCCGCTTTTACCGCTAAAACCCACAGGCGCGTGACGCCCGTCATGGGGATGAACTGCGGAAAACCTTGATTTATAAGGGTTCTAAATTGGACGACAGTGGTGTAGTTACCCACGGAGTTTTCCACAGTCTGGGGAAAACTCACTGCCTTGTCACCCGACGTTCATCCTTGGTGCGCCACACCCGACGCATATCTTGCGGCGATGCAACCCAAGCGAACCGGCGTCTATATCGACGGCCTGAATCTCTACCACGGTGCATTGAAGGACACGCCTCACAAGTGGCTGGACCCCGAGGCTTTGGTCCGCCATCTCCTTCCCCTCGACGACATCGTCCACATTCGTTATTTCACCGCCCTGGTCAATGTTCGGCGCGATGACCCAAGAATCCAGACACGTCACGCGACCTACCTGCGAGCACTTTCATCAAACAACCTCATCACGGTCCATCGAGGCCGCTTCACCACTCGTGTGAAGTCCCGGGCGCTTGCCGATGCGTTTGAACCACACGATCGGCTCTTTAGTCCTCACTTTCGGCCCAACTCGCTCTTTTCAATGATGTGGCGCGACAAAGTTCGTCGGCGAACAGATTCGGTGTCGCTCGCTCGCGTTGTGATTGAAGAAGAGAAGGGGTCCGATGTCAACCTTGGGGCCTATCTCGTCAATGACGCAGCTCGTGCTCTCATCGACAAGGCCCTAGTGGTTTCAAACGACAGCGACCTGACCGAGGCAATTCGGCTCGCGCAAGGATTCGGAGTGCTTGCTGGAGTGGTTAATCCACACTCGGCGCCAACGAGCAAACATCTTCGATCGGTCGCGTCTTATGAAATTCCGCTACGCCGAATCGTCCTTGCGCGTTCACAACTTTCAAACACGGTTGTCGACAGCCATGGTCGTGAAGTTCACAAACCCCGCGAGTGGCGGTAAACACAGAGGCCCGGCCTTGCGGCCGGGCCTCGGGCTCACCTACCGAAGTGTGTGAGTGGGATACCTCGAAACTAGCGAAGGGGTGTGTGCGGCACAACCGAATTCGACCTTGCGGCCTCACTCCATGATCGGGGCGATCATGTCCATTTCTTCCAAGCAGTGCTTGGGCGGGGGCGGGTCTTCGTCGGGGGCCATCGTCATCTTCAGCTCGACGCCACAGACGCTGCAGCGGTAGCGCACGTTGATGCGCCGCATCTCGCCCGGGGGCGGGGGCGGAGGGGTGGGGCTGGTCATCGACTTCAGCATCGCGAGGCCGGCTTTCCAGATGCCCAAAAACAAAAGCCCTCCCCCGGCCCACCAGATGATGGTGCCGAAGGAGGGCATGATGCGTTTCGTTCCCGGCTGGGTCAGCCGAGGCGCTCGATGATGGTGGCGTTGGCCATGCCGCCGCCCTCGCACATCGTCTGCAGGCCGTAGCGGCCGCCGGTGCGCTCGAGCTCGTTGAGCAACGTGGTCATGAGGCGGGTGCCCGATGCGCCGAGCGGGTGGCCAAGGGCGATTGCGCCGCCGTTGACGTTCACCTTGCTCATGTCGGGGTGCAGTTCCTTTTCCCATGCGAGCACGACCGACGCGAAGGCCTCGTTGATTTCGACGAGGTCGATCTGGTCGAGCTTCATGCCTGCACGCTCGAGCACCTTGTGGGTTGCCGGGATCGGTGCGGTGAGCATGAGGCGCGGGTCGTCGGCTGCGAGAGCGAAGTTCACGAAGCGGGCGCGGGGCTTGAGACCCAATGCCTTCGCCTTCTCCTCGCTCATGATGAGCATCGCCGACGCGCCGTCGGTGATCTGCGACGAGTTGCCGGCGGTGACGCGGCCACCGTCTTCTTCGGGGCGGAACGACGGCTTCAACTTGCCGAGCGACTCCATCGTGGTGTCGCGCAGGCCTTCGTCGGTGGTCATCATCTGGCCATCGGCACCGAGCAACGGAAGGATTTCGGCCTGGAAACGGCCTTCCTTTGTGGCGCGGGCGGCGAGTTCCTGCGAGCGGCAACCAAAGCGGTCCATGTCGTCGCGGCTGATGTTCCACTTGTCGGCGATGAGTTCGGCCGAGATGCCCTGGCCGACGAGGCCACCCTGGGGCTCGTAGCGAGCGCCGACCTTGGGGCCGAATGGGAAGCCGTACTTGCCGTCGGCCATCGACGAACCCATGGGAACGCGGGTCATCACTTCGACACCGGCAGCGACGATGACGTCGTGTGCGCCGGAGAGAACTGCCTGCGCTGCGAAGTGCGCGGCCTGCTGCGACGAACCGCACTGACGGTCGACGGTTGTACCGGGCACCGACTCAGGCCAACCGGCTGCGAGGACCGCGTTGCGGGCGATGTTCACGCCCTGCTCGCCGACCTGCATGACGCAACCCATGACCACGTCTTCGACGATGGCGGGGTCGATGCCGGTGCGGTCGACGAGAGCCTTCAGAACTTCCGATGCGAGATCGACGGGATGCCAATCCTTCAACTTGCCGTTGCGCTTGCCGAGCGGCGTACGGATGGCATCAACGATTACTGCCGTGGTCACGGTGTACCCCCAGGGGATGAGTAGTTGTTACTTGTTGGTAGGGGTCGAAGCCTACCCCCGCCCGCTGATCCGAGCCCATCCGGCGAAAGCCCTCGGGTACCGTTTCCTCAGGAGGAAAGTACCTCGAAGCCCACAAAGACCCAGCTCAGGGCCCGATGCTCGGCGCTTTCCCACAACTGGGATGGTACGAAGACCGGCTCTGATCGGGTCCTGATCTCAACCTCGGTTTGGCCCTGGCGGAAGGGCACGTCCACGACGAAGTTTCCGGTGGCGAGCATCTGGCGCCGAGATTCAACCCCTCCGGCTCGCGCGAAGATGAGGAGGCTTGGCAGCCAGTCGGGTTTGTACCCAACGAAGTGCAACTTCGTGGCGTCCTCTGGGGGCCGAACGACGAATCTCGCCTCGCCCCCGACCCAGCCGTCATCCCAAAGACCGTCGGACTCAACAACGGGGATCGACGTCCAGATTCGGTCGCTGAGAACATGCCTGATCTGCGGGTTGCTTGTCGTTCGGCGCATCGTTGGCCCCCTTACCTATCGGCGCATTCCGCGGCGCAAAATGCCGTCGCTGGTGCGAGGGTCGAAGGTACGGCTGAGTGCGGCCATGTCGTTGAGAAAATAGTCGCGCGTGGCACCGGTGACCTGGGCAAGTTCCATCACGGGAGCACTCGGCATTCCCGCAAGTGGTGCGGGCGTGTCGTAGTACCGGAACTTCGCGTTGTCGCCGATCTGCGCCTTGGTGACGAGTTGCCAGCCGAGTTGTTGGGTGACCTGCTCGTGTGCCGCATCGATGTCGTCGGGCCAGAAGGCGATGTGGTGAAGGCCGCCCTCGCCGTTGGTTGCCGCCATGAACTCGTTGTAGGTGGTCGGTGAGTCGTCGTGTTGTTCGATGATCTCGACCTGGATGGCACCCATGTGAGCAACTGCGAATGAGAAGTCGATGGCGCTTGGTTGTCCGCGGTGTTCGACGTTGATGACCGGTGGGTGTTCGACGACGATCCACGGGCCGACGCCGAGCGAGTTGATCCAGTGATCGAGATGCTTGTCGAAGGTTCCCTTCGGCACGACCCAGGCCATCTGGCGCAGTTCGCCGAAGATCTGCATCGCTGTTGTAGGTGGCATGGTTGGTGCGTTCATGGGTTCGCCTCCGCGAAATGTGCAAGGGCCTGTGTCGTCGAGGTGTGTTCCTGCAGCAGTTTGCGGGTCGGCATGACGGCCTTTGGCATCGACACGCCGAGCACCGCGGTCAGACGGTCGTTGGCGAAGTAGGCGGCGGCGAACTTTCCCTCGTCGGGATTGCCCGCCACGATGCGCACGTCGGTCGCATTCGTGCCGCGACCGAGGAACTGGATGCGCGAGGTGAATTGGTCGCTCCAGAAAAACGGCACCGCCGCGTACGGGGTGAGGGGTTGATCGTTGAGATGCGCGATCACGTTGGTTGCAGCATGCGCACCCTGTTCGGCGGCGGTCGTCCAGTGTTCGACGCGCATCGTTGGTTCGACGTCTGCGAACAGTGCGTTGGGCCAGCGCGCCACGTCGCCGGCCGCGAACACGCTTGGTGCGCACTGCAGGTGTTCGTCGCAGACGATGCCGTCGTTGATCGTCAGGCCACTGTTCGCCAGCCAGTCGGTTGCCGGAGCAACACCGATACCAACGAGAACGATGTCGGCGTCGACGACTTCGCTTTCGCCGCGTTCGTTGGTGATGCGTACGCCGGTGACGCTCGGCCCGCCGAGAATTTCCTCGACGCGCACGTTGCAGCGGATGTTGACACCGTTGTCGTGGTGAACTCGTGCAACGGTGCGACCCATGGTTTCACCGAGACCGCGAATGAGTGGGGCCGGCAAACCTTCGAGCACGGTGACGTCGCAGCCCTTGGCTTTCGCCGTGGCCGCAGCTTCGAGGCCGATGAAGCCCGCGCCAATGACGACGAGTCGCTTGTTGGGTGCGAGGTCGTCGCGCAATGTTTCGGCGTCGTCGATGGTGCGCAGCGTGTGAATTCCCTTGTGGTTCGGTTGGTTCGGCAGACGGCGCACGCTGCCACCCGTGGCGATGATGCACGCGTCGTAGGAGAAGTTGCCCGCGGTCGTCGTGACCGTTTTGTTCGATGTGTCGAGCGCGGTCGCGGGGGTGCCGAACCGCCATTCGACACCAAGGGCGACAATTTCTTCAGGTTTCCGTAACGAGATTCGGTCGGCGTCCCATTCGCCGGCGAGAAATTTCTTAGAAAGTGGTGGGCGGTCGTAGAGACCGCGTGTTTCGTTGCCGATCGCGGTGATCAAGCCGTCGAAGCCGTTGTTGCGCAGGGATTCCGCGGCTCGCAGCCCGGCCAAGGAAGCACCGACGATCAACACGTGTGACACGACGAACACAATACGGCGCGAGATGCCCGCACCATGACGCCGTGATGGGTGATGGCCGTAGAGTTGCGTCGTGCCGAATCGCGCCACACCCCTCGATGAAATGTCCGAAGCTGGGCGTTCCATTCTCACTGCGGCGCGCGACATCATCGAAGAGTCGGGGCCGAACAGCCTGCGCGTGTCAGATGTTGCCGAGCGCGCCGGTGTGGCAGTGGGTCTGCTGTACCACTACTTCGACGACCGCGATGACCTGATCGACGCCGTGCGCGAGGCGCAGTTCCTTGCGCGCATCGAAGCCGACATCGCCGACTTGGCGCGCAAGGTCGGCCCGAACGAACTCGACACCACCGCGGTGTTGAAGGTGATCATCGACGACTTCTCCGACCCGCGCAGCAAGAAGCGCCGCGACTTTCGTCTCGACCGCATGGAAGCGTTGGCCGCCGCGCGCTACAACCCGGAACTGACCAAGCGATTGGTCCAGGCGCAAAAGCGGCTGTCGGCCAGCATCCGCAAGACGATCGAAAAGGCAAAAGAAGACGGCATCGTCGCACCTGAAGTCGACGCACATGCGTTGGCCTTCTTCCTCGAGGTGTTGCCGCTCGGTACCGGGTTGGCGACGGTGTATGCCGACATGCCCAGCCAAGAGGCCTGGCGCGAGTTGTTGTTGCGCATGCTTGCGTCGTTGATTCCCGACAAGCCGGCGAAGAAGAAGTAGTCGCTGAGCAGTGGCTGCTGCGCACGATACCGAAGCGCTGATTCTTCAGGAGGCGCGCAAGATGCTCGAGGAATCGGGCGAGTCCGCGTTCCGCGTCACCGAGTTGGCACGTCGTTGCGATGTCGCCGTCAGCCTGCTGTACCACTACTTCCGCGACCGCGATGGGTTGTTGGCTGCAGCGCGTCAGGCTCAGTTCGTCGCTCGCATCGATGAAGACGTGGCAAAGATGAGCCGCGTCGTCACCGACGATCACAGCCTGGCCGACGTATTGAGCATGATCATCGACGACTTCTGCGACCCGCGGAACGAGGAGCGCCGCTTGCTGCGTCTCGATCGCATGGAGGTACTGGCCGCCACGCGCCACGACCCGGCGCTGCGTGACCGGTTGACTCGCGCGCAGGCCGCACTGTCGGCGGCCATCTGCGATGCGGTCGACAAAGCCAAGGCCGATGGAATGCTTGACCCGCGGGTCGACACCAAGGCCTTTTCATTCCTGCTCGAAGTGATCCCTCTCGGCACGGGCCTCTCAGAGGTGTACGGGTCGCATCTTCCCGACGATGACAAGTGGAAGGAACTGCTGTTGCGGATCTTGGTGGCCTTGATGCCTCCCGATGCGCAGAAGCCTTGACCCTTCCGCCAGTCGTCGGTAGCGTGGCTTGAAACTTTTACAGGAAAGTTTTCAATGCCCCTCGGGAGGGTTCCATGACACTTCGCCGCCGTCTTCTCATTGCGGTCGCCGCCCTTGGTGTGGCCGCCGTTGGCGCCACTTCTGCCTCGGGTGCCGGGGCGGCCGGCGCCACCAGCGTGTCGGGTTCGCTCGGCGCCGCCGGTGCGGGTTGGAAGGTGATGCTGGTGTCGCCCCGCGGCAAGGCGACGGTCGCGCTGGCCGATGGATCAGGGTCTTTCACCATTCCGTCGTCGCGCACGACCGGCAAGCGTTCGACTCTGCACCTTGTTGAACCGAACGGTCAGTACTTCGGCCCGATCGTGCTGGCGAAGGAAAAGGTCGGCAGCAAGTGGTGCGCGAAGACACAGCTGTCGGGCGTGAATACAACCCTGGGCGCGGTCAGTGTCGACGCAGCGAACGGCTTTGCTGCCCCGGCCAAGTGGACCGCGGTGAAAAAGACGCAGTTCATGCGCAACGGCGTGTTGGCCGATGCAAAGGGGCGCCCGCTGGGTGCGGGCCGCGCGGGCATCGGCAAGATGTCGGCCGCACAGAAAAAGGCCTGCGTCGCGACGAAGGTCGGCGCGAAGTCCGTCGATGCATTCGATGGCGAGCCGTCGGCCGCCGAACAGCCCGGGGCCGACCTTGATGCAGACGGCTTGGTGAATGCGCTCGACGCCGACGACGACGGTGACACCACGATCGACGCCGTCGACCAAACCACCACGGCATCGGCAGCAATGAACCCGTGGGTGCAGGTGCGCACCCGCAACAACTCGTTCAACGCAGCCGTGACACCGACCCTCAGCCAGGCCGACATCAATTCGGTGCTCGGCTCGTTGAACGGTTCGCAGTCGAACTTCACGATCGTGTTCTTCGTGGAGAATCCGCTGCTCGTCGGTTCGTACGAGCGCGAAGCCGTGAAGAACTCGGTGGCCTGGGCGTACGTCGACTGCGGCGCATTGGTCTACTGCGGCGGTTCGGCACCAACGGCGTACGCCGACCGTGCGAACAATCCGACGCAGCTGGCCGTGAACTGGAACACCTACTCGGGTGGTCTGATTGTCGAGCGCGGTTCCACCACCGACTCATCGATCACGGTAACCGGTGTGAACCCGGATGCGACGAAGGGCAACGGCCTGACGGCCAACATCCGCAACAACAACCCGCAGATGGGCACCAACGTGTTCTGGGTTGCACAGATGTTCCCGAACCAGGGTGCAAACACGCTGGCAAACGTGAAGCCCGGCGACGTGTACACGCTGCGTTACGGCCTGACCGGCGGTGGTGAATCTTCGGTGACGATGATGCTGAACCCGTATGCGCTGACCGTGCCGTCGATCAAGTCGATCAACGGTGCGCCATACGTTGCGGGCACTCCAGTCAAGGCCGCCGACGGCAAGGTGACGATCGAGTTCTATCGCCCGCAGCGCCTTGCGGTCGACGGTGAAGACGGTTCGTTCCGTGACATCGCAGGCCTGCAGTACGGACTGATCGTCTCACAGCAGAACGCAAATGACGCCGGCTGCGGCGGCGCCGCCTACAGCGATGCGGCCGGGTTCAACGTGACGACGAGCAACGACCAAGGCGCGATGCTTACGCCGCTTCGCGACAAAGCGGCAACCGACGAAGTTCCGGGAACGTCGACGTTGAAGTTCACCGTCGACCTAACCAAGTGCGCACAGGCCAACTGGTCGTCGTTGCCCGCAACGTTCAGCGTGTCGTTGCTGGGTGCGGGCGAAACCCTGACGGGTGGTTACAACCGCGCAACGCTGGAAGGCATCACGATTTCAAAGTGAGTCGGGCGACGAGTGCGGCGGGGTCACTGTTGCACTCGTCGAGCTGGCTCGGCCCAAGAACCAGTTCCCAACTGCCGGCGGCGTCTTGCCTGATGACGGCAGGCAACGGGCCCGCGGCAGCAAGCTGTTCCGGGGTTGCCTCGTCGCGGTGCAGCAAGGTCCATTCGATACCGGCACCGCTGCACGTCGCATCGAAGTCGCGCCGGCGGCCGGTCCAGCTGTGGGTGATGTCGCATAGTGCGCAACTGCCACGGCCGATCAGTTTCTTTGCGACGTAGGAAATCTCACCGAGAATCGTGCCGTCGGCGTTGTAGATGCCAACGAAGTGGTTCATGTCGATCAGCCGAAGACGACGGTGCGGTTGTTCCACACCAACACGCGATGTTCCACGTGCGCGCGCACGGCGCGGGCGAGAACGACGGTTTCCAGGTCGCGGCCGCGGCGCGTGAGTTCGGCGACGTCGTCGCGGTGCGACACGCGGGCCACGTCTTGTTCGATGATCGGGCCTTCGTCCAAGTCGCTCGTCACGTAGTGCGCAGTGGCTCCGATGATCTTCACGCCGCGGTCGTGCGCCTGGCGGTAGGGGTTGGCGCCGATGAACGCGGGGAGGAACGAGTGGTGGATGTTGATCATCCGGCCGTACCACTTGTCGGCGAACCACGGTGGCAGCACCAACATGTAGCGGGCGAGGATGACGAGGTCGAGATTCAACGAGTCGAGAAGGTCGGACACCTTCTTTTCCTGTTCCGCACGGGCGTTGTCGCCCTGGCCGACCGCAACGTGTTCGTAGCGGTAGCCGAATGCTTCAACCAATTGGCGGCTGTCATCGTGGTTCGACACCACGGCCTGAATGTCGAGGCCGAGGTCGCCGTAGCGCGAACGGGTGAGCAAGTCGGACAGGCAGTGCACCGTCTTCGACACCATGATCGCGGTGCGGGGCCGCCACGGCAGTTCGTTCAGGGTGAAGGTCATGGCGAACTTGGCGGCGATCGGGCCGAATGCCGTCTTGAAGAACTCGAGGTTGCGCGAGCCGTCGTGTGTGAACTCGACGCGCTGGAAGAACATCGCGTTGTGATGGTCGGTGTGCTGTTCGGCGTGGACGATGTTGCCGCCGTTCATCGAGACCCATCCGGCCACGTCGGCCACGATGCCCGACGTGTCGGGGCAAGAGATGAGGAGGACGGTCGTGTTCACAACGAGTGGAGACGATGGGAATCGAACCCACGACCTCCTGCTTGCAAAGCAGGCGCTCTACCAATTGAGCTACGTCCCCGCAGGGCGCCGCAGACTCTATCGGCGAAAGGGTTTTCGGCGCGCTGCGGTGCAGGTTTCGTCAAGATTTGCGCCGAGAATCGGCGTCAGGCGGTGCGGCCGGCGAGATACGCACCCGCGAGCGCGACGGCGCAGCCGATGATCGACAGCGGGTCGACCGATTCGTCGCGGATGAACGCGCCGAGGGCGAGGGCGACGACGGGGATGAGGTACGTGGTGACCGACGCGCGGGTGGCGCCGAGACGACCTGCGTTCGAGACGGTCATCACATAGGCGAGGCCGGTGCCAAAGACACCGAGGAGGGTGATCATGATGAGTGGCTGCCAGGCGAAGTCGATGTCGTCGACACCGGTGAGGCCAAAGGGTGCGGTCATGACAAGTGCCGCGGCCTGGGCGCGCCAGAGAATCGGCAGTGAACCGTGGGCCTGCTGCAGGGGTAGTGCGACGTTGAGGGCAAAGCCGTAACAAGTGAGGGCCGCGACGATGAGGGCGATGCCGACGATGCTCGACGATCCTTCGTTGAAGGTAGGGACCGCGATGATGACGACACCTGCGAAGCCGACGAGGAGGCCGTTGACCTGGGCTTTCGACGCCCTCTTCTTGAAGACGATGGCGCCGACGGTGGCGACGAAGAGTGGCGTGGCGCCGTTCAACATGCCGGTGACACTGGACGACACGCGTTCTTCGGCGAACGGAAACATGGTGAGCGGCACGGCCATCCACACCGCGGCAAGGGCGATGATGCGTGGCCATGCACTGCGTGGAATACGGGTGCGTGACGCGGGGACGCACGCAAGGGCGGCGAAGCCGAAGGCGATGCGCATCGGGGTGATCATGATCGCCGGAAAGGACTTCAGTCCTTCGGCGATGAAGAAGAACGACGTGCCCCAGATGAGGCCGGGCGTGGTGAGACGCAACCAGTCGGCAGTGGTTGGTTGCGTGTTCGAACTCACCCGAAGAATCTAGGTGCACACGTGAAGAGTTCTCGGTGTGAAAAGACTCGGAATACGGGTAATTGCACACCGAGAACCCTTCTAGGGTGGGGGGATGGCCGAGTACACATCGAACAATCCGAACATCCGCATGGGGTTGCAGATTCCCCTCTTCACGTATCCGGGTGGAACGTCGGCAACGATGTTCGAGACCGTTACGTCGATTGCACAGGCCGGTGAGGCAGCAGGTTTCGACTCGGTATGGGTGATGGATCACTTCTACCAACTGCCCGGTTTGGGCCAGCCGCAAGAGCCGATGTTCGAGACGTACACCATCTTGTCGGCGCTGGCAGCCGTGACGTCGAAGGTGCGTCTGGGCGCAATGGTGGGTGGCGTCACGTATCGCAACCCGGCATTTCTGGCCAAGTCGGTGACGTGTCTCGACGTGATCTCGAAGGGTCGTGCGATTTGGGGCATTGGTGCGGGTTGGTTCGAGCTTGAACACAACGCGTACGGCTACGACTTCGGCACGTTCGGACAGCGCTTCGAGAAGCTGGAAGAAGCGCTGCAGATTGCCAAGAGCATGTTCGTCAACGACACGACGACGTTTGACGGCAAGTGGTTCTCGGTCACCGATGCGTACAACGTTCCCAAGCCCGTGCAGTCAAAGGGCATTCCGGTGTTGATCGGTGGCAGCGGCGAGAAGAAAACGCTGCGCATGGTCGCCCAGTACGGCGATGCCTGCAACGTGTTCGGTAATCCGACGCAGGTGCGACACCTCATGTCGGTGCTCGACGAACACTGCGAGCGTCTGGGCCGCAACCCGGCCGACATCTGCCGCACACGTTTGGGCACGTTGGTGGTGGGTCGCACGAAGGAAGAAGCATTGGCACGCATCGCCAAGCGCTACGGCGTGTCGTCGCTCGACGACCTGAAAGGCGAACGTCTCGAGCGGATGAAGGCGATGATGATCATCGGCGATCGCGACGCGGTGGGCGAAGAGGTGTCGAACCTGATGGCGGCGGGGTTGGACGGGTTGATCTTCAACCTGCCCGATGCACACGACCTCGAGTCGGTGGCGCTGGCGGGCGAGATCCTGACTCCGTTGTTGAAGAAGTAGCGATGGCAGACGATTTCTCGGCGCGAGAAGCTGCAAAAGCTGCACCTGGGGGCGCCGAGAACCCTCAGGTGTGCATGGTGTACGACGACTCGTGTGCCATGTGCAGTGCCGCTGCGCGCTGGGTCGAGCGCAACACCGATGTCGAGCTGATCCCTGGGTCGACATCCAGCCTGTCGGCTGAACAATTGGACGCCTCGGTGTGGCTGGTGGGTGAAGGCGAATCGAAGAGTCGGGCGCTGGCAGTTGCGGGAATCTTGAAGCGGTCGCGGCGATGGTGGTGGCGTGCATGCGGACATGTGTTGTCGGTGTGGGGCATTCGCCACGTCGGTGATGTCGTGTATCGCGTGATCGCGGCAAATCGCCACAGGTTCACGAAGAGACGGGGGTAATCTCGCCTGCATGGCAGGCGACCTCATCTACGCATTCCGGGTTATGCGCCTGCCGTTGCTCGACGCCGGTGGCGCCACCATCGGCCGCCTCGAAGACGTGGTCGTGGTGTCGGGCCGCACCGCCTCGGCCCCGCGGGTGCTGGGTTTCGTCGCCACCAGCCAGCGGCGGCGCATTTTCGTCAACGCCAACCGGGTGGCCACCCTCGACAACTCGGGCGCCCGCCTGCGCAGCTGGGACGTCGACTTCCACCCGTTCAAGGCCAAGGAAGGCGAGCGCCTGCTGCGGACCCACGTGATCGACCAGAAGATCGGCGACGAAGTGGTGTCCGACGTGGCGCTACGAGCCCGTGAAGACGGCCGCAGCGGGGGCTGGGAAGTGTCAAAGGTCCGTCTGGCGCGCCGCAGCACCCTGCGCCGCCGGCCGACGTACCGCCTTGTCGACTGGAACGCGGTGCCGGCGTTGTTCGCCGCCACCACCGAGGCCGCCGCCGAAGCCGCACGTCTGCGCGACATGCACCCCAGCGACGTGGCCGGTGTCGTGCGCGCGCTTCCGTTGTTGCAACGCCGCCAGTTGGCCGAGGCGATGGACGACGAGCGTCTGGCCGACCTGCTCGAGGAACTTCCCGAGGCCGAGCAGCTGCGCCTGATCGAGGGCCTCGACATGGAACGCCTGTTGAACGTTCTCGACGAGATGGAATACGACGACCTCGCCGACCTGTTGGCAGAGATGCCGGGCGAGCAGCGCACGCGAATCCTCGACGAAATGGACGAAGACGAGGCCGCCGTCATGCGCCAACTGCTGTCGTACCAAGCCGGTACGGCAGGTGCATTGATGACACCCGACGTCATCGTGCTGGGTCCGAACGCCACGGTGGCCGAGGCATTGGCCCATGTGCGCAACCCCGAATGGCTGGTGTCGATCGCCGCACAGGTGTTCATCACCAATCCCCCGTTCCGCGCACCGACCGGCCGGTATCTCGGCGTCGTGCACATTCAGCGTCTCTTGCGTGAACCGCCGAGCATGGAACTCGGCCGTTGCCTGGAACAAGAGCCCACGATCACCCCTGAAGCCACCGACCGCGAGGTTGCCGAAATGCTCGCGTCGTACAACATGATGGCCATGGGCGTCTGCGACTCCGCCGGTCGCCTGCTCGGTGCCATCACGGTTGACGACGTGCTCGACCGCACGTTGCCCGCCGACTGGCGTCAACGCAGACGACAGGCGGCCTCGTAATGCGTCGCCGCGAAGACCTCACCATGCCCCGTCGCCGTCGGCGACTCGGCGTGCACTACGACCCCGATGCATTCGGCCAATTCAGCGAATCCATCGCCCGCACTCTCGGCACCGCGCGCTTCTTGTTGTTCCAGAGCGTGGTCTGTGTGTTCTGGTTGGGCTGGAACATCGCACTGCCCGACGAGTGGCACTTCGACCCGAACCCATTCGGTGTGCTCACCCTCGCGCTGTCGTTGCAGGCCGCCTATGCGGCACCGTTGATCCTGCTCGCACAGAACCGTCAGGAAGACCGCGACCGCCAGCAAAGCGAAGTCGACCGTTCGGTCGCATCACGCACCCAGGCCGACACCGAATTCCTGGCACGCGAACTTGCTGCGGTTCGTCTGGCGTTGGCCGACATGGTGACGATGGACGAACTGCGCGACCAGTTGGAAAAACTGGGCGACCAGGTCGCAGAACTCAGCGAGCGACTCGGCCAACAACCCGACGAACTGCCTCGGCCGTAGCAGCCGAGTACTCGGCGGGCTTGCCGAGCGTCACGAAGTGATCGCCGTCGATTTCGATGACGTCGGCCTGCATCGCCGTTGCCAGTTCGCGCTGACGCGGCACGGTGACCAACTGATCCTTCGTCGTGAGGAGATACGCCGCGGGGACGCCGAGGGTTCCGGCCCAATCGCGCGAGTCGTACGTGGCCAGTGCGCGGCCGGCGCGGCTCACGATCCACCCGTCGTTGCGGCGGATCTCGCCGATCAACCACGGGATGTATTTGGTGACGTGACTGTCGGGGTGCATCGTGCGGTTCAGTGCAACGTTGAGAACGCGCGGAGTGGTGACGTTGCGCAGCAACGGTGACACCGCGCTTTGGAACAACCACGTGAAGCGGTCGCGGCGTGTGGCGCGCCATTCCATCGCAGTGGCCTGCAAGACCATGCCCGCAACGAGGTCGGGGTGGCGATGCGCGAGGTGCAGCGAGATCGGGCCGCCCATCGAATAGCCGACGGTGATCACCTTGTCGATTTCGAGGCGACGCACGAGTGCAGCGGCGTCGTCGGCGCACTCTTCGAGGCTGAAGGTGCGGTTCGGTCGCAGGCCACGGCCGTGGCCGCGATGGTCGACACCGATGAACGAATAGTCCTTGGCCAGTTCTTCGTAGGCCGTGAAGAACTGGGTATCGCTCGACGCGGTCCACCCGTGCAGCAACAACAGCGTCGGTGCGTTCGGGTCGGGGTGTTGGTGATGACGAAAGAACATTTCACCGCGGTCGGGCAACACCATCAGGCGTGCCTCGGGCAACCACGGAATCGGTCCGCTGTTGCGCACCAGCCACTTGTTCGTTTTCATGTGCACCTTCTCATTTGCGCCGTGTTTATCTGCATTTGGCGCATCTTCCCACGAGATCGAGACGGTGGTGGTGCAGTGTGAAGCCGCTTGCCTCGGCGAGCTTTTCCAGTGCTTCGTCGAGTTGTTTTTCGATTGCGGGTGGCACGGTGACATCCAACATCGCACCACACTCTTCGCACAACAGATGGTGGTGATGGCCGATCAAGTCTTCGGCCAGTTCGAATCGGCCGAATTCGTCGTTGCCGACGATGCGTGTCACCACACCTGCTGATTCCAACACCGACAAATTGCGATAGACCGAACTCTGCGGCAGGTCGTCGGTGAGGCGCTGAATTTCCTGAATCGACACCGGGCCGCCGGCCGAGCGCAGCGCGGCGACGAGTGCGCGGCGCGCCGGGGTGTAGCGCTGGTCCGAGGCGACGAGTCGCGCGAGGACAACGTCGTCGAGTTCGCTCACTAGTGCACCCCGTAGAAGGCCTGAATGCGAATGCCGGTTTGCATGATGTCGTCGAGAATGTCGTTGTTCGGCAGCAACGCATCACCCAGTGCCAACACACCGGGCGCGATGGGTGTGCCGAAGTGGGCCTGGCGACGCAGTTCGTGTGCGGCCGATGCCGCAACCGAACCCGCGATTTGCGCCATCGGGTGTGCGGTGCCGGCGACTTCGACCGACCGTTCTCCCCCGCGCACGCCTCGCACTTCGACTCGTAGTGCACCCATGTCGCCGCCTGCGCGGGGCGGGGTGAGCATCGGCAGGCGCGCGGTCAGGCGGTCGCGGCGGGTTGCCGAAGTGCGGGCGCTGATGCGGCCGAGGTGCGGGAAGGCGTGCTTCACCAACAGCGGGTCGGCCAAGTCGCCGCGATAGCAGTCGCGCGAACCGATGGGTTCGGGGAACCAACACAGTTCACGGCCACTGCCCGCGGGGCGGCGCAGCCAGTCGTCTTCGTGCCAGCCGAGTGCGGTGCCCGACAACACGTCGTGGTGCTGGCGCGCGCATTCGGGGCCGCCCGTTCCGTGAACGGCAACGTGAACTTCGTCGAACGATTCGAATTTTGCGCCGAGGTACGCGACCAGCAGCCCGGACAGTCCGGGTGAGCACGCCGCGCCGACGACGAGGGTGCGGCCGGCGGCAAGCGCCTCGCCGTGCAGGTCGAGCAGCGCGAGAACGTCTTTGGTGTCGTCGCTGACCGACACCACATGGCAACCCGCCTCGAGGAAACGGCGTGCCGTGCGTACATGGTCACCCGCGTGGGCCAACAACACCACTTCGGTCAGCACCGGGTCGACTTCGTTCACGGTGTTGTGCGACACCGAACGCACTTCGTGGCCGCGCCGACGCAGTTGGTCGGCGGCGTGGGTACCCACGAGGCCGGTGCCGGCAACAACAATCACGGGTGCCTACTTGGGCGAGGCAATGTCGCGCCAGCCACCTTGCTGGGGAGGCACGCCACCCTTGCCCTTCACGCGCAACGCGGCGGCGATGGCACCCGCGACACTCAGCGCCAAGAAAGCCCGACGGATGAACTTCATAGATCGCGAAGCCTAACGGCGGGCCAGAAACGACTCGCTCGAGAGAGTCTTGTGTTGCCCATTGTGGGAATGTGGGATAGTATACTGTTTGTGGGTTACCTCATAGAAACCGACCATCGCAGCCGGGTCGTGATTCCCGGCCGCCGCAACGAGCGCTTCATCGTCACGGAAAACCAAGACGGCAGCATTCTCCTCGAGCCAGCCATTGTCGTATCGAAAGCCCAGTACGAATACGACCACTCGCCTGAACTGCAAGACCTGCTGACCAAGGCCGCCGAATCGACAACGGTTCGTCGACCGCGGCCGGCGCGTTCTGCATGACGCCGGCATCCGAGGCGGGCTACTCCGCGGTCGCCGACCAACAACTCACCGAGCTCGAAAAGCATGGCCCAACCGAGCTGTACCTCGCCGCAATCGACACATGTGAATCGATCCTCGACAACCCAAGCAGTGCAAAGCGACGCTCGGCAGCAATTCAAACGAGGGAAGGAGTTCGGTTTCGCACTCCGGTCAACGGATTCCCCGACGTGAAGGTCTTCTGGTCAAGTGACGGCCCCCGCATCGAGGCGATCTTCCCCTACCCAACGTAGGTACTTGCAATGGTGGGGCTACCAAGAATCGAACTTGGGACCTCATCCTTATCAGGGATGCGCTCTAACCGACTGAGCTATAGCCCCGCAGTGTGAACCGCAGGGGTCGAAGCCTAACGGTCGATTTCGTCACCCTCAACCGCGCCCGGCGCGGGTTCGGCGACCCGCAGGACCACTTCTTCCTCGAGGACGGTGACCCGAACGCCGCCGACCAGGTCGGCAATGAGGTTGAAGACCGTGGCCCCGAGGACGGCGAGGCCGGTGAGGAGAAAGACGAGCAGCAGCCCGATGACCCAGAGGTTGTGGAAGAGCTGGCCGCCGTTGAAGGTGAAGGTCTCCCAGCCGAAGGATTCCATGAAGCGTTCGACGTTGTCGATGGTGCCGGTGGCGTGGGCGACGTTCCACAGCAGCACACCGGCGATGAGGGCAACGAGGTACACCGCGAAGTGAAAGATGATCATCACCTTGAACACGCTCCACGGGTCGATGTCGCGCACGACGCGCGTGACGCGTCGGACGCGGGGCTTTGGCGCGTTGCGGGGCACGGGGAGAGTTTACGGCTCTACCAAGAGTCCGTGGCGACGGCCAGTGCGCGCATGCCGTTGACGACAACCGCTACTTCGACGAACTCTTTGTCTTCACCAAAGCGACGGATGGCGACGAGGTTCGCTCCGTTGCGTTCGGCGAAGGCGTGCGCAGCGCCATCGCCGTTCGTCGCGGCGGCGAGTGCTGCGGCGTCGGCGGCGATTTGTGCGCGCAACACCGACACCTGCTTGTGAGCGTTGTTGCCGAGACCCTGCAGGAAGCAGATGCAGAGAATTGCAGTGGAGAGAAACCCGAACACACACGAATGTGTGCGCGTTGCTACTCGTCGTCGCTGGAGAGAATCGGTGCAACCGAGGCGACGGTTTGGCCGTCGTCGAGGGACATGACACGAACGCCGGTGGCATCGCGGCCCTGGCTGCTGATTTCTTTGACGGGCATGCGGATGGTGACGCCGCCCGAGGAGATGGCGACGATTTCGTCTTCGATGCCGACCATGAAGGCAGCAGCGACGCGGCCCTTCTTGCCGGTGAGCTTGATGCCGATGACGCCCTGGCCGCCGCGGCCCTGGGTGTTGAACTTGTCGATCTGCGTGCGCTTGCCGTAGCCGGCCTCGGTGACGATGAGAATCGCCGAGTCGTCTTTTGCGACGTCGCATGACACGACTTCGTCAGCCACTTTCAATTTCATGCCACGCACGCCGGCGGCCGCGCGGCCCATGGGGCGCACGTCTTCTTCGGAGAAGCGAATCGTTTGTCCGCTGCGGGCGACCATGAAGATGGTGTCGGTGCCGTTGGTTTCGATGACACGCTTCAATTCGTCGCCGGGGCGCAGGTTGAGGGCGATGATGCCGTCGCGTCGCGACGAGTCGTATTCGTCGAACGCGGTCTTCTTCACTTGGCCCTGCTTGGTTGCGAAGAAGAGATAGCGCTCACCGGGGAACTCGCGCGTGTCGATGATGGCCTGCACGTTTTCGCCCGGCTGCAGTGGCAACAAGTTGACGATGGGAATTCCCTTCGCCGTGCGTTCGCGTTCGGGAATGTCGGCAGCGCGCAGTTTGTACACACGTCCGCGGTTCGAGAAGAACAACAGATAGGCGTGCGCGGTGGTGAAGATGACGTGACGCACGATGTCGTCGGCCTTCAACTTTGCGCCTGCGACGCCACGGCCACCACGGCCCTGGGTGCGGAACGAGCTGGCGCTGACGGCCTTCACGTATTGCGCCTGCGTCATCACGATGACCAGTTCCTTGTCGTCGATCAGGTCTTCGATGCTCATCTCGCCCGAGTCGGCGACGATCTTGCAGGCGCGAGGTGTGGCGAATTCTTCCTTCACCTCGGCAAGTTCCTTCGAGATGAGGGCGCGCAGCACCTTTGGGTTGTTGAGGATTTCCTCGAGTTCCTTGATCTTGGCGTTGAGGGCCTCGACTTCGGCTTCGATGTCGATGCGCGACAGCTTGGTGAGCTGGCGCAACTGCATGTCGAGGATGTCGATGGCCTGACGCTCGGAGAAGTCGTAGGGCTTCTTCATCAACTTGTCCTTGGCCGACGCGGCGTCGTCGCTGGCGCGGATGAGTGCAATGATCGCGTCGATGACGTTGAGTGCCTTCAGGCGGCCTTCGAGGATGTGCTGACGATCCTTGGCCTTGCCGAGGCGGTATTCCGAGCGGCGGGTGATGACGTCGATCTGGTGGTTGACGTAACCCTCGATGGCCGTGCGCAGATTCAGCGTTCGGGGCACGCCGTCGACGAGGGCCACCATGTTGATGGGGAACGACGACTGCAGCTGCGTCAACTTGAAAAGGTTGTTGAGAACGACGTTGGCGTTGGCATCGCGCTTCAACGTGATGATGAGGTTGGTCTGGCCGCCCGAAGAGTTGTCGTTGACGTCGGCGATGCCGTCGAGGTCGCCGCCGTCGACAAGTTCCTGGATACGTGCGGCGATCGATGAACAGCTGGCCTGGTACGGCAGTTCGGTCACGATGATCTGCATCTGACCGCGACGGCCTTCTTCGATGCTGGCCTTGGCGCGCACCTTCACCGATCCACGAC
>VFQT010002228.1_pt1 | contig 20494 bp, 17 predicted proteins | sample 3512381 | NCBI WGS metagenome assembly VFQT01 (sample SAMN10412376, study PRJNA504923) | tailings metagenome | isolation source: Relicate 2 Philex TSF3 active mining site | place: Philippines: Tuba, Benguet | collected 2017-08-29
CCGAACAGTCGGGAGCCCCACGTACAACCTTGACGTTAGAGATATTCCCCTCCGAACTTACTATAAATTTCACATACACCTTTCCTTTGTATCCGGTACCTTTTACCGATTCGGGAACTACGTAGTTTTTACTTAAATATTCTCTCAAAGCGACCATTCCACCCGGAAACTCCGCAGGTTCGTCTACAAATTCAAAAATTTGCGGTTCTTGTTTTACAGGCGGTGGCGGAGGTGCTGGTTCCCAGTTGTCGTAATCCTCTCGATCCACGGTTCCGACATTGTCCTCATCTGTCCACCTTTCGAAAACAGGAGGAGGAACGTCATCTTCATCCGAGATGGGAGGAATAAACGGTACCGTTTTTTCTTTTACCAGTGGTGGTTCTGGTTTGTTGTGCACTTCTTTTTCCGCAATAGGTTCTTGTTCCTTTTTTGCTTCCAATTTTACGACTTGTTTTTCGGGTGTGTTCGATTCCTTGGAGGTTTGGTTTTCACCACAAGAAACCAAAAGTAAAACTATGGGGATATAGGATAATCGGTACATAAACGAAAAGTAAGTTTTTAATGATCCAAACTGAATTTAACAGGCAAAATCATGCGGCAATTTACGGCTTTTCCGTTATTCATAGCAGGCTTCCAGTCGGGCATGCTTTTGATTACGCGCATGGCCTCTTTATCCAATAGTTCATGAACACCACGTTTGATCTCCACATTGGTGATCTTTCCATTGTCGCGCACTACAAAGCCGACATAAACCTTGCCTTGCAAGTCCAATTCTTTGGCCAGTTCCGGATAACGAATGTTGTTTTTGAGGTATTCGAATAAAGCTGTTTGTCCACCGAAAAACTCTGGTGCAACTTCCGTGATATCGTAAATAACATCTTGTTTTGATGCTGGGCCATTCGGCAAGGGTTCTGGCGGATCTGGAAAGGGATACGGATCACTGTATAGTCCCGGCTCAGGATACGGATCTGGCGAAGGTTCAGGACCAACAACTTGCGGAGGAACAAATTTTACAATTTTCGGTTGTTCGATCTTAGTTGTGCTGGTATATTCTTGCTCTTTAGAATCACGAGAAGTTTGTTTTTCTAACGATGAAGCTGCCGTTGTTTTGGGTTGTTTATGGGAGGTGTTATTCGTTTCGTTAGTACAAGCAACTAAGGTTGAAATGAGTATTGAAAAATTTAGGTAACGTTTCATTTATGAGTTGTTTAGGCGAATCTAAACAACAAAAACCAGTAAATAATAAAAAGTTCTTGATAGGTAGTAATTATTGATTGACATGATGGTTTTTTTTTTGCATATTTACGTTATGATCACACGTCTACACCTAATCAACCTGGTATTTCTTTTAATACCGGGAATAAATCGGGCTCAGGAAATTCCATTCCAGGAGCTTTTGCAAGTTTTTGTTCAGTCGAAACCCGTTGATAAAGAAATGTTCGTTCAACAAAAAGGTTTCAATTTGCTATTCGATAAAGACACGTTGAAATGGAAGGAGAGTCGGTATTCCTATGACTCGGGAACAAGCGGATTCAGCGGAATTCTGGATTTGGTTTATACTGATTCGTCTTTGGTTTTTTGTTCATTTGACATTTATAGTGATTCCGTTCACGAGATTGTACAATCAGATATGAATCGATTGGGTTTTCAATTAATGCAGAATGGAGTTGAAGGTGATTTCATTACTTCGGTTTATTCCGATATGCGTATTACTGTTGTAGAAGGTTACAAGGCGCTTAATCATCCTTCTGGAAAAGGTACGTTTCCGTTTTACCGCTTTAGTATTTTTCAAAAATTCAGCGAGTTTGATAAATCTAAAGGTTTGAAAAGGGAGTATGAGTTATTGGGAAAAGATTCCGTTTTAGTAGCTGCCTTTATCAGTGAAGATGGAGTTTTGAATGGTGAACGTGTTCTTTACTATCCGAATGGCACAGTAAGACGCAATGAAAACTGGAAAATCGGACATTTATACGGTGTCACGTCGGAGTTCACGCCAAGTGGAATGTTGTGGCATACGATACAGTATGCGAATGATTTGCGTATAGGTCAGGAAAAATGGTATGATGTTCACGGACAGGTGGTTGCTGCAAAATCTTGGGATAAAGATTTACCAACTGGGAGTTATTGGAAGAAATGGGAAGGGGTTGAAGTTTCTAGCTGGAACTACGTGAACGGACAGATTGAAGGACCAGGAATTATTGCGATCTATCCGTCGAGAACTACTGATTCTTTGAATACCAAGCCTGAAAATTTGGAGGCAGTTAATTTTGTGAACGGTCAAAAACAAGGAATAGCAATAGGTTTAAACTTAGAGCGTAACGACACCTTGTACCGCTGTACTTACAAGGACGGAGTTTTAGATGGTAGTTTTGAAGTCTTCAATAACGGGGTCTTGTCTGAAAGTTCAAATTGGATCAATGGAGTAAAAGACGGAGTGTCTAGATATTACATTACTTCTGGAGAGTTGAAAGGCGAGGTATACCGGCTTGCAAGTTTTAAAAATGGCTTGTTAAATGGAATAGAGAAAAGATATTATACCCACAAAGAAGGAGTAAGTGATACATTATGGTTTCCGATTACCTATCAAGTGAAGAACCTAGATGGCGCACTACATGGCGACTTTGAAATTCAGTTTGAAGATGAGGGCTTTACATTTCACGGGATTTACGAAAATGGGGAATTAAATGGCTACAGTGAGAAAATTTACGTTGTTGAATCTGATACACTTTTCGAAAACGGCTGGTATTTGAATGGCGTAAAAGATAGTGTATGGGAGGCGGGTAATCAATCAAGAAGTTTCTATTCTCAGCAATTTTACAGGAAAGGTGCTAAGGCGGATGAATGGACAGTTTTTCATTACGATACCTTGGTTGAAACATGGAAGTACCACGATAACGGGTATATATACTATTACAGCACTCTTTTTGGTAAGGACAACATCATTGAATATGTTATAGATAGCATTGATGCAGAAAGAATCCTTGTAACAGCGACCTACTCGGATGAAAAGAGTACACATACTTATGAGTATTATAGAAGCGTCAATCTACAGGCGGACCCGGATTTTTTGAAAACAGCATTTCATTTCTCGAATTCTGAGGAATTAGCGAAAGCCGCACAAGGGAAGTACATTGAAACAAGAGGAAATGTCGTGAGAAGTTATCAAAAAAACGAACAGGGAGTATGGTGTCAGCTTGACGAGTACAATGCAAAAAAAGAAATATTACAACGGAATGATTCTATGAGCCTAGCCTGGAATCCGGTTTATTTCGAGGAAAAAGGAAAGCCATATACTGGCGAGATCAAAACTACGAACGGAGTGGAAATCATTCAGGTGAAAAATGGCGTACGACATGGATGGACTGAAAGAATGAATCGCCAAACCGATGAAAGACAGCGTATTTATTATGTTCGCGGAAAATCTATTTATCGTTGGCCACTCAGATAGCAGGGTTTTGTTTAGTTAAACAGATATAAAAGCTCCACAAAAGCGTTACTTTCTGAATAATTTTGTTAAGAAGATATGGCAGATTTAAATATGTTAAATTTTAGTGCAAAAAACTTTTGTTTTCATGGAATTATGCGCATATTTGAACACTTACCAAATTATTCAAATTTATGTCACAAAATCCAATTAGTTTAACCCCAGTTTCAACAAATTCCTCTATCAATCCTACTTCACCTGCACCTTTGAGAGAAGTGAGTGGAATGAATGCTGTGTATTCAGAGGAGTCAAATGTACTATCCATAACTTGTACAGTATGGTTGCCGAATGGAGTAAATGTTGAAACAGATGTTTCTGTAAAACAATACTATACCTCAGGAACTAATACATTACTGACGTTTATCATTGACTTGAACACCAATTCCAGTACATGTGTGAATAGCCAAGTTTTCACCTTTAATGCTTTGAGTTCTAATTCAGCAGGTGAAATCGATCTTGCTGCCATTGAAGATGTTGAATTTATAGCCGTAAATAAGACTCCTGTCACCTCGCGTGGAACCAGAGCAAAAGTTACCTCTTAAAAAACTTGCATGCGCTATATAACTATAGCTTTCTTAGTATGCATCTCAAATTTGTCACTTTCTCAAACTCCAAGCATTAATAAATTGGTTTTGCTAGAAATTGAGGAAATATCGAAGGCGACTGTTAATTCAAATTTATCTCGAATTGTCAAACTAGCTGATCATTCAGTTTGGGATTCTGTACTTTATTATACAGCAAACCAAGACGAGTTTAAAAAAGATCCGGCTATTGCATCTCATTATCATTACTTGCGAGCTTTAGCATTTTTTAGTAAGGAAATGTATAAACAATCCGAGAAAGAGCTAATTAAAGTTTCTAGGGATGTCAACTACTACAATTTTGTTCGGTTTAGAATTGCGGAGGTGGCTTTTATGCAGGGAAAGTATAAAAATGCATATTACAAATATAGCTTGGTAGATACACTTGAAGCGAGTCAGTTAAAATACATCTCCAAGTATGACCTTTATTCTTCAATTGGTAGAGTAAGCTATTTTCTTAAAAGGTTCGAAATTTCGAATAAATACATGCGACTTGCTGAAAAGCTAATGAGTCCAAATCTGTCTTTGAATCATAAGGCATTGTTTTATACTGATTACGCTAATTTGTATTATGAGCAATACATGGATTCCTTAGCGATGGGTTATTTTTTAAAAGCCCAAAAATATGCTGACGAATCAGGACATTTACCAACAAAAGTGTTGTGTACTTGCAACTTAGCTCAGGTCAATTTAAATGGTGGGCACTACGAAAAGTCTGCAAAATTATTCGAAAAGTGTAGAGCATTAACCCTCGAACAATACGATATTGACAAGATTTGGGAGGTTGGGCAAATGGAGAAGAAATTGATGCTTCAAGTGAAGCAAAAAGAGATTTCGAATCTAGCCAGTGAAAATAAGATCCGAAATCTACAGCGGAATGTATTCGTTATTTTGGCCGTTTTCTTATCGTCGATCTTGGTCATGGGATTCTACCAATACCGAGTAAATCAAAAAAGAGCCAAAGTTATTTTTGCTCAAAAAGAAGCTTTAGATCAGTTGAATGCCACTAAGGATCAACTCTTCTCAATCATTGGTCATGACCTTCGTTCATCGGTGAATGCCATGCGTTCCGGTACTCAGAACCTAGAAAGATCGTTAGTTGCAAACGATATGGAACAGGTACGTAATCAATTGGAGCAAAATTCGGTGATTGCAGCAAATACATATAATTTGTTGGACAACATGTTGCAATGGTCTTTGCTACAAACAAAAGGAGGGTATTTTAGTCCAGAGGAACACAAACTGTCTATGCTCGTTGAACAAGTTGCTTATAATTACAAAGGTGTATTGGATCAACGCAAAATAACTTTCACAAATGATATCCCAAGAACTGCACGAGTTTGGGTTGATGCAGAATCCTTGAAATTGGTAATGCGTAACTTGATGGATAATAGTATAAAGTTTTCCAAGGAAAATGGAAATATTCACACTACAATCCAGGATGAGACTTCAGACACAATAACTTTTGTCTGGTCAGATGATGGAGCTGGAATGTCTGAAGAAACAAGATTTAAATTGCTTCACGCCAAACGTTTAGAACGTAAAGAACATAAACATACCATTGGTGCCGGATTAGGCATGCAACTGGTAATCTCTATGATTGATCGTAATGGTGGGACAATAGATATTTTATCTGAAGTGGGAAAAGGAACGAAAATGTTGGTTACTTTGCGTAAAAAAGGACATGGAGAAACTGAAGATACTCGTGGTTGAAGATTCGCCTGAGGTTAGTGCGGCACTTGTTTCTTTACTTCATGAAAGTGGTTATGAGATAGCTGGCACAGCCAGTACCTTGGCAGAAGCGTTGAGTTTATATTTTGCAACCGATCCGGACTTAGTAATTTTAGATATTTACTTACACGGACAACCCGATGGGATTTCATTTGCTGAAGCCATTAATGCCGTTCCTGCTCAAACAAAACCATTTATTTTTGTTACCAGTACTTCAGAACGTACAATTTTCGAACGAGCTAAACTTACTAAGCCATTTAGCTATTTAATGAAACCTTTCAACCCATTGGAAGTTACCTATGCAATTGAGATGGCTTTAGAGCATTTTTATGAACAAAAAGATGCTTTGGAAGGAAATCATTCAGACGCTGTAATTGGTCAAGATGCAGTTTTTGTCAAAAAAAAGGATGCCTTAGTTAAATTGAAATTGGTGGATGTATTGCATGTGGAAGTGCAAGATCGCTATTGTAATCTTCATACCTTATCATCAAAATTTGTCATCCAGATGTCAATGGCTAAGGTAGAAGAATTGTTAAATTCCAAAGAGTTTGTCCGTATTCACCGAAATCATTTAGTACAGATTGAAGCTATTCAAGAGATTTACATTTCTGATAATGTCCTTAAACTAACAAATGGCCAATTAGTGCCGGTTGGTGATCGCTACAAAGATGTATTTCAAAACTTGCGCGTAGTCAAGTAATCCTCTTCTTATACTTCCGAATAATTTTCATGTATACAAATTAGATGCTTCATGACATGAATTTCCGCGTTCATGACATTTTTTTACAGTTCAATTATGCAATTACCTATACTTGTTTATAGGTTTTAGCTAGCAAGTAGTTGTGTTCGGCAAGCGAATGCTTCTACACGAGAATGAAAATTAGAATAGTTCTTGTTTTTGAGTAGATATGACACCTAAACCACTTTCATCAAGCCATCCATTAGGATGGCTTTTTTTATGATGTGAAATTCTTTTAAGCTTTACCGGTTAGTATTTTATTCCAATACATCCAAGGAAGGACTTGTTTTTTTAATTGGTACATAGACCAGCGTTCTTTACTTTGGTCAAATGGAAAAGTTTCTTGAGGTTCATTTTTATAGTCGAATTCTGCTAATACAAGCTTACCGTAACCTGTCACAAGCGGGCAAGAGGTGTAACCATTGTAAATTGAGGCAGGTTGTTGATTTTTTAAAATACTCAGTACGTTTTGAACCAAAACAGGAGCTTGTTTACGAATGGCGGCTCCGGTTTTTGATGTTGGTAGACCAGCGGCATCACCTAAACTAAAAATTGTTGAATAATGATTGTGTTGCAAGGTTCCTGGATTGATGTCTACCCAACCAGCGCTGTTTGCTAATGAACTTTGAGAAATAAAGTCTGGAGCAGATTGAGGAGGAACAACATGTAGCATGTCATAATCAACCCAAGATCCTGAGGCAGGGTCTTCACCAATTGGTGCGAAGAAAGCCCTTTGGTTAGGTCCATCGATTTCCAACAATTTTTGTGAAAGGTGTAAATGAATATTTCCCCGTTTCACCACTTCTAGTAGTGTTTTTTCATAATGTGGAACGGCAAATAATTTTGCTGCACCACTCCAATATTCAATTGAAATGTCTTTCAACACACCATGCTTTCTGAAATAATCAGCTGCAAGATACATGATTTTGTGTGGTGCTCCTCCGCATTTAACCGGTGTGTCTGGATTGTGGAAAATGGCCTTTCCTTTTTTTAGATTCTGGATCAATTCAAAGGTGTAAGAAGCATGTTTGAAACTGTAATTTGAACTAACTCCATTTTTACCAAGTGAATCCTCCAGTCCTGGTATTGCATTCCAATTTAACTGAATTCCAGGTGCTACGATTAATATGTCATAACTATATTCGTTACCATTCTTTGTTTTAAAACGTTGATTTTCGGGATCAAATGTTTCAACGCTTTCTTGGATCCATTTTGCATTTTTTGGAATGACACTTTTCTCACTCCTTTCGGTTTTTTTAATATCAAAAACTCCTCCGCCTACCAACGTCCATGCTGGTTGGTAGTAGTGTTTTTCTGATGGGTCAAATATCGCTATGTCTAAGGTTTTTTGCTTGTTGAGTAGTTGAGCAGCAACTGAAATTCCTGCATTTCCCCCACCAATTATCGCAATTTGAAAATGTGTTTTCATAAGAAGTTGTTTTGCTTGGAAAGATAGATCGAAGCCCTGAATTCATACGTGATTTTAGTTACACAACCTTCGGTCAATGAATGCTATCTTGCCGTGATTTTATTTTTTAGACTTATGAAAGCTGCTGTTGCTTTATTTATAGGTGTCCTTTTGAGTTCAATGGGTTTTGGTCAGTCTAATTTTCCGTTTGGTATCAAAGTACTTCCGAAAACTATAGCTGGTCTAACCGGAATTCATTCTTATGCTTATGCACAAATAGATGGGAAATGGATCATTTTTGGAGGACGATTAGACGGGATTCACGCGCGACAGCCTTTCAATGCCTTTCCTGAAAATCAAAACAACACTTCTGTTTTTTGTATTGATCCAATCAATGAGCAATTTTGGCAAGTTTCTTTAACTGGATTGCCCACTTCTATTTTTGAGCAATTGCAAAGTACAAACATGAACTTTCATCAGTTGGGTGACACTTTGTATATAGTGGGAGGATATGGATTTTCAAATTCTGCTCAAGACCACATTACTTATCCGCAGCTAACTACTGTTCAATTGGATGATCTCTACCAACATATAGTAAGTGGGTCAAGTATTTTGAATGATTTTAAAACCCTCACAGATCAGCGATTTGCAGTTACTGGTGGACATTTAGAGTGGTTAGATACGTCCTTCGTACTTGTAGGGGGGCACCGCTTTGATGGACGTTACAATCCAATGAATAATCCTACTTATACGCAAGCCTATACCAATGAAATTCGAAAATTTGGTATTGACAATAGTGGCGCTGTGCCGCTTGTAACAAGTTACCTGGCAATCAATGATCCTGTGCACTTACATCGACGTGATTACAATTTAATTCCACAGCATTTTCCGGACGGAACGGAAGGATTTATGATTTCAACAGGGGTATTCCAAATTGGTATCGATCTTCCATTTTTGTATCCAATTGATATACGTCCAAATGGATATACACCACGTTTAACATTTAATCAGTATTTAAGTCATTACCACAGTGCAGTTGCTTCAATATATGATTCGGTTTTACATGAAAATCATGCCTTGTTCTTTGGGGGAATGAGCCAGTATTATTATGTCAATGGCACATTGATTCAAGACGATCAAGTGCCGTTCGTAAAAACCATTAGTCGAGTTACCAGAGCGAGTAATGACAGTTTATATGAAACACAATTTTCTATTGAAATGCCTGGCTATTTAGGTGCAAGCGCAGAATTCATTCCAAATCCATTGATGCCGCAATCTTCTCACGGCATGATTTATCAGCAAGGAATTGTTGGTGATAGTGTTTTGATTGGCCATATTTTCGGCGGACTTAAATCCAGTACTCAAAATCCGTTTGCAAATAATGCCGTTCAGAATACGGAGGCATCCTCCAATTTGTACGAAGTATGGTTGTATCCTGGTCAAGAATTAAGTGTATTTGAACTGAATGGAAAAAATGAATTTAGCATTGCCATTAATCCAAATCCGGTAAGTCAAAAAACACATGTTCAACTTATTGGAGCAGAGCCCGGTGAATTGGTTTATTATCTGGTGAATAAGGCAGGACAATATGTGCAAGGAGGGGAAGTCATCATTCATGAGGGTACCACGGGCTTTGAGCTTGAGCTACGGGATGACATTTCAGATGATGTACTTACATTGGTATGTTTGCTTAATGAAAAACACATGGCAACAGCAACGTTATTATTGCTGGATTAATATTTGAATAATTTCAAACATTTTCGGGCAAAAGGAACTGTAAACTCGTTGTCATCCCAATAGCGGAGATGTGAACCGACATACATGCCTGTATTGATCTCATGGTCCACAACGAGTTTGGAATAGGAGTCGCTCAGCTGTTTTAGAGGCCAGCCAAGAACATCGTCGGGGTCGAAATAATTATCCCAAGTGAAATCTAGATTATTTGGTTTACGAATTGCGACAATCTGTTCTTCAGTCAAGCCGGAAAGAAATAATGGGATATTGCAACCAATTGTTGCCAGATGTGAGAGGTTTTCCAGTTTTTCTTGATCAGTTACTGTTTGACCCATAAAGATCCCTTTTTCATGTTGTGCATCGTACAGGTGATTTGAAAACATATGCGCTCCAAGGGAACTCGCAACCACAACTAGTTTTGATCCCGGATTTGCCAACATCTTTTTTTGAACATTGCTAAAAATAGCTGCTAAATGCTCGTGAGCCTTGCGGTATGCAGAATCTTTGGAATCGGCGGCGTGTTCATAGGTTACGCCATCACCAAACGCTTCTAATACAAATTTGCGTGGACTCATGATTCCACCAAGATTATTTTTTTTACCCAAACGTTCAAAAAGTGCTTGTTGATTTTCATCGATCTTTTTTTCAAAAAATGGCAACGCTTCTATGATCTCAAATTGGTCGTAAAGTGGCGTGTTAAAGAAATGAGCACGAAGGTCTTTTTTTAAACCGGCAGAATAGTTCGGTTCTTTACTTCCAATGCCCGGAATCGTAACAATAAATAATTTCATGAGTAGATTTTGGACAATTTACCCATTTTTTTTTGAAAAGTTCTCTTTGGAACGATTCTTGAATTGTTGTGTATATTCGCGTAAATTAAACTACTATGCAGTATCGCTGGATTTCTTTTCTAACACTTGTTCTAACATTCATCTTAGTTGGTTGTGGTAATGGACGTCGTATTAAAGTGAACGACGTAGAACGCTTGATTGTGGATTATGATTCGTATCAACCAACCAACTATCAAGTCCCTCTAACGGGTACTATATGTGCTGAGATGAAATCAGGAGAGCAAGTTTGCTTTAAGAATAACTCCAACCTGAGCTTTTCTCCGAATATGGATGTCAAGATCAACAAAGAGAAGATCACGATTGTTTCTACACCTGCAAAATTTATGATGGCGAAGGTTCCCGTTTCAATTCGATACACGGATAAAGATGAGAATTTCGTGGAAGGATTTGATACGCTGTATATCAACTTCAAAGCACCCTTGGTGATCGAATCAACTGCTGCTCGAGGAGCTAGCGGAAACCGTGGAAATGATGGAAGGACGGAAATGCTGTTTCGAGATGGTAAGGAAGGTGATCCGGGTCAGCATGGGCAGCACGGTGAACCAGGACAGAACTTTGAGATCTACGTATGGCGTGACTCTACAGGAACTTTGTTCTTTTATGTGAACAACCTATCGAAAGGTCAAATTGCACGTTATAACATTGTTGGAAATGCTCCGTTTACTCTTGCTGCAGATGGTGGAAATGGTGGGAACGGCGGCGACGGTGGAAATGGTGGAACAGGTAAGAACTTTGAAACTTCCGGAAATAAGATCAAATATGCTGGAAACGGCGGACGTGGAGGTCAAGGCGGAAATGGCGGAAATGGCGGGAGCGGCGGAAACATTCGTTGTGTGATCCATCCTTCAGCTGAATCTTATCGCGAATTTATTATCCTTTCTGCAAACGGCGGTCGAGGAGGTGACAACGGAAATGGTGGAAATGGCGGAAAAGCCGGAACTCCGCACCCAAATCAATCTGCACCATTCGATGGAGCAAGAGGATTGAATGGATTACGTGGATTAGGTGGTATGAATGGGGCTATATCTGTTACTGTAGAGACCTTTGAACCAGCTCTTTTCTATTAATTTTTATTTTTTTTTAAGAATTAATTAAACCTTTATTAAGAAGAGGTATCAAAGAGGGAAACTTCTAACATGAAAAAACTACTTCTTCCTCTTTTGACATTGGTTTTCTTTGTTCAAGGTGCCCTTTCTCAAGATTTTTACGATCGAGGTACAGTACAAACGATCGAGATCTTTTTTGGATTTTCCAACTGGGACGCTCAATTAGATGCGCTTGCATCAACTACGGAAGATTACCTACTTGCCGATTCAGTTCGAATCAACGGAGTTACTTACGATTCTGTCGGAGTTAAATACAAAGGAAATAGTTCCTATAACGCCAACAATCAAAAGAACCCGATTCACATCGAATTGAATTATGTGCACACCAATGCGGATTACCAGGGGTATACAGATATTAAATTGCAAAATGGGTATCAGGATCCTTCGATGATCCGAGAAGTATTATCTTATGCGATCTTGGAACAGTACATGGATTGTCCGAAAGCAAATTTCGCAAATGTGTACATCAATGGTACCTTGAGAGGATTATATTCGAATGCGGAAAGCATAGGTAATGACTTTAATAGTAACCATTACTACAGCAATGAAGGTTCTTTTTTTAAGTGTAATCCAATTGGAGGTGCCGGACCTGGTGGAGGTGGGAACCCGGATCTGAATTATTTGGGTATGGATTCCAGTTTGTATAGTAACCGCTACGAATTGAAATCTACTTACGGATGGAACGACTTGGTAGATATGATCAATACATTGAATAACGATTTTACCAATATCGAGTCGAAATTAGATGTAGACCGTGCACTGTGGATGTTGGCTTTCAATAACGTTTTGATCAATCTGGATTCTTATTCTGGAGCCTTCCGTCAGAATTATTACTTATACAAAGATTTGAATGACCGTTTTGTTCCAACAGTATGGGATTTAAACATGAGTTTTGGAGGTTTTCCTGGAGGAACAGGGTCGGGGACATTGACCAATCCTTCTCAATTAGATCCAATGTCGAACAATGCATCTGCAAATCACCCGCTAATTGTTAAAATGTTGGGGAATGCGCAATACAAACGCATGTACATGGCTCACGTTCGTACAATAGTACAAGAGGCTTTCGCAAGCGGAGATTACATCGATACTGCAAATGCCATCCGCGCAACAATTGATGCAAGTGTACAGGCTGATCCTTATAAGTTCTACACATATACTCAATTCCAGAATTCATTAACGTCCAATGTAACGATGCCTGGTCCTGGTGGAGGACAAACACAATACGGTATTCAAAACTTGATGGATGGTCGCGTTACTTATTTCAACACAAATAGCAATTACATTTTGGTGGCTCCAACGATTAGTGCGATCACGCCAAGCAATGCGACACCAAATTATGGGGATGTCATTTCAATTACAACTACTTGTTCCGGTGAGAATGCGGTCTATTTAGGTTACCGTATGGATCATCCACTACGTTTCACACGTGTTCAAATGTATGACGACGGTGCGCACAACGATGGCGCTGCTGGTGATCATGTTTATGGTGCTTCAGTGACCTTGAATTGTTTGAATTTGGAATATTACATCTATGCTGAAAATAACAATGCGGGATTGTTCAGTCCGCAACGTGCAGAGCACGAATTCCATACACTTGCAGTCATTCCGCCACTTCCTGCTGTTGGTTCTCTATTGATCAATGAATTGTTACCTGATAACGGAACCACTGTAGCAGATGCAAATGGTCAGTTCGAGGATTTCTTTGAATTGTTTAATACAACCAATTCTCCGATCAACTTGACAGGAATGTATGCAACAGACGATGCAACAAATCTTACAAAATGGATGTTTCCTGTGAACACAATTTTACCAGCTAACGGGTACTTGGCAGTTTGGGCCGATAACGATTTAGATCAGTCAGGTATTCACGCCGGATTTAAATTAAGTTCTACAGGAGAAACTTTATTGCTGACGGATGGGGTAACAATTTATGATCAGGTAACCTATACTGCGCAACCTACAGATGTGGCTTGGGCACGCTGTCCGGATGGACAAACATTCACGTTCGCTACGCCTACATACAGTGCCAATAATAATTGTTATTTGACTATTGAGGAATCTGATCTTCCTGTTTTGGTGAAATTGTTTCCAGTACCATCGAATGGAGATGTAACGATCCAATCTATGGAAAATGAAACGGTATCAGTTCAGGTATTGGACATGTCCGGAAGACCAATCTGGCAATCCGATGTGATGCAGTCGGCGCAAATTCCTGCGGCCACTTGGAATGCAGGTGTATACTTGGTACAAGTTCAAAATGCTGCGGGAAAAACTTCCATGTTGCGTTTGATTAAAGAATAAACATAAGTACACATAAACAAAGCATAAAAGGCTCAACAATTGTGTTGGGCCTTTTTGTTTGGTGCATTCAACTATTTGTTTTAAAATTGTACTTCGAAACAAGTCTCATCGTTTACCTCATAAACGTTTCTTGTTTTATCAATCTTCCATTGTTGAAAGCTTAATACCACGATTCACCGAATCAATCTTTTATTAATTAATTTTGAATATTCATAACCAAATATGGAATACAATACAACGCGTCCGAAATTACTTTTGCCAGAATACGGAAGAAATGTACAGCAAATGATTGCCCATGCAATGGAAATTGCTGATCGCGACGAACGCAATAAAGCCGCTCGTGCTATTATTGAAGTAATGGGACAGCTAAATCCTCATTTAAGAGACGTGGATGATTTCCGTCATAAATTATGGACGCATTTATTCGTGATGTCTGATTTTAGATTAGATGTTGATTCACCTTATGAAATACCACAGCCGGAGACTTTGATGAGTAAGCCAGAATTGATGACTTATCCGAAAAGCAAGATCCGCTATGGACACTACGGGAAGTATACCCAAGCCATATTAAGTGAAGCAAAAGGAGTTACTGACGAGAATGAGCGTCAGTATCTAAAAACTACAATGGCTAATTTCATGAAAAAACAGTTCTTGGCGTATAACAACGATACGGTTGAGAATCATGTAATCGCAAATCAATTAAAGGAATTATCCCAAGGAGAATTGATCCTGGAAAACCCTGATGAATTGATGAATACCAATCAGATCTTAAAATCGTTTGGTTTACAGCCGAATAAGCGCAATAAGAAAAATCAGAAGAATCAAAAAAATAAGAACCGCAAAAAGAATTAAGCATGTCATCTTTTGAAATTTACGGTGGAAAAAAACTAAAGGGGGAACTAACAGTTCAGGGAGCAAAGAATGAAGCATTGCAGGTTTTGTGTGCGCCACTTCTGACTTCTGAGAAAGTAACCATTTCGAACATTCCCGATATCGTGGATGTGAACAAATTGATCGATTTGTTACAAACCATGGGGGTAAAGATCGAGAAAGTTGAACGCGGAACTTACACGTTTCATGCGAAAGACATCGATCTGTCTTATTTGGAAACCGAGGATTTCAAAAAACGTGCGGGCGCATTACGCGGTTCTATCATGATCGTTGGTCCACTTCTGGCGCGTTTTGGAAAAGGATTTATTCCAAAGCCGGGTGGAGATAAGATCGGTAGACGTCGCTTGGATACTCACTTTGAAGGCTTTGCGTTATTGGGTGCTAAATTCAATTACGATGCGGGAGAACACTTTTATTCCATCGAAGCTAAAAAGTTGGTTGGAACTTACATTCATTTAGATGAAGCATCAGTTACCGGAACAGCGAACGTGATCATGGCAGCTGTGATGGCTCAGGGAACGACGACTTTTTACAACGCGGCTTGTGAACCATACATTCAGCAGTTGTGTAAGATGTTGAATTCAATGGGTGCGAAGATCACCGGAATAGGATCGAACTTGTTGACCATTGAAGGGGTAAAAGAATTGGGTGGTTGTTATCACCGCATCCTTCCGGATATGATTGAGATTGGTTCTTTCATCGGGTTGGCTGCAATGACGCAATCGGAGATCACGATCAAAGATGTAAGCTGGGAGAATTTGGGGGTTATCCCAAACACATTCAGACGTCTTGGTATTAAATTGGAACGTCGCGGAGATGATATTTTCATTCCAGCTCAAGATCTTTATGAGATCGATACGTTCATTGATGGTTCTATTCTTACAATTTACGACGCACCTTGGCCAGGATTCACACCCGATTTATTGTCTATTATCTTGGTTGTTGCTACACAAGCAAAAGGTTCAGTTTTGATTCACCAGAAGATGTTTGAATCACGATTATTCTTCACGGATAAGCTAATCGATATGGGAGCTCAGATCATTTTGTGTGATCCACACCGTGCAACAGTGATAGGTTTGGCGCGTCAACATAAGTTGCGTGGTATCAATATGACTTCTCCGGACATTCGTGCGGGAGTTTCATTGTTGATCGCAGCATTGGCAGCTGAAGGAAAAAGCGTCATCCACAACATTGAGCAAATTGACCGTGGATATCAAGATATCGAGATTCGCCTGCGTAATATCGGAGCGGACATTCGTCGCGTAAACTAGAAATGTATGAAACAACTTGGAATTTCTATCCTTGCCGGAGCGTGCTTTCTGTGGTTGACTGCAGCTACAATTTCCACCAAAAAAATGCCGGTGGTAGGTTCAAAAGCGCCGGAAATTGAGCTGATCAGCTCGAACGGAAAAATCATCAAATTGTCTTCCTTGAAAGGGAAAATGGTTTTGATCGATTTTTGGGCATCTTGGTGTGGACCGTGTCGAAATGAAAATCCGAATGTGGTAGAAGCCTACAAGAAGTACAAGAAAATGAAATTCAAGAATGGAAAAGGATTTGAAGTGTTTTCTGTATCTCTTGATCGCGATGAGACTAAATGGAAAGAAGCTATCAAAGCAGACGGGCTTATTTGGAAAAATCATGTTTGGGATAAAGAAAATGTAGCCGGAAGAAGTTACAATGTTCAATTTATTCCAAGTGCTTTCCTGATTGATGGAAAACAAAATATAGTTGCCTTAGGTGAATCATTACGAGGACTCGGGTTACATGTCGAGTTGGATAAGCAGCGTTAATTCCTTTTTGGGTTTAAAAATTCTAGTTTCTTTACCAAGAAAATGTTTCTTCATTGAAATCCAAATGAGTAGTTCAAGCGTTTATGAAAGAAATGCAAGCTATGAAAGAGACAATCTTCACCTTATTACTTACAATCACTTTAGTTGGTTGTCAGGCACAAGAAGCAGATACAACAAAACAAGCCACTCAAGAATCACCTGCTGCAGGAAAATACAACCCGTTGACTCCCTGGCAACAACGCGTGATCTTGGATAAAGCAACCGATCGACCATTTACGGGAGATTATTATAATAAAACGGACAAAGGAATTTATGTGTGCCGTCAATGTAACAATCGACTCTATCAGTCTGATGATAAATTTGAATCACATTGCGGTTGGCCTTCCTTTGATGATGAAATTGACGGTTCTGTGATCCGAGTTCCAGATGCAGATGGCATGCGCACCGAGATCATTTGTGCGAATTGCAAAGGTCATTTAGGGCACGTATTCACGGGTGAGGGCTTTACGGACAAGGACACTCGTCATTGTGTGAATACGAGTTCCATATTGTTCTATCCTTCAAAGGATGTCAAAAATATTCCGAAAGTCATTCGCTAATTCCCTGTAGCTTTCATTAATTTAGAACCATGAGAACACTTCGTTCGGAATTGGATTTGTGGAAAACAGCTTTGGCTGATAGCTATGAAGATCGCGAGATCCAACAGTTGTATCGCTTGTCGCTAGAAGATTTATTTGGATACTCTTCCTCGGTTCTTTTGACACATAGTCACGAAACATTGACTCCTGATGCACAAGCAGAATTAGATAGTATACTGCAACGACTTAAAGCAGGTGAACCCTATCAATATATTGTGGGATTCGCATTTTTCGACGAGTTGAAGATGGGCGTTTCTCCGGCAGTTCTCATTCCACGACCTGAAACTGAAGAATTGGTTCATTGGATAAATAAATCTCTGCATGCGAAAAGATCTGCTACAATTATCGATTGGTGTACGGGTTCCGGTTGCATTGCCCTGGCACTTAAAAATCGCAGTAAAGATTTTGAAGTAATGGGAGTGGATTACAGTGATCAAGCGCTGACACAGGCCAAATTAAATGCGAGGGCCTTAAACCTAGAAGTGAATTGGATCTTTGATGATGCTTTGGCACCAAGTGTTTCAGGTCATTTCGATGTTGTTGTATCAAACCCACCATATATTCCGGTTCATGAAAAAGCGGAAATGGCCAGTCATGTTACCGAACATGAGCCGGACATGGCTTTGTTTGTTCCGGATCACGACGCCTTGTTGTTTTACCGCAAATTGGGAGAGTGGTCGCAGCAGAATTTGAAAGCTGGTGGACAGCTCTTCTTTGAATTGCACGAAAAATATGCACAAGAAACAAAGGTTCTACTGGAGCAATTGGGGTTTATGGATGTAGAGATTCGTAGAGATTTGCAGGGGAAGGAGCGTATGTTACGCTGTGTGAAAGTCTGAGAAATAGAGCGTTTATTTTCGTGCCAATTTTGCAATTTTGCAATTTTGCAATTTTGCAAAATTAGTCAGGATTTTCGCCTTGAAAAAATCGTTCAAATCATTTCATTTCCTGTGGAAAAGTCCTGCTATGCTCCACGTTTTCCTCCCGACCTTTCCACTATATTTGCCCAAAACACCACAATATGAACGCGCAACAAGCTCAAGATCGCATAGCTTTTTTAACAGCCGAGTTGAATCACCACAATCACCTCTATTACGTTGAGAGCAATCCGATTATTTCCGACTTTGAATTCGATACTTTACTGAAAGAATTACAAGACCTGGAGACACAATTTCCGCAATTTGCGTCTGAACTGAGTCCAACCAAGCGCGTGGGTGGAGATATTACAAAGAAGTTTGAAACAGTGGTTCACCGCTATCCCATGCTCTCCTTGTCTAATTCGTATTCAGAGGAAGAGATCGTTGATTGGGAGCAGCGCTTGAAAAAGCTGGCTGATGGTCCGATTGAGTATGTATGCGAACTAAAATATGACGGTGTTGCAATCGGAATCCGCTATGAAAACGGCAAGTTTACCCGTGCAGTAACTCGTGGTGATGGAACGAAAGGAGAAGATGTTTCGGCGAATGTGAAAACCATTCGTTCTATTCCACTTTCTTTGAAAGGCAATTTCGCCAGAGATTTTGAAATTAGAGGGGAAATCTTTTTCCCTAGAAAGAACTTTGATGCCTTGAATGCACAGCGGGAAGAGTTGGGAGAACCAATGTTTGCAAATCCGAGAAATACGGCATCAGGCACATTGAAACTACAAGATTCGAAAGTGGTGTCTGAACGCGGTTTAGATTGCTATTTGTACGGTGTTTATGGTGAGGACATTCAGTTTGAATCTCATTGGGACAGCGTTCAAGGGGTGAAGGATTGGGGTTTCAAGACGCCTCCGGAATCCTTGAATTACATCCGTAAAACCTCAAGTATCGAAGGGATCATGGAGTTCATTCACTATTGGGATAAAGAACGCTACAATTTGCCGTTCGATATTGACGGGATCGTGATCAAGGTGAATAATTATTTACAACAACAAGATCTAGGTTTTACTGCAAAATCTCCGCGTTGGGCAATTGCCTATAAATTCAAAGCAGAACGTGTTTCGACAGTGTTAGAAGAAGTCACCTATCAAGTTGGTAGAACGGGAGCGATTACACCAGTAGCAAACTTGAAACCGGTTCAATTAGGTGGTACAACTGTCAAACGTGCGTCATTGCATAATGCGGATCAAATAGAAAAGTTGGATCTGCATGTCCTTGATAGCGTTTATGTGGAGAAAGGAGGGGAGATCATCCCGAAGATTGTTGGTGTAGATGTTTCTAAGCGAAATGCAGGTGCGAAGCGTTTGGAATTCATTCATGCTTGTCCGGAATGCGGGGGAGAGTTATTCCGCAGAGAAGGGGAGGCTCAGCATTTTTGTGGGAATGATCTGGCGTGCCCACCTCAGGTAAAAGGACGAATGGAGCATTTCATATCTAGAAAAGCCATGAATATTGATGGATTGGGAGCAGAAACCATTGACTTGCTTTACCAAAAAGGACTGGCGAAAACGGTGGATGATTTGTACGATTTGACTTTTGATCAGGTGGTAAATTTGGAGCGCATGGCAGATAAGTCGGCGAACAATTTGCTACAAGGAATTCAAGCTTCCAAGCAAGTGCCTTTTGAACGGGTATTATTCGCCTTGGGAATTCGATTCGTAGGTGAGACCGTTGCGAAGAAATTAGCACAAGCATTTCGAAATATCGATGCTATCGCTTCTGCAACTTATGAGCAGTTGATAGCTGTAGATGAGATCGGTGAAAAGATTGCTATTTCAGTACAGAATTATTTTGCAGACGAACGTGCGAAAAGAACTATCGATCGTTTGAAGGCTGCCGGATTGCAATTTGAAATGGAGGAAGTTGTATTAGCTTCTGACAAATTAGCTGGAAAAACATTTGTTGTTTCGGGCGTGTTTTCACAGTTCAGCAGGGATGAGATCAAAGATCTGATCGAAAAGAATGGAGGAAAGAATGTGGGATCTATTTCCGCAAAAACCTCCTTCGTTCTCGCTGGTGAGAACATGGGACCAGCGAAATTGGAAAAAGCCAGTTCATTGGGGGTTCCAATTATCTCAGAGACAGATTTTATTGAAATGATCTCTTAGATCGAGATTAATTGTATGAGAACAAGTGCATGATAGCGCTTGATATTTGTGGGCCAGTAAATGATGTGAATAATTCGTTTGAAATCTATTTATACTGAACATAAACACCGGTTTAAATTCATTAATTTCGCGTTGTATATAATTCCAAATAAATGAATCAATTCAGAGGCACTGGTGTAGCATTGGTCACACCATTTTTAGCAGAT
>VFQT010002229.1_pt1 | contig 20488 bp, 28 predicted proteins | sample 3512381 | NCBI WGS metagenome assembly VFQT01 (sample SAMN10412376, study PRJNA504923) | tailings metagenome | isolation source: Relicate 2 Philex TSF3 active mining site | place: Philippines: Tuba, Benguet | collected 2017-08-29
GTGAAGGTGGACAGCCGCGGGGCCAGAGGCGACGCCACCAGAGTGCCCGCCGAGTTGGGCTCCTGCGTGGACGTGCGCGAGCGCACCACAAGGGTGGGGGCGGCGTAGCGCGCCATCACGTCGGTGATCCGGTACTGCCGCACATCGGGCATGGCGGCCACGTAGGTGGCCCTGTCGGCCCAGGTGCCGTCGGCGCGCTGGATCATCCACGCCGGGGAGAGCAACCGGGTGAGGCGCGGGGCGTCGTCGGCCGCCAGCGCCGCGAAGAAGCGGTTGAGGAGCTGCGTGGCCGTGCGATCGGGGCTGGCCAGGCGGGTGGGGGCGGGCGCGGCCGCGGTGGCCGTGGTGGCCATGGCCCCTCCGGCGGCCAGCACGGCCACGCCGGCGGCGATGAGGGATGACCTGCGGGGGCGCGAGGGCATGGGGCGAGCATAGCCACCGGACCGCCCACCGGTGGCCGGTGCCGGATGTACGATCGCCCCATGAGCATCCTGGAGCACGACTACGGCATCCCGTCCGAGGACGAGCTGGCCCGGCTGGTGGGCGCCGCCACCCCGCACTTCGCCCTGCAGATCAGGGATCGCGTGGTGGCCTACCGCGACGCCCTGCCCCAGGGGCACGCGCGCATCGCCGAGATGGACGCCCAGATCGCGCGCTTGGAGCGGCTTGCCGTGGAGGGCGCCGGCGGCCCGCACGACGTGGCCGACCTGCCGCCCCGCCCGTCGCTGGAGCTCCGCGGCCGCGGCCGCGGCTAGGGCCGGGCGCCCGGCGCGGCGACCGCGTGCACGACCGCCGAGAACGTGCGCAGGATGCGCGCGGTGAGGCCCCACACGTCCTCCCCCTGCAGCGGATAGCGCAGGGTACGCAGGTCAGGCGGCTCGGGGATGCGCAGGTCGGCCGCCAGCAGGTCGGCCAGGGGCACCTCCATGATGCGCGCGATCTCCGACTGCTCGGGGACCATCTCGGGGCGTCCGCCCGGGTGGTGCGCCACCCAGGGGCTCACGGTGAAACCGCTGGCCATGGTGTGCACGTCGTCAAGCGGCCCCAGCACGGAGAGCGCCTGCCGGGGGATGGCGACCTCCTCCTCGGTCTCGCGCAGGGCAGCGCCCAGCAGGCCGTCGTCCCCGTGTTCCAGCTTGCCGCCAGGAAGCGATACCTCTCCCTTGTGATGGGCCACCGTCTCGGAGCGCTTGGTCAGAACCACGTGGCAGGCGTCGTCCATGTCGAAGAGCACCACCAGCACTCCGGCGCCGCGCCCGGTCGGCTCCAGTTGCACCCGCGGCCGCGACCGGAGCGCCTGCGGCAGGTGCGCGGCCAGCTCAGCCGCGGTGGGCGCGCCAGCGCCAGTGGAGGGGTGCCGGGTCATGGCGGGCGAGTGTACGCCCGGGTCGGGGAGGCCCGGGGGTGAGCGGGCCGCTGGACCTGAAGGCGCTCGAGGCCGACATGGTCGCGGCGCGTGGGGCCGCCGAGGCCCTGGCCGGGCGCGCCATGGCGGGCCTGCGGGCGGTGCGCCCCGGCACGGGCGGCCGCGCGTGGATGGTGGCGTTCGATGGCCCGGAGTTCCTGTGCCTGGACCACTCCCTGGCACCGGTGGATGACATCGCGCGCGTGCGCGACGTGGCCCAGGCCCTGCTGGCGGCCGAGGTGGTGGACGAGATGGTGGATGCCCCGGCCCTCCGGGCGCTTCGCCCGCACGTGCATGCGCTCGCGCCGTTCGAGGGGGACCTGCCGGCGGCCATCCAGGCCCTGCGTCGTGGAGCCGACGCCTGCGATGAGTTGGCCGAATGGCGGGAGCAGCCTGATCGCATCGTGGCCAGCCTGGTGGACATCGACGCCGCGGTGCTCATCCAGGCCCGGGCGCATTCGGCCTACGCCACGTTCGCGGGGGTCACCGAGCCCCTGGTGGCACGCCAGCAGGAGCTGGCACCGGAACTGCTGGCCGCCCTGGTGGCCGTGGAGCAGGCCGCGGCCGACGCCGGGTTGGGCGCCGCGCTTGGCAAGGTGCTGGGCGAGGGCATGCCGGGCATCGTGGAGGCGGCCGACGAGATGGCCGCCGCGCACATCACGCCACTGCGCTGATCGCGCCCTCCTGGGGCTCCGGCACCGCGAAGTCGGCTTCGATCAGCGCCTCGATGCGCTGCAGGTCGGCCTCGGCCAGGGGCGGCAGGCCGATTGCACCGGCGAACTCATCCAGCTGCTCGTGCCCGTGCACGGGCACCACCACCGATGCCACCCCCGGCCGGGCCAGGGCCCACAGGATGGCTGCCTGCCCCAGGCTCCACGGGCGGCCCTCGGCGTGCAGGAACCCCAGCTGGTCCACACGGCGCAGGCCGTCGGCCAGCCACTCGGCGCCCAGCTCAGCGCGCGGGTCGCCCGGGGGGAACGTGGTCTGGGCGCTGTACTTGCCCTCCAGCAGGCCACGGCAGTGCGCGCCACGGGCGATCACGCACGATCCGGCCGCGTGCGCCAGGCCCGCCAGCTCGGCGCCGGGATCGTGGCCAAGGATCCCCAGCTCCACGTCCAGCACGGGAAACCGCGCCTGCCGGATGAGCCTGCGGCCGTCGCCCGGGCGTGCGCCCTGCGGGATGCAGGCGCCGAAGGTGCGCACCGTGCCCTCGGCCACCAGCCGCTCCATCTCGGCGGCCAGGGCGTCATCGGCCAGCACCCGCCGGGGCGGGTGGTGCAGCTCGCAGATGTCGATGACCCCTCCCAGGCGCCGGGCGCTGTCCTGCACCGCGCGGCGGATGGCCTCAGGGCGGAAGTCCTGTGGCATGGGGCGGCCGGGGCGCCGGGGCTCGGCCCCGTCCCAGGCGTACCCCACGCGCGTGGCCAGCACCACGCGGTCGCGCCGGTCGGCGAAGGCCCGGCCCAGCACCTGCTGCGCGCGGCCGTCGCCGTCGCGATCCGCCACGTCGAACAGGGTGATGCCGTGGTCCAGCGCGGAATGCAGCAGTCGCACGGCCTCGTCGTCGCCGTGGTCTCCCCACCAGCCCGTGCCCAGCGGCTCGGCCCCGAACCCCACCTCGGACACGCGTATGCCGGTGCCCGGAATCTCCCGGTAGCGCATGGGCGTCAGACTAGGGGCCGGCCCTGACGGCGTGCACGGCACGTTGTCAACCGTGCGCACTGATACGATGGCGGCCATCCGTCCTTGCCCCGATCGGTGTGACGTGCGTCCATCCCTCGCCGCGGTCGCGACCGCATTCCTCGCGGCTGTGATCGCCCCCTCCGCGGCCAGCGCCGCCCCCGAGATCCTCATGGCGGCATCCACGTCACAGGGATCCATCTCAGCTGCACCGGGGCGCAACTGGGTGTCGCTGCCGGCTTCCACTGCGGTCACCTGGTTCACCGACCGACCGGGTCGGCGCGCCGGTCACACCACCCTCCGGCGGGTGGCCGCCGCGTGGTCGCTCTACGGTTTTCGGGCGGATCCCCCGAATGCCGCGGTCGTCGTGTCGGGGGCGATGGGCACGCGCACCCACGTGGTGGAATTGGGCGCCCCCACGACGCGCGGAGCGCGCATCATCTTCCGGACCCGGCCCGTCGCCGATGGCCGGGTGGCCGGCCGGTCGACGTCGCACCCAATCGCGTCTGCGTCGCGTGTGCGACTCGAGATGTTCATCGATGACGTGTCGGGGGCCTGCGGCGGGTTCGTCGGCTCGTGGACGTCGACTCCGTGGGGCGGCGGCACTCCCTCACCGTTTCTCACCGTGTCGCCCGCGTGCGACTTCGTCCGCCATACAGATGATGGGGACATCGACGTCACGCCAACGCTGTGGTACGGGGAGAGCGGCCGCGTTGCCTTCCGCTACCGCGATGGATACTGGTGGGTGGTCCAGTACCTTGAGCGGATGTCAGCCCAATCCGCACGATGGGTGTACCCCAACCTGACGGCTGCCCCGTTGACGTTGGCGCAGCCCTAGCGCCGATCACTCCTGCGCGTCGTCCTCGGGCTCCAGCAGGAACGCGATGAGGTCCTCCACGGTGAAGCGGCCGGCCTGCATCGATGCCACCAGGCCGTACACCGTGGCCGAGTGCGGCCGCTCCAGGACGTACTCGCGGATGGCCTCGTTGCCCCGGGCGTCGATCTCCTCGATGGCCTGGCGGCCCACCCCGGTGGCCACCACGCCGGCGCCCTCCACGTCCACCAGGCCCGCCGTGGACAGCGACTTGGCCGCGGCCGCAACCTCGTCGGGTTCGGCCTGGAACTCGGCGGCCAGGGCGGTGAGCGACTTGCCGTCGGGGTCCTGCGCCAGCGACCGGAGCAGCAGGTACGAACCGGATGACAGACCGGCGTCCATCACCACCTGGTCCAGCACGCCGGCCACCTCGGCCAGCAGCTGCAGGTCGTCCTCGTCGCGGTACATGGCTAGGGCCCGTACCGGTGGGCCGGCGCGGGCCGCAGCGAGTCGTATGCCGCGCCCATCCAGATGCGCCCTGTCACGCCGCGGTCGTCGAGCGTGCGCAGGGCCGACCGCACCACGCCCGGGTGGGCACCGCGGCCGCTGGTGCTGGCCACGGTGAGGGCGAAGTCGTGGTCTGCGTCGCCGTGCACGGGGCGGCCGTTGGCGCGTGCCAGGGCCACGCGGGCCTCCGACAGCCGCAGCGGGTCATCCACCGTGAGGTAGCACTCGAGCGACGCCCAGTCGGGGGCCAGTTCGGCCATGACGGCGTCGAATTCCTGCGCGTAGGACATGCGCGCAGGCTAGCCCAGCGCGCCCGCGCCGGCAGGTGACTCCCGACGCGCCGCCGCCAGGGCATCGGCCACGGCCGTGCGCCGTTCCGCGAACTGCCGGTCGTCCAGCACGGGGGCGGGGGAGGGGAGGGCATGGGGCACGTCTATCCAGCTGCGGCAGCCGCGCATGTCGGGGTTCATGTCCAGGTCGAGCGCCGGCTGCACCCGGTGCACGCGGGCCACGATGGCCATGAGGGGATGTCGCGGCCGCCACTTCAGCCGTGCCGCGGCGTAGTCGGGCCCCAGCACGTGGAACCGCGCGAGGGCATCCAGCTCGGCCTGCTCGCTCACCTCGTGCACCTGGGCCACCTCGCACCAGGCGGTGAGCTGCACCCGGTCCGGCTCCTCGGTGATGGCCAGGAGCTCGGGGTGCGCGTCCACCGCCGCGGGGTCCAGCAGCTCCGGGCGCTGGTGCACGTGGGTGGGCAGCAGCAGGAACCGCTGGTGGGGCACGTCGAACCGCTTCTCGCCGATTCCGCCCTTGCGCAGCATCACCACCTGGCGGCCGTCGAGCATGGCGGCGATGACGGTGGCCCATTCCTTGAGTGCCGGGGTGCTCACACCCGGGAAACTAGCGTCGTCCCCGGCTCCGGGAGGGGCATACGTACCCCGCCGGATTGGCCGGGTGCGGCGCTACCATCATGACCATGATCGACTCCATCCTGTCGCGCGCCGCCGAGGGCGAGCGCATCACCGCCGATGAGGCCGTGGCCCTGTACGAGCAGGCTCCCCTGGAGGACCTGGGCGCCGCCGCCGAGACCGTGGCCCTGCGCATGCACGGCGAGCAGGTCACCTACAACGTCAACGGCTACCTCAACCCCACCAACATCTGCGTGGTGGGCTGCGGGTTCTGCGCGTTCGCGGTGTGGACCGACCACGACCCCCGCGCCTACGCCTACTCGGTGGACCAGCTGGTGGACCGCGCCCAGCAGATCTCCGACCAGGGCATCACCGAGGTGCACATCGTCGGCGGGATGACCAAGGAGTACACCCTCGAGTACTACGAGGACCTCTTCCGCGAGCTCAAGGCCGCCCTCCCGCACGTTTCGCTCACGGCCCTCACGGCCGTGGAGGTGGAGTTCGTGGCGCGCATGGCGCGCGTGAGCCCGCGCGAGGCGCTGGAGCGCCTCATCGCCGCGGGGCACGACAGCATGCCGGGGGGCGGGGCCGAGGTGTTCAGCCCGCGCGTGCGGAAGATCATCGCCGACCGCAAGCTGCCGGCCGAGCAGTGGCTGGAGGTGCACCGCGACGCCCATGCGCTGGGGCTCCCCACCAACGCCACCATGCTGTTCGGGCACTTCGAGACGCCCGAGGAGAAGGTGGACCACCTCATCCGCCTGCGCCAGCTGCAGGAGCAGTCCATCGAGGCCGGCAGCCCGGCGCGCTTCCAGGCGTTCATCCCGCTGCCCTTCCTGCCGGGCAACACCGACTTCTCGTACCTCCCGGGCCCGTCGCGCGACGAGAAGCTGCGCACCATCGCGCTGTCGCGCCTGGTCCTGGACAACTTCCCCCACATCAAGGGCCATTGGGTGATGCTGGAGGAGGACATCACCCAGGAGGGCCTGCGCTACGGCCTCGACGACCTCTCGGGCACCCTGGTGGAGGAGCGCGTGGCGCACGCCACCACCGTGCAGACGCCGCTGGGCCTCACGCAGGATCGCATCCGCGACCTCATCACCGGTGGCGGGCGCACCCCCGTGGAGCGCAACACGACCTACGGCCGCGTGGACCGCGAGGCCGTCTCGGCCTAGGCGGTGCTCAGGACAGGGCGCGGCGGCGGAACGATGCCGCCGCGGCCCATGCGATGACCCCGCACCAGGCCAGGGTCCAGAGCACCGTGAGCCACGACGCGGCGGGCACCAGCACCACGTTGCCGTTGATCTCCAGCTGCGCGCCGGCCACCCCGGCAGCGCCACGCGCCTGCATCTCGCTGAGCATGGGCGACGTGATGGCCCGGGGGAAGATGAGGTAGAGCGTGGTGATGAGCCCGGTCCAGGCGGTGCCGATGACCTCGGCGTTGGACGCCGCCATCAGGTTCACCAGCGACAGGCACGACACGTAGAAGAAGGCGGCCACCACGCCCGACGCCACGGGACCCAGGGCCACGCTGCACAGCGCCGCCACCACCAGCACCAGCACCATGTTCTCCAGCATGGCCAGGCCGTGCACGAACAGCGGCCCGTCGCCGCCCTGCCCGATGGCGGCGGAGCAGATGGCCGCCACCACCATCCAGGTGGCGAACGTGGCCACCAGCATCACCAGCCGGCCCGCCACGCGCGACAGCAGCACCGTGGCGCGGGGGGTTCCCGTGGCCACCTGCAGGCCCACCCAGCCGCCGTCGGCGTCGCGGTTCACCGCGCTGGCCCCGAGCGTTGCCGCCACGGCCAGGCCGCCCACCAGGTACACGGCGGCGGTCCACGACCGCATGGTGTCGAGGGCGACCAGCCCGTCGCGGCCGGCCGCCAGCACGGCGCCGGCCACGATCACCCCCACGCCCACCAGGAGCAGCGCCAGGAACCAGCGACGACGGCTGATGCCCCGTGCCTCGGTGCGGGTGATGGCCATCACCGCGCTCACGCGGGCACGCCCTCGTCCAGGCGGATGCTGGCGCCGAGCAGCCCGGGAAGCCCGCCGGGATCCGCCGACGCCGCCAGCACGGCCGCGCCCCGGTCCATGGCGCGACGGATCGCCGTACTGGTCTCGGCGAACTCCCAGGGGTCGTCCAGCACCAGCAGGTCCGGCTGCCCGATAAGCGCGCAGGCCAGCGACGTGCGCCGGGCATCCTCGATCTCGATGCGCTCCACCCGCACGTCGGGGCGCTCCACGCCGGCCTCCTCGATGGCCCGCGCGGCGGCGTCGCGTCCGTGCCCGCCGAGCTCGGCCACCATCTCCACCACCTCGCGTGCCCGCAGGCCGTAGGCGAATGGCCACGACTGGGGCGCCCAGCCGATGCGCCGCAGCGTGGCGGGATCGCCGGGCGGCGCCCCCAGCACGGTGATGTCCCCGCCGGGGCCGGCCAGGCCCAGGACTGCGCGCAGCACGCTCGACTTGCCCGACCCGCGGGGTCCGGTGATGAGCAGGCCCGCCCCCGGGCGAAGGTCGATGTTCACCCCGGCCACGGCGAGGGCACCGCCGCGCTGGTAGCGCACCTCGATCGCCCGGGCGCGGATTACCGCGTCAGCCAAGCTTCTCCAGGCGGATGGCCTCCTGCGGGCAGTCATCCACGGCCTCGCGCACGGCGTCGGCAAGCGACGGGTCCAGCACGTCATCGCTGGCGCTCGAAAGGTTGTCGTCGTCATCCACCGTGAACACGCCCGGCAGGCGGGCGATGCACACCCGGGTGCCCATGCACAGGTCGTGGTCCACGCTCAGGCGGTACCGCTCGCCATCGATCTCGATCTCGGCCATGTCAGCCCTCCCTGATGATCGCGAGCACCTCGTCACGCTTGCGCTCCATGTCGGCCTCCGACACGAGGGACTCGAGGTTGAGGCGAAGGAGCGGCTCGGTGTTCGAGGGGCGCACGTTGAAGTGCCAGTCGTCGTACGACACCGACAGGCCATCCACCTCGGCCTGCGTGCCGTCGGCGTAGCGTGCCCGAAGCCGCGCCAGCGCCGCCCCGGGATCGTCCACCGTGGAGTTGATCTCCCCGGAGATGTGGTACCGCTCGCGCAGCGCCGCCACCATCTGCGACAGCGGCTGGTCGGAGGTGGCGAGGATCTCCAGCACCATCAGGGCGGGGATCAGTCCCGAGTCGGCATACGAGAAGTCGCGGAAGTAGTAGTGGCCGCTCACCTCGCCGGCGAACACGGCATCCACCTCGCGCATGCGGCGCTTGATGAAGGCGTGGCCCACGCGGAACTCATCGGGCGTGCCCCCGGCGTCGATGATGGCGTCGCGCACGGCCCACGATGCCCGCAGGTCGTACACCACGGTGGAGGGGCCCACGCGGCCCAGGATGTGGCGGGCCAGCAGCGCGGTGAGGAAGTCGCCGGCCACGAACCCGCCCTTCTCGTCGATGAAGAAGCAGCGGTCGGCATCGCCGTCCCAGGCGATGCCCAGGTCGGCGCCGTTCTCCACCACGGCGCGCTCGATGAACTCGCGGTTCTCCTCCAGCAGCGGGTTGGGCTCGTGGTGGGGGAACCGCCCGTCGGGGTCGAGGAAGCACGGCACGGCGTCGATGCGGATCCGCTCGAGCACCGGGGGCAGGTACACCCCGGCCATGCCGTTGGCGGCGTCCAGCACCACCTTGAGCCCGGTGATCGCCGATGGGTCCACGAACTGCATGCAGCGGTCCACGAAGCGGTCCAGCAGTCCGTCATCCACGCCCTCGGTGCCCGGGGCGTCGGCGGGCGCCGGCTCGCCGGCCAGGGCCAGGCGGCCGATCTCGGAGATGCCGGTGTCGCCCGACAGCGGCAGCGCGCCGGCGGTGACCATCTTGGCGCCGGTGTAGGCGGGCGGGTTGTGGCTGGCCGTGATGACCGCGCCGGCGTCATAGCCGCCCTCGTCCACCGCGAAGTAGACCATCTCGGTGGCGGCCAGCCCCAGGGCGGTCACGTCGGCGCCGGCCGACAGCGCGCCGCGGATGAACGCCGCGCTGATGCCCGGTGACGACAGGCGGACGTCGTGGCCCACGGCCACCCGCTGCGCGCCCGTGACCGCGATGAACGCACGTCCCACGCGCTCGGCCCCGTCCTCGTCGATCTGCTCGCCGTACAGCCCTCGGATGTCGTAGGCCTTGAAGACCCCGGGGTCGAGGGTCACGCGGGGAATCCCGGCTTCAGCATTGCGTAGGTCTCCTCCAGGCTCTGCGGCATCACGCGCACGTCTCCCGTCACCGGCATGAAGTTGGTGTCCCCCGACCATCGAGGGACCAGGTGCAGGTGCAGGTGGTCCGCGATGCCGGCGCCCGCAGCCGATCCCTGGTTCATGCCGAGGTTGAACCCGTGCGGGTGCATGGCCTCCGACAGCACCACCTGGGCGGTGCGGGCGAGCTCCATCATCTCAGCCACGGCGTCCTGCGGCATGTCGGTGAGCCGGTCCAGGTGCGAGTAGGGGACGACCATCAGGTGCCCGCTGGCGTAGGGGTAGGCGTTCATGATCACGAAGCAGTGCTGCCCGCGGGCCAGGATGAGCGCCTGCGCGTCGTCCCCCTGGGCGGGCAGGTCGCAGAACACGCACCCGGTCCCCTCGAACTCATGATCGTGCTCGGCGCTCACGTAGGCCATTCTCCATGGCGCCCACATGATCCGCCGTCCCGGCGGCGGGCCTACAGCCACTTGCGCTTTCGGAAGTACCACAGTACGCCCACGGCAAGCCCCACCATGACCACCAGCAGCACCAGGAACGACGCCAGGCCGTGCCGGGCGAAGGGCAGGCCGTCGATGTTCATGCCGTAGAACCCGGTGATGAGCGTGAGCGGCAGGATGACCGCCGAGATGATGGTGAGCACGCCCAGCATGTCGTTGAGGCGGTGGGTGATGACCGACTCGTTGGTGGCCTCCAGCGCCTCGGCCACCTCCTTGTAGTTCTCCAGCGAATCCCAGATGCGCTCGTTCTTGTCGACGATGTCGTCGAAGTAGATCTCGAGGTCGTCGGGCGCGTACCGCTGCACCGCGCGCTCCAGCATGCGCAGCGTGGGGCGCTGCGGCTTGATGACCTTGCGGTAGTTGATGATCTCCTGCTTCACGTTGGAGATGTCGCGCACCAGGGCCCGGCTGTGGCCCTCGAAGATGGCGTCCTCCAGCGTGTCCAGCTTGAACCCGATCTTGTCGAGGATCGGGAAGCAGTAGTCGAACATCTGGTCCACGATCTCGTACAGCAGGAAGCCCGAGCCCTTGGACATGTAGTCGAAGCGGGCGTCCTCGCGCTGCTCGCACCGCGACCACAGCGCCGAGATGGGCTTGAGCGGCTCCTTGGGGATGGTGATGAGCACGCCCGGGCCGATGAACACGTTGAGCTCGGTTGCCTGCAGCCGCCCGGTGGCCTTGTCGAACCGCGGGAAGTGCAGCACCAGGAACACGTAGTCGTCGTACTCGTCGATCTTGGAGCGCTGGCGCCTGCGCGACAGCACGTCCTCAAGGTCGAGCGGGTGGAAGTCGTGGTGCTCGGCCAGCCACGCCACCTCCGACTCGGTGGGCTCCTCGATGTTCAGCCAGGTGAGGCCGTAGGCCTCGAGGCGCTGGACGTCGGGCCGGTCGCGCTCAGGGGCGACCAGCGCGGAGGAGGTCCGCTTGGACGAGCGACGGATGTTGGGAAGGCTCGCCATCGTCGAGTCCCCTCGTCGCGATCAGGCATGGCACGCACGGCATCCGCGGGAGTGTATCGCGCGCGCTGCTCCGGCCGGACTACTCTGCGTGGCGTGTTGCGCGAGCAGAGGATCAAGTTCTGCGGGCTCACCCACCCCGCGGACGTGGCGGCGTGCGTGGACGCCGGTGCCTGGGGCATCGGCGCCGTGCTCACCGCGCACGGCCCGCGGGCGCTTGACATGGCTGCGGGGCGGGCGGTCATGCGCGAGGTCCCCGAGGGCGTGGAGCGCGTGGGCGTGTTCGTGGATCCCGACCCCGCGCACCTGGAGCGCAGCGTCGAGGAGTGCCGCCTCACCCGCGTGCAGCTGCACGCCGTGGCGCGTCCCCACGACCTCGCCGCCCGGGCGGGCGTGCCCGTGACCGTGGCCGTGCCGCTGGAGGACGCCGCGTCCATCGCCCGGGCCGAGGACATCGCCTGCGACATGGTGCTGTTCGACGCCGCCGTGCCCGGCGCGCACGGGGGCACGGGCGTGCGCGCGGACTGGACGCTGCTGGCCACGCACCGCCCGTCGCGCCCGTTCGCGCTCGCGGGCGGGCTCACCCCCGAGGTGGTGGGGCAGGCGGTGCGCGTGGCACGGCCATATGTCCTTGACGTGTCCAGCGGGGTGGAGGGCGACGTGGTGGGGCGCAAGGATGCCGGTCGCGTTCGCGCGTTCGCACAGGCGGCGCGCGCGGCGGCCATGGAGGTGGCGGCATGAGCGTCAACATGAGGTTCGGTCCCTACGGCGGGCGCTACGTGCCCGAGACCGTCATCGGGGCCCTGGACGAGCTCACCGAGGCGTACGAGCGCTACCGCGACGACCCCGACTTCCGCAGCGAGCTGGGCGTGCTGCTGGGCCACTACGTGGGGCGGCCCACCCCCATGTACCGCGCCCGGCGACTGGAGCAGGCGTGGGGCATCGATGATGGCCTGTGGTTCAAGCGCGAGGACCTGTGCCACACCGGCGCGCACAAGATCAACAACGCCCTTGGGCAGGTGCTGCTGGCGCGACGCATGGGCAAGCAGCGCATCATCGCCGAGACCGGCGCGGGCCAGCACGGCGTGGCCACGGCCACGGCGTCGGCGCTGGTGGGCCTGGGCTGCCGGGTGTACATGGGCCGCACCGACATGCAGCGCCAGCGGCTCAACGTGATCCGCATGCGCATGCTGGGCGCCGAGGTGACCCCCGTCGACGCCGGCAGCGGCACCCTGAAGGACGCCACCAGCGAGGCCATCCGTGACTGGGTGACCAACGTGGACACCACGCACTACATCATCGGATCGGCCGTGGGCCCGGCGCCGTACCCGGAGATCGTGGCCGAGTTCCAGTCGATCATCGGCATCGAGTCGCGCGCCCAGATGCTGGAGGAGACCGGTGCCCTGCCGGGCACGGTGGTGGCCTGCGTGGGCGGCGGGTCCAACGCCATCGGCATCTTCCGCGGGTTCCTCGACGACCCCGACGTGGCCCTGGTGGGCGTGGAGGCCGGCGGGGAGGGCCCCGCCGGGCGCCACGGCGCGTCGCTGGCGCAGGGCCGCCCAGGCGTGCTGCACGGGTCGTACTCGTACCTGCTGCAGGATCCCGATGGCCAGGTGGCCGAGGCCCACTCGGTGTCGGCCGGCCTCGACTACCCGGGCGTGGGCCCCGAGCACGCCTTCCTGCGCGACTCCGGGCGCGTCACCTACGTCAACGCCACCGACGAGGCCGCGCTGTCGGCGTTCCTCGAGTGCTCCCGCATGGAGGGGCTCATCCCCGCGCTGGAGACGTCGCACGCGCTGGCGCACGTGCGCGACGCCGCCTCCTCGCTGCGCGCGGGCGGTCCCGTGCTGGTGTCGCTGTCCGGGCGCGGCGACAAGGACGTGGACCAGGCGGGCGCGGCCCTGGGGATCGACGCCAGTGCCTGAGTCGGGCGCAGAGCGCCTGGAGCGCGCCTTCCGCGACGCCGGTCGGCCGCTGTTCGTGCCCTACGTCATGGGCGGCTACCCCGACATCGAGGCAAGCAGGCGCCACGCGCGCATCCTGGCGCGGCACGCCGACATCATCGAGCTCGGCATCCCGTTCTCCGACCCGCTGGCCGACGGGCCCACCATCCAGGCGGCAGGCCAGTTGGCGCTTGACGCCGGCACGCGCCCCATGGACGTGCTGGCCATCGCCGATGACCTGCGCGACGGCCCGCCGGTGGTGGCCATGACCTACTACAACACGGTCATCGCCCAGGGCGCCGGCGAGTTCCTGCGGCAGGCCGCCGCCTACGGCGTGGCGGGCATCATCATCCCCGACCTGCCCGTGGACGAGGCGGAGGAGGTGCGGGCCGCGGCGCGCGAGGCCGGGGTGGCGTTGGTGGCGCTGGCAGCCCCCACCACCGACGACGACCGCATGGCCGAGATCGGCGACCACGCCGAGGGGTTCGTGTACCTGGTGGCGGTCACCGGCGTGACCGGCGGCGACATGTCCGTCGACGACCGCCTGCGCGCCCTGGTGGACCGCGCCCGTCGTCACATCTCGGTGCCCGTGGTGGTGGGGTTCGGCGTGCGCACGCCCGAGCAGGCGGGTGAGCTGGGGGGCATCGCCGACGGCGTGGTGATCGCCAGCGAGATCATCCGGCGCATCGGCGACGCGCCGGATGCGCAGGCAGCCGATGCCGAGGTGGACCGGTTCGGCGCCGGCATCGCAGACGCCCTGCGGGGGTAGCGACCCCTAGTAGGGGTACATGCGCAGGAAGCGCAGCAGGTCGTCCACCTCGTCGCCCTCGACCGACCGGTCCTCGCCGCCGTCGTCGATGTACTCCAGGTACTGCAACAGGATGAGGCGCCCGAAGTCGGTGGACCCCACGGTGATCTCGCCGAACTCCCCCCACCACACGAAGTCGGCCCGCGGCCCCCAGTGCTGGCCCAGCGCGCGCATCGTGGCCAGGGGATCGGCACCCTCGTCCGGCACGGTCCGCACCACCTCGCGCGTGGTGGCCACCAGCTCGTCGAAGTCGGGCCAGGCGTCGGGGTCGAGCAGCAGCACCGGCACGATCTCCACCATGAAGTCGGCCGCCTCCTGGTGGTCGGCGAACCACATGAAGCTGCCCGGGCCCTGGCTGGGCGGGGGCACCGGGTCGCGGGCGAACAGCCCCACGGGGAAGTCGCGGGGGTCGCGGGCGGTCACGATGCCCAGCGCGCGCCCGCGTGAGAGTCCAGTCCATTCGTGCATGTGGCCAGCGTACCCGCCACGCGGAGCCGCCGGGCCCCGTCGCTAGCATCAGCCGCGTGAGCCCACCCGACGCATCGGGGCCGTCCGGCCGCCCGAGGGCATCTGCCGAGGAGCGCCGCCGCGACCTGCGTCGCCGGCGCCGCAACGCCCTGCTCATCCTGCTGGCCGGCCTGGTGGTGATCGTGGGATTCGTGGCGTGGGCCGGGCGTTCCGGTGGGTCCGGCGATGACGTTGCCGAGCCCGTTGCCGAGCAGAAGCCCCTGCAGGTGACGGCGCGGAGCCCCAAGCCCGCGCTTCCCGCGCCGACGGCACCGGCCCTCGCGGTGAATGCCACCGGCGGCACGGGCGTGCAGATGCGCGTGGTGGCCACGCCCAAGGGCACGGCGGCCGTGGAGGGTCCGTGGCGACCCGCGGCCGCGTCGCTGCCCATGCCCGCGGGCATCAAGGAGGTGCTCGAGGCCGGCTCCATCCCGGGGCACGTGGAGGTGCGGGACGACGCGGGCCGCACCGCCCGCTCGGGCACGCTGCTGCTGCCCGCCACGCGCGGCACCGGCACGGCCGAGATCATCCGTTCGCTGCCCACCACCCGCCCCAACGTGGCGCTGGTGTTCGACGACGGGCTCGAGGAGGCCAGCGCGCTGCGCATCGTCGACATCCTGCGCCGTACCAAGTCCGGGGGCACCTTCTGCTTCAACGGCATCAACGTGAAGTCGTGGTCACCGGCGGCGGCCCGCAAGATCCAGGCCGCGGTGGCCGACGGGGTCATCACCATGTGCAGTCACGGGTGGAGCCACCGCACCAGCACCACCTCCAGTGAGGCCGAGGCCACATCCGATCTGTCCGCCAACGCCAGCATGGACCGGTTCCTGGGCGTGGACAGCGTGCCCTTCTACCGGCCGCCCTACGGCGCGCTGAGCCCGGGCATCGAGGCCGCGGCGGGCAAGCTGGGGTACCGGTGGATCGTGATGTGGGACGTCGATCCGTCGGACTACGAGAAGCCCGACGTGGCCACCCTCACGTCGCGCGTGGTGAGCGCGTCGGGCAAGGGCTCCATCGTGGTGCTGCACGCCGTCGGGAACACCGCGGACGCCCTGCCGGGAATCATCACGGGCCTCAGGAAGAAGGGGCTCAAGGCGGTCACCCTCACCAAGATGTTCGGTGACCACGCCGCGGCGAAGAAGGCCGCCACGTCCACCACCACCGTGCCGGTGACCACAGGCGGGGATGCGCCGCCCGTGCCGGGAGAGGGAACCTGATGTCGTCCGACTGGGTCATGATCAGCGCCACCATCGTCATGTTCGTGTCGCTGCTGGGGGCGCTGGGGCTGCTGCTCATCGCGTGGCGCAGGCAGGCCGCCATCCGGGGCCTGGAGGCCCGCCAGCAGAACGGCCTGGGGATGTCGTCCCCCGTGGCCACCGACCGCGTGCAGGCCCTGGCCGCGCGCGAGAGCATCTCCGAGGGTGGCGTGGCAATGCCCAGCAGTTCCGGCAACGGCGCCGCCATCGCGGTGGTGGCGGGCGTGGTGGTACTGCTGCTGGCGGGTGGCTTCGCCACGTGGTGGTTCGGCATCCGCGACAGTGGGTCGTCCGCCACGGCGGGCGCCCCGCAGATCGCGAAGCCCGCCAACAGCCCGCTGGGAGGCGACCCCGATGCGCGGGTGCCGGACGACCCGCCGCCCATCCAGGACCGGGCGGCCTACACGGTGGCCGTGCTCAACGCCAGCGGCGTCACCGGCGCCGCGGGCCAGGTGGTGGCCCCCAAGGTGGAGACCGCCGGGTACCGCGTGGGCGAGGTGGGGGATGCCAACGACCAGCAGCTGGCGGCGTCGGTGGTCATGTGGCCCGAGGGCAAGCAGGCCGTGGCCCAGAACGTGGCCAAGGACCTGGGCATCGCCCTCGCGCCCCCGCTGGACGGCGTGGCTGCCGACGCCATCGGCGAGGCAGACGCCGTGGTGGTGGTGGGCAAGGACCAGGCGTCGGGGCCGTGATGCCGGGGCGGGACGGCGCCCTGCCCGCGGCGGATCACCTGCGGGCGCTGGCGGATGGCACGCAGCCACTGGTGCTCCCCGGCGTGTACGACGGCCTATCCGCCCGCCTCGCCGCGCAGGCGGGATTCGGCGCGCTGGTGGTGTCGGGGTATTCGGTGGCGGCATCACGCCTTGGCCTTCCCGACTTCGGCTACCTCACCCAGACCGAGGTCACTGACGCCGCGCGCGACCTCATCGCCGCCGTGCCCGGCGTGCCGGTGATCGTGGATGCGGACACCGGCTACGGCAACGCCCTGTCGGCCGCGCGCACCGCGCGCCTGCTGCATCGCGCGGGTGCCGCGGGCATGATCCTGGAGGACCAGGAGTGGCCCAAGCGCTGTGGCCACATGGACGGCAAGCGCATCGTTCCCCGCGACGAATGGCTGGCCAAGGTGCGCGCCGTGGTGGACCTGCGCCAGGAGGGCATCGACCTGTTCCTCATCGCCCGCACCGATGCGCGTGGGCTGGAGGGCCTGGACGAGGCCATCTCCCGGGCGCGCGCGGCGTCCGACCTCGGGGCCGATGCGGTGTTCGTGGAGGCCCCGCTCGACCGTGATGAGCTGGTGCGCATCGGCGCCGAGCTCGGCCACGCCCGCCCGGTGGCCAACATGGTGGAGGGCGGGCGCACGCCCATCGTGCCCACGCCCGAGCTGGGCGACATGGGCTTCCGCCTGGTGCTGTGGGGCATCAGCGCCATCCTGGCGGCGGGCCATGCCCTGCGGCAGGCCTATGGGGCGCTGGCGGCCACGGGGTCGGGGCCCGACGCGTCCGCGCTCATGACCTTCGGTGAGATCACGGACGCGGTCGGGCTACCCGACCACCGCCGGCTGGACCAGCGCTACTCGGCCTAGCCGAGCGCCTTGGCCTTCAGCTTGTCGTACTCGGCCTGGTCGATGGCACCCGAGTCGAGCAGGGCCTTGGCCTGCGCGATCTGGTCGGCCGGCGTGCCGCCGCCACCCACCATCTGCTTCAGCTGCGCCACGTCCTGCTGTTGCTGCTTGATGGCGCGCTCCTGCATGCCCCCGCCTCGGGCGATGAGGTAGATCAGCACTCCCAGGAATGGCAGCACCACCAGCACGATCACCCACAGGGCCTTCGCCCAGCCCGACAGGTCATGACTGCGGAACAGGTCGATCAGCACGTTGATGAGGATGACGATGAACATCACCCATACGAACACCACGAACGTCGTCCAGATGACGTCCCAGAGACTCCAGTCCATCAATTCCCTCCAATGAAGACGATGCGCCCCGGTCAGGGGCGCCTCCGGCCACCCTAGCGGCGCCCCCACCGCCGGGCGGTGGGGTTTCTCCTACACGCACGTATCTAATATCTGCGCGTTCCCGCGTACCGGAGGCCCCGATGGCAGACGAGCAGATCCACGAGGTGCGGGTGCACCTCACCCGCGAGCAGGCACCCATCCGCAAGGCACGGCTGGAGATGACCGGCACCGACGTCACCTTCGGCGTGCCCGGTTGGCAGGGCGAGCACTACGGGTTCGCGCCCGGCACGGTGCCCGAGTACCCCGGCACCCTCGACTACCTGGTGGCCTCCGTGGCGGGCTGCCTCATCGGCACCTTCGGCGGCACGCTCAAGGCGCGTGGCATCACCGCCACCGGGGACGACCTCGTTGCCGACGCCATCGGCGAGGTGGGGGTGGACGACGACAACGTCCTGCACCTGCGCCGCATCATCGTGCGCTACACGCTCAAGGCCGCTCCCGAGCACCGCGAGGCGGCGGAGCGCTGCAACCAGATCCACGCGCACCACTGCCCCAACGCCCGCTCGGTCGCCGCGGCCATCGACATCGTCACCGAGCTCGACTTCGTGCCGGTGGAGGACAAGGCGGCCGCGCCCGCCTAGGTCCATGCCGGACTACGAGGTGTCCGTGGACGTCGCCGTGGCGCCCGAGACGGCGTGGGCGGTGCTGCGCGATCCATCGGCCATCAGCGCATGGCACCCCTCCTACGTGCGCAGCCACCCCGTGCGCGATGTCCGGGTGCTCGAGCGCGCGGACGGCACCAAGGTGCAGGAGCGATTCATCAGCTGCGACGACCGGGAGTTCGCCCTGGTGTCGCGCGTGACCGCGGGCCTCCCGGTGGAGGACCACATGAACGTGTTCCTCGTGACGCCCCTGCATCCGGGGTGCCGGGTGACCTGGTGGACGCGTGCCGAACCCGATGAATCGGGCCGGGACCCCGGCGAGTGGCTGCCTGCCGAGCATCACCGGGCGCTCCTCGCACTGCGCGAGTACCTCGAGGACCAGTAGCGCCCTTATGGGGCCAGCAGCCCCCGGGGCCACGGAAGTGCGGCCTGAGCAGGGAACTCCTCGGGTAGGACTCGAACCTACAACCCTCCGGTTAACAGCCGGATGCTCTACCATTGAGCTACCGAGGATCGGCGAGCCGGGAGTCTAGATGACCACCGGCTCGTTGTGCTTTCCGGGCGGTGGCCTGAAGTGATGCACGTGCACCACGCCCCCGGTTTCGTCGATCCGGCCCGGTACCGGAAGGTCATCGCGGTGGTATTCCCACCCGGACCGCTGCATGGCATCCACGAAGGGGCGGGCGTCCGGGCGCCGCGGGTCGGCGATGATCACCTGCGACCGCGGGCCGCACAGGGCCGGGATCAGCGTTCCCAGTGCCACGCCGTTACGGGCCTCGTAGAGGATGTCCGCGCCCACCACCAGGTCGAAGGGCACGCGGTCCATCACGGTGGCGGGGGGGTCGCGCCAGTCCAGCACCTGGGCGTCCATCCGCAGCCCCAGGTTGCGGGCGTTCCAGCGGCTGAACTCCACCGCTGCGGGGTACCAGTCGGTGGCGAGCGCCGTGGCGCCGCGCATGGCCGCCACCATGGCGCCGGTGCCGATGCCCGCCCCGAGTTCGATGACGGGTCGCCCGCCCAGGTCCATGCCCGCCAGCACGCCGCACAGCACCCGTCCGCTGGGCCAGACCTCGGCCCAGTAGGGCAGCCGCTCGTCATCGGCGAACTCGGCCTCGTCGATGAGGTCCTCCGCCGACGGAGGGCGTCGGATGCGCAGTGGCAGGCCCCCCGCGGGTACGTCCTCCCAGATGGTGCGCGGGTCGTCGGGGTGCACGGCCGGGCAGGCTAGCCCGCGCCGCGGGCGGGGGTCCGGGTAGGCTCCTCGGGCAATCGCCGAAAGGAACCTCCCGTGCGTCGCCGCATCGCCCTGTCCGCAGTTGCCACCCTCGCCGTCGCCGGCACGGCGGTCGTGGCGGCCGGGTGCGGAAGCTCGTCGTCCGCCGAGACCGCCGCCTCCACCACTGCCCGTGCCGCGACCGCCACCTGCCCCCAGTTGGACGGCGCCGTGTCGCAGGTGGTGCGGTTCGCCAACACGCTCGAGGTGCCCGTGACGCTGTCTGCGCCCGGGGGCGCCGAGTGCGACAACTCCGCGGGGCAGGTGTTCAGCGGCGAGGGCAACGCGTCGCAGGTCGACGGCCTGCGACTCGAGCCCGGGGCCGAGGCCACCGCCGTCACGTTCTCCGGCAAGGCCGGCGGGCGGGGCGCGTTCGAGGTGGGCTACGACATCCCCGGCGGCCTCAATGCCGCTCTGCCGCTGTCACTGCAGGTGCGGTTCGGCGGGTCGGACGGGTCCGGAACCGTGCTGGGATGGGAGGAGGGGTACGAGAAGTACGTCAGCGGCCCCTGCATCGACACGTTCCGGAGCGCCGATGGATCGGTGCGGGGCATGGTGAACGTTCAGGACAGCGCCGTCACCTTCGCCCCGCGGGTGGATTCCGACTGCCAGTGATGGGGCGCTATAGTCCCGGGCCGTTCGAACCCGAGGAGATTTCTTCCAGATGAGCGACGAGACCGAGCAGGAGGCCCCGGAGGCCGTCGAGGAGGCCCCTGAGGCCGAGGCCGCCGTGGCCGTGGAGGACGCCCCCGCAGAGGCCGAGGTGGTCGAGGAGGTCGTGGAGGAGGTCGTCGAGGAAGAGGGCACCCCCGCCGAGGAGTACGAGGCCGAGGAGCCCGCCGCCACCGGGCCGCGCGCCCGTGAGGGCCTGGCCACGCTGTACCTGTGCGAGCGCGGTCACCGCACGCTGTCCATCTGGAGCGAGCCTCCCACCACGTGCCACGCGCCCATCTCGGCGCAGGCCGAGTGCGGCCGTCCGGTGTACCACTCCACCGAGCTCCCCGAGCAGGTGCAGAAGGCGCTCAACCCGCTCAAGGCGTCGAAGAAGAGCTCGAAGGGCTAGGCAGCCCGCGCTTCGGTGCCGATGA
>VFQT010002230.1_pt1 | contig 20479 bp, 13 predicted proteins | sample 3512381 | NCBI WGS metagenome assembly VFQT01 (sample SAMN10412376, study PRJNA504923) | tailings metagenome | isolation source: Relicate 2 Philex TSF3 active mining site | place: Philippines: Tuba, Benguet | collected 2017-08-29
GGGGAGAGGGGTGCCATGCGCGGTTTCGCGATTGTGCAGAAACACCCGTTGCTTCGCGCGTCCGAAAAACGCGGGCCGCAGGTGTGCCCTCTACGGGACTGCGTCCGGCAACTTTGCGGCGTAAATGTCGCGCGCCCGACGGTACTCGTCCAGCGCTTCCTCAGACAAGACTGCCGCGTTGCGCTGCAACTCCTCGTCCATCCGCCGCACCAGATACTCCACCTCGCGACGCTTCGCTGGAACGGGCCGCGACGGATTGTCAAGAAAAATCGGGTTGGAATGTGCAAAGCTGACTTTTCCCCCGGGAATTTTCTCGAAAACTCGCACCGCCAGCCAGCCGCTGGCTGCCAGCTCCACGCTGTGGTCCAGAGCTGTCTTCCAGTATCCCCGGTCGCCTCCTGCCACTCGCTCGGATTGCACCGCCACAGCTTCAATCACCCCATTCCGCACCAGTTCCACGCGGTCCAGCGGATGCTGACTCAGGATCACACCCCGGACCCTCACTGGCTCGGAAGTCTGTGTTGTTCGCCAGGCAGTACCGGGCAGTTGATCATTAAACCGCAGGTCCATCAACGGGCCGGTGGTGACAAAACTGCGGCCGGCATTCAGTTGCTCCAGCCATCGCTGCGGAGTGAACTGGTCGCCGACATGCACGTAAACGCGTCCGTGGCCCGGAGCAACCGGGTGCACACCCGAGCCCGTGCCAGCGGACACTCGCAGGCGAAATCCGCAGTTCAGCAGCGAGTAATAGGTGCGCATGCCGAATTCCGTCCAGCCCAGCTCGGTGAATCCCGCGTCAGTTCGCTCAATCTCCGGCCAGTCGGGCGAGTTATTCAGGGTCCATTTCGGGAACCCGAATTTTGTCTGCCAGTGATGATTGTTCGCCAGCTCGAACAGGTCCACATTCATGATCGGAATGATCATCAGTGACCACTCCCACGAATGCTTGTCAATGTCCAGCAGGGCTCCCTGCCGTCGGGCTTCAGCCGCCACAGCAGCGACCGGCGGAGCACTCAGTTTCAATGGCTCGCGGTGATTCAGGACAAACACGGCGCCCTGAGTCTGACGCTGTCCGGCCACACTGAAGATTTCATACTCCGTGTTCATGGGCAGGATCACATGAGTCGGTGAAACGAAGACGGGTTCTGGTGACAGAGCCGGGCCACTGGCTGCCGGAATTTCGCGACTGTCCCGCACCCAGTAGTTCATCGGCAGGCCAACATTCAGGTCTTCCGACATCAGCAATGTCGGGACCTCCGCCATCGGACGATGCAGGTGCACATCACCGCTGTACCAGCCCAGATCAGTCATCTGCACGAACCGCTGCAGTTTCAACTGCAGGTCTGCGGGCTGATCGGCGAGGACTGTGAATTCCGCTGTTGCCGGCAGATATTCCTTGCCGCGCACAGCCGTGACGCGATAGGTTCCCGGCGGCAGCTGCACCTGAAAGGGTTCAGCCGACAGCGATACGTGACGTTCCTGCGACTCCGTTCCCGGTACCTGCCGATTGTACGCCACTGTTGTGCTTTGTGGGTTCAGCGAGGTGGCGAAGAAAAACGGCTGCTGCGGGTCATCCAGTCGCTGGACATACAGTCTTGCCGCCAGCGGGGTGCCCGTGTCCGCGTCGCAGATTGTGCCGGTCACATTCGCGGTGCGATGTCGCAGTGGTCGCTGCTTCCAGCCGGTGGCTTCGATACGGGCCAGTTCACCGTCAGGATCACTGCCCTGATAAAATGAAAACCAGCCCCGCAGGTACTGGGTTTGCCCCGGCGCACAGTCCGGGAACTGCGGGTCCGAATGCAGGCAGGGGCAGGGGGCGTTGGCCCACGCGCGATGCAGCGGGTCCCAGGCGGTGATGATCCAGCGCTGGCCGTCTGCCGAGCGGGCCGCCGCATAGTTTCCGCGAATGAGTTTGTTGTCGTTGTTCTGCTGAGTAAATCCGGCAGCGGCCTTCAGCATCACGCAGTTCTGAACTCGCAGGTCCGACAGTGGTTTGTCCGTTCCGTTGTGCAGCCACATCATCAGTTCGATGTGGTCCTGATGAGTGGTGGCTGTGGTGCCGATGCGGATACCATTGGGCAGCGTTCTTTCTGAGGTCCAGCCATTCTCGCCGTTTGCCACCCACTCCAGCTGCGGCAGTGTGATGCCCTGGCGACTCCAGATCGTGTCGATGTGGGTGTGGGCCAGATATGTCAGGCCGAGGTTTGACCAGAGTGCTTCCGGGAAATCGAGCACGGCGTAGCTGTGATCGTCCCACGGACAGAATGCACTCAGCTTCGTCTCCCGCTGCGGTTCGATTGCGCCGTCAAGAAATCCAATCCGGGGATGGCGACCGCCGGGGTAGGGCAGCAGCAGCAGACGATCGGCGGGCCGGGGCGGGCGGGTGTCGTCCGAGATGCCGAATGCGGTCAGACGCTGCTGCAGCTGCTCGGGACTGAGACCTGTCACCTGACAGATCTCTGCAGTGCTGTAGCGATGATGCCAGACCATGTTCTGCAGCCAGAACTGCAGCTGCTGATCGCTGGGGGATGGTCGAGTCTGACCGTCGGCGGCAGCGGTCGAGTCACACAGCAGGGTGAATAACAGAATCAGCAGCACTGCGTACATTGCCGTAGGTTCCAGTGGGATGGGAATGGGTCGGTCCGTCGGTATTCTGAATTGCAGCCGGCCGGATGGGAAGTCAGATCCGTCCCGCACCTGTCACCCGCACCTGTCACCGGCAGACTGGCGGTCCTCGCCGGTTGCATATCGAACGCTCGATGCCCACAATCACCGCGGCAAAATCCCCCGGTTCAGGGTTACAGGCTCGAAATTGCACGTTCACGGAGAATCGTTTGATGCAGTCTGGTGCAGCAGACAGGACCAGCACGGACCAGGTCGGTCCTGACCCCGATGCCTTTCTGCTGACGTGGGATGGCGGAACGTGGCGCGATGCCGTGCGTCTGAAGCGACAGCTCGTGACCACCATCGGTCGTTCGACGACCAACCGGCTGGTGCTGCAGGACGAAGGGGCCAGTCGGAACCATTGTGAAGTCTTCTTTGCCGACTCGGAGTGGAAACTGCGGGATCTGAAAAGCCGCAATGGGACGCAGTTGAATGGGCGCAAAGTGAATGCTGACGAGCCGCTGGCACCGGGTGACGTCATCAGTATTGGTGCCTGTCGCCTGGCGTTCTGCCACAGCCTGGACGAACTGGCCGTTGCCCGGCCTCGGAACCTTGTCGACAACGACAACGCCACGCTGCCGGGACGCGACACTCCACCTCCCAGCATCCTGCACAGCGCTGCCCGGCCGCAGTTTGCCGGGTCCGCATCCCAGCTGACGGCATACGCCTCAGTGCTGTCCCGACTGTACCAGCTGGGCCTGGACCTTGGATCAGCCGGCACCCGCAGTGAACTGGCCGACGTGGTTCTGGCCAGTCTGGAACGCGAAACTGTGGCCATGATTGTGGCAGTGCTGGTGTTCATGCCGGATCAGTCAGCTGCGGCAGACAGCAGCACCAGCGATCTGCAGCTGCTGGGATACCGCAGTCGCAGTGACCTGCCTTACCGTCGCGTGTCGGACAATCTGTCCCGCAAGGTGCTGGAAAGCGGCGAGGCTATTCTGGCCCGCGATGTGGCTGACGACCGACAGTTGTCGATGTTTGACAGTCTTGGGGAAATGAAAGCCCTCAGCGTGATCTGTGCACCGATCCGAGCTGCTGAACACACCCTGGGACTGATACACCTGTATTCCGGCAATCCCGAAAACCCGCTCGATCGCGGGGATCTGGATTTTTGTCTGGCTGTTGCCGGGCAGATGGCCGTGGCACTGCGAAATCTGCAGCAGCGGGAAACGCTGGCCAAAGGACTGGCCCGTGCCCGCTCCGCAAACGACCTGCTCAGGAGCCAGCTTCCAGGCGCCGGCGGGCTCGTCGGCCAGACTCCGTCCATGGTCAATCTTCGCGAGCAGATTGCTTTGATCGCTGAAACCGATGCTATTGTGCTGATCCGCGGCGAAAGCGGCTGTGGCAAGGAACTGATTGCTCGCAGTATTCATGATCGCAGCAGCCGACGCGATGGCCCCTTCGTCTGTCTCAACTGCGCAGCACTCAATGAAAGTCTGCTGGAGAGCGAACTGTTCGGTCATGAAAAAGGAGCCTTCACGGGGGCCAGCGACAGGCGGATCGGACGTTTCGAACAGGCCGACGGCGGGACGCTGTTTTTGGATGAAGTTGGCGAAATGAGCGGTTCGATTCAGGCCAAGTTTCTGCGAATCCTGGAGGGGCATCCGTTTGAACGCATCGGTGGACGCAGGCCGGTGCAGGTGAATGTGCGAGTCCTTGCGGCGACCAACCGGGACCTTGAAGCGGCTGTGGCCGACGGCTCATTCCGATCAGATCTCTACTTCCGTCTGCAGGTCGCGGAAATCACCGCTCCGCCGCTGCGGGACCGTAAGGCCGACATCCCGCTGCTTGCTGCAGAATTTCTGCAGCGGTGCGTCCTGAAAACCGGACGCCGCATCACTGGATTCACCGACGAAGCCCTGCTGCGTCTGCAGGAACATGTCTGGAAAGGAAATGTGCGCGAACTGCAGAACACAATCGAACGCACTGTGATTCTGTGTCGTAATGAGATCATACGGGAAGTCGACCTGCAGCTCTCGCCGCTGGCTCGCAGGCAACCCCCGGATACGCCCCCCGCATCCGACAGCCCTGCCGCGTTCAGCAGCGGCGACGCGTGGCAGCAGCAGTCACTGGCCGACGTCGAGCTGGCGCACATTCTGAAAACGCTGGAACATACCGGTGGCAACAAATCTCGAGCCGCCCAGATCCTTGGAATCGAACGTTCCACGCTGGACCGCAGGCTGAAACGACTGAACGAGTAATGGCGTGAAGCCCCGCCGGCTACGGCAGAATTGACTTTCCGCAGAATTTTGACAGAGTCCGCCGCCCGGGTTGCTTTTCGGTGCGGAAAGTCAGCTCACCATTGTGACGGGCACTCTGAAACTTCCCAAACCAGGACTTTGCTGATGTCGTATAACCCATTCGAGGTGCCCCAGAATCTGGATGACAGGGCGGGCGAAGCTGAGGCTGGCGGCGAAGCCGGCCCGGTGCTCGCCGATCGTTGGGAACGATTTGCCGGGGCCTTTGTGGATGGAATTGCGATGAGCGGTATTTCGCTGGTATCGCAGTTCGCCAGCGGGATGTTTTCAAAGCTCAGCACCGGAACGGCCTTAACCGTCGGCGACCAGTTGCTGCAGAGCCTGATCGGCGTTGTCGCATTCCTGCTGGTGCACGGCTATCTGCTGATCAATCACGGGCAGACTGTCGGCAAATGGCTGATGGGCACCCGAATCGTCGACGCCAAAACGGCAGCATTACTGCCGTTCACCCGCGTCTACATCGTTCGTTACATGTGGCTGACACCACTGGCCCTGGTGGTGCCATTCGTGCCGCCAGGGGCGACCATGATATTGGGAAGCTCGGTGGGCTTTATCAACCTGCTGGACTCACTGCTGATCTTTGGCAAAGACAGACGCTGCCTGCATGACTATCTTGCCGGATCCATCGTGGTCAGGGCCCGCCGGAGGAAGTAGCCTCAGCCGCCGGTCCATCCGAGGGAATTCAGAGTCAGAATCCAGAACACGATGCCAACAATTGTCGCTCCCAGAGATACGAACATCAGGCCGTCGTAGATGGTGGGGTCAGAGTTTGGTTGTGACATGGTCGCCTCGTTCAATCGATCCGTTACGGGTTTCTTCGATCACGCGTCCGACAGACATGTCCGGATACACGTCGGTGATTTCAATTTCGCAGATGAAGCGACTGCCACGGTACACGATCAGCTTCATCTTCTTCTCGATCTGGTCATCGCTGCCGATGGAGATTTCAACCAGTTCAGCCGAACGTGACGCGTTTTTCTTCGCCTGCCGGACAACTCCGTCCACCTTCACAATCGCTGCCGGAACCGGACCAACGTAAGGCTCGTTCGGGTCGACTCGGTTCGCCCTGCAGAGATCGCGGAGTCGACCGATTTCCTTCAGCATCTGCTCTTCACGCTGCTGAGCCTCGTCAATCCTGCCCTGCTGATCGAGCAGTTTGTCTTCCAGTGAGCGTCGCTGAGCGATGCCGTCGTTCATCTGGTCGCGCAAAGTCTTGATTTCGCTGCGAGAACCGTTGGTTTCCGTAATCCGTGCTTCGGCTTCCTGCTGAGCCACCTGCAGGTCAGCCAGATGCTTATCGCGCTCCTGCTCGGCACTTGCACGAGCCGTGTTGGCCAGGCTCAGGTCCGTCGCCAGACTGCTGAGCTTGCCTTCTGCCAGATCGGCCCGATTCTTCTGTGCCAGAATGTCGGCTTCCAGTTTGGTCTTCTCGTCCGTGCGAGCCAGTTGCTGGTCAGACAGGTTCTTCTGCAGGTCCGTGACCTGACGTGCCGAGGCGATCGCTTTGTCCTTCCACGTTTTCTGGAAAGAGTACACAGCGCCCGCGAAGCACATGAAGCAGAGGCTGAAGACCAGCTGCAGAACGATCAGAGTTTTGGCTACGACATTGTTCATTGAGAGCTCCGCACACACCCGTGTTCAGAGAATGGTTTTTAAGTTTTTCGAAATCCCGGGGGCTGCGTCTGAGTTGTATTGTTCAGGTCGTGTGCAATAAGTGACAGTCCCGCGCTGGCAAATCCAGATACGCAGGCTGAAACATCGTTATGGGGTTCCGCCGGCTGACGTCAGTTGCGCCTGCCGGTCGGTCAGTTCCTGGTTCTCGATTTCCACTCGCAGCAGGCGATCTGTCAGATCACGACGGATCGCCGTCAGGCGAAACATGTCAGTTCGCAGTTCCTCAAGCTCATGTCGCAGTCGCAGCACGTCCGTGCGACGGGCCGCCGTTTCGTCGCGAATTTGGCGACCCGCGACAGACAATGTCTGCAGTTCGCTGGATTTCTTCTGCACCTGCTGAGCAATTGTTTCGGTCGTCGCTGTCAGTTCCTGAATCCGGGCCGCCAGTGCCGCGGTGTCCTGGGCCTGCGAGGCCTGGTACCTGGTCACTTCCGCCTGCTGCTTTGCCGTATCTTCTGTCCAGGCGGTTGTTTTGCTGCCCAGATGCTGACGCAGATCCTGATGAGCTTTGATGAGAGCGTCGTATCCGGAGGAAAAGGTCCCGACCGAGCCACGTTCGTCAGGATCCGCCGCGTTGGTGGAAAACCTGCGAGTCACTGTCCATTTGGGCTCTTCGCCGGAAGTTCGCTCGAACGTGTAGTTCCGCATGGCCGACGTGTTCATTTCAGCACGCAGGTCCGGCGCCACCGCAAACGTTGAAATGGCAATGCCCATCAACGCCACGGCAACCACCGTAACGAACACAGACAGAACCTTGAAAAAATTCAACATCGTCAGACCTCAGGGGCCACAAACTTACTGAAACCACACACAGCCCGACAAATACGGCTGAGTTACAGGTTCACAGGTGACACCGAAATGCCACCGACGGCTGACCGTAAACTGCCCACCCAGCCAAAACTTCGTGTCTTTGCCAGACCCCATATAAGAAACACTGAGCAAAAGAGTGTCAAACGGAAATCATGCACCGAGGGTGAAAAGGGCGAAAAGAGCGGTCGTCAGCCACACTCACGCTCCTCCACACGCCAACAGGCGCAGTATTCCTGACCATCTGCATATCGGTTCTGCAACCCATACTCCAACCTGGCTGGATCAAAACTGCACCCGCAATCTGGCCCACCCACTGGCCAGCGTTCGATACAAACGGTATATCCGGGAATCCTCAAAGACAACAACTCACCCCTGAATCTGTTCGTGTGTTCAGTTGTTGGGTTGAGTATGGCAGTCGCTGGATGCGGTTTCCGATCTGTTCCGTGTTCTGCACTCTGGAAGCTGGCTGATGACAAACTGGTTGAACGAGGATCTTGCGGGTTTGCCCGTTGTGCCCATGACGCATCGTGTGTGGCGTGGCCGTCCGGCACCGCTGGGGGCGACATGGGATGGCGCCGGGGTGAATTTTGCGGTGGCTTCGGAGCATGCCACCGGAGTGCTGGTGTGTCTGTTCGATTCGCCGCAGGCGCAGCATGAAGCGGCTCGCGTACCGCTGCGTGAGCATACGGATGGGGTTTGGCATGGCTACATTCCCGGAGTGGCTCCGGGGCAGTTGTATGGACTGCGTGTGCGGGGGCCCTGGGAACCGCATGCGGGCCATCGTTTCAATCCGCGCAAGATTGTGCTGGACCCGTGGGCGCGGGTGATTGGTCGGGGGATTGGCTGGTCCGATGCGATGTTTGGCTATCGGGTGGGTGATGATGATCTGACCCGGGATGATCGAGACAACTCGTGGTGCGCTCCGCTGGCGGTGGTTTCGCACAACCAGTTTGACTGGGGGGACGATCGTCCCCTGCGAACACCCTGGCACAAAACTCTGATTTATGAGACGCATGTGAAGGGGCAGACTCGACTGCACCCGCAGGTCCCTGAGCCGATTCGAGGCACCTATGCCGGGCTGGCGTCGCGGGCGTCGATTGAGCATTTGCGGCGGCTGGGAGTCACTGCGGTGGAGCTGCTGCCCGTTCACGCCCACGTCGACGACCGGAATCTTGTCACGCATGGTCTGCGAAACTACTGGGGCTACAATACCCTCTCCTACTTTGCTCCCGAACCTTCGCTCTCATCCGCTGCCTGCCCGGCCGGAGTGCTGACGGAGTTCAAGAGCATGGTCAAGCGGCTGCACGAGGCCGGTATCGAAGTCATACTTGATGTGGTCTACAATCACACCGGCGAAGGCAACGAGCGGGGTCCCACGCTCTCGCTCCGCGGCATCGACAACAGCGTCTACTACCGCCTGATGCCGGGCAGTCGCCGCTACTACCAGGATTTCACCGGCTGCGGAAACACCCTGAATATGCAGAGCCCGCGAGTGCTGCAGCTGATCATGGACAGCCTGCGCTACTGGGTGCAGGAAATGCATGTCGATGGGTTTCGTTTCGATCTGGCCAGTGCCCTCGCCCGGGAGCTGCACGACGTCGACAAGCTCAGCGCATTCTTCGACATTATCCTGCAGGACCCGGTACTTTCTCAGGTGAAGCTCATCGCGGAGCCGTGGGACCTGGGCAGCGGCGGATATCAGGTCGGCAACTTCCCGCAGTTGTGGTCGGAGTGGAATGGTCGTTACCGCGACACGCTGCGGCGATTCTGGGCCGGTGATCGCTGGCTGATGTCCGAGGTTGCCACACGACTCAGCGGCAGCAGTGATCTGTATCAGCCGGGCGGACGCAGTCCCCGGTCCAGCATCAATTTCATTACCGCGCATGATGGATTCACGCTGCGGGATCTGGTGACGTGGGAGCACAAGCGCAACGCCGCCAATCTCGAGGACAATCGTGACGGCGAAAGTCACAACAACAACTGGAACTGTGGTGTGGAGGGTGAAACCGATGACCCAGCCATCCAGGCTCTGCGACTCAGACAGCGTCGCAATCTGCTGGCCACGCTGCTGCTGTCGCAGGGAGTGCCGATGCTGCGTGGTGGTGATGAACTCAGCATGACTCAGGGCGGAAACAACAATCCCTACTGTCAGGACAACGAAGTCAGCTGGCTCCGCTGGGAACTGTCCCCGGACGAACAGCAGTTCCTCGATTTCTGCCGACGACTCACCGCCTTCTGGCGCGAACACCCGGTTCTGCAGCGGAGCCGCTTCTTTCGCGCACGCTGGGAGACCAGTCCTGCCAGCCCGCAAGCCCTGCACATTGATCAGGTCGTCTGGCTTGATCAGGACGGTGTCGAGGTGCTCTCGGATCGCTGGCATTCCGGCCAGCTTAAGGCTCTCGGCATGCGACTGAATGGAGACTGCACCGGCGAGGAGGATGATTACGGTGAACCCATTTTTGGCGACACGCTGCTGGCGATCCTGAATCCTCAGGATGAGCCCGTCCACTTTCAGCTCACGGTGCCCGCCGGTACTGCCGGACCGGAACGCTGGCAGCTGGAACTGGACACATTCACCGGGACGGCGGGGGACACATTTGAATCCGGCACCGCCTGCGTTGTCCGCGAACGCAGCGTGTGTGTGCTGATCCGTCAACGCACTGCCGATTCGCTTTCCGCAGCACCGACCGTCTGATCTTATCGGGACCAATTCGGACTGGGAAAAATCTTTCCGCCCACCTAAATTGCCTCAGTCGGGGTCCTGGCCGAGTGTGGGTCGGGCGGCTTTCTCCTGAGGTGATTTGCACGGGTTGTGCAGGGGTTGAAGCGATGCTGCGTCTGAGCTTGCTGTTGCTGTGTTTTCTGTTCGGTACCTCGGGTCTGACCGCGGACGAAAAAGCCGGTCAGGCGTCCGCTGAGAAGCAGTCGGAGAGCCAGCAGCCTGCCGGGAAGCGTCCGGAGGTGCGACAGCGACACACATGGGCGGAGATCCGCATTGACGGCAGCCTGCCGGAGAATACCCAGCCGCCTGGCCTGTTCGGGGCGCCGGCTGATTCGCTGCCCACGATCCTGGAACGGCTGAAGCAGGCCGGGAAGGACCGCGGTATTCGCGGAGTGATTCTGCATATTGGCACGCTGGATGGCGGTTTTGGGCGTCTGCACGAGCTGCGGCTGGGGATTGCCGGAGTGCAGGCGACCGGAAAACCGGTTTGGGCCCGCATGGAAGACGCGGGCAACAAGGAGTACCTGCTGGCCAGTGCCTGTGATCGCATACTGATGCCGGAATCCGGGACGTTGTCTCTGACCGGTCTGCGTGCCGAGGTGACGTTTTATCGCGGACTTTTCGATCTGCTCAGTCTGCAGCCGGACATGCTGCGTGTGGGGGCATTCAAGTCGGCCGCCGAACCGTACACACGCACTGAGATGAGTCCTGAATTCCGTGAAGAGATGGAAGCCATCCTCGATGACCAGTACGGGATGCTGGTGGAACAGATCGCTGAACGGCGCAAGCGGACGGCGGACGAAATTCGTGATGCCATTGACATCGGTCTGATTTCAGCGCGCCGCGCTGTGGAACTGCAGCTGGTCGACAAGCTGGCGTATCAGGATGAAGTACCAGCGCTGATTGCCGAAGCGGCCGGCGCCGGTATTTCGGCCAATGAAGTTCGCATCATGGAAGATTACCGCCGTGAAAAACCCAGTGGTGAACTGGATCTGTTCTCGCTGATGAAGCTGCTTTCCGGTCCTGCGGAAACGGCTGGCAGCACCAAACCCCGCATTGCCGTGCTGACACTGGAAGGTTCGATTACGGCAGGTGCGGATCCGACGTCGCTGCTGACTGGTGGTGGCGGGATTGATTCTGATCGGATCGTTCCGATCATTCACAAGCTCGCGAAGGACGCCAATGTCAAAGCGATTGTGCTGCGAGTTGACAGTCCTGGCGGCAGTGCCCTGGCCAGTGACCTGATCTGGCGAGCGCTGGAGAGCAGCGGTAAACCCGTCGTTGCCAGTATGGGTGATGTCGCCGCCAGCGGCGGCTACTACATCTCGATGGGGGCCGAACGGATCTTTGCGGAACCGGGGACGGTCACCGGATCGATCGGAGTGCTGGGGGGGAAGGTGGCGATCGAAGGGCTGATGAAGAAGGTGGGAGTGACCACGTCGGTGATCAGTCGCGGTAAGAACAGTGGTGTAATGAGCATGACAACCGGCTTCAGTGATTCGGAGCGTGATGCCATGCAGGGAATGCTGAACGAAACCTACGTCCAGTTCACCACCAAGGCGGCCGCGGGCCGCGGGATGGAAGTTGACAAGCTGGAAGCGTTGGCGCGGGGGCGTGTTTATACGGGCCGCCAGGCTCTGGCGATTGGTCTGGTTGACCAGCTCGGCACGCTGGCCGACGCCATTGCTCACGCCCGGACTCTGGCCGGCGACACGAACGGTGAGCTGGAACTGGAGCAGCTGCCGAAGGCTGGCAGCCCTCTGGACTCACTGCTGGGACAGACTCAGCAGGCGGCCAGCCCGATTGTGCAGCTGGCCGAACAGTTGCCGGAAGCGCTGCGACCTGCGGTGCGATACCTGCCGATACTGGACCTGATGAGCCGCGAGCCCGTGCTGCTGATGATGCCTTTTGACCTGCAGTTCTAAAGCCGCCGTGGCCAGGATTGCTGAGCCTCAGGCACAGCCACACTGGAATCGAACTGCACGCATGAACAAGCGGGGACGGGCACTGCAGCGTTCTGCAGTCTCCGCTGCCCGCTGGTGTGCTGCTGCTGCTGCTGAGAACTGACAACTCCCGCGAAATGTGATAAGCTCCTGCGACTGTAAGTCGTTCCGTTGCCGCCGCATTTCCGGGAGTCTGTGATGAAGTGTGCTGAGAACAAATCCCGCCTGTGCTGTCTGCGGTTCGCCGGAAGCGGCCGGTTTTCGTGGCTGCTGGTGTGTTTCTGCCTGGTGTCTGCCGGCACCGCGGCGCAGGATGCGCCTGCAAAGCCGGCTGCTGCCGCTGGCGTTTCTGAACCTGATGTGGCCAGCCGCAAACGGATTGAGCAGCACAATACTGAGGCTCGCGCGGAAGCTGCTTTGCGTCTGGAAAAGTTTCCGCAGCCTGCGGAGGGCCAGCCGGGGACTGTTGCTCTCTGGTCTGCTCGCGGCGACGCCGACATGTTTCTCGGCAATTTTGTCGCTGCTGAGGCCGCGTATCGCAAAATGGTGGAGCTGGATCCGGAACTTGATGCGTCCCACTGGCGTCTGGGAATTGCCTGTTTCTTTGCTGATCATGCGAAGGCCGGCGCAGACCAGTTTGAGAAGTATCACAGTTTCGACAGTGTCGATCGTGAAAACGGCATCTGGCGATACTTCTGTCACCATCGGGCTGACGGACGAGAAAAAGCCCGCCAGCAGCTGCTGCGTTATGAGAAGGATGATCGTCCCCCGTTTAGGGAGGTTTACCAGTTGTTCCAGGGCAGCCTGACGGCATCAGCGGTGATTGCGGCGGCCGAGTCCGGGGCTGAGGAAACTCGGGCTCAGCGGCAGTTCTATTCGTATCTTTACGTGGGACTCAATGCGTCTCTTGAAGGCGATCGGAAACTGGCTGAAGCGACACTGTCGAAGGCCGTGCTGAACGACTGGGGCCGGCGGGCTGGCTACGGCCCGAATTACATGTGGCACGTCGGTCGACTGGAACTGAATCGGCTGCAGTCAGCCAGTTCTCGGCCAGCCCCGTAGCTCGGGCATTCCTGACGCAGGATTTGAGTTTCGTCTCAGTGAAACTCGTCCGATGTTCAGTGCCTGCGGTGTTCGGGGAATTTTTCGACGTGAAGTCCTGTCACGGGTATGAAATTGGAGGTTGTGTGATGCGACTGGGATTGATCAACAGTGCGTGGGCGCAGGCGGGACGAGACACGGCGTGGGGTATTCGAAAGACTCAGGAGATCGGTTTCGACTCGATCGACATTTTTGCGGACCCGCTGGACATTGATGTGCGGGAGCGTGCTTTGATTCGCCGTGAGTGCAGTGCGGCCGGACTGCCGATCGTGTCGGTCTGCTGTGTGGCCACGGGGCTGATTGATTTCAATCCGTCGGTTCAGAGATTTCATCTGGAACGCTGCCGTCGGTATCTTGAGTTTTGTTATGAGCTGCAGGCAGAGAACCTGCTGCTGGTGCTGGGGGAATACATCTGGAATCAGGAAGTGATTCCGCCGGCCGAACAGTGGCGTACTGCGGTGGATAACTGCCGCAGGCTGGCTGACGTGGCGGCGGAACTGGGGCTGCAGATTGCACTCGAACTTGAACCGTTTGCATTGTCATTGCTGAACAGCGTTGACTCGATGGCTCGATTTCTGGATGACACCAGTCATCCGGCCTTGCAGGCCAACATCGACATTTCTCATTTGCAGCTGGCGAAAGTGGATGCGGGGGAGCTGCAGCGTTTGCGGGGTCGAGCGATTCATGCGCACATCTCGGACTGTGACGGGCAGCGTCATGGTGACCTCCCTCCGGGTCGTGGCGTGGTCAATTTTGCGCCTTATCTGCGAGGCCTGAAACAGATTGAATTCAACGGGACGATGTCCATTGAACTGGAATACTCACCACAGCCGGACCAGATTGAAGCCTGGGTCAGGGAGGCGCACGATGCGACTCGCCGACTGCTGCGGGAGGCGGGTCTGTGACCCGTTATGGTTCTCGGCGAATCGCGGCAAATCGTCGCACCTGTTCGGTTAAAGCGATCTCCGTCGGCAGACGTTCCATGGAGCTGGCACCGTAGAATCCATTCAGCCGCGGAATCTGTCGCAGCATGTATTCGGCGTCATCCGGCATGGCAATGGGCCCGCCGTGACACAGCACCAGCACATCACTGCGGACTTCCACTGCAGCCTGCAGAATCTCCCTGACCCGCGGCACGCATTCGGGCAGAGTCAGGCTGGTTTGAGCTCCGATGCTGCCGGACGTTGTCAGGCCCATGTGTGCAACGATGATGTCGGCACCCGCGGCGGTCAGCTTTGCCGCCTGATCCGGGTCGAAGGCATAGGGGGTTGTGAGCAGATCCAGTTCGGAGGCTGCGGCGATCAGATCGATTTCAAGTCCGAACCCCATGCCCGTTTCTTCAAGATTGGCCCGAAACAAGCCGTCGATCAGGCCGACTGTCGGGAAATTTTGAATGCCGGAATACCCAAGGTCCCGCAGCTCACGCAGGAAATGCGGGCGAATCATGAAGGGATCGGTGCCGCAGACACCGGCGAGCACCGGAGTTTTCGTGACCGCCGTCAGGACCTCGCCGGCCATGTCCCGTACGATCTGATTGGCGTTCCCGTATGGCATCAGGCCGGCCAGCGAGCCGCGGCCGGCCATGCGATAGCGTCCCGAGTTATAGACGACGATGAGGTCGATGCCTCCCGCCTCCTCGCATTTGGCGCTGATCCCTGTTCCAGCGCCACCGCCGATAATCGGAATTCCCGCAGCCACTTTGGCCTGCAGGCGAGCCAGAATCTGAGCGCGAGCTTGTATGGGCATGGGAGCGTTTTTCAGGGGGGCAGACATGGGGATTTCGGTGAATTCACACCGGCCAGCATCGGTTCCGGCCGACAGTTTCGCAAAGGAAAGACACTGAACGGCTGGAAATTCCCAGTCTTGCTCGCTGTTCAGCGGGTGGCTACAATTTTGTTGCAAACGCCGCCATAGCTCAGCTGGTAGAGCGACGCTTTCGTAAAGCGTAGGTCGCTGGTTCGAATCCAGTTGGCGGCTTCAACAAGCAGCTCAGCAGGCTGTGAAACTAAAAATGCCCCTGGAAGTTCCTTCCCGGGGCATTTTGCGTTTCGTTGTCCGGCGTTGCAGCAGGTTTACGCCGTCATGTTTTCGGTACCGGGGGCCTGCCGCGAGTCAGGCCGACGAAAACGCCGCCAGCAGACTGCACCGCACAGCATTGCCAGAACCACGTACTGGCCGGGCTCGGGCACTGCTGCCGAATTCAGTTCGAACCCCATGACGTCGAAGGCCGTCAGGTCGAGCGTGCTGAGTGCACCCACTTCGCCTGGTGCCAGCGTCGGGTCCAGCAGACCAAGTGACAGGTTGTCCTTCCAGTGACTGGCCTGGCGGCCATCACCATAGTTGACACCAGTCGACCACGCATTGCTGACAAGGATTGAGACTCCGCCATCGATCGAAAAGTACTTGTCGCGACTATCGGCGGTCATGTCGATGTCTGCTCCCGCCGACTGACTGTCTGCGGAAAATCGAGTGAAATCAAGCGGAGTGACATAGGTGTCGGTGTCGTCCAGATAGGTGGTGCTGAATGCGTTGTAATCCAGCTGGTCTACTCCGCTGACAAAACCGAGGACGTGTCCGATCTCATGCGCTGCCACGGCCGTGAAGTCGACCTTACCGCTGTCGATCCCGTCTGCAGGGTCGAAGTCCCAGGCGAAGCCTGAGTTGAACTCGATCTTGCCGTCAGTTGCCGAGTTATTGACATCAAGGATCTGCAGCGCTTTGGCATTTGCCCGCGTCAGAGCCACGGACGTATTGTTCAAGGTACCATTACTGTCGACATATGCTGTGGGGCTGCCGGAGTTTTCAAGTGTGCGGTTGACATACATAGAGAACGCAGAACCGGTCGGCAGCCCGGCCGCGAATGCAGCATCAGCTGCAGAAGTCTGATTCGCGGCCGCCATCACTGCCGTGCGAAAGGTCGAGTAGCTGACGCCAATCGCATAGGACGTTGCTTCCCCCAGCACACCGGCCCCCAGTGACGCCATGCTGATATCAAGGTTGATCGTCATGTTGTCACTCAGGCGGGACGAATAATACGTACCGGCTCTGTTAAAAGCAGCCAGCGCGGCACTGCCCATCCCCCCGCCACCTGTCACGTCCGTCAGATTGAAGATAATCCCTGCCTGCGCCAGCGAACAAGGCAGCCACAGCAAACACAGCACCGATGCCCGCCAACCCCCGAACATCATTCGATTCTTTCGCATGACCGAGCACTTTCAGAAAAATGAGATGAAAGGGTCTGTGCTCCGTTCAGACCAAAAACGAAAACGACCTGTTCATCAAGGTGCCTTAAGTCATCAAACTGATTCAGAATGCTGAACAAGTGTTGTTGACAAAGTGTTCAAAAAACTGGTGACGGTCAGCATCAGGGTGCAGCATCCAGTCATCAATTGCTGCCAATCTTTCACCCTTCGCTACAACCGGCCCCGGAGCGCAAAGAGCAGCGAAAACCGTGCCAAACGTTGACTTGACGGAATGCAATGTCGGGCTGAAACGGCAATCGCTGCGACGCGGTGTACTCGGGACTTCACATGACACCACGGGAACTCGCAGCTCGGGATTTAGCCCGAGCTGCATCCCTGCCGCGGCCCCGGTTGTTTTTTGCGACCGATGAACACGGTTGTTCGTGGCAGCGCGACAGTCTTTCCGCAGCCTGGGCTTTGGCCCGAGCTGCGATAAGAGCCCCGGGGAACTCGGGCTGAAGCCCGAGCAATGTCCCGCGCGTCTTCACCAGCAAAACGAACGAGCAGACAGTGCGCGGGGAGATACGTGACGCCCAGCAGACTGAAGTCCTCTCCCCGCAGAACAGCGGCTCAGGATTTCGCCTCCAGCCCAGGCAAGGTGCAACTGCCACTGGAAAAACGTTCGGCCGCAAGGCCCATCTGCTGCAGCATGCTTACATACAATTGAGCCATCGGAGTATTACTGGTGCGGTCAAACGCCAGATGCTGCCCGTGCCGGAAATTGCCGCCCGCCAGAATCACGGGCAGATTGCGGTTGTCATGCCCGCCACTGTGCATGTGTGAGCCCAGCAGCACCATGGTCTGCGACAACAGGCTCACACCACCCTCGTCTGCCGACTTCAGTTTCGTCAAAAACTCTCCGAACAGGTTCAGGTGAGCCGACTCAATGATCGCCAGCTGCTTCAGTTTCTCGGGGTCCTGACCATGATGCGACAGGTCGTGGTAATTCATGGTGACTCCGGGCAATGACGCCACGGCGTTGGAATCGCCGACGCAAAAGGTCATGACGCGAGTCGAATCTGTGAGCAGTGCAAGGTACATAATGTCGTAAAACTGTTTTGCCCGGCCGGTAATGTCGTTCAGATCCCGCAGCTCCACCATGGGCTCAGCGTCGACGTGAGGTTTGGGTTTGTGCTGCCACTGTTCCGCTTTTTTCAGTCTCTGTTCGGCGTCACGAATCGCGGTAAAATACTGTTCCAGCTTCCCGCGGTCCTCGGTGCCCACTCGCGCCTGCATACGGCGGACGCCGTCCGTGACCGAATCCAGCACACTCCGACCCTCCTGCAGCCGCTGAATCTGTCGCTTCTGCTCGTTCGCGTCACCCTCGACAAACAGCGTTTGAAACAGGCGGGCTGCAAACGGCATGGCGGGAACCGGCACGCCGTTGGCCGAGACGGAAATGCCGCCACTGCCAAGCACCAGACTGGCCCAGCGAGTCTCAAGGCCAATCGCATTCGCCACCAGCTGATCCATCGAGATGGTGTTGACGAAATTGGAGGCTCCCGGATGAGCTGCTCCGGTCAGCCAGGACTTCGATGCCGCATGGCCACCGTCCACATCCGGATGAGATGTCCCGGAAATGATCGTGAAGTCCCGCCGCAAAGACTCAAGCGACAACAGGTAAGGCGTCAGCGGATAGTCTGCTCCCGAAACTTCCGGCATCAGATTCGGCGGATGAAACGACAGCTCGAAATTGATGGCGACCATCCGCCGCCGGTTTGCCGCGTCTGCCTCCGAGCCCGCCGCTGCAGCCGTCATGCAGTTGAGAAATGGCAGGGGCAGTGCCACACCGCTGCCTCGCAACATGCACCTTCGCGAAAGTCGACCGTTTCGCAGAAATCCGGCGGACTGAGACTGCTGCCTGAACATAATACATCCTTCGTTTCATTGTCTGCTGAACAGCGGACTGCAGATGATCTCAAGTACAACGTCCCGCAAGCCAAAACTGCCCCCAGCCGTGTGATTGATCACCCGCTGCAGCTCCGGGCGATCGCTGAAGGTGATCCGACGACCGGTGCCATACTCGGTCAGCAGGCGAGCGAGCGCAAGGGGCAGCGCGGTCGGGTCCGACAGCAGCAGTCGCCGGTAGTCATTCAGGTCCGCAAATCGTCGACCATCCGGAAGTATACCGGAGGCATCGATGTCTCCGCCCTGCTGATACCGCACGTGGTGCGCCGGAGCCTGAGGATGCAGCGGCTTCGAAACGTGGCGACCGCCCTGAGCAACCCGGTACCACTGCCGTTCGCCCCCAATCACATCAAAACACTCCAGCGCAAACCCCGCCGGATCAATTCGACTGTGACAGCGATTGCAGCTCTGATCACTGCGGTGCTTTTCCAGTTGCTGGCGAATCGTGGTCGCACCACGAATGTCAGGCTCCACGGCCGCAACTCCCGGAGGCGGCGGTGGTGCCGGAGTGCCATACAGATGCTTCAGAATCCACGCTCCCCGCAGAACGGGAGACGTCCGAGTGCCATCGGCTGAGACCTTCAGCACCGCCGCCTGCGACAGGACTCCACCTCGCAGACTGCCTGGAGGCAGTGGCACTCGCTGCATCTGCAGGCCAGTGACGCCCTCGATCCCGCAAAATTCCGCCAGTGGTCTGTTCAGCATCGCGAAATCAGACTGTATGAACGTATTGATGCTCAGATTCTGCTGCAGCACCTCGCGAAAAAATGCTCGCGTCTCGTCCAGCATCGACTGCCGCAGAAGCTGGTTGTACTCAGGATACAACTGCTCGTTCGGAACCGTGAAGTCAATGTCCCGCAAACGCAGCCACTGATCCGTGAATCGCTGCACGAAACGATCGGCCTTCGCGTCCTGCAGCAGGCGTTCCGCCTGAGCCCGCAGAACCGGAGGCTGCGCAAGTTCTCCGGTTGCCGCTGCTTCCAGCAGCTCGGCGTCCGGCAGGCTGCTCCAGAGAAAATACGACAGCCGATTGGCCAGTGCATAAGTGTCAATCACATTGGCAGCAGTTGTGTCCCCGGCAGTCTTCGCCGGCGGTTCCTCAAAATACAGGAACTCGGCCGAGCACAGCATGGCTTTCAGAGACTTCCGCAGTGCCAGCGGAAAAGTCTGGCCATCGGCGAGTGCTGCTGCGCCAATCGCTGCAACGCGATCCAGCTCAGATTCGTCAACGGGACGACGGAAGGCCCTGGGCAGCAACCGCGCAAGAATGCTGCGAAGGTCCCCGGCGACCGCCTGGCGTTCGTCAATTCCCGCAAACAGCGCCAGGCGACTGGGACGCGGCCACGGTTCCAGCGGGCCCTCAATGGTGATGTCACCCAGAAAGATTCCGGCGCCCTCGTATTCCTCGGCCTTCACGCTCCACCACGGAAACCCACCCACCAGTTTGAAAGCAAACGTATCAGAACCCTCGACCGCCCGGTCAATCAGTTCAAAACGCGTCAGCCTGTCAGGCGGCAATTCCACGAAGCCGGCGACATGCCCCGGAATGCGACCGGTGACTCCGCCTTCCACCTGCATGATCACCGGTTTGTCTGTCTGAATGGCCTTCGCGTGAAAGATCAGACGATAAGCGGCCGGGCCCTGAACCGCGACCCCGTACATCGGCAGACTTTTGGCTCCGCTGAACAGCACGACGCCGTCCGAGTCAACTCGGTCGGCCGTATCCTTTGATCGCAGGTCGCGAAAATTGACCGTCGTCTGCAGCGGTTTGGGAGCCTGAGCCGGCCCGAAGACCTCATCGAGAACGACGTCGGCCGCATCCAGATACAACAGCATCTGCTCTGTCGACACCGCCTGGCTGGATCCAATGGTGTCAAAGCCCTGGTCAGACGCTTCGTCAGGAAGTATGGTCCGCAGATCCACTGTGATGCCAAACAGGTCACACACCGTGTGCTGATACTCCTCCCGATTCATGCGCCGCAGCACCGTGCGTGAATCGCCGGACTCACTGCGGCTGATCAGACTACCGAGTCCATTCAGGAAGCGGGTGCGGGCGGCAGCGTCCGGCTGAGTTCCTTCCGGAGGCATCTCACCGGCGGCAACACGATCGTGCAGATGCACCCAGCGGGCGCGTTCGTCCGGATTGCTGAGATCTGG
>VFQT010002231.1_pt1 | contig 20460 bp, 16 predicted proteins | sample 3512381 | NCBI WGS metagenome assembly VFQT01 (sample SAMN10412376, study PRJNA504923) | tailings metagenome | isolation source: Relicate 2 Philex TSF3 active mining site | place: Philippines: Tuba, Benguet | collected 2017-08-29
CACCTGGGCCTCGGTTCACAAGAAAATCAGGTTCTGGTTCCGGGGTTGATAGCTCAGTCGGTAGAGCACCGGCCTTTTAAGCCGAGGGTCGTGGGTTCGAGTCCCACTCAACCCACCATTTTGGAGTACAGATGCCAAGCCAGACCGGAACACCGGGTCCCGAGCTCCCTCCCGAGCTCCCGGAAGAGCCGGAAACCACGGAGGAGATCCCTTTCGAAGAGGGAGACCCCGACTGGCAGGGCCGAGACCTTCTCGATAACCGGAGGGCGGCCTATTTCGAGTTTTAGATTTAATGGTAAGGTCCAGAGACTACGCTCCATGTGCTGCTCGCGCATGAGCCTGCGTCGCTCTCGGCATCCTGCCAACCCCGAAAGGGGTGCGGTAGGCTCTCCCGAGGTTTCAAGTCGCGTAGAAGAAAGGACCAGAGCTGGGGGACAGGCGCGACCCCGCACCTCGTTGGGTAGTCTACATCGAGGGTAGTATACCGTGTGGCCCGCACGGCAAAGCTAATAGGCGTCAGGGCACCCCTTCTTCCCGTAGCTCAGCGGATAGAGCACCCGATTCCTAATCGGGGGGTCGCAGGTTCGATTCCTGCCGGGAAGACCACTTTCGTTTCTCATCAGTCTTCGTAGCTCAGCGGATAGAGCGATGGCCTTCTAAGCCGTGGGTCCCTGGTTCGAGTCCAGGCGGGGACACTCCTTTTCAGATTTGGAGATGTGGCCGAGTGGTTTATGGCGCTCGCTTGGAAAGCGAGTGTGCTCTAACAGGCACCGGGGGTTCGAATCCCCCCATCTCCTCCATTTCCTGTGCTCCCATTGTTCAACGGTCAGGATTCCGGATTTCCACTCCGGTGACGAGGGTTCGATTCCCCTTGGAAGTACCACAGTTGGGTATCACGGCCACCTGAAACAAGTACGCCGTCGCAGGTAGAATTAGTCGAGGGTTGGTAACTGCAACAAAGTAAACCCTCAACAGCCGACAGCCACGGGGTGCAATTCCCCAGAAGCGACACAGGTCGGTGAGCTCCTGATAGTGTCAGGGAGCACACTTCAACCTTTCAGTCATCGGGGAGTAGCGCAGCCTGGTAGCGCATCGGTTTTGGGAACCGAGGGTCGCAGGTTCAAATCCTGTCTCCCCGACCATTTCCCCCACATAGTCAGAAAGGTTCCACGGAGGCGTGGCCGAGTGGTTTATGGCTCCGGTCTTGAAAGCTGGCGTCCCGATAGGGACCGTGGGTTCGAATCCCACCGCCTCCTCTGTTCCGGTATAGCTCAGCAGGCAGAGCATCACATGCTTTCGAGCTGTGAGGTCGCAGGTTCGATCCCTGCTACCGGAGCCACTTCCCCTGGGGGACTACTACCCCCCCAATCCCCAATCCTTCAAATCTGGGAGGTCACATGCTGGCCAGTTTCCTTCTCTCTCTCGTCCTTGCCACCAGCCCCGCGGCTCACGCCGGGAAGCTGGCTGGCGGTTTCCGTGGCATCCCCATCGGGGACCCCGCTCCGCTGAAGACTGCTCCCTCCGAGGGCTGCATCCACCGTCCCGAGGCTGTTGTCGAGTGGCAGTGCTCGGACAAGATCGGCGAGACGCCAGTCAAGATCAACTACATGGTGGATGAGGGTGTCTACCTCGGCGTGTACATCACGGCGAACGGCTACCAGGCCAAGGAAGAGCTCCTGGCCGCACTCAAGGCAGCGTGGGGTCAAGGCAGGAAGGCTGGCAGCTTCGAGGGCCTCTGGTTGGACGGCGCCGTCTACGGCACGCTGCGATACAACCAGTACAGTGGCAGCATTGAGATTGTTGTCGGTTCCGAGAAGGCCTCCGACGAGGTGAAGCGCCGGAAGGAAGAGCGCGGAAAGGGCGCGGTGAACGATCTCTGAAAGCCTGACATCCCACACCTGGAACCTGGCGATTCGCCAGACGGTCTGGACCTACCCGGCGAACCCCTACACGGGGTCCTCGGGCAAGAACCACCGGAAAACAAGCAGCAGGTGTGGTGTGAGGGGACAGTCGCAGAGCCCACACAGAACAACCCCGCAAATGTGACGGTGGTGGGCAGGCAGGTCCAGCCTGGCTTCGGGGGAAGTTCCCGAAGCAAAGGGCACAAGCCGACATAGCTCAGCGGTAGAGCAACGGACTGTTAATCCGTTGGTCACAGGTTCGAATCCTGTTGTCGGCGCCATTCTCTCCTCTCTTCCTGACTGGTAGTCTCCACTTCCCAGTCCATACCAATCAGACCAAAACCGGTCCGGAAGCTGAGGAGACTCTCACATGGATGAGTCAGTTCAACCTGGTCTGTAAGAAACGTTGTCAATTCCGGGGGGTTAGCTCAGTTGGTCAGAGCGCCGGTCTCATAAACCGTTGGTCCTGGGTTCAAACCCCAGACCCCCTACTCCCAAAGCATCGAGCCCCCCACCTTCATTTGGTGGGGGGCTCGATCATTTTTGCCGAGTTCGAAGTGTGTTCCTGAGCCATTAGGTACACCCCGCCAAAGATGAGCCCCCAGTGTCCCCTCGGTACTGGGGGCTCATGCATATCCGAGGAATTCTGGGATGAACAACAGCAGGATCCTATTCAATTCCCACGTCACCCCCCATGAAGTGGCCGTCGCCGTTTCTGGGGGAGTTGATAGCATGGCCGTCCTTGACTTCCTCAGGCGCTCGAAGCGGAAAATCCTGGTCCTGCACATGAACCACGGAACCGACTTTGCGAACGACGCCCAGAAGCTGGTCGAGGACTACTGCAAAACCCTGGGGATCGAAATCGTGGCCGGGAAGATCTCAAGGGACATGGACCCCGCCAGGTCCAAAGAGGACTTCTGGCGCGAGAACCGCTACGAATTCTTCGAGTCCAGCAGGCGCGGTTTGAAGGTGGTGACCTGCCACCATCTCGGTGACGCGGTTGAAAACTGGATCTTCACCTCTATGCATGGAACCCCCGCCCTCATTCCAGAGACCCGTGACTGCTACGTCCGTCCGTTTCTCCACACCGAGAAGCACACCCTGGTGGACTGGTGTGAACGCAAGGGTGTTCCCTTCATTGAGGACCCGAGCAACAGAGACACGGCCTACATGAGGAATTACATCCGTCACGAGATGATGCCGAACGTCCTTAGGCTGAACCCCGGCATCCACAAGACCGTTCGCAAGCTCATGAACAAGAGGTTCTCGAACCCGGACGTTTAGGTCAAGATCCCGACTCTCGTGTCGGTGTTTATGGTCATCTTGGTGTCGGAGAACGCGTTTCCCACCCTTATTACCATCCCGACCGATGGGGGAGTGTGGGTGAGCTCCCCAGGGGTCTCGGACAGGTAAAGGGGCTCACCAGGGACCATAGGGAGCCCTCCCTCCATGATCGGCGTGACCTCTGATCCCCTCATGGTCACAACAAACACCGGACTCCCAGGGGAGGTACCGACCCTGGAGAACCCGTAGAAGTTGCTGGCGTGCACGGTAGCCCCACACTCGCAAAAGCACGGCGAACCGTCCACCACCACGAGTGCAACAGCAGTGCTCGGCCTCACACCTTCCAAACCAGTCACCACTCCGGGGAGGACAAATCCTCCCTCGGATGAAGTGACGGGTGGTCTGCGACCGATCGGCATCCTCTTCAGCCTTCCCTTTCGAGCCACTGGGCGAAGGTGTCCAATAGGTAGCAGAAGACGCTGGAAGCGAACGCGAAGACAATCATGGATATGGAGAATTCAACCATCTCCGCACTCGTCGCTTCAACCAGGTCCCCCCACTTGAGGGCCAGCCACACCATCCAACCGCTGTGGAAGCCGGTGCAGTAGGGGCAGACGAACATCCTGTCGAAGAACGTCTTCTCCTCCTTGTCCTTGAAAACCGGGATGGACCTCAGCAAGTCCGTCAGGATCTTCGCTTTGTCGTTCATGAGCCCGAAGCAGATGCCGTAGGCCGCGCCGAGCATCAAGAGATAATGCACATGTCACCTCTACACAGTTGGGCGTTTACCCGAACAGACCACCCAAGAACCCCTTCTTCTTCTTGGTGTCCTGGGGACCGGTGCCTTCCCCCTCCTTGGGCTTCTGGTCGGTGTTGGGCTGTTCCTTCTTGATGTCGTAAAATGCTATGTCGGGGCCGGGGGCAACCTTTTCGGCCGCTTCCTGTTGACTGGGTGCGGCTGCCGACCTTGACCTGCCCCTGGTCTTCTTCGGCTTTTGGGATTCCGGAACCACCCTACAGCACGAAGTCTGGGCTGCCTTTTCGAATATGTCGATGTTATCCGGAACGTCGTCGTCGTTGCAGTCAAAACCGAGGTCGAGTTGGGTCTGGTTCAGAGCTTCTATGATCAGTTGTCTCTGTGCCAGGTCCTCTGCCTCCACGTGGGAGAACCCGTTCATGAGTCTGACTTCCACCCTCAACAATCTCTGAAGGGCCTCCCCGAGCCCGACTTTGAGTTGCTTGTTTGTGGAGTACTGAATCGCTGAGTCAGACATTCGACCTCTCTTTACCTGGAACCGCGCGTCCCACTCTCTGATATTATACCCTGCAAAGAACAGGGGCGGGAGGCTTTCACCCCCCGCCCCCAGGCTAACTAACCCCTATTGAGGGATCAGAGGACCTTGGCGATGAACTGCGGCATGAAGTGGACGACCACCACACCACTGAGGTTGTGGTTCTGGACGAAGCCGATCCGGAAGACCGTGGTGCCCGAGGTGTTCGGGGGGGTCAGGGTCAGGGCGCCACCCGTGCCGAGGTACACCGGCTTGCCGATGTCGGACGAGGCCAGGCCGGACATCGCGGAGACGGCGGAGACACCGGCCAGGCACTGGAGCTGGAACTTGCCACCGGCGGAGGCGGAACCGGTGACCAGACCCATGACGTTCCGGGCGTCGTCCGAGGCGGCGTTGTTCGCCGCCTTGAAGTAGCGCGGGCCATCGGTGTCGTACTTGACGTAGACCGCGTCACCAGAGGCCAGGCTCTCACCGGCCACGACCTCCATACCACCACCCTTGCCGAACGCCAGGAAGGCGTTGGCCTGGATCGTGGTCGGGGGCGAGACCGCGTCACCGAGGACGATCGCGTCGTCGGCGTCGAGCTTCAGGGTCGCCTTGCCGGCGCCGGTGTTCTGGGCGTCGATGACGAGGAGCTTGTCGCCCGCGTCGTTCGCGACCATGGTCAGGTCGGTGCTGTCACCGCCCTGGAGGCTGAGGGCACCACCGGCGTCCACCGTGATGGCGCTGGAGGCGTCGATGTCGATCCCACCGCCGGTGGCGTTGATGTCGAGCGCGTCGAAGCCGGTACCAGCCGAGCTGATCTCGACCTTCTGGGCACCACCGCCGGCCGCCGCGAGGGTCAGGCTCTCGCCGGAACCCGTGACGGTGAAGTTCGAAGCCTGGGTGGCGTCGAGGCTGATGGAGGCGCTGTCGATCGTCACCGCGCTCTTCACGTCGATGTCGAGGTTGGCAGCACCAGCACCGGCGTTGGCGGCGGCGATGGTCAGCGTGGCGGGACCAGCGTCGTTCGCGGTGAGGCTGAAGTTCGACGCCGTGGCGGTCGAGTCGAGGCTGATGGCACCAGCGGCGTCCACCTCGACCGCGCCCGACGCGTTCACGTCGAAGAGGGCCGTGGTGACCTGGACCTCGGCGGCCGACTTCAGGTCGAGGATACCAGCACCGGTCGTCTCGACGGTGAGGTTGGCCGCAACGGTGAAGTCAGAAGCGGAAGCAGCCGCGATGCTGATGGCACCGGTGGCGTCGATCTCGATGAGGGAACCGTCCACGTCGATGTTCGTGGCGGCCTTCAGCACCAGGTTGCCGGAGGTCTTGGTCTCGACGGTCAGGTCACCAGAGCTGACCTCGACCTTCGAAGCGCCGGTACCGGCGACGGTCAGGGAGCCGGAGGCGAGGAGGTCGAAGGTCCCGGTGACGTCGATGTCGAGGTTGGCCCCGGCGTTCACGTCCATCAGGCCGGTGGAGGTGAGGTCGAGTTCACCAGCCGCGCTCACCAGGACCGCACCGGAGGTGACAGTCGAGAGGGTGAGGTCGGCACCGGTAACGGTGAGGTTCGAAGCCGCAGCGGCGTCGAGGCTCACAGCGCCCGTGGTGTCGATCGCGATACCAGCCGAACCGGCGTCGATGTCGATACCACCAGCCGCGTTGGAGGCGTGGATCTTCACCGCGTCGGCAGCAGCCTCACCACCATCGAGGATGAGGCTGGCGGCCTCAGCGTCGAGGGTCAGGTCACCGGCCGTGGTGTTGATCGTGCTCGCGGCGCCACCCGTGAGGGTGACGGCACCCGAGGCGTCCATGTCGAAGGTGGTCGCGTTCATGTCGATGGGCAGAGCAGCCGCCACACCGAGGTTGAACGCGGTACCGTCGAAGGACATCGAGCCGCCGTCCACGTCGAGCGTGGTGGCGTCGAGGTCAACGGTCTGGCCAGTGCCATTCAGGGCGAGGGTGCCACCGGTCGAGGTGACCGTGACGCCACCAGCGCCGGACAGGGTGAGGGCACCCGCCGAGGTGGTGAAGTTCGAAGCCGCACCAGCGTCGAGGCTGATAGCACCGGAGGCGTCCGCCGTGAAGGCGGAGACCGCGGAGTTGGCACCGAAGGCCACGTTCTGCGCACCATCGACGGCGAAGGAACCGGTCAGGTCCACGTCCACCGAGGTGTTCACGTCGAGGGCACCGCCGGTGACCTGGAGGCCGCCGCTGGCGCTGACAACCAGCTTCTGGTCGCCAGCTATGGTGACATCACCCTCGGCGGCGGAGGTGGTGATCGTGCTGCCGACCTCGTAGGCCTCCTGGAGGCTGGTCTGGGCGGCGGTGTCGTAGGCACCGTTCTGCTGGAAATCAGACTCGGTCGCGTTGGCCTGGTAGGCCGTGACGAACGTGCCCTTGGGCCAGTTGTTGCCGTCCTTGTCCTTGAAGGCCGCGCCGCCGGTGGCGAAGATCGCCGCCGAGAGATCGACCTTGTAGGCCTTGGCGGTCTGGCTGGAAGCGGACTTGAACTGGGTCTGGGCGAAAGGAACGGAACCGCTGGGGGCGGTACCGCCGGTGCCCTTGATAGTCACCACACCAGCCGCGACGCCCGAGACGACGTAGAGACCGTCGTTCTCGCCGTCATCCGCGCCAACGATGGCGACGATGTCACCGGCCGCGAACGCGGTGGAACCACCGGAGACGGTGAAGTTCGGGGCGGAGGTGGCGGTGACGCCAGCGGTGAAGTCGGTCACGTCCTCGGCGACGAACGCGGAGGCGCGGTTCATGCTGACGGTGAAACCACCGGCGGTCGCGGTCGCGGTGGAGTTGCCCATACCGAGGTCCAGGATGGGGTCCTGGACAACGATGTTCTGCTGGCCCTTCGAGATGATGTCGCCGCCGACGGTGAGGTCACCACCGACGGTGACGTCCACATCGACCTTGAGGTCGTAGAGCTGGATGGTGTCGGTGGCAGCGGCTCTCTGGAGCTGGCCATCGTTGAGAACGATCAGGTTCTTGTTCTGGGTAGCCATGGTGGAACACCTCGTGGGTTGTTCTCAGTGGAACGATTCACGTTTCAGCTCGGAATGCTAGACAGTGGGCAGGGCACACTTCCGTGAACTCGACCCTCTCACCATTTTAATATATGGAATAGTTGGGCTATTGAACACGTTCGGGGCTCTATAAGTAAGGCTCCTGCATGAACAGTCGGAAGGAGTCGGTCCGATGGCCAAATGCGTGATAGGTCAACCGTTCACTTTCACGGTTCTGTTCCTGAACTCGGACAATGAGCCGGTGACGTCTCCAGATGTCACCATGGAGGCTTTTTACTTCGACGGGTCTGGGGCGAAACAAAACCTGTTGCCTGTCGGGACCCCGATGTCCTCCACCCCTGGGGACCCAGGCAGGTACAGACTCACCATCACCATCCCTTCCTTCATCACGACGTCGGAACAGATATACGGGATCATGAAAGGTCTGGACCCAGACACCGGCATCTACATAGTGGTGGAACAGGAGGTGGACCCTTTCGTAGATGAGGGTGACGTGGCTCCGGGGGACTCGGAGTACGTCATCCTCACCCCAAATCCCGGTCTTCCAAACGCGAGGACCCTCACCCCAGGTCCAGGTGTGGCCATAAACGATGGTGGGGCCGGAAATCAAGTCACCGTAGGCTTGACGAACACCGGAGTCAACCCCACCACCTACAGCAACCCGACCATAACGGTGGATGCACAGGGTAGGATCACCGCGGCCGAGTCCACCACCCCAGTTGGTGGGCTCCGAACTTCTTTTGTGAAGCCGAGTGGCTGGGTTTGAAGGAGACGAGAGATGGGAGTAGTTTTCACCCAGGACCAGACTCTCGGGAGGGGCGATCTCGACATCTACATGTCGAATTCGCAGGGCAACCCGATCAATGTCTACCAGATCAACTACGCCATTTACTTCGTGGAACCTAGCACCCACCAGGAGGTTTTGATAGGGAATCCTTCGAGGGTTCCGGTCAACCCCTCGGTGGGCGAGTACTACGCCGCCCTCCAGATCCCATCCGGTGCCTCACCTGGCGACTACAGAATCAGATGGCTCTTCAGGGAGACTTCGACCTCGGCCCAGGAGGGTGCAGTCCAGGAGTTTGGCGTCGTCTCCCAGCAACAACAGACCACAGACAGACAATATTCCAATTGCATGGCTGACCTCATTAGAAAGATGAGGTTCCTGACGCGGGACAACAACCCGGACAGGAATTACAGGTTCATGCCTCCGGAAGGTGAGGGTAACGTCGGCTGTTACAACCAAGTCTTTGGTTACATATGGACCGATGAAGAATTCGCCGAGTACATAGAAATAGCCCTCTGGAAGTGGAATCTCCATCCCCCCGAGACCGAGGAGCTCAGAACCGTTGAGATGCTATGTTCCAAGAAGCCAGCTTGGAAGGCCGCACTTCTCTGGGGAGCTCTGGTGAATGCCGCACAGGCTCTGGTTTATAACTGGATAGCGAACGAGTTCGACTATTCCATAGGGGGAATAAGCCTCAACATAGAGAAATCGAGCAAGTACGAGGGGATGAAGTCCAACGCCGAGGAACAGTGGGACAAACTAGTGGAATCAAAGGCACGCACTACTAAATACATGCGTGGGCTTTCCCAGCCCCGCTTTGGGCGGGGTGTGAGAAGCGCTTTTGGTCCCTATGTGGGCCGTGGCGTGCTCTCACCTCGGTCCTTCGTGTAGAAGAAGGATATCTGGCTCGGACTCCTGTTAGTTTGTCCTGTCGATGTTAATGAACATGGGACAATCCGGATAGAAGGGTGAAGATTTCAAACTTCGCCCTTCGACGGAGAGCCCACATGCCAGCCAAATTCGAAGCCCAGATCCTCGAAGCCGCCGAAATTCTCAAGATCCCCAACTCGGGAGACCTCGGGGTCCTTGAGTCGAAGTTGAAATCTCGGATGGCCGGGATGCGGCTGGGGGAAACCTGCGGACGGTGCCACGGTTCCGGACACTTCAGCCGGAACAGCCTCGGGAGCACTGTTTGCTACAGGTGCTCCGGGGCGTGTGTTACCTACCCCACCACCCCCAAAGGGTGGTCACTCGTCCTGGTCGCAGCTCGCACCTCGGTGGAGAGCGGGGAGCTGGAGTCCTACCTCAAACTCCTTCAAGGAAGGAAGGTTTCCAAGACCGCTCTCGGGACCGTGATGAAGGCTTGGGAGGCGCTGGGCCTGAAGTACAACTGGATGGAAGCCGTGGAAGCGAAGAGGATCTTGGAATCCTCCGGGACCCTGACTCCAGAACAGTCCAGGAATCTGGACTTCTCAGATTTCAACAGCCGAGCCTCCGAAATGTATTCGGAGATCCAACTCCTCGTCTTCGGTTCGGGCGGGTCGAAGAAGGACCCACGCTCCGAGGAAGAGCGGCATCGGTGTCTCCCTTCGGCTCTTGAGGAGACTTTGAGGGGATTTGAGGCTCTCAAGAGAGAGGTGGAAGCTTACAAAGTGGGTGGGTGAGCTCACGAGAACCTGTAACCGACCCCACCCAGTCTGAGAGAAAAACCTAATGACTGTTGAAAGTTCCTCCGACCGCATTAAAGCCCTCGAAAAATCTCTGGCCTTCCATGAAGGCCTCCTTGGCGAGTTCGAGGCCGACGATGACATGCGTACGCACGTTCGGGTCAACGTCCAAAACGTGAGAGCGTGCATACATGCGGAGCGCCTGGAACCGGACGATGATCTCCGGTACTACTTGGCGGCGCACCGTTGGGCCGCCGAGAACGGAGACCTTCGTGATGACAACGTGTGTGGTGCGCGTACGCGCACCAGGAACTTTGAAGATCGTCGCTACTTTGACCCTTCTACCGCTGCAGTTCTTGAAGTGTTGCAGGCGGAGTATGGGGACTCATTTTACGTCTACACCCGAACCTACAAACCCCACTCGGGTCCCGACGGCGTCGTGCGCGATGACCGTTTCATCTGGGAGGCCATCGCGCTGCACGAGGACTTCCTGCCTTCGAAGTCGGCGCTGAAATACCGGGGTTCCAGGAATCTATCCCTGCGGCATCCGTACGTGGTATTAGGGTCGGGCCGAGACAATATCTTCATGGTCGGTGACTCCGACAACTTCCACAACATTATTACCACCCTCCGCTACCGTTCACCCAAACTCGACTCCAAACTGGAAGGCGTCCTTGGATGCGTTGAGGTCGCCCCGGATGGTGTGCGCAGCATCCCGACCTGGACCGCCACCACGGTGGGTGAAGGGGGGGTGAGTTACAGAGAATGCCCAACCTTCGGGACGAAGTTCGGCTTCGATGCGGGACTCTTGCTCACGGATGGAGTCGTGGTCGAGCTGGGGAACATCGGGCGTCACAAAGTGTGGTTCGACTACACCCGATACGTCAATGAGGACGGCTGGATGGAGCGTCGCCCCTCGGGCGAACGGATGCTTCGGGTTCAGCGAACCGACGAGCCTCTGACGGATCCCAAGGAACGCACGGGATGTCGGATGCGGGGCATGGGGTCTTCACAGCAGGGTGAAGGGTTCGTGCCCTTCAAGGGTCAACTCCCCCACTGTCTGATGGTGCTTCACATCAACGGCGCTGATTACACGATCACGATCATGGTGGACGTCGAGGGGGGTGAAATCGTACGGGCTTGGGTGGAAGGTTCTTGTACCTGAGAAGGATGGAAGGGTCCTGTTCACGGTCTCCACATATTAACCAGGTCTCTGGACCCGGATAAAATGACGAAAGGAAGGAGGAGGATCTCATGAAGTCCGTTCTGAATGGTTTAGAGGCCGTGTACAAGGCCCCCAAAGATTGGAGCCCCGACGGGGGTCTGTTCTGGCTGACCACTCTGGTGGTTTCGGCCGTTGTCCTGACCGTCTTCTTCCGCCTCTCGGGGCTCTATGAAAAGGGGTTGTGATGACTGCGCAAGAAGTCGGGGGGAGCCTTCTCAAGGGCTTTTTCCCTTACGGCCATCTTGGCCTTTCTGGCCGTAGGGTCATGCCTCGCCCGCGCTGAGGAGTGCGAGGGGGATTGCCGCACACGCGTGCTGGCGGGAGCGGCCGGTGGGGCTGCGACCAAGACCGGCATGGACCTGACTGCTGCGGCAGAAACCGCATCCTTCCGGACCCACGAGGGGAGCGTCTACACAGGGGTCCGGAAAGGGGACGGGTCCACTTACTCCGCGGGCGACACTGATGTGGGGTCCACGACGCGTGACCCTGCCCTCCGGGGGCGGGAGAAGGGAACTGAAATCCGCACGACACACCAGATCAAGTCCGCGGACCCGGCGGACCTGACGCGGGTCGAGCTGGCCGTCCAACAGCGGCTCCAGAACACGTCCCGCTTTGCGGTTCCCCCGGGCGGGGCGGCCCCGTCCACCCCGCGGGTAGATAGGGCAGCCGACGAAATCGTGGGAGCCATCCGTCGGGGGGCGACAAGCACGGCACACGATCTCCGGACTCTGCCTGAGAAGATCGCAACCGAGTGCGCTTCTCACGCCAAGACCTGTGCTTCCTTGGGGCGCGTTCTTACGGTAGGGGGTGCCGCAGTTGTAGGGGCTGCGGCGCTGGTTCCGGACCCCTCTGACATCCTGCTCGTCCCGTGGTGTGATACAGGGTCGATTCAGTGTGCCGACGGAACGGCCCAATGCCGAAACGTCGGCTGCAACCAGAACGGGGGAAACCGATGACTCTGAAGACCCTGATAATTCCTGCAAACGTCATCTACCGAATCTTGAAAGCCTTTGCGGAGGTCAGGTCTTCGTTAGTCTGAGCGTCCGTTCCGACCCTCGGGGGATATTCGAAGCGGCCCGAGAAGACACGGGTTCAGAAGAAGGAACGCTGTTCCAAGGCACCTACACCTACGACGCAGACCAAGTCGCGGAGGTGGTGACGCGAACAGTGCCCCTTGAGGACTTCGGTAACGAGGAGTACGAGATCCTCAACAAGGTGGAAGTGCGGATCACGGACCCCGAGTAGAACCTCAGACGTCCATGGGCTTATAGCGGACTTGGAAATCGTTGACCCATTCCGATTTGTAAAGGCGGCTGCGGAACTGGCGCAGTATGCTCCACCTGTCCTTTTCGTCTCGGCTTCTCGGGGTTGACCCCGCAGGAGCGTCCTCCCAACTCCGGAACGTGACGAGATCCCCGTCCACAGAGACCAGGGTTGTGTAGAGACCGGGGTAAACGAAGTCTTTTACTTCCTGCGAGGACAAGAACTTGTCGCTCCGGAAGTCCTCGACCTCACGAACAACATCCCCGAAGACCGCGTAAACCTTGCACACAAGCTTGGTCCCAGGGTTGACGATGACCTCGCTTTCATTCCCGTGTTGGCCCGAAATCCCGGTCTTGCCGATATCGACCAGGCACTGTTCCGGTTGCACTCTGGCCCCAATCACGTACCCACCGTTCCCCGAGTAGTCCTTCTGGCTCTTGAACATGGACAGCCAACCCATCATGGCTTCATTGTGGGAAGTGGCTGAGGAGTACCTGCCGAACCTCGTCGCCACCTCCTTAGAAGTGGTCCACGAAGACCAACGCGTTGACTCGAACGGAAACGCTTTGCCGGTCTCCGCAAACTGATTCGTGAATTCGACGAGTTCCCCAACATCTGAGAACCGAACCCCCCGGTACAGGAGGAGCGTTCCATCCGGTCTATAAGGCTTCAACTCTTCAACGATGTAAGAGTTGGGGCGGGGCATGGCCTTGGAGTTCGTGTCCAACCACTCGCGCAGAAATCGCTTGGTCTCCCCGCTGAGGGTGGGGACTTTCCCGAGCACCTCCATGGAAAGGAGTCTCTTCAAGCCAGGAAGACTCTTCCCGTACAACATGGCGAATTTCACCAGGTCGGGATCCGAGAAGTTCATCTGAACGGACTCTTGACTCCCTATCAGAGTCTTCAGAGCCTGGCTCGTCCTCATCGCTTGGAATGTGGGGAAGGCCGCCCTCGCCAAGGTCACCACTTCGGGCGGGTAATCCGTGGGGGTCCTGTACCATTCGTCTTTCAACTTCGCGACCAGAGACCGAAAAGCTTTCGCGGAAGGCGAATTCCCGAAAATGGACTGATACACTTCCGGGAGCTCCATCCCTCTTCCCGCGAGAATGTAGAGCTGAGCCACCTGGCGTGCTGAAACTTCCATAATCTTCAACCTCGTCGCTGGAGTCAGGTCGGGTCGTCTAATTCCTAATCTCTTGGACCATCGACCACACCTATAGAAATTTCAACGTCTGTGACCTGAAGGCAGCGGGATAGTCGCAATCAGCCCCCAGCTGAGACCTAGAAATCTCCAATCTCCTTCTCGCCTCTCGTTTCGTACTTTCTGAAGACGAGGGGTCCGACAGTACCTTCTTGTACAAGGACCTGGTTGACTCCTCTCGTTTCTTCTTCTGTTCGCCTCTCAGTTCATGGGCGGAGATATGACGCATTCTGCGCTCCCGTGTGGGTCAGACGGGGGAGGGAAGATCTGGGAACAGGACGCAGAATCCGTGTAGATTCAACTTCGTGCTACCACTTCTGTTTACAAAGCACAGTCTGAGTTCGGTTCCTACCCCACCCATCAAGGTGGGTTCCAAATAGTTAGACCTCACCCAGGAAACTCCGTCGTTGAGACTCGCGTAGACCAGCAGAGCCGAGAGTTCTTGGTCTATCTCGAATCTGCTCTTAACAGCAGGATTGTTCTCGCCAGCGTTCGGCCCCTGCTCGGCAAAGCCCTGATCCTCGGATACCAACGACACGGAGACGTTCCACCACAGCATCACTTCGTCGGTGCCAGGGTGACTCTCCACGACGGTGAGGGAGGGGGAAGCACTGGAGACGGTCAAACCGGTATGGGAGGCCGGTACGGGCCTGAGTTGAACCCTCCCAACGACGGTGGGGTCCAACTGAGCCACCACGAAGGCAGAGAACGAATTGGTCGGATCGTTTATGGCCGCAACCATATTCGCTGCTATGAGCGCGGGGGTGCCGAGAGAACCGTCGAAGTCGTCACTTCCAGGAGTGCGGGGACCGGCCACCGAAGTCAGGGAAATTCCACCCAGGACCACGGTGTCTCCGGGCAGAATCGGGGACGCGTCAACCTCGACGTAGCATGGGTTGTAATACCAGAGGTCTATGACCTTGGTGACAACACACCCATAAACAGGGTTCGTCCTCTTACTGGACCTCGGCAGGATGGAAAGCCCATCAGGAACCATCCCGACTGAACCAGGCCCCACACTACGCCCTATCTGACACCTTGGTATGGAAGGAGCCACATCCGAGGTCGGAAGGACCGGTGAGGTGTTTGACACCGAGGGTAGGGACAACCCGGAGGACATGTCCAGACTATCGACGTCGCTGTTCTCAAGGTAGAAATTGAACAGGACGTGATCATAACTCGGGTATCTGACGAGAAACCCGGAAGCGACTGAAGACGGAATGCTGTTTGGGTCGGACTGTGGGAACCAGAACGAGTTCGAGTCCACCTCCAGGGGGACACCCTCAGGAACCGAGAAAACGAATTGTCCGTTCACCGAGGTCAGGTCACCCTGTCTCGGGGTCGAGTCGGTTCTCACTATTCTGCCACCAGGGGCCGTCCCGGACGAGTCGTGGCTGGCTATGTCAGTCAGTATTCGCATTTCCACCTCAGAGGTCCCGAAGTTTGTGTCAAATGGCTACGAACATCTTGGGTCCGAGTCACAGGACTTCTAATCCGGAACCGTTAGGAAGTTTCAGGTACCATCGTCGATGTTGAAATTCTGGAACGTCGCCATAGGGGTAGGGAGCACGTTGGTCCAGGTAGCTCCGCCCAAAGTAGCGAATTGGGACCAACAGTTGGTGTTATCACCAATATTCCCCATGAAGGTACACTGATCAGGTTCGTCACCTGCCAGACTGTTGTAAGTTATCCCGTTTGTAGAGCCCCTGAACACGTTGCCAGTGAAGACGAAATTGATGAAGTAGGGGGTACCCAACAGTGAACTCGTTTCGAGTCTAAGGCATTCCGTCACACCGGGTGCCCCAGTCAGTATGACTATGTTGTGGGAAAAGGTCAAACCCACGACCCCAGTCACGAAACCCAAGTACCACCCACGGGCGTTGGGGTTTGAAAAGCTATTACCTGTGCACTTGTTGTCGGCAAAGTTCAGCATTTTGCCACTTCCCGACATTCTCAGACAGAAAGCTCCAGACGTGACTCCGGAGGAGGAGAAATTCTCCGCTTCGTTGCCTGTGAACGACAGTCCGAACAGAGAGTCGCAATCTACGGTTATGGGGTCTACGTAACCCCTAACATAGTTCGATTCTACCTTCAGACCGACAGCCGGGAACGAAGAACCCCCGTCTATCAGTATACCGTCGGTGGCCGAGGAGTCCCCTATCAGGGTGTTGTTACACACTCTGACCCCCTCACCCGTACCCGCGAAATTCACCCAGATGCCGGGACCAGAGACCCCGGTGGTAGCGTCCCCCGTGACGTAGTTGCCGGACACCGAAACTTCGGAAGCACCCGCAGCCCCCACGACGAGGTAGAAAGCCTTCTCGGTTGAGCCCACCCCAGTCACCCGGTTGCGGTCACACGAGAACCGGGCGAAATCGGTGGTGGTCTGCAGGTAGACTCCGTAAGTGTTGCCCAGTCCGTTGGCTACCCTGTCCAGGTCATTGTCGCACACCGAAAGATTCTCGACCAAGGCAAAGCCCTGCAAGTCGAGGGAGATCAACGACTGACTTGTACTAGTAGAAGGAACTTCAGCCCCGCGGGACTTGTTCCTGCAAACGGTCACATCCCTCAGGTTCCCCGCACCAGAAGCTTCAAGGTGAAATATGCTCCCGTATTGGGCGGCGGACAAACCCACAGCGTCATCGAACTGGTTGCCCGAAACATCCAGCCCTCGGGCACCCAGAAGGGTCAAGTCCAGCCCCCCGTGGGTCGCGAACGCATGCCCGGAAGCCGATGCACGGTTGTTCCGGACGGACATGTTTCTGACAACAGCGTCGATGTTGCACAAGAACACGGAAGCTCTGGGAGAACCCACGGAGTCCGTAGCGACCCCGTCGAAGATGTTGTCAGAGAAGTCCAAGTTCAAGGCGTCATCCACTGGCCCAGCCACGGTGATTGCGATTCCTGCGCAGTCCATGCTCCGGAAGGTGTTTCGGCAAACCCCCAGGTCCCGAACGGAAGGCGCGGTACCCAACCCTGCACCGCTGATCGAAAGATTCAAACCGCCGGTGGAAGCCGCTGCGCCCTGCCCGAAGGTGTTGTCCTCAACGGAGAGGCTGGAAACCTTCATGTCCGAGAACAAGAGCTGGGTATTGGTGCCTGCACTCGCGGCCACAAACCTGTTGCGGGACAGAGAAATACCAGTGCTTGCGGTGGTAGAAGCCGCCACCGCACTTGGAGCGAGCTGGAAGACTGTGTCATCAGCGTTGATGGAGTTGTCCGTCACAGCCCAAGCGTTTACGAACCCCCCGACCAGCCCGAAGAACCCACGCCGAGAAGCAGTGACTTTGTTGCCCCGGAAAGTGAAGTTCGACAGGGTGGTGTTCGTCGGGCCTCCCCCAGTTCCAACTGCAACAATCTCGATGCCATCATAAGCCGCAAGGATCGAGTTCTCCTCGATCCGGACATCAGAAACCGAACCTGCGACGCTCGACCAGGCAACCGCCTGAACCGCTGCACCGGTCATAGTGATGTTGTTTCCCGAAACCGACACGTTCTCAAACAGCGTGGGTCCTGCGCCGCCCCCTACGCCGATGGTGAGCGCAATCCCGTCACCTACCGGCAGTCGAATCATGTTCCGGTCCAGAAGGACCCCAACCGCCGTGCAATTGTTCTCACAGGCGAAAGCGATTCCTTTCGCGGCAGTGTTGGCGACGGTGTTCCCAGTGACCGACAACCCTTGCAAGGACCCCCCGGAAGGAATCCCAGGGGCTTCAACGACGTTCACCGTGATACCATTGTCGGTATCCACATCGTCGATGGCGTTCCCCACGATGAGGAGGTTGTTGACCACGCCCAGCCCCCCGGCGTTGAACCGAATGCCGGACTCGACTTGTCCAATGGTGTTGTCGGAAATCGAAGCATCTTCAAAGGTGCGGGTGAAAGCGGCAACCGCCGAGCCCACGACGAACAGGATCCCGTCACCTGGGATGTTGTCGATTCCGTTCCCGAAAACTTTGACCCCACGAGAGGTATAAGCTGCCCCCGTCCCAGGCCCATCATAGTGGAAACCCGCCGACTTCCCTCCCCCCTTGGAGGAGAGCTCCCTGAGCTGGTTTCCAGAAACCAGAGACCTGGTGCAATCCCTGAGTAGAACCCCATCAGAGTGCACATTGGCGGGAGTGGGGAGAACCACCGCCCCCGCGTCGGTCAGAATCGCACCGATTCCGTACACTTCGTTCGCGCAGATGTTCAAACCCGCGCAATAGACCGCGCCGATGCCTGTGGAAGTCTCAAACAAAGTCGCTGGAGAACCCGCCACGCCGATCGCGCAGTGGTGAACCGTGTTGCCCGTAACTGCGACCCCGATGACCGGGTTTGATGCCCCACCTACGAGCATGATGCCAGTGCAGGCCCGCCACACCACGTTCCCGGAGACAGTGAGGTAACCCGGAACCCTGACAGGTGCGCCAGCCGTATGGACATAGATACCAGCCAACGCCGTGGGGTCGTTCGGGCTGGACGGGATGTTGCAGTCGATGGTGTTGTCGGAGACCGAAGATTCCTGAACCGAACCCTGGAAGTCAATGCCATAGACCCGCGCACCGAAGAAGGTGTTGTTCACCACCTTCAGGCCCGTTATGTCCGCCGAGGAAGCGTCGGCTCGCAGCCCGACCAGCCCCGCGTTCAGACTGCAATCCACGAGGTTGCCCGAGACCACAGCGTTTGTGCTCGGTCCGACTATGATCCCGACGGTGGCATTGTTGCCAGGGAAGACCTTACACCCGGTGATCGTGGGCGCTTCCCCCACGATACTGACCCCTATATCGAAACCCGTGACGGTGCACCCACATACCATGGCCACAGAGCTCGGGGTGGTGACCGGAAGATTGCCCAGCCGGATGCCCATAGACCCCACGGTGAAGTTGACTGCGGACACTTCAGTGCTTTCGACCAAGACCCCAAAAGGGTCCGCCACCGAAATGCCGGTCAACACCACGGTCATCTTGCAAGAACTGACCGTGATCCTACCGGAAGAAGCCAAATCTACGCCTGCGTCCCAGGACGAGAGCCCCCCGGTGAAAACACACCGGTTCAGAGAGAACGGCGTCAAAGTCGGGGAGGCACCGACGGAGTCCACGATTGCCGTAGCCCCCGCCGCGTCCGTTTCGAAAGTAAGGTCTGAGAACGAAATCCCAGCGTGACCTTTCAGATCGAACAGGTAGGTACCGCTGGTGAGCGTGATGGTGGCGCCGTCTTCACCCCGGAACTGAACCCCGTCCAGGGGGAGGTCGATGGAACCCGTGGTGACCGGCCCACGGATGATGACTTCCGTTCTCAGACCGTTCAGGGGGGCCGAGTATTGCAGGTACACCACGGCCGCGTCCAGGGTCACGAAGCAGGCTTCGCTTTCCTGGTCTTCTTGCGCCCCGGAAGCCCGCACCGTGAATGGCAGCTTGCGGTCCAAGTTGCGGACGTAGAGCCTGGCATCCCGTGCCCCCGTGACCGCCCCCGCCGAGGTCGTGAACTGCCACAGCAGAAGGTTTTCCGGCGTGGTGATGCTCGGGGGATTTGCCCCGACGAACTGCGTGAGGAGCCCCGTACCGGGGTCGATGTACACCCACACCGAAGGCGTGTTGTCCGGAAGCGTGGTGGACTCGCCGGAGTAATCCCGGAGGGTCGGGACCAGCGCCGTGGAAGGCGAATCGAAGGTCACCGTCAGCCCGACATCGGTGTAACCGAACCCCGTCATAACCCCGTTCTGGCGCCCACCAGACGACGCACCGCCTATCTCCTGGAGCGCGCCCTCGACCTCCCTGGACAGGTAGTAATCACCCGCGTCGGTTATCCCGGTGGTCACAGCCATGTGAGCTCTACTGGGATCTAGGACGTGGACCCGGAGCGATTCCACGTCCCTGCTGGGGTTGAGCAGCGAAGAGTCCTCGACGGTTCCGGGGGGGACCAGACCTTTGCCGACCTTCAACGAGCCAGGGTCTATGTTGCGAGGCATATTTCACTGCTCCGAAGCGAGAATGAGAAGTCCATTGGTCCTGTACACGGCGGCACAGGATTCATTCGAGGAGTCGCTGAACACCACGGTGTTGTTCCCGTCCAACTTCGCGAACCTGCTAACCACCACCAGCAACACTTCCCCCTTCCTGAAGTAGACATTGTCGGAGGTGGACTGAGCGAGGAACGGGAACCACACCTTGTGGGTGGTGACACCGGACAGGGGCTGAGCCATGGCGGTAGGTCTGTAAGAGTTCAAATCCGAGACTTTGTAGTGCCCCCTGAACTCCCCATCCCAATCTCTACTCTGGAAGGTGAGAACGCTATTGGGATCGACGGGAACCATCTGATGCAGATTCAGGAGCCCAGTCTCGGAATCGAAATTCCCCACGCTTATTTTCGAGGTGCTGGAAAGCACCCATTCACCGGGAAAGGAGGGGCTGGGTCCGACTTCGAGATCGGCGTTGACTGCTATCTGATCGAGGGGCTTGCTATAGGGGAACCCGAGGTCCAGAGAACCGGAGGAAACCGTCCCGGTCCACAAATCCTTGGACATGGCCAGCGGCCTCAGGGACACAGAAGCCGGAAGAGGGGAAGTGGCCGGGAAACCAGCTTGAACCCCGACGGTCTGGGGGGCGTTGGACCTGAAGTAGACGCTGATCTGGTATCTGTCTCCAGGAGAAGAGAAATCAGGTATGGGGTCCTGGGCGAAGAATTCGACATCGCAGAGTGACTGAGCGGCGGAGAGGTTCACGCCGAGAGTGACTTTGCTTTCCGAGGAACCCCAGGTGCTGAGAGCAGGGTTGACAGCCCTGGCGGTCGGGATTCCTGACCCCTGCTCCGTCACTGTGACAGTCGAACCAGAAGAGCCGTA
>VFQT010002232.1_pt1 | contig 20453 bp, 21 predicted proteins | sample 3512381 | NCBI WGS metagenome assembly VFQT01 (sample SAMN10412376, study PRJNA504923) | tailings metagenome | isolation source: Relicate 2 Philex TSF3 active mining site | place: Philippines: Tuba, Benguet | collected 2017-08-29
GTCGATCAACATGAATACTCCAAAAGCAGACAGCCGATTTTAGCACATAAAGACAATTGGAAATAAAAAACGGACGGAGATCATCTCCGTCCGTTCGGTATTAGGCTGCTGCCTGTTCTGTTACACCAGCCAGGTTTCGGCGGGACATCCAAAAGGCGAGGGCGAAGCCGGTGACATACATCCAGATGGCGTATAAACCGGGGATGATCGCCATGTCGTTGTTGTTCAGGAGGGTAATGGCGACGGTGATCGAAACGGTCGAGTTCTGCAATCCAGTTTCGATGGCAATGGTCATGGACTGAATGAAATCTACTTTGAGAAGTCTGGGGACAAAATATCCGACGATCAACGAAACGATATTCAGCACGATAAATGCCGGAGCAAAGCGCGGACCGTCACGGACGATCACATCCCAGTTTTGGATGATGAGCGCGAGGATCACGAGGAAAAGAAATACGGTAGCGAAAGTCTTTGACCAGCGTTTGCTGTTCTCTGCAAATTCCGGCTTCCATTGGCGGATGCCCATACCGATCAATGTTGGAATCAGGGTTATTACTGCAACTTGGATCATCGTATCTACAACAGGAAAGTCAATATCCAATGCGCCGCTGCCATACAGGGAATAAGCGATACTCAATCCAAAAGGGATGGTCAAAAATGCCAACATGTTCGTGATGGCAGTCAAGGTGATACCCAAAGCACGGTCACCGTCACCAGCATGGATGATGAGATTCGATGTGGCACCATCGGGAGAGACAGCGAGCAATACAAGGCTAATGGCATAAATTGCAGGGAGAGTAAAGATCCCAGCCACAGCAAACCCAAGTAAGGGCAGTAAAACCATTTGGCAGAATAAACCAATGAATATGGGTTTTGGCTGGGTAAAGATGCGCCGAAAATCAGCGACGGTCAACGTCATGCCTAGTGTCACCATGATGATGGCAATTGCCAGAGGGAGGATCACACTTGAAATAATGCTTTCTTGCATGGTTTATGCTCCTGTTCTAAAGGTGATAGAGTTTGATGTAGCCCGATGTATACTAAAACACTAAATCAGACAATAAGTATCGAAATAAAAAATCCCGAAGTCCATATGGACTTCGGGATTTTGATTCATTGATTGACTATCGGCGATCTCCGCCGCCACGTCCACCACGGTCACCACCACGACGATCTCCGCCGCCGCGACCGCCTCGGTCACCACCGCCGCGCGGACCACCACGTCCGCCGCCGTTGCGACCACCGCCGCCCTTATCCTTTTCGCGGGCTTCTTCGAGCGTCCAGCCTTCGAGAACGGCCTGACGTGAGAGGCGAACCTTGCCATTGGCGTCCACATCAGTGACCATGACGGTCAGTTCGTCGCCCATAGCACAGATGTCTTCCACTTTCTCTACGCGTTCGCTATCGAGCTGGGAGATGTGAACGAGACCGTCCACGCCGGGCATGATGTTCACAAACGCACCGAAGGCTTCGATACGAACAACCTTGCCAGTGTAGATGTTGCCAGCTACAGCAGATTCGCCCAATCCCTCAATGCGTTCCTGCGCGATCTTTGCACCTACGCCATCGGTCGAAGCGATGTAGACAGTACCGTCCTCTTCGATATCGATCTTGACGCCGGTTTCTTCCTGCAGGGCGCGGATATTCTTGCCGCCCGGACCAATGAGCGCACCGATCTTATCCACGGGGATCTTGACGGTGATGATGCGCGGAGCATGCGGTTTGAGTTCCTTGCGCGGCTCAGCGAGCGCAGCCAGCATCTTGTCCATGATGGACATGCGTGCCACACGAGCCTGTTCGAGTGCTTCTTTCATCATCTGGGCGCTCAAGCCGCTGATCTTAATATCCATCTGAAGAGCAGTTATGCCTGCAGCGGTACCAGCGACTTTGAAGTCCATATCGCCGAGGTGATCTTCGGTGCCCTGGATGTCGGTCAAAATCTGGTAGCGTCCGCTCTCATCAGTGATGAGACCCATTGCTACACCAGAGACGGGTGACTTGATCGGCACGCCTGCGTCCATGAGGGCAAGGGTCGAGCCGCAGACTGACCCCATTGAGGTCGAGCCGTTGGAAGACAAAGCTTCAGACACCACGCGAATGGCATACGGGAAAGATTCTTGTGCGGGCAACACCGGTTCAAGCGCACGTTCAGCCAACGCACCGTGACCAACCTCGCGGCGGCTTTGTCCACGCAGCGGTTTGACTTCGCCAGTGGAGAAGGGGGGGAAGTTGTAGTGGTGCATGTAGCGCTTGGTATCGTTCGGGGAGAGGTTGTCTAATTCCTGCGCTTCGCCCAACGTTCCGAGGGTGGCAAAGGAGAGGATCTGGGTTTCACCGCGGGTGAACAATCCAGTTCCATGCGCGCGGGGTGACACATTCACATCGCACCAGATGGGGCGAATTTCAGTCGGCTTGCGACCATCGGGGCGGGCGCCCATGCTCAAGATGCGTTCGCGGACGACTGCTTGTTCTGCCAACTCAAATGCTTCACGGAATTCGTTGACAGGCATGTAATCTGCGGCGTTCGCGCCTTCTGGCACGGTGCAGAATTCGGCTTCGGCGGTTTCTTTGATGGCGCTCATGCCAGAGTAGAACTCAACCTTGGAGAGCGGCTTGTCGAGCAGTTCGTTCATTGGTCCACTGACACGGTTGAAGACCTTGTTCTTTGCTTCGTCGCTGGGCAGGTGCAGTTTCACTTCGCGCTTGGGCTTGCCGATCTCGGCAGCCATTTGGAATTGCAGGTCAATGATCGGTTGAATGGAGGCATGACCCAATTCAAGAGCCTGCACCATTACATCTTCAGGGATCTCGTTTGCGCCGCATTCCACCATGAGGATGGCATCTTTCGTTCCGGCAATGCGCAGGTCGAGGTCAGAGGCTTCGATCTCGGCGAAGGTCGGGTTGATGACGAACTCGCCGTTCACACGTCCCACACGAACGGCGCCGACAGGTCCGCCCCAGGGAATGTCTGAGATCATGATCGCAGCCGAAGCGGCGTTGATGGCTAAAATGTCAAGCGGGTTCACACCATCCGATGAGAACGAGTACATAATGACCTGCACTTCATTACGCATGCCATCCTGAAAGAGCGGGCGCAGAGGTCGGTCGGTCAATCTTGCAGTGAGGATCGACTCAGTAGAGGCGCGTCCTTCACGGCGGAAGAAAGAGCCGGGAATTTTTCCTCCGGCATACAATCTTTCTTCGTATTCAACGCTCAAAGGGAAGAAGTCGATGCCGTCGCGTACGCCGCCCATGGTGGCAGAGGCGAACACGATCGCTTCATCAATACCAAGCGTAAGAGCGCCGCCAGCCTGACCAGCTAAGCGACCCGTTTCGATGGTTACCGTCTTGTTCCCTACGACGGCTGAGTAGCGTTTACCTTCGGGTTTCATATTTAATTGTCTCCTAAAATCTTATGGGCGAATCACGGTCGCCCCTGAAAAGCTCCCGCCTCGGGGTCAGGGACTGAAGAGTGGGAACGACGCCTTGCGTCATTCGCGCTATTCAATTCCTGACGGCGGGTTTACACAATGTAGGGGCACGGTGACCGTGCCCCTACGGGGTTTCGTACTATTTACTTGCGGCGCAAGTTCAAACGTTCAGTGACACTGAGGTACGACTGATAGTTGCTCTGGCGCAGATAGGTGAGTAAGCGGCGGCGCTGACCCACCAACTTGAGCAGACCACGGCGGCAGGACTGATCCTGCTTGTTGCTGCGCAAGTGGTCGGTCAACTGAGTGATGCGATTGGTTAAGATCGCGATCTGAACTTCAGGTGAACCGGTGTCTTTCTCGTGGCGATGAAAATCTTCGATCGCCTTTGTCTTAACTTCCTTTGCGAGGGGCATGACGTATGCGTCTCCTTTCTAATAATATTGCAGGTCTCCATGCCGAAAGCTGTTAAACCGTCGGTAGGACCAGTCACGGGGCTAAATTATACCAGAATTCGCCCTGAGCGGAACCGCCTCAGCGGTGAAGTTGAAGGGCAGTCTCATGCTCCTCAAAATGCCCGGTTACATAGCGGAAAAGACGCTCAACGCTGACCTCACCTTTGAGATCAGACACAAAATCAACTGGATAAATGGCAATTTTGCCCAGATCCTCTTCCCGCGTCCGCCTCAATCTGGACTTTATGACTGCGTGCGCCTTCCCGTATGCTTTGAGCAAACTCTGGCGGCTGACTCGCTTGCTCCGTCCGCGCCCGAACCAGGCGTTGACTGAGTTGAAGAAGCGTGAGGGGAAACGCCGCATCAGAAAGTTGTACAGTCCGGTCGCATGGACCGTCATCCAAACTTCGAACGCCAACGCTCTCGGACCCAGCGTAATGTGAAAAAGGATGTCTCCAACGCTCCACGCGGGGTTGGCAGTGGGCAGGGAGTAGGTTTCTTCAGGAATTGAATTGACCAGTTCGATAAACCGGCGATGTGTATCATCTAATTGGGCTTCAATTTCTTTTTTATTCATTAGGATTCCCATCTTGCATTTGAATTTTGGCTGTGATAAACTCTGCTCATCTAATTCTAATTTGAAAGGAGGTACTTTTGAATGTCTATCGTGCTGATTGAAACAACAAATCTATGCGTGCCTCCCCGCGGGTTGGTTGGGTAATTAATTCCCATTTCTGAAACCTTTCCGCAGGCGCGCTGATGCCCTGCGGTTTTTTGTTGCCTTAGGGCGGAACATCGGTATTGAAAACTTTACTAACAATTAAATCAGGAGTAATCCATGCCCTCTGTCATTTCGATCTCGAAACTGGCAAAACATTATCAAGTCCCCGAACGTGAAGCGGGTCTTAAAGCCGCTGCCAAGGGGCTCTTCAAACGCACCTACAAAAACGTTAAAGCTGTAGACGGTATCTCGTTCGACATTCAACCAGGCGAAGTGGTTGGCTTTCTCGGACCGAACGGTGCAGGCAAAACCACCACACTCAAAATGCTCAGCGGACTTTTACATCCCACTTCCGGCGAGCTTTCTGTATTGGGCTATGAACCCGCCAAACGAAACCATGATTACCTGCGCCAGATCACCCTGGTGATGGGCAATCGCAATCAACTTTCATGGGACCTGCCCGCCCTTGATTCGTTTGACTTGCAGCGTGCCATTTATGGCATTCCAACCGAAGAGTTCAAACGCACCCGCGATGAGTTCATCGAACTTCTCGATTTGAAAGAACTGGTACAGAAACCAGTTCGCAATTTGTCTTTGGGTGAGCGCATGAAGATGGAGATCGTCGGTGCATTGCTTCATAAGCCGAAGATCCTCTTCCTTGATGAGCCGACTTTGGGTCTCGATGTGACCATGCAGAAGCGCATCCGTACCTTCATCGCGGAATATAACAAACGCTACGGCGCGACGGTGTTGCTCACCAGTCACTACATGGCGGATGTGGAAGCCTTGTGCAAACGCGTCATCGTCATCCACCACGGACAGTTGCTCTTCGACGGCGACCTTGCCGCGTTGGTGCAGAAATTCTCCGCTTTCAAGACCGTGGGATTCGACATTGACAACCCGAATCAGGATTTCAGTCAATATGGCGATGTGGTGTCCATTGATGGTCTGCATGTGGTCTTGCGTGTCCCTAAGGATAAAACCTCCGCCGTTACCACCCGGCTGCTCAGCGACCTCGCAGTGGATGATCTCACCGTCGAAGCCACGCCCATCGAAGACGTGATCGAATCTGTGTTCTCGGTCAAGAAAGAAGCGATGGAATGAAGCGATATCTTGACTTTTATCTCACCTCCATGAAGATGGCTGTCATTGAACAATGGCAGTATCCCATTGCCAATTATTTTTATATGATCGGCATGATCGCCGAGCCGGTCATTTACATGGTGGTTTGGTCTGCAGTGGCGACCCAGCAGGGCGGTATGGTGGGTGGGTACACCCCTGGCGCTTTTGCCGCCTACTATATTGTGTGGACCCTCGTCCGTAGCATGAATGTGGTCTTCACACCCTACGGGTGGGAATGGCGTATTCGGCAGGGTCAACTCTCGATGAGTCTGATGCGTCCAATTCATCCGCTCCACAATGATGTGGCATTCTTTGCAGGTTGGAAGGTAGTCGTCATCATCTTGTGGATTCCGTTGGCTTTGGCGCTCACGTTGTTCTTCAAACCTGATCTGCACCCAACCTTGCTGAATGGCGTCGTGTTCTTTTTCGCGATCTGGTTTGCATATCTGATCCGCACCATGACCCTCTCTCTGCTTGGCATGGTCACGTTTTGGACGACGCGAGTCAGTGCCCTGTTCGAGTTGTATTTTGCTGCCGAGTTGGTTCTATCGGGTCGCCTCGTTCCGCTTTCTCTGATGCCGGAATGGGTGCAAAAAGTGGCGTGGTTCTTCCCGTTCCGTTGGGCATTTGGTTACCCCATAGAGGCGTTAGTTGGAAGCATGTCTGTCAATGACCTGTTCATTGGTTTAGGCATGCAGCTGGCTTGGATCCTTTTTGGTGTGCTTGCAGTGAGCATGGTTTGGAAGGTTGCCATTCGTCGTTTCTCGGCGGTGGGAGGTTGATATGACCGGAATACGCCTTGCTATCAATTACTTGCGAATTGGCGTTATGAACGAGTTCCAATATCGCGCCAATTTATACATTCAAATTCTTCAGACCTTCATTGCTCTGGCAACCGGGCTCATCGGGTTGAATTTAGTCTTTGAGCAAACCTCTCGATTGGGCGGGTGGGGTAAAGCGGACCTACTGGCTGTGATGGGCGTCTTTACCATGACAGGCGGATTTATCCGCGCCGCCATTCAGCCCAACATGGAGCGCCTCATGGATGAGATCCGTGAAGGGACTCTCGACTACGCCCTAACCAAACCCGCCGACTCGCAATTGCTCGTCAGCGTGCGTGAGTTTCGCCTCTGGCAACTGGTGGATGTATTGACCGGTGCCATTGTGTTGATCGTTGCGCTAGCGCAATTGAATTGGTTGGTGAGTGTTTGGTCTGTACTTGGCTTTTTCTCAGCCTTGGTTATGGGCGCGATCATGGTCTATAGTTTCTGGCTCATCATCACATCCACAGCCTTTTGGTTCGTGCGCGTGAATGAGATTGCCAATCTCTTTGAGGGTCTTTATGCTGCTGGTCGCTGGCCTGTGGATATCTACCCCAACTGGCTGCGCTATGGTCTGACCTTTCTAGTCCCCGTTGCCTTTGCCGTGACTGTACCCGCCTCCGCCATTACTGGACGCCTGACTCTGGAAACCTGGCTGGGTGCCCTCGCCCTGACTTTGGTTCTGTTCATCATCGCCCGAACAATATGGTTGATCGGGGTACGGAATTATTCTGGCGCTTCTGCGTAAAAAAACAGGCGGTCACTCCAAAGTGACCGCCTGTTTTTTTACGCCTACCCACATGGAACTGCCTGATTTGTATCGCTTCAACACATACTGTATAAATTTTGTAGTCGTGTTGAAAAAGGAATTCCGGTTTGAATAATTCTCGCGTGGGAAAGCCAAGCCCTGCACATCATATAGGTTTTCTGAAGTTGGTGTGGAGTAATAGATGTTATGATTTTGTAAAATAGAAAAATTGGATTTCATAGTATTATAGCGGGATGAGACATTCAATGCGAAAGAAATTTATTTTAGCATTCATGGCATTGCTGTTCACTGCCTGCTCCATGGCAGACCTGGTTCCATCCACACGTGCACCGGAACCAACATCCACGCCTCCTTTTACATTCACCCCGATTGATACACCAACAAGCACAGATACAGCAACTCCACGCCCTTCTGCAACTATTGTGCGTATCGCCACTTGGGATCCAAATCAGCCAACGTTCACGCCTCTTGCGCTATTTGTGAATGGGAAAACCATTACCCCATTTTATACACCCACCTCAGATCGCCCTGGTGTGGGGTTTGCTTCGGTAACCTACTCACCGAAGAAGATCTACTGGGGTGGTTGTAAACCTAATTCGGTCACCATCACCGCTGAGGTGGATGACCCCGAAGAAGTCTTTAGCGTTATTATTTTTCTCCGTGTAAAGGACCTCAAAGAAGAAGATTACACCCCATGGACCAATGGCGATGTGATGTTGAACCGTGGTCAGGGAGTTTTTACAACCACACTTGTCGGAAGCAAAATTAATGGGCACGATCATTATTTGCGTTCGTGGGTCTACTTCCAACTCGTGGCAACCAATATTGAAGGCGAAGAGATCGGACGCACAAAAATATATGAAAAGGCATTTGATATGTATCCTTGCCCATGCCTGACGCCGCTGACTGGCTGCCCGATCAACACACCAAAACCCAAAACCACGCCTACTGTAAAACCATAATGATCATGAAAAAAATCTTACCTCTTTCCCTTCTCCTTTTGTTCTCAATTTCCTGTTCGATCGGATCGCTTATCCCAGCCGCGGCGACAACAACCCTCGAACCTACTCAACTAGATACAGCAACGCCTCTTCCCACATCTACGCCTGTCTTGCCTACCTCAACTTTTACTTTAACTCCAACCTTGGTTGGCTATAAAACTCATACCCCCACTTCCTTGCCTACAGAAACACTTGCACCTTCTCCAACCCCTTTGGTGCTTCCTACCAATACTTACATGCCGCCAGTAAAGATGGAAGGGTTTGTTTCGGTAAACACCTCCCTCACTGAAATATACAAAGATAAAGGGTGTTTCCCATCAGTCGTTCGAATCACAGCTCAGGTGAGCAGTACGGTAAATGTAGAGCATGTGCTTTTATTTGTACGCTTTAAGAGTCTCAAGGCTGAACGCGCTGCCAAGTGGACGACTATAGAAATGCAACCCATTGGTGCTGGCACCTACATTCATGATCTGGCAACCAGTCAGATGCTTGAAGATGCATATTTTGAAACTTCCTGGATCGAATATCAAGTTGTCTCTGCCACAAAATCTGGTGGTGAGATTGGGCGTACAGATATATTTAAAGAACGCCTCAAGATGTTAGAGTGTGTTCCCCCTACCGCTACACTCAAACCCTAATGGACTTCCCTGCTGATCTGATCCGCTTTTTGACATCCGCCGCACGAGTTGTTGTCCTCACAGGGGCAGGAGCCTCCCAAGAAAGCGGACTCCGCACCTTTCGCGATGCTCAAACCGGACTTTGGGCGCAATACAAACCAGAAGATTTAGCCTCGCCTGAAGCTTTCGCCCGCGACCCCAAACTTGTTTGGGATTGGTATGCATGGCGTCGTGAAGCTATCAAAGGTGTCCGTCCAAACCCCGGTCATTATGCTTTGGTCGAAATGGAAAAGCGTGTTTCCCAATTTACTCTCATCACCCAAAACGTAGACGGGCTGCATCGTTTTGCAGGCAGTAAAAATGTACTGGAACTGCACGGCAATATTCAACGTGTACGTTGTTCAGAATGTGGCTTGTTCACGGAAACTTGGGGAGACGATACAGAATATGTACCGACGTGTGCTGCTTGTGGTGGGCTTCTCCGCCCAGATGTTGTTTGGTTCGGCGAATCGTTACCCCGTACAGAACTCGAAGCCGCAGTCAACGCCTCGCGGACGGCTCATGTCTATTTTTCCATTGGCACATCGGGTGTTGTGCAGCCTGCAGCTTCGCTCGCATATGCGGCGCGAAATAACGGCTCAGTCGTAATTGAGATCAACGCCGAGCCAACACGTCTTACTCCCAAAGTAGACTTCGCTTTTCATGGCAAGTCTGGCGAGATATTGCCCGAACTCCTTAAATCAGTGTGGGGATAAATTCTCGGAGTTACTTTTCAACATCAAAGACTGAATCAGGAAGGGTAATTCCTGATTTCTTGAACTTTTCCATGAAGTGGGGGCGAAGTCCGGTAGATATCAATTTGCCAATGATCCGCCCATTTTTGATATCTGTCTGATGAAAATGAAAGATATCAAGCAAAACGAATGTGTCGCCTTCCAATCCTTGAACTTCGGTGATATTCACCACGCGTCTAGTGCCATCGCGCATTCTTTCCATATGGACGATCAGATCGATGGCTGAAGATACTTGTTCTCGGATGGCTTTTAATGGAAGGTCCATGCTTGCCATTAGGACCATGGTTTCAATTCTTCGCAATGTATCTCGTGGGCTGTTGGAGTGGACGGTTGTTAACGACCCATCATGACCCGTGTTCATGGCTTGGAGCATGTCCAATGCTTCTCCGCTGCGCACCTCTCCCACAACGATTCTGTCAGGCCGCATACGCAGTGCGTTGACGACCAATTGTCTAATGGTAATTTCCCCTTTTCCTTCCAGGTTGGCAGGACGTTTTTCAAGGCGGAGTACATGTTTCAGGTTTAGTTGGAGTTCAGCAATATCTTCGATCGTGATAACTCGTTCATTATCTGGAATGAATCCAGATATGACGTTTAACAGCGTTGTTTTTCCACTGCCGGTTCCGCCTGAAACCACGATATTAACGCGTGCTTCAACACATCCTTTTAGGAATGCGATTAGGTTAGGGTTCAAGGTGCCATTAGAAATCAGATCTTGAGCCGTGAATGGGGTTTGAGCGAATTTTCTGATCGTGAGTAACGAACCATCGAGTGACAGAGGTGGGATCGTCACATTCACTCTGAATCCGCTAGGTAAACGTGCATCCACCATTGGTGAGGATTCGTCAACCCTTCGACCAATGGGGGCAACTATACGGTCAATGATACGGCGAAGATGGTTGTCGTCTTCAAATGCCGCATTGGTATTTTCGATCTTTCCGAATTTTTCAACAAAGATGGTCTTAGGTCCATTGACCATGATCTCGGTCACTTCTGGATCGCTCAAAAAGGGATCAAGGGGACCATAACTAACAATGTCAGCATATACCCATTCGAGCATACGAACTTTGTTTGAACTTGAAACGAGCAGACCTTCTTCGATCAAGACCTGGTTAAAAATATCTTCGATCATTTTTCGTAGTTGTGGAGTGTTGTCGATCGTCACCTCGCCATCAAATTCAACAAGAAGACGCTTCTGAACCTCGTCACGAATGTGAAATAGATTCTCCTTCATTAATTGAACAGTATCGGGAGATAAGTTGTCTAATTGCTTCTTTTGATTTAGTGCAGGGCGATTTGAAAACATGATTATTTTCCTCGTCGAATGTGATTATTGGTCAGTTCCTTGAAGGAAGTGCACCACAAGCTCCTGGTCTGTACTAATGATCAAGGACTCCCCAATATTGTTTACAGATTGAAGCTTTTCAAGGGTTGAGCCATTTAAAAAGGCGATGTTAGCAAGTGTGTCATCCTGCTTCACCGAAACGGTCGTCTCGTCAAAGATTAATCCCTGTTGTTTCATTGCTGACTCATATAAATTAATCGCTTCTACAGCATCGCCTTGTTGATAGGATTTATTTGCCTCAATGAGCATTGTTAACAATTCCTGTTCATTTGGATCAAGTAATTTTCTTTCGTACCCTAAACTTTCAAATGCGTAATTGTAGTATTCAGCAGACTCGTCGATCTCGCCCAATGAATTCAAAACTGCAGCGATGCGTATTTGGATCTGGAACAGACGTAATGGATTCTCCTTATCACTCCATGCAATCAGTTCAGCTTTCTGAAAGTCTATGAATGCACCCTCAAAATCTGCATACAATAACAATTCGTCGCCGCGAGCTGAATAAGCTTCGTAAAGGAAATACTTGGCTCTGCCATCGGCATAATTCTCATCTTTGTGAATAAGGGTTTCAAGTTTGCTGATCGCTCCGTCCCAATTGTATTGAAGGAGATCGTCATAGGAAGTTAGGAATAACTGAGCTTTATCTATCTCCGCCATGATAATGGGGGAGTCGGATCCAATGTTATCTGCTTTTTTGAGGATCCGAACTGACTCCTTTAACCCTTTGTACGAGTAATCTGAACTCTCTATTAGGCTGAGAGCATAAAGATAGTATTTGTTAGCCAGGCGTTCAATGGCTATTTTTTTTAATTCCTCGCGTTCCTCAGCATAGTCTTTATCTTGGGGGACTAAAGCTATTGCTTTACGGTAGTAATCATCTGCTATCTCGATCTCTTCAAGGGTTAGATCAGTACGGCTGGCGAGAGCGATAATTAAATTTCGATAACTGGTGAATAATATGTCCTTCAGTTCCGGGAGCTCAATAAATGGGTCAATTGCCTGAATGGCTTCATAATTTGATATGACACTTTCCCAATCCTCGTTGTCGTAGGCTTTTTTTATCTCCATTTTCAAACGGGCGATTTCTTTATCCCCTTTGATTTTTTGGATCAGTGCTGGTGCGTCTTTGTAATCCGGATAGAGTTGTTCCACCAACGAAAAGGTCTCCAATGCTTTGTTAAAATCGCCAGCATTCATAAATTGGACACCTTCTTCATACAGCAACATGGCTTCTATGTATTGTTCCGCTGTCTCTATTTTTTGATCAATATCTTTATAGGATGGGTCGATCTTTTTGATTTCTTTGTACAGGAGCAATGCTTCTTCTGGTTTTCCTGTAAGAATAAGGTTTTCGGCATTTTGATATTTTTTGGCTAATGCTTCTGCCGTAAGGGAAGCGGCAATTTCTTGTTGGCGTTCCTCAAGCACAATCCATACCCGAATAGTAACAAAGGTCATGAACAAGCATAGGAGTAATGTGATGGAAAAACCAAATATCAGATTTCGCCGATTTTTGATTTTTTCTTTGGCTCTTCGTTCTTCACTGGCTTTTTCAAATTTAAGACGGATTTCTTCAGGATTAAATGGAACTACCGCCTCTTCCTCGACTTCAGGTGCGGTGAGGTTTTCTTTAAGACCGTCTTTAATTTCTTTCTCGGTTTCTTTTTTCATTTCACCATCAATTTAATAAATATGAGAATAGAATTGTTTATCTAAGAAGGTCCATTAAGTTCGGTAGCGTTGGACCCAGAATCACTGCCCATAATGCAGGGAAGATGAACAATACAAGTGGCACCATCATCTTGGCTGGTAATAGTTGGGCAACCTCTTTTGCCAAATACTGTCTGTAAATGCGCATTTGTCCAGCTTGTGATTGCAAAACACTTGCAATACTCATACCTAATGTTTCTGCCTGAAGGATGACCGCAACAAAACTTGAAAGTTCTGTGATATCCACCCGGGCTTGTAAATTCCGTAAAGCCTGTCTACGAGACACTCCAACCTCGATCTCAGACACAACTCTGGCAAATTCAATGCCTATCGATGTTTTGAAGGTTTGCCCGACACGCAAGAGAGCTTGATCAAAGCTGAGCCCGGCAGACACGCATACAGAAAGCATATCAAGCGCATCAGGTAGACTTCTTCGAATATCCTCCTGACGTTGTCTCATCATGGCTTTTAACCAGGTTCCAGGTCCGATGATGAAGGTAACTAATAAAAGCAGAGATAATAGCAAAAACAATGGTGAAGGTTTTGATTGAAAAATTGATAGTGCTATCAAGGCTCCAACGATCATAAACAGCACCTGGAACCCATAGAATTGCGTTACTCGAAGATTGAATGGATTCCCGGCAATAGTGAGACGGCGTTGTGTTTCCTGAACGGTCTGTTGTGGGGTAAATCGTCCTAGAAAATCAACAATCGAACCCAACCAGGATATGACAGTTCTCTGAAAGAGATTTCCTGTGATTCCACGGCTTTCAAGGGTAATCAAGTTCCGCTCTTGTTGGGTTTCATATGGATCAACGACAAAAGATTGAATGCGTTGTTGGGTCTCGTTACCACCGAAATAACGAAAACCTACATAAATGATCGCTAAACCGATCAAGGTTGTTACGAGGGTTGCAATCAATAGAAGGATAATACTAAGATCCATCGTGTTGTGTCCTTGTGCAGTAGCTAAACTTTCACTTTGGCTATTCTTCTTAAGACAATATTTCCAACTGCCAGACTGCATGCTGCATAAACTAATATGTATCTTGTAATTCCAGGCTCAAGTAATTGTTCCCAGTACATTGGGCTCAGAATCGAAAGGGTTGCAATGGTTATGATCGGTAATAATGTTAGTAAATACCCTGCAAAGTTAGCATAGGCAGTCAAAGAACGGACTTCACCTAAAAAGTACATTCGCTGGCGGATGGTTTCAATGACTACATTAAGAATGGTTGATAGACTTCCACCTACCTGCATATTGATGTTGACCACACTGACAACAATATTGAAATCGTCACTTTCCATTCTACTCGCCATGTTGCTAAGGGCACGGTTGAGTGGTAGCCCCAACCTGATTTCTCTGCGCACCTGGCGAAACTCTTCTGATGTAGGGGGAGCCATTTCCTGAATAACAACATTCAGAGATTGTTCGAACGAAAGCCCTGCTTCTACGGCTCCGCGAATCAAAGTAAGCGCATCGATCAACTGGCTTTGAAAAAGCTTTTGGCGTGCTTGGACACTTCGAAAAAGCAAATACCCTGGAATTGCATAAGCAAGAATTGCAAGCCCTGCCCCAGGAAACACGCTTCTGAAGATTAATAATCCAAGAAGAAATGATAGGATGGTCGCTCCGGCTTGCAGGAATAAATATTCGCTAACAGTTACGGGCCAATTCCCAGCAATTAGTTTCCGCTGCATCTCCCCTGAATTCAGGACAGAAAAAAACAAATTGAATTGACGTCGGAAGCGGCTGACCCAGTCGTCGCTCTCAACCTCAGATAGGGTTGTAGAGGATGCCGAAGCTATTGATGGCTTTCCAATGAATTGTTCGATGCGGTCATTTACATCGTTGTTTCCTCTTAAAACAATATAGGAGCCAATCGCCAATCCAATAATTCCGACACCTAAAGCAAGGATAATGAGGGGCATGTGGTTTTTCTGCCTGTTATCTAAAATCAACCCAAGCGTGAAGATTTCGAAAGCACATCAGGAATGCCTTTCTTTTTCTTGGAGAGGTCCTCTGTTTTTCCATGGCCGATCAAAGCAGCGATGTTTTTTGCCATGGTTTCGAATGATTTTCGAAGCGGAGTTTTTGGACCTTGCGTAAAGATCGGTACGCCTCGGTTAATACTTTGCAATGGCGTTCGTTGATCCCAGGGTAACGCAGAAAACACCTTCATTTGCAAGGTACGTTCTATGTCATTAATACTGATACCATCACGTTGATCAAATTGATTGACAACGATCAGTATCTTGTCCTTAGAGATCGATAGAGTCGAATTGCATAACTCAATGAAGCGGCTGGCATCCCGGAGGCTGGCTATTTCAGGATTGATGATCAAGAGTATCTTGTGACTCGCGTCCATCAATGTGACTGTGTTCTCGTTTAGGTAATTTCCGCCATCGATCACAATGGTTTGATATGTATTCTGGGCGGCAGATATGATTCGGTGGATCTCTTCTGGACGTATTCCCTGGGCTGCAATTGGGTTTAATGGTGCGGGAAGGACTTTGATTCCTGAAGAATGTTCCGAGATGACATCATGTAGTAGTTCATCATCAAGTACATCGATATGAGGGATAAGCTCAGAGATCGAATTCAATGTCTTTAGATTCAACATGATATCCAGATCACCAAAAAATAATTTACCATCCATGAGTAATACTTCCTGTTTCAGCTCCTCTTTTAAGGCAACTGCCAGGTTGATGGCGATCGTTGAACATCCGGCTCCCCCTTTGGGGCTAAAAACCGAGAACGTTCCCCGGGTCTCCATAAAATGCTCAGCGGATGGATCCACTTTTCCCTGGTGACTTCGTTTATAAAGCTCCTTGATCCGCTTTAATGTATCCAACAGGTCTTTTTGATCAAAAGGTTGGACCATGAAGGCGCGTGCACCTGCCAGAATGGCGCGGTTGGCCTCAGTTATCTTATCCTGAGGTAGTATGATCACAACGATCACTTCTGGAAATTGCAGCGAAATCTTGTCTATCAAATCCAAAGGATTTCCTCCCTGGTAGAGGTAATCCAATAAAATGCAGTTTGGCTGCGTTTGTTCTATACCCTCCATCAAATTACCTCCCAATTTTTGGTATTCGATAAAGAAGTAGTTATTCTCTTTATCGAGGGAAGTTTTGATGAGTTCCAACATCAATTCGTTTGACGAAATGGCAAGCACACGAATTTGGTCTTGAATGTTCGTCATATTTAGCCTTTTCCGATCATAATTTAAGGAAGTAAATCCAAACCATAAAGCTCTTTGATGAACTCAGAGGTTACTGGTGTGAGATCAAATTCTCCCGTTGAGGTGGGAGCGCGAATCACAAATTCAAAAATGCCGCCTATATCTTTTAAGTACTTTACTACAAGCGCATCCTGTGGATTCAATGCGATTAGATAAGCTTGTACAACTACTTGACTTTGGTCTGGTTTTTCTTGCGGTGTCTCTGTATTCGGATCTTCCACGATATCCACAATGATTGCGGAAATGCCCAATCTTTGTGAAACTGTAAACGTGACCTGTTGAGGCTCGGTTTCCTCAGGCTGGGTTTCACCCTCGGTTGTTTCCCCTTCGGCGTTTACCGTCTCAAGAGTCTCCTGGATAGAAACCATCATATCCACGATATCGCCGCGTTTGATTACGGCCTCACGACTCATCAGGTCCGTGGCAGGCATTGCCATGAGGACATGGTTGTCATCCAGGATGTAGGCAACATCATACGCTGATACATTTGTGGGGTCAACCAAGTTATGCCCAAGTAACAATTCGCCTTCAACCAAATCCATTTTTGAGATTTTCCCGACCGCTCCTTCTGGACCCGCGATCACATCCTGCGGCGCAAATCTTATGGGGAATTCCGCAACTTTTATATCTTCGGCAGAAATAACAGTACCCATGGGCAAATCTCTGGCCGCAAAGATAGCCTGCATCATTACCTCTGGTTCCGGGGTGGGAGGTGCTTCGGATGTGATTCCTATGACGTTAGGTCCAATAATCCGCAGTGCAAAATACACTCCTCCCGCAAGCAGAAAGAAACCCCCAATAATGATCAATAATCCTGTTCGAACTCGCGAATTCAAAATAAGCCTCCTTAGTTCGTGGATTTGATAATAGTAACAATTTGGTAATTGTCTATTTTATTAAAGAAACTATGTAAACTCCCAGATAAAACCCGTCAGGGTCGATGCTATTTCCACCAGTATATCCACTAACAAAATACCCTTCAATCGTCCGAACATTTTTGTCTAAATTCACAAAAGATTTTACGGGGCATTTTTCATTTGGTTTTGACGAAACACAGGTCACAATAAAGGGGGCAAAACTGGCGACCCTAAAGTAAGTATTTGAGCCGGTGTCTACTGAGATCAGATCAGGTGGACTGGACACATAACCAGGCACAGGCGGTGTTTGATTAGATTTATCCGGACAATTTGTAGGAATTCCAGCGCCATCTGTGCTTAAACAATATGCGTTATATACTGGTACAAAGGCTGTTTTACCTTCAACCAGACCTTTTGCCTTATCAAAAACAGAGGCGGTTACGCCTGTTTTATAGGGGAACCATTGTGGAACAGTAATTATTCCAGGGAACCCATTAACAATTAGGTCTGACAAACCACTGGCTCCTTTAGCGTCCAGCTCAAGCCAACCGCGGTCGCCTCCACCCGATAGTTCCGCAATGCCATCTCCATTGAAATCACAAATAACACCGCCAACTGTTGTTCCAATAGGAGGGGCACACATTGCAGTTGTGGGACCAGAACTGTCCATGATCAGGTATGGCATTTTTTCCCCTGTACCATCCATATAGGTACTAAATGCGTTTTCGTCTCCCGCATCAAGGATGAGGGGCGTGATGCCACCACCCGTTTCACCAAGTCTATCCTTGTAAGCGGGGTAGTTCTGAGTAAATAAATCCCATGGAATGGAATGAATAACGCATTTCTCTACTGATGTTCCTGTCGTGCCAGCAGGGGGTTGGCATGCCCAGGAAATTGGGAGTACATACTGACCGGAAGCCGGCGGAAAACAGCCCGCTGATGCTTCTGCCCGAGCTGTATTATTTTCAAAACCGATCAATTGCGCAAAAAAGGAGGTTGTTTCTATTCTTGTTATCACGGTAACTGATAGGTTGTCCTCGTCAATAGCTATATCGTCGACTGCGGTAGCTCCATTCTCGGTGATTGCATAATTATTGACGACATTCTCTACATCACTTATGCTGCCATTGTTCACACACAATTCATGTGCGCCAGCCATGGCGGCAGCGTCCGCTGCGGTTTGAGCATTTCGACGGTTTAAGTAGAGAACTCCTCCATCGATCGCTAAAGCTGCAATGGCAACCAAACCAAAGAAAGCGAATGCAATGATAACAAGGCTTTGCCCTTTTTCATTGATCGTTCTTTTCATGGTAGTCTCCTATTCACTATATGACCCGTAGGGGGTCATTTGCATGGTGGCTTCTGCTTTGAGATTGAAAGTGTCTTCACCACCAAGTGCCCAAGCGAGAAAGAAAATCACAGGTTGGATTTCTGTCTCAGCAGATACGGTCACAAATTCACTACAAGGATTTTCTGTGGTATTTGTTGGATCTCCATCACACCAAATGGAGACATCGCTGGTGCTGATGGGAACAGCGATCGAATAGCCAACCACTTTTTGTTGAATATCAGTTTCTCTTTGTGTGCTGTCTGAAAATTGTGAGACAACCGCATATCTGGCGCCTTCTCGAACAGCGTTATAAAGTGCCGAATGAAAATACACAAGTCGCCCCATGTCAATGAACAACAGAAATATTAGGAGGATCAGTGGCAGGACGAGTGCAAATTCCACGGCGGATTGACCAAATGAGTTGCGCTGGTTTCTGTTCATGGAATTCGCATCCGTGCATCACTGCTCAATTCCAATGGACCATTACCAAAGATATCTACAGCCAATGGCATTTGGTGCCGAACCGTCACGATCACGGTTGAATTACTAGGACAGGTATTATCTACCACTGTCCCAACCATGCAAACAACATCAATATCTGATAATGAGATCGTAATGCCAGCATTTCCACCCTCGAGCTGGACCCTGTTTTTGGCTTCATCAAAAGCCCCTGGTTCATTTGAGTTATAAACCATATAAAATGCCCCCTCTCGCGCCGAATTTTCGAGCTCTACCTTCATGAAAAAGGCAAACCCATAATCGAGCGCTCCGATGATGAGTAATAACAAAATCGGGAGCACCAATGCAAATTCTATTAAACCTTGTCCGTTGTCTTGATCGTCTTTGTGCATTCGATCTACTTTCATTCGATGGCAATCGATCATATAAAACGTATTCAATAGTTGCTATTCGGATATAACCACTCTAATTTTTCGTGTTTTCGACCCAAAAGTATTATAATGAAAATCAGTGGATGGCACAAGTTTAGAAACCATTTTGTTGTGTAATAGTAATTATTAAAAGATAAGAATTTGTGGTAAATTCTTGTTGATACGTTAGGGATACGCATGAAAATACTTTTCTCGGCAACGAGTTTTTTGGGACTGTTACTGATTACAGTAACTTCTTCTTTTAGTTCCAACCCTCTGCTTGAGATCTCAAATGCTCAGGGGAGATATATACCTCCAGTAGCTGTTTCGCCGATATGTCTTGATCGACGGAACATCCCAAAAGAGGAAATGTATTGGCTCGCAATACCTGAAGATGCTAGCGAACTTGCCACAGATGAATATTATGGGTACTTATCAGGTCAATTGATCTTATCAGGAGCCGTAGATGCATCTGATTGTCCTTTGAATGGTTTGTGGGCTAACGGATATGCCAATGCATGCGGATTCGAAAAAACTCGTGAGGCATCTCTTTATCTTCAAAATGTTTATGATGATGAGATCTTGAATGCGGGGAGAGGGATAGGAGTCCCCCCAGTATTATTAAAACAATTGATCAGATACGAAAGCCAATTTTGGCCAAACCAAATGGATAGATATCACTACGGTTTGGGACACCTTACTTACCCAGGTGCTTTCACAGGAATTAGCTGGAGTCGTCAACTTTTTTCGGAAATGGGGGGGAAAGTAGCTACTGGTGGACTAACTTCACCTGACATACTTGCGAGTGAATTGTTATCTACTATGAATGCTTCCTGTCCAACTTGTCCCTTGAAAATAGATGTGGTAAAAGCCGAGGGAAGCATTTTTTATCTTGCTGAAGTTCTAATGGCTTATTGTAAACAAACTTCACAGGTGGTCTACAATGCTACGAAAAAAAATGCAGGGGAAGTTGTAGATTACGCTACCATTTGGCAGTTGACCTTGCTTAACTACAATGTAGGACCTAGTTGTGTATATGATGGGGTACAGGCATCGTTTAGTTCTAAAAAGATTAATTGGAGCACGATATCTGAGAACATTGAGGATAAATACTGCACGAGGGGTGTTGATTATGTTGAAAAGATCACGGCTCCGTATTATGACTTTAAATAAGCTTTTTTGATCGAAACTCTTAGATCCTAATAACCTGTAGAATCAAATAATAAGTATTAATTTTCATTACTATTTATGTAAGTGCATAAGACAAAATAATAAAAACTCCCGAGATTCATAGTCGGGAGTTTTTATTATTCGAGAACAATCAGTTTTGCATTCGTAAAACGGCGTGGAACTCTTCAAACTTTTC
>VFQT010002236.1_pt1 | contig 20390 bp, 14 predicted proteins | sample 3512381 | NCBI WGS metagenome assembly VFQT01 (sample SAMN10412376, study PRJNA504923) | tailings metagenome | isolation source: Relicate 2 Philex TSF3 active mining site | place: Philippines: Tuba, Benguet | collected 2017-08-29
AAATTTATCGACCCAACAAATAGGATTATTTATTTTATAAAGAATTAATAAAATTACTCCAACTAATAATATTCCTAAAATGAGTTTTCTTTTCATTAAAATTAGATTATATTTTATTATAAAATTAATCATAATCTAAATATCTATTATAATAAAATAAACTAGTATATTAATAGCTAATAAATTAGATATTTGAAAATTGAATATATAATTAATTTTTATTCTATAACCATTAGTAAAATAAATAATGAATAATATAAAAGTTTTTATACTGATTATATTATACAATGTAATGATTTTTTATTTAGGCATCTGTTTGATCATGTGCCCATTTTTTGTTAATTATATTTGATGTAACATATCTAGAATCATCCCATTGTTTCAAGTTAACAGGATAGTTAGATGAATCAGATGGGCATACTTTGCATGGCGTTGTGTTAATACACACAGGGGGTCTTGGCATTGGTACTTGCCATTTATTAGTATTTAAAATTGTATATTCATTATCCCATTCATTAGCTATTTTATCACCAAGTGGGGAGTAAAAATCAGAAGGTAATTCATTATAAATTTTATCATCTTTAATTTTACCATCAATTCCAGGAACTTTAGGTTTTCCTTCTTTTTTAAGAGTTTCAAGAGAATTAATAATTTCTTCCATTGTTAATAATTTAGAACGCATTTTAATTTTGATGTTTTCAATATCATTTGAATCTAATAATCCTTTTTCAGCAAGATCACCCATTAATGATTCAAAATATCTATTGGCTATTTTATTATTAGGTCCTGGCTGGGTAGTTCTAGTTTGTAATTGAACTTTTAATTCATCAATTTCATCTTCAAGTTGTCTCTTTACTTTTTCTACTTCTAAAGCACAAGCAATCTTTGGCTCTGCTACTGTCTTTGATTCTACAGCTGTATTTGGCTCTGCTGCTTCTTCTCTAACTCTTTGTTGAGATGTAGATATTTCATCTATATTAGTTTCTTTATTAGATTGTGTTATTTCATTATCTAGATTAAATCTAACAACTTTTTTTCTAGGTCTATTAGAATCTTGTTGATTAGTGTCTTCAACTTCAGCATTAGTTTGAACTTTATCAACTGAATTATTATTTTGTGCATCTACATCATTTCTTGATCGTTTTTCAATTTCTTCATCATTAGCAAAGCCTTCAGGATTATTATTTTTAAAAAACATACAATCAATAGATACAAAACCAACAGTAATAATAATCATAATTAGTATTAAATCTTTATTAGCGATTTGTTGCGAAGGGATCATTTTTAATATTGAATAAATTAAACCAGCAACAATTAAATATTTAACTATATCTTTTGTTGAAAATAAGAAACTTTCCATTTATATAACATATTAGATATTTTTTTATAATTTAATTTTATTAGTTATTATTTTTTATTATACATAATAATTAAAACCAATATTACAATAATTAATATTAAATTTAATGAATACATTATAAATAATAATGAAACATAAGGATATATTCTTTCAGCAAAGTTAGAAAAAATTGGATTAATAACTTCTTTTTCTAATTTTTCTTTATTTTCTTGTTTATTTATTTCTATAATTATTTTATTAATAAAATCCTTAGTTAATTTATCTAACATTAACAAAACTAAGAATTTAAATTTAAATTCCTAACCAATTAAAATCTAAAAAATGATTAAATAATTTCAATATTAAATCAAGTGTAACAACTAAAATGTATATACCTTTAACAATTGAAAGAATTATTGTAAATGTTAATAATCATTAGGAATATATAATTGAATCAAATCTTAGTTTGTAAAAAAACTAGTGAGAAATTATTTTATAAATTAACTAAAGATACATATATATTAAACTAAAAATATTGAAATATTATTTTCCAATTATAATTAGATAATTATTTAAATGTTGGAAATTATAGAAAATGATATTAAATACAAACTTGGAAGAAATGCTAAAGAAAACTTTGAATTAATTGATGAAGCATATGAACTTAATAATAACTATTGGTGGTTTCATTTGGAAGATTATCCATCAGGTCATTGTATAGTTCATACTGAATTAATAAACAAAACAATTGCTCAATTTGCAGCAAATTTAGTTAAACAATATTCAAAGTTGAAAGACCAAAAAAAAGTCAAAATAATTTATACACAAATTAAATTTGTAAAAAAAAATAAAACAATTGGAGAAGTTAGAATTTTAAATAAACCAACTATAACAAGCATATAAAAAACGAAATAAAAAAGTCAAGATTAAAATAAACAATATAAATATTTCTTTAAAAAAAATTTGATTATAAATTATGTTATAAAGCTTTTCTACTATATATCAATAAGTAATGTCTATAAATCCTACATTTTACAGCGAAGAGGTTAAAAGAATCGATAAGATAGAGTTTAGTGTCTTTAGAAATAAAGATGTAAAACAATATTCTGCAGTCAGCGGAGATCCTTTTGGTATAGACTTGGCTGAATCTTATGAAAACTATGAACCCAAAAAAGGAGGTTTAGTTGATTTGAGACTAGGTACATGTGATATTTATCTTCCATGTACAACATGTGGTGAAAATTCATTAGAGTGTCCTGGACATTTTGGTCATACTGAATTAGCAGAACCAGTATTTCACTTTGGTTTTCTTAATCATGTAAAAAATTTACTTCAATGTGTTTGTCTTAAATGTTCCAATTTGTTAGTAGAAAAATCAGATGTTCAATTTAAAAAAGCACTTAATAAGAAATCAGAAGCTAGATTCAAAGAAATCAAGTCAATTACTAAAAATGTTAATTATTGTTTTCATTGTGGTGTTCCTGTACCTAAAATCAAGCGTGAAGTTAAAGATAATGGATCAATTAAAATTATGATTGAACGTGATGTTAATACAGGGATTGGTGGTGAAAAAGAAGACCAATCAGCTATTAAAAAAATTAAAGAATCGCTTAGTCCAAGAGATTGTTATAATATTTTAAGAAATGTTGCTGATAATGATTGTTATTTACTTGGTTTTAATCCAAAAATGCAAAGACCTGAAGATTTGATTATTGAAAAATTCCCAATTCCTCCCGTAATTATCAGACCTACTGCTAAAGTTGACTTTATGTCAGCCGCAACTATGGAAGACTCTCTAACTCTAAAAATTTCTGATATTATTACATCAAATAAGCGTGTTAGACAACAAATGGAAAAAGAAACAGTATCTAATGAATTATCAAACTATAATCAAGATATTTTTAACTTATTACAATATCACGTTGCAACTTACTTTGATAATGAATCAGTAAGTTTACCAAGAACTGAATTCAAAACTGGTGGTCGTACTACAAAATCAATTAGTGATCGTATTAAAGGTAAAGCCGGACGTGTTAGAAGCAATCTCATGGGTAAATTTTGCTCAAAACAGGTAGCTGCTTAAATGGTTGATATCAATACCATTTAAGGAAAACAGTGTAATGATATCTTAAATATAACTACCTAGTCCCATATCTATAAATGGGGCAACATTGTCAAATTGCGGGAAAATCTAATTCACACAAGTGATTAGTATTAACACACTATAATTATATTGAAAGATATAATTAAACATGCGCTTAATTGGCGTATGAAGCATTTAATAAATACTAAGAATAACAAGATTTATATTGGAAAGACAAAAGTTTAATTATTGGATATCATATTCATATATTGAAAAATAATAAAAGTCTTTCCAATTAAAGTCTGGAAATTTAGAAGAATTATTAAATATTAAATGCTAAAGTAATAGTGTTATTACTATCCGGGAAACCGGTATTAGACAATCCGCAGCCAAGTTCCTAAACTTATTATAAAAATAGTAAGCAAGGAAAAGGTTCAGAGACTAGATGACAGTGGGTCTAACAAAATAGTTAGGCTTAAGGTATAGTCCGAATAGTTTATGGGAGTAATCCCAACTTGGTTTTAGTATTAAAACCTGGTAAACCTAAACACTTGGTGCATGGTTAAAACTATCTCGAAAAGAGTTGACTTTTCTGCTCGTTCAGTTATTACATCAGATCCATACATTAATATTGATCAAGTTGGTGTCCCTAAAAAAATTGCTATGGAATTAACTATTCCTGAAGAGGTAACACCATATAATATTAAATATCTTACTGGGTTAGTTAAAAATGGTCGTGATGTTTATCCAGGTGCAAACTTTGTTTTGCGTGTTAATTATCGTGATGGAAAACCAGAGATCCAAAAGATTGACCTCAAATATCGTAAGAAAGCAATTAGATTAAATTATGGTGATGTTGTTGAACGTCATGCTGTTGACGGTGATCATGTTTTGTTCAATCGTCAACCCACACTTCACAAACCATCTATGATGGGTCACGAAATTCAAGTCATTGATAATGATGATCTTAATACATTTCGGATGTCTGTATCTGTATGTAAGCCATACAATGCCGATTAAAAATCGTCAAGTCGGCAAAAGGAAGAATTGATAAAATTTTACTTCCTAGTTCTATCGTAATAGAGCAACACTTTCAAAGTGCGGGAAACTCCCCTAATATTTAGAAATAATTCAAGTTATCATCTGAAGAATATGAATCTAATTATGATAACGAAATAAAAGTTTAAAATAAAGTCCTATACTACCACTCTCTAATGGTAACATTTGAGAGGAACAGGGTTAATAACCCTTTGCAAATCGTAAGACAAGCAACTTGAAGCATTTAAAATGTTTTAAGCCCAATGGTAATAATGTATAGGTTTGGAGATAAAAACCTCCAGGGACAATCCGCATCCAAGTTACTTATATACATAAGTAAAAGGTTCAACGACTAGACGGAAGTGGGTTTTATGATTTGAAAAAATCGTAGAGCTTAAGGTATAGTCTAATCCCACTAGTAATAGTGTCTATATTCGGGGTTAAATACTATTACGACTTTAGAAGAAATTCTATTGGGTATTTAACAACAAAGTATAGAGGTAGAAAAATCTATTGGAGTTAAAATTTATATTATCAGATTTTATGAATAGATACTATATGATAATAATTTAATATAAATTTTAACAAATGTTCGACGGTGATGAAATGAACATCCATTTAGCCCAATCAATTCAAGCCAGAAATGAACTCAAAAGAATAGCAAATGTACAATATCAAATTGTAGGTGTTAAAGATTCAAGTCCTATTATTGGTTGTCAACAAGATACACTTTCAGGTGCTTATATGTTGACTGAACCATCGGTTAGAATTAAAGGTTGGGAAGTAGCTAATATTTTATGTAATACAACATCAGATACTAAATTTGATATTGATATGGATAAGGAATATACAGGTCATGAAGTGTTCTCTCATATTATTCCAGCAGGTATTAATAACACAAAGAAATCAGGAGATAAAGTTACTTTTCAAATTACTAATGGTAAATTAACTACTGGTTATTTAGATAAGTCTTCTCTTAGTTTTGCCAAGAACTCAATTATTCACTTTATTTGGGATAAATTTGGTCCCAATAAAACTAGAAGATTTATTGATGATTCGCAAAGATTAGTGCTTAACTACTTGCTTCTTAGAGGTCAAACAGTAGGTTTTAAAGATACATTAGTTGATAAAAAAATGGAAGAACAAATTCAACAAGTAGTTAATCAAAAGATTTTAGAATCAAAATATGCAATTACTCAATTTGAAAATGAAACAGACCAAATTTCTTTGGAAACTATTGAAAACTCTTTAGTATCTGAACTTGGTGCAATTCAAGCTAATGTTGGTCAAATGTTAATGGCTCACTTGAATACTGAGAACTTTTTCTGGACTTCTGCCAAGTCAGGTGCAAAAGGTAATGCTACAAATGTTGCTCAAGTATCTGGTGTTCTTGGTCAAAATAACGTTGAAGGTTCTAGATTTAAGAAGAAAGTTGAAGGTCGTGCTCTTGTCTACTGGCATAAAGATGATGATACTCCTGAAGCCAGAGGTTTTATTAAAAGTTCATATTTATCAGGTCTTAGAGGTTTTGAATTTTTCTACAATGCTGCAGCTGGTCGTGAAGGTCTTATTGATACAGCAATCAAATCAGTAACATGGGAAACTCCTATTGTTATTGTCGAAAATAGAATACCTAAATATACTCCTATTGGTCAATGGATTGATGGATTATTAGATTCAGAACCATCTAAAGTTCAACATATGGAAGAACAAAATATGGAAATTATGGATTTACCTAATGGGGTATTTATACCAACTACAGATTATAATGGTAATGTATCTTGGGGTCAAATCTCTGCAATTACAAGACATGATCCTGGTAAACAACTTTATGAAATTAAAACTGATAGTGGTCGTAATGTAATAGTAACAGAATCAAAATCTCTATTAGTTTGGAATAATAAAACTAAACAATTTAAGGAAAAACTTACACCTGAAATTAAAGTAGGTGATTTTGTTCCAGTTACTGCTAAGTTAGCTCAACCAATTGTACAACTTACACATGTTGATGTATCTAAATATTTATCAAAGCATGTATATCGTTCAGAAGAAAGTTTCCCAGAAAAGTTCGAACTTAATGAATCTAATGGTATCTTTATTGGTCTATTTTTGTCTAAAGGATCTATTACTGAAGACTCTGTTAGAATTACCAATATTAATGAAAATATTAAAACATTTGTTAAGAATTGGTTTGATACTAATTCAATTAAATGGGATGAAGAATCAAAAAATAATAACATTGGAAGAAATTCAGTAACAATTAGGGGACACTCTGCTATTTTAACCAAATTCTTAACTGGCCTTGTTGGAAAAGATGCTGAAAACAAATATGTACCATCTGAAGCTTTCATTGCATCTGAATCTTTTATTATTGGTTTGCTTAATGGATATTTTTCAGGAAATGGTTGTGTAACTAAAAACTCAATTGATGCTAGCTCTGCATCTAAAAGATTAATAGAAGGTATTAATATGTTATGCTCAAGAATTGAAGTATTTGGTAAAGTTTATACTTCTGAACTTAAGGGTAACAGCTTATGTACAGAAAACATTAAACTATCTCATAAATTGAAAATATCTGCTCAATGGGCTAAATTATTTTCAGAAAAGATCAATTTACTTGAAGAAAATAGAAATAAGAAAATGAAAGAAAAACAATGGATTAATAAACATTTGAAATATGATAAGCTTAATGATGTTGTATTAGATCCAATTGTTAAAATTAATCCAGTTGATGTTAAAAATCATCCAAAGGTTTATGATTTAACTATTCCTTCAACATTTAACTTTGGATTAGCAAATGGTTTACAAGTTCGTGATACCGCAAGTACCGGGTATATTCAACGACAACTCATTAAAGGTCTTGAAGACTTATCTATCAGATATGATGGTACAAATAGAAATGCTCGTGGTACCATAGTTCAAACAGTTTATGGTGAAAATGGTATTAACCAAGCGACACAAACAGAATTGCAATTAAACATTCTATCAATGGATAATAAAACATTGGCTGAAAAACTTGGATTTAATTCTGATCAAATTAAGCGTATGGAAAAAACCCTTAATATGTCTGCTAAAGAACTTAACGAATTTAATACCAAACATATTGAAAAGCTTAAGAAATTAAGAGATGAAATGAGACAACTACAATCTAAAGCCTTAATTAATTATAAGATTTTGGAAGAAAAGTTTGTCTTACCTGTTAACTTTTTCCGTATTACACAGGATTATTCCAATAAGAAAGAATTGATTGAACTTAAACCTCAAGATATTGAGACAGCAATTGAGGACTTTTTGACAAACTATGAAAACAGATTAATTACTTCATTAAAACAATCTGATAAGTTTATGAAGAGAGATGATCGTAATCTTAAATTCTTACTTGAAGTTGCAATCAATGAATATCTTGCACCTGTCAAATGTATTTTCGAATATGGTCTATCAAAGAAAGAATTTGAAAAGATGATGAATGAAATTAAATTAAGCTTTATTAAAGCTATTGTCGAACCAGGTGAAATGGTTGGAATTATTGCAGCTCAATCTGTCGGTGAACCAACATCACAAATGTCTGTAACATCTCAAACTAAAGTTAAAATAGTTGTTAAACATGTACCAACAAACACCATCAAACTTCAAACAATACAAATGGGTGAATTATGTGATCAAATTATTAGAGCTAATCCTAATCTAACCATTAATACAGGTCATGTTAATAGTGTAGAAACAGATTTGACAACATTACATAATGAATACTATATTATAGGTGTAGATGGTCGAGAAAAAACTCATTGGAACAAAATTTCACATATTAGCAAACATCCAGTAAATGGAGACTTAATGACAGTTACAACTAAGAGTGGAAGACAAGTAACAACAACTTTATCTCATAGTCATTTGATCCGTAAGAATCAAACAGTTGAACCTATTACTGGGTCTGATTTAAGAGTAGGTATGCGTATTCCAGTATCTAAATATATCGACAATACATTTATTCAAGATAATATTAAGATTGGTGTTAAAGAATATCAATTAGATAATTTATTTGGTTGGTTTGTGGGTGCTTATTTAGCAGAAGGTCACATATCTAATACAACAATTGAAATTACAAATGTTTCTCAACAATTTATTGATAATACAATTTTATTTGCTCAAAGATTTGATTCAATAGCTAAACCTAAATGTGAACAGGGTGAATATGGTCCTTCAACAACATTATTTGCCAATAAAAATCTTTCTCAATTTATTCTTGATACAATAGGTACTGGTTCTTTCATTAAGAAGATTCCTGATTTTGCCTTTACTGCTCCTAATGAATTCAAAGCTGGATTGCTACAAGCTTACTTTGATGGAAATGGTAACTTCCAAGCAGATGCAACCTGTAACCAAATTAGAGTGTGTAGTAGAAGCGAACAATTAATTAAAGATATTGCCTTATTACTCAATTATTTTGATATTTTTGGTTCGATTAAATCACAACAAGTTAAAGGTTCTCCAATGTATAATTTAGCAATAAGTGCAAGATATGGTCCTCTATATAAGCAACACATTGGATCATTATTACATGCTAATAAATTAAATCAGATAGTAGATTATGCAAATTGTAATGCTCATAATTTGTCTGATGAAATTGATAAGATCAATGGGCTTGGTCAAATAATAGCTAAATGTGGTAAGATTTTAGAACTTGAAGGCCAAAGTAGAACATACGAAAAATGGTTTAAGAAAGAATCTGTAGGCAGAAGAACTTTAAGTAAATATATTAGTATATTTGAAGCTGATGAAAAAGCCAATAAGATTCAATCTGAATTGGCTATCTTAAAACAAGCAGTTAATTCTAATGTTATCTGGGATGAAATTACAGATATTAAGATTTATACTCCTGAACAAACTGATTATGTATATGATTTTACAGTCCCTGGTAATCAAACATTTATGGTAGATTCAGGTGTTATTGTACATAATACTTTAAATACAAAACATTTTGCTGGTGTGGCCAAAGGTGGATCAGCTAACATGGGTGTTGCTCGTATTCAAGAATTGTTACACTTTTCCAAGAATATTAAGACACCCCAAATGATGATTTATTTCAAGGATTCATATTCTAATGATCGTTCAGCACTTAATAAGGTTGTATCATATTTCAAACACTTATCTATTCGTCAATTGATTTCAAGTGCTGAAGTATTTTATGATGTTGGTCATAGTGATATACTTAGTAAAAAGATAAAGGCGGATAATGTATCAAGTCCATTTTTTGTTAATAGTCAAAAAGCTGATATTAGTTCTCTTCCATTTGTTTTTAGAATTAAATTTAACATTGAAAAAATGTTAGAAAAAGAAACAACATTACTTGATATTAAAACCAAATTTATTTCTCATTGGTACAAAAATTATACAAATCTTAAGAATTTATCAAAGAATGAAAAAGAAGTTATTAGTCGTATTTCTAGATGTGCTATTTTATCTAATTCAGCAACAGATAAAGAACAAATTATTCATATTAGATTTTCAATGAGCTCATTTAGTTACAATATTATTACTGAATTTTTAAGAATGGTTTTTGATGATATTACACTAAAGGGTATTGAAAATATTGAAAATGTTGATATTGTTCAAGAACGTGTTATCAAGTATGATAAAGAAACTGGTGAAGTTAAAACAGAAAAGGAATATATGGTTTATACTGCAGGTATTAACTTTGAAAAAATTCGTACAATGAAAGGTATTGATTTGACTAGAACTAAATGTAATGATATTGCTACAACTTTAAGACTTTATGGTATTGAAGCAGCTCGTCAAGTATTACTTCATGAACTATCTGAAACTTATAAAGCAGGTGGTTCTAACATTAATCAAAATCATTTATCTCTACTTATTGATCAAATGTGTCATTTAGGTGAAATTACATCTATGGATCGTCACGGTCTTTCTAAGATTGATATTGATCCAATTGCAAGAGCATCTTTTGAAAAGACTATGGACCATTTTGTTAATGCAGCTTTATTCAATGAAAAGGATTCAATGAGATCTGTAAGTTCACGTATTGCTATTGGTAGAGTCATTCCAGGTGGTACTGGTGCTTTCGACTTGCTTCTTGATACTAAGAAATTAGAAGCATCAGAATACACAGAAGATGAAACAGGAGGTCGTGTAACATATACACCACTTGAAGAAGAACCATTACTATCTGATTTACTCAAGTATAACATTGGTAATACCAATTTCTTCATGCCTCAAATTGCTAATTAAAGTAATACCAATTTTTTCATGCCTCAAATTGCTAATTGAAAATTAAACCAGAATATTATTTTATTTTTATATTAAATTAACGATAAATTTATAGTTAATTTAATTAAAAAATTTATTTACAAATAGGACCAACTGCATCTACTACACCACTTGATTTCATAGTTAAACCTACCATAACTTGACCTTCTGGACACATCCATTCAGAAGATTCACCTCCATCACCTCCTCTTGGAGGATATTTAGTTATATTTCCTAATTTTACTAATGGACCATTAATTGTAGTTGGACCATTAATTGTAGTTGGACCATCAACTATTGTGTCACCTCGAATATAATTTTTACCATCTAAATAATCAAAATGTGTCCATCTTTTATCTTTTCTTTGCCATCTAATACCTTCAGCTTTATCCATTTCCATTAATATTTGGTCACCATGGACACCAACTCTTAATATTGGATTTTCTGTATCTGGATTAACATTTTGGATATATAATTTTTTCATATTCCATGTTCCAGTTCTTCCTAAAGATATGTATGGATTTCCTGTATGACTGTTAATATCAAGCGCTGGTTCTTCAGTACTAGTTATTTTATGTTGTCCATTATCGGATATTTCAAGAGCAGGACCAACATTAGCACCATCACCATTATATCTCCAAAAAGCTAATTTATTCCCATATGTACCAGTCATATTCCAAATTGACCAATCATTAGTCAAGTCTTTTTGACCATTTTTCTTTTCATTTAATATTCTTATTCTACCACCTTCATCAGTATTATTAGTTGTACTGACAAATTCACCACCAGATAATTGACCTTTAACAGTTAAGTTACCAGGATTAGTTAAACCTCCTGTTTGTAATTTAGTTGCAACTTCTGATAGATTTCTAATAGATTCAACATCAACTAAATATTGTTGTTTTACAGCTTCTTTAATTTGGTCATTAATATTTGTATCAGACATATTTTCAACATTATTTTTAGTCCAATAAATATGAAAAATAAAAATTAGACCTATAATAATAATAACTAAATTATATTTTCCAGAATTTATATCTTCTAATAATCCCATATATATTAAATATTAGAAAATTTTTAAAAATTACAAAAATTTTTCTATTGATTCAGGCATTTCTTTAATATCCATCTTATAAAAAACTTTCATTTTATTAAATGTTTTAACATCTGTTGGATCTGTCATTTTTACCATAGTAATAGCTACACCTTTTTTATCAAATCTACCACATCTGCCAATACGATGAACATATGTTTCTTTATTAGGAGGTAAATCATAATTAATAACCATATTAACTTGGGGAATATCAATACCTCTAGATAATAAATCTGTTGTTAAGAGAAGTCGAGTTTTACCATCTCTAAAATCCTTAACTACATTATCTCTTTCAACTTGTGTCATATTACTATGAATTACTGTAATTGGAAAATTATTTTGTTTTAAATTTTGTTCTAACCACTCAACTTTTCTAATTGTATTACAAAAAATAATTGCTTGAGATGTCGATACTAAATTATATAAATCTAATAAAGTATCAAATTTAAGTTCTTCAGTTTCAACATCTAAATAAAATTGACTAATCAAATCTACTATGACTTCATTATTTTTTAATAAAACTTTAATAGGTTCATGCATAAATTTTTTACTAGCATTAAATACATTAATTGACATTGTAGCTGAAATTAAAATCACTTGAATACCATTTGGCGCTTTATCAAATATTTCTTGTAATTTATCACTAATACCATCTGATAATATTTCATCAGCTTCATCTAAAACTATAAATTGAAGTTTATGAATATTGATTTTCTTTTCATTTATCATATGAAATATTCTACCAATTGTACCAATTACTACTGATGCACTTTTTAATTCATTACGATTTAAATTTATATCAGTACCTCCTGTACATTTGGAAATTTTATATTCTGTATATTTGGCTAAATCAGTAGCAACATCAAAAACTTGTGTTGCTAATTCTCTTGTTGGAGTAATAATAATACCTTGACATGATTTTTCAGTTGGTTCTAGCCTATTAAGAATACCTAATAAATAAGTAGCTGTTTTACCAGTACCTGATTGTGACTGTAAAATACAATCTTTACCAGTATTAATTGAACTAATACCTTTAATTTGAATTTTAGAAGGTTGTGTAAAACCATGAAGATAAACACCTTTTAATAAATTTTGATTTAAATTAAGATTATCGAAATTTTCTGTCTCTGTTTCCATTTTATAATATAATATTAGATTATCTTTAAACAGTTTTAATAAAAATTAAGATTTGATTTTAAATATTGATATATTGTTTAGTTATAATCAAATAATAAAAAATTGATTAATCTTTATTTTATATATATAAGTTTTGATTTTAATTGAATTCATGAAAAAAGAATATCTTTCACACACAAATATTAATGATATTAATGAAGAAAATCTTTATATCAAATATGGAACTTTACAAATGAAACATGAAATATTTAAAAACCATGAACTTATTGTTAAAACATCCATTTTAAAATTAGCTAAATATCCAGTACAAACATATGAAAAATTTGATCCAAACAATCACAATATAAATTTACAATTTGATATGAATCAAGATTATTCATTTGATAATTTTTATCAATTTTATAAAATGTGTCTTAAAAAATTTGTTATTAAAAATTCAATAATAAATAATTGTTTAAAACTTAAACTTAGACGTATGGAAGCATGGAATTATCCTGTTTATGAAGTTAAAATGATCCAGACAAATGATAATAATAAACCAATTATAAAAGTTCACAAACCAAAATCAAAAGATGATTTATGTGAACTATTTAAACCATCTTATAATGTTGTAGCTTTTGTTCAATTTAAAATTTTATCTAATCAATATTTAATTATGAAACCAACAAAAATTTATGTTGGTAAATATATTGATGAAGAAATAATAGAACAAATAACTAAATATTCAGTAAAACAGCAAGTACCTACATGTGAATATTATTATCCAATTCAAGCAGCTATTGATATAGATGAGACTGTACTCGCTAAACTATTAGAATCTTAATTTATAAAACATTCAAAATACAAGTATAAACGGAAATTTAGACAATTTTTAGAATTAATATTATTTATTATAAAATTTAAGTAAATATGATTTAGATTTTGTAAACTAATAGAATTAATAAAAAAAATTGAATTAGATATATATTGATGAAGATACACTTTATATAATCAATAATCAAATGGCCACAAAATCAGATATGACAACTAAATTTACTGATGTTAATGTTGATCTTCTCAAGTTTACTGAACTTGAAGATAATCAACGTTCTAAAGGGCAAAAGATTGCTTATCCACGTTACACTAATCCTGACAATGGTTCTGAAGTACCTCTCTTTATTCAATTTCCATGGATTAATATGGATTCTTATGGTGTTCCAAGAATTGGTGAATACTATTCGGATGATTCTCAACGTGCATTTGTTAAACTTCCTCTTGATCAATCAGTTTCTGAAATTAAACAACTGTGTGACATGCTCCAAAAAATGGATAATGTACTTGGTTCAGATGAATTCAAAAAGAAAATGTTTGGTAATAAAGCACCCAAATATAAATATCAACCTATCTTTCGTATTCCTCAAGAAGATGATGAAGATACCAAAAAAGATGATAAGAAAGATAATGGTCCTAAACATCCTTATATGAAGCTCAAAATTGATACTAATTTTGGAGATGGTCAAGTTAAAACTATTATCTTCAATTCTGTTCTCAAGGATGGTAAACGTGTTCGTACTAAGATTGATGGTGTTAAAACTATTAATGATTTTGCTTCACATGTCTGCTGGAAGAGTCGTATTCATCCAGTTGCTCGTCCTGTTAAACTTTGGGCTCAAGCTCCAAACAAACCAGATCCAAGTTATGGTCTAACTTTTAAGATTGCAAAGATTGAAGTTGAACCTCCAAACAAAATTAATCTTAATGTCAAACAGTTTCTTGAATCTGATGCATTCCTTGATTCAGATGAAGAATCTGACACTGTTTCTGTTTCAACTAATAATCAATCAAATGCAACTATGAGTAAAAAAGTAGCTCAAGTAGAATCTGATAATGAAGATGATGTTCCAACTAAAACTACAACTAGTGTTCAATCAGGTGCAATTATGGGTAAAAAAGTAGCTCAAGTAGAATCTGACGATGAATCTGATGATGAACCTAATAATGAGTCTGAAGAACAAGTTACTAAACCTCCTACTAAATCATCTACTTCCAAAACACCTGTTAAGAAAGTAGAAGAATCTGATGCTGAAGAAGAATCTGATGAAGAAGTTAAACCTGTCAAAAAATCTTCAGCTAAAGCTGTAGTTTCTCCTGCTAAAACTACAAGCAAATCTAAAAAGTCAGCTGCATAAATGAGATTTGTATAATTAACTATTTTAATTTAGATAATTGATTTAAGGAATATTTATTTATATTTATCATATATGAATATTCAAGAACCACTCAGAACAAACAATATTGAGTTTAACAAAATTGTTTATCCTAAAACTAAAAACGGTGAAACAAAAAAACTTATTTTAATTAAATATAATGATAAATCTAAATTAAAAAATTTTGTTTTTCAAACTCCAACTCTTCTTAATTTATTTAAACCAGAATTAAATGGTAATTATGCAGATATTGAAATTGCATTAGTTGGAAAAGAGAAAAATAAAGTTAATAAATTTATAAAATTCTTAAATGACCTTGAAAATAAGATTAAAAGTGATGCACAATGTTATGCAAGTAGTTGGTTTAATCTTGAAAATGATAATCAAACTATTAATTTCCAAAAAATAGTAAGAGATTCAGATCAATTTTCAGAAGGAACTATTAAATTAAAAATAATTAAAAATAATGATTTTGAGTCTATATTACAGTTAAATAATAATAAAAGAATAAGTATAAGTAGTATTCCAGAAGATTCATGGTGTAAAATGATTTTAGAATGTTATGGAGTATGGATTAATACAAATAATGATTTTGGTATATTTTTTAGACCAATTTTAATTTCTTTTACACCAAAAGAAAAAGAGGTTTATAATTATAAATTTATTGATGATTCGGATGAAGATAATGATATAGATATTCCTGATACTGAAGTTAATCATAATATTTTTATGAAACTTGATTCTTCAAATAATAAACAAAAACATTCAAATGACTCGACCTCACAATTAGACTATAATGAATTAATAAAAGAACTTGAATCTGAAGATAGTAAAAAATCAAGTGAAATTAAATTATCTATTTTACATCAAGAAGATCCACCAGAAATTTTTAAAAGATCAGATGGTTTACTAGATATTAACTTAGATAATAGATACTATTCAGAATCAGAATCTAATGATGAAACAGAAGATGAGACTGAATCTATTTAAATTTTTGAAATGATTAAATAAGCCAATATCAAAAAGAACTTTACAAATAATAAGAAATAATAAAGATTTAAAAAGCTAGTAGATATATATAGCATATATAATTTGATATATTTAGTAAATTAAATAAAGGTTATTTAAAGACATTTTGATATATTAAAATATATTGTGAATATTTTAAGATGTCAGTCTTAGAATCAACAAAATTAAACCAAGAAGTTTTTAAAAATATTCAAATAACCTCTCAAGAAAATATGATAATAAAATCTCTAGAAAAATTCTATGAAGATGACACGTGTATTAATTTATTTATTCCAATTATTAATTCTGATTCTAAAATATCTATTAGATTAATAGATCATTTTGTTACTAAATATTCAAAAAATAACAAAATTAATTATAAATTAAAAGAAAATGATATAGAACAAACATTTAATGTTTATACATCTTATAAACAACAATTAAAGGCTTTTCAAAAAAAACATTTTGATCCATTTAGTAGAGGTGATCGAATACCTTATTTTATAGGTAAAAATTGTGTGATTACAACAATAGGTCAGCTTAATTTTTTCAGATGGTTTATTTCTAAAAAAGTGTATGATTATGTTTTAAATAATTATTACTTAATTGAAGAAGACATGAATAAAAAAAATAAAAATGATAAAACTAAAAATAAAATAGTTAAAGAACCAAAAAATAGAAAATCAATCAAACATATTGTATCAAATGCATCATCAAATGCACCATCAAATTTATCATTAGGTAATAATTATAGACATAACTCTAATAAATTAACTTTTAGTGATTCTAAATCAGATAAAATAATAGTGTCATTTACTTTTAATTGAATAATGTTAACTTTTATATTAAATTTAATTTTTTTACTAGATCTATTAAACCAAGTAAAAAAATTGATTAATTAATTTATTAAAATCATTTTCCATATGAGTAATGCCATCTAAAAATACTAAGGATATGAAATCAGATGAAGTTAAACAATCCAAAGTTAAATCTGTTAAAAAAGTTGAAGATGATTCTAATGAAGAAGACGTTGAAGAAACTAAGCCAGTTAAGACTACGAAAAATAAAGTCACAAAGAGTACAGTCAAAAAGGAAGAATCTGATGATGAAACAAAGACTACAAAAGGTAAAAAAGTAGAAGAAACTGATGATGAAGAAGATGAAGTTGGTAGTGAAGAAAATTCAGAGGAAGAATCTGAAGATGAAACAGAAGAAAAAGAAAAAAAACCAAAGGAAAAGAAAGTTAAAGAAACTTTTGAAGAATTAACCAAAAAACTTGAGACACTTAATAGTAATATTAAAGAAGTTGAAAAAGAAATCAAAGAACTCGAAAAACAGACTGAAGCAAAAGAAAAAGTCCGTCGTGATTATGAGCGTCAAATAACATCTATTAGTAAAGTTCTTCTCAAGACTCACAATGATGAAGTTACTAAAGCTCTTAAATCTAAACCTAAACGTAAGGGTAATGTGAATGGTGGTTTCAATAAGGAACAACCAGTTCCTGATATTCTTCGTCAATTCCTTGGTCTTGATGAAGGTACTTGTATGACTCGTCCTAAAGTTATGAGTGCACTGAATAACAAGTTCACTGAACTCAAATTAAAGAATGGTCAAACAACTACTCTTGATAAACCCACTGCTAAGGCTCTAGGTCTTGGTAAAGAAGGAGATGGTAAGGAAATCAAATTTACTGAATTCCAATCATTCCTTGCTAGTTTTTATCCTAAGAAGGAAGATAAAGAAATGGATGTTTAAATTATATGAATTAACTAATTAGATTTTTATTTATTCTAATTGAATTAAAGTCATTCTTGAAGATTTTATTTTAATATAAGGTTGTTGTTTAAAACCTATTTTAGATATTGAGGATATCAAATCATTATAATTATTAGAATCAATCAAATCATTATTAATCAAATATTCAAAAATCATATATTTAATAATATAGTATGAAAATGCGGGTGTTGTTTGTTTTATAGTATTATTTAAACTATTTTTCCAATTTCCTAAATTTAAATATTTATTTAAATACATTGCTTGATTTTTAATAAATCCTAGTTCAATATCCAATAATAATTTAATTGATATTTTTGATAAAATAGAAACAAAAATCAAATGATATAATATTCCCCAAAAATCAGTAATAGCTTCAAAATAACTATGAGGACCATTAATATGACCAATATGATCAACATATTGGTCTCTATTATCCATATCTAAATAATGAGAAATTTCATGAAAAATAACTTTTTCTAATTCTTCTTTTCTCCAAATATAGATAATATTTTTGGAAAAATCGGTATAACCTGTATTAGCATTCTTTACTCCCATATTTTGATTATTTTCTGGAAATTTTTTTATTAAATTTGTTAAAACTAAAAAAATATTTACTGGTTTATTTACATATTGATTTTTATGTTTTAAATATTCTATTATGTAAACTATCAGTTTTATTTTTTTATTCATTAATTTTTCTATAGATTTAGTTGATTTAATATACACATAATTTAATGATGGAATATCATTAGAATCTATAATTGATTTCCATTGAAATACATAACTAGAATCAAGATTATTAATTTCTTGAATAACGGATTTAGTATCTACCCATGGTGTATTAGCATATTCATATAATTTTTTATCCAGTTCAATTAAATTATATTGTGTATGTTCATTTTTACTATTTTTTATCTTTTCACAATTAATATATAATTTTTTGTTGCTTTTAATAAAATTTGTTATTCTATTTTTTTCAGTTCTAAATAATTTAACTAATTTTGAATTATTTGATAAATTATATTTATATTTTTTAAATAATTTAATATTATCTTTGGTAAAATCTGACCAATTCATATGATATCTAATATATAATCATAGGAATTATCTATAAACTCTCATTATAAAATTCACAAGTATGAAAATACTGTTTTAATATTTGTTCCTTTTCTGTTGAATCCTCGTAATTTAAATATAACTTTATCGCCAAATTATGAGTTTGTATTTTAATATTTGATTCAACATTTTTTATATTATTGTTAATTTCAATTAAAAATCCATCTCTACTTGGTACCCAACTTTGAATAGTTATATTTTTATCATCACCAATATCTAAATAAATGTCTAATCCATAAATCATTTCATATAAAGTAATTTGTTGTTCTATTAAAATAATCTTATCATCCCAATATAAATTATTAGGTAAAATTAATTTAATAATTAAATTACCACAATTGCAATTATGAGAATCTCCAGCACCAATAAAAACAACATATGGACTTGTTAAATTAAAAACAAATGTTGATGTTTCATTATTATCATTAATTTTTCTTTTTATTTTAATTTTTCTTTTATTATTATTTGCAATATCACCTAATTTAATTTGAAGATCTATTCTAATATCTAACTTATTAACCTTTTGTATAGATATTGGAAGTTGATAATAATATTCAGCAAAAGTTTCATCATATATATCAACATCAGACTCAGAACAGTTAATGATATTATCAAAATCTTTTTTGGGAACGACGCCTTTTCTAAATAACTGTAATAATTCTCCAACATTGATTGCACGAAAAAAATTAAGAAAATTTTTTTTTATATATTCAAAATCTGGGTTATCCAAATTAATTCCATATTTTTTAAGCTCGTCTAAATTAATTTTATCTCCAATAATCTTTTCCAAAATTTCTACAAAACTCATTCTTTCATTAGTATTCATTTTTTGATATTCTTGTCTTGTTTTATCATTAATTAATATTTCATATGCTGACTGAATTCGTTGGAATTTTTCACTTGCATCCTTATTTTTATTTCTATCTGGATGATATATCTTTGCTAATCTAAAGTATGCTTTTTTAATTTCAAGTTCAGACGCATTTGGTTTTATTTCAAGTATTTCATACAAGTCCATAAAATATAATATATTTAAAATTTTATTCTTTATAATTAAATATAGTTTATGGAGAATAATATTTTTATAAAAATGAAAAAAAATAAGTATAATCCTGATGTTGAAAATAAATTAAAAATCAAAGAAACGGAACGAGAATGTACAAAGTTTGAACTTCAAAATTCTATTTATAATCCAATCACTGGAATTGTTCCAAATAAAATTAATTCTGTTAAAGATTTAGTTTTAGAAAAAGATAGTTCATTAGATAAAACAAATATTCAAAAATTAATTTCAGATAAAAATGCTGAAAGAAATAATCAAGATAATTTATATAAACCTGTCAAAACTAA
>VFQT010002238.1_pt1 | contig 20376 bp, 16 predicted proteins | sample 3512381 | NCBI WGS metagenome assembly VFQT01 (sample SAMN10412376, study PRJNA504923) | tailings metagenome | isolation source: Relicate 2 Philex TSF3 active mining site | place: Philippines: Tuba, Benguet | collected 2017-08-29
TTGTGGAAGACCAGCTGGCACTTGGGCAGGATGGCTCGCAGCTTGCGACATCGCTCAAAATCGATCGTGCCGTCGGAGCGAAGAAAGCCGATGGCGAATTCGCTGATGCCCACTTCAGCCATTCGTTCTGCATCATTCAGCATCAGCAGAAATTCGTCACGCGAATAGGCAAAGCCGCCTTCTCGAGGACGCACCATGGCCACAATCGGGCCGCTGAACGTTCGGCGAGCGGCCGCGACAAGACCGGCAGACGGCGTGAGTCCTCCCGTCGTCATGCCGCAGTTCAGCTCAATCCGATCAACGCCCATTTCCGCCGCAAGCAGGACATCGTCGATGCCCCCAGCGCAGAGTTCCAGTATGACGGCTGGATGTTCGTCCAGGGCGGCGTTGTCTGCTTTGTGCTCGTTCGTGCTGGCATCGCCAGGATGGTCAGTGCCGGGATTTTTGTTCATTGAGGTTCACCTGTGTTCGGCACACCATGAAACGGAAGGACAGAAAGTAGCAGACGGGCGAGAACTCCCGTTTTTGCGGCACCGGACGGCTTGCGCCGTTCCGCTCACTGGACCTGATGACGTATGCTGTCATGGTGTTGCCAGGATACTTCTGCCGTGTTCACCATGCAACGAGGAACGCTCATGTCCTTTCGAGTTCGCCGGATGCTGATCATCGTGATGCTGGTGTTTCCCGTTGCCTTCGCTTCCATCGGCAGGGCGCAGGAAACTGTGACACGTGTTTCCATCGCGTCACCTGCGCCCTATCAGGTTCTGCAGCGAACGTTCGAACCGACGGCATCGAAAGACAAACCGAACAAAGGGTTTGCCGATGTGCGAGTCGAATTGAAGTCGCCTGGCGAATCATCAAACGAGAATGGCTTTGAGTATCGAGTGCTGTTGCTGCCCATCGCGGCGGACGCTGACAAGGCGTCGCCATGGAAGCCGCTGACCAAAACCATTCGAGTTCCCGCAGGAGGCTGGTATCGACTGGAAGTTCGTTCTTCGAAATTGCTCGACGAGATAGCTTCCGTCGAGCCATTTGGCGTTGGCGAAGTCTTTCTTGTCGCCGGTCAGTCTTATGCAACGAACACAAATGATGAACGACTGTTTGTTCAGGATCCGATGAAGCGAGTGGCCGCGAAGAAGGTTGGCGAGAACACCTGGCAGGTCGCAAATGATCCTCAGCCGGCTCCCGATGGCAGTGACGGAGGTTCCATCTGGCCGGCTCTTGGTGACCGACTTGTCACAGAGCTGAATCTTCCCGTCGGCTTCGTCAACGTTGCCGTCGGAGGGACTTCGTCGACGCAATGGTTGCCCGAAGGCAGCTTGTATCCTCGTCTGGAAGCCGCGGGAAAATCCGTGGGCTCCTTTCGAGCAGTCTTGTGGCAGCAGGGCGAAAGCGATGTGATTGAAAAGACCACGGTGGAACAGTACGTGATCAACATCGAACGCATTCGTCGCACGGCTGTCAATGCGTGGGGCTTTGAACCGGTCTGGCTGTGTGCCCTGTCGACGCACCATCCCACGGTTTACAACGACCCCGAAGGCGAAGGCCGAATTCGAATAGCCCTGCAGCAGCTGTGGACTCGACCGGGATTCGGTCCCGGGCCGGATACCGACATGCTCAAGGGCGAAAATCGCGGGGACGCCAAATCCCGCCGTCATTTCAGTGCCATCGGCCAGCGCCGAGCCGCCGACATGTGGTTCGACGTGCTAAGAGAACGCCTCCACCAGCCATAGCTGCACCCCCAAACCACAAACCACAACCCACAAACCACAAACCACAAACCACAAACCACAAACCAAGAACCAAGAACCAAGAACCAAGAACCAAGAACGAGGAACCTAGAACTAAGAACCACCCCCACCACCCACCACCAACCGCGCGCGGCCGTTCCACCCTTTCCGCGATGTTGCCTTTTGGAAACATCATTTTTTCGGCATCGGATGAATCCCGCACACCCCTCAGGGATTCAAAAGCCAGGCTTTCGAAAATCCTTCCTCAGACCTCGGATTTTTCATCGAAAGCAAAATCGTGCTCCATCGGAATCCAGACCATCAGGCAACACTTGTCGTCCGTCGTGGCTCAGAAGGCGCGTGGCAGACCACTGGCCAGCCCGTCGCCTCCTTCGGCTACAGCTGCAGCGGACCGGGGACCGTGCAGGACGAAGGCGTCTGGGCGCGGTGGTCATGGGATGGTCGAAGCCTGACCGTTCGCAACGATCGCTTTGGCTTTCTTCCGGTCTACTACTGTGAATTTCCTGACGGATTCGGTGTCAGCACGTCGGCTATCGACCTTCTGAACGCCGGCGCGGATTCCACACTGGACGATGCTGCCGTCGCCGTATTTCTGAGACTCGGATATTACGTTGGGAACGACACGCCGTTCCGCGCGATCAAGCTGCTGCCTCCGGGAACGGAGCTGACGTGGTCGGGCGGAAAGCCGCAGCTCACAAGTCACGCCCCCGCGATTCCTCAGACCGTTTCGACACTGTCGCGAGACCAGGCGGTTCGTGAATACGGCGAACGATTCCAGCAGGTTGTCGAATCGATGCTGCCGGAACCTGGCGAACGAATGTGCGTTCCGCTCTCAGCCGGCCGCGATTCTCGACACATTCTTTATGCACTTGTTCGAGCCGGGCATTCGCCGTCGATGGTTGTCACCGCCCGCTCCGCGCCTCCTCGTCCCAGCACGGACGCTGAAGTGGCCGCACAGATCACCGCGGCTTTGGGCCTGAACCACACGATCATTGAACAGTCTGACGACCGCTTCGCGGATGAACTGGAAAAAGACCTGCTCACCAGCTTCTGCGCCGATGAGCATGCTCAGATGGTCCCGGTCGCACGCTGGCTGAATGAGCAGAACTTTGCCGCATCATGGGATGGCATCGCCGGAGACATCTTCTCCTGCGGTGTCTACAACGATACTCGCATGCTGGACCAGTTTCGAAATCGCCAGTTTGCCGAACTGAGCTCGTGGCTGCTGGACAGCGAAGGGTATCTGCCGCACTCACTGACTCCAGAAGCCTATGACCGATGGAATCGCGGTATTGCCGTTCATCGACTCTCACGGGAACTGGAACAGTACGCGGACCTTCCGAACCCGGCCGCTCCCTTCTTCTTCTACAACCGCGTTCGCAGAGAACTCGCGCTGTGTCCGTACGGAATGCTGAATCGGAAGACTCAGATTCTGGCTCCGTACCTCAGTCACTCTGTCTTCGATCTGCTGATCAATCTGCCCTTTGAGTTCTTCAAGGGACGTTTGTTCCACAGCGAAGCGATCGACCAGTTCTACACGGAACTGCCAAAGTTCGAATACGTGTCGACGCCGGTTGGCACCGTTCCCGAACGACGGTCCAGAATCTGGCGGTTTGCTCGACGGCTGGGTTCGTTTGCAATGACAGGCCGGCCTCAGGATTCCTGTGTGCAGCGTCAGTTCCTGCTGCCTCGACTGGCAAAGGCCATGATTCAGCGATCCTATGGAACAGAAGTCCCGGTGCTGTTCTCCCGGCTTCTCGTCATGCTGCATCTGGAACAGTCTGTCCGCACGATGGGGCGAATGTAACTCCTGAGAATTCCCGGTTGAACTTCTGCTTCAGACATTCTGACAACGGCGATTCTTCCCATGACAACGAACATCCTGAGTGCTGAGCCTTCTGTCTGTCAGGCATTTTCAACGGCCAGCTGCGGAGCGGCAGATTCGAGGTCGTCACTGACGACACCGAAAGTCTCGATTGTCATTCCCGTGTACAACGGCGAGGCTTACATTCAGGCGGCTCTGGATTCCGTCTTCGCACAGACTTTTGGCGACTATGAGATCATCGTCGTGGATGACGGTTCGACCGACGCGACGATGGCCATTCTGGAAGCCTACGGTGATCGCCTGCAGATCGTGCGGCAGAAGAACGGCGGTCATGCGTCCGCTCGGAATGCTGCGACAAAGATCGCACGAGGTGAGTGGATTGCCATGCTGGATGCCGATGATCTCTGGCATCCACAGAAGCTGGAACAACAGCTCACGACCGCCGGAGACGCGGATGTCGTCTACACGGCCGCTCGAAACTTTGAAGATTCAAAACGAGTGGACGATGTGACCTTTCGCGATGGCGAATGTCCGCGCGGTGACATTTTCGAAGATCTGATCATCGACAACTTCATCACTCACTCGTCCGTGCTGATTCGAAAATCCGCGCTCGTGGCGATTGGTGGTTATGACGAAACTCTGAAGACAACGTGCGACTGGGACCTGTGGCTGCGAATGTCGGCCGCGGGCAGCAAGTTTGCCGGACTGCAGCACCCGCTGACGGAATATCGCTGGCGAGCCACGTCCAATTCCAAGAACCATGATCGCACTTGTCGCGATCGTCTGAATGTCCTGCAGCACGCCCTCGACACGCCTCGCGGACATCAGGTCTCGGTTCTTCAGCGACGCAAGGCGATTGCAAGAGTCTGGCAGACTTCGGCCTGGTTCGTCGCCGAAAAGGACGATCGAACTGCGCTCAACTGGTATCTGCATTCGATCATCTATCGACCGTACAGCATTCGAGGCTGGAAGGAAGTGACTCGCTGCCTGCTGCATCTGTGCGGCATCAGTCGCCAGAAACTGCGGTCCGCATTCAGCCGAGCTGTCCAGGGCTAAATCGCCAAGCCAGCCGAGCGATATCTAAGATCGCCCACCAGCGCCCCCCTCCCATGCGAAGCAATGGGAGGGGTCGAGCGAGCGCCAGCAAGCTCGGGGGAGGGCCGAGCTTCATCCCTGTGCTCAAGTCACCGTCACCTGTTCCGCAACAATTCGCCCAATGTTCAGACACGCCGTCGCGGCCGGTGACGGAGCATTGCAGACGTTGATCACGCGATCATGGCGCAGGATCAAAAAGTCATCCAGCAGTTTCCCATCCAGTCCCAGCGCCTGAGCTCTCACGCCGGCAGGGATCGATGTCAGATGCTCCGCGCGAATCTCCGGTACCAGACGCTGCAACGCTCGCACAAAGGCGGCCTTCGAAAGTGATCGCCAGATCTCGTTCAGGCCTGTCTTCCAGTTGCGTGCGGCGAGCCGAAGAAAACCCGGATAGGTGATCGATTCCCAGAGATCCCGCAGGTTGATCGTTCGCCAGTTGTAGCCTTCTCTCGCGAGCGCGAAGACGGCGTTCGGACCACACTCGACACCGCCATGAACCATGCGAGTAAAGTGGACGCCGAGAAACGGGAAGCGAGGATCCGGGACAGGATAGATCAGGCCCCGGCAAAGGTGCTGAGCTTCCGGGTGCAGCTCAAAGTACTCGCCACGAAACGGAACAATCCGCTCACGCAGTTTCTGACCGCTCAGTCGAGCCATACGATCACTGTGCAGCCCGCAGCAGTTGATGACTTCCCGGGCTTCAAACACATTCGAAGAACAATGCAGCCGGACGTTGTCGGTTCGCTGTTCGATGCGTTCGACACGGCAGTTCAGATGGATCTCCGCGCCTTCATTTCGCAGCAATTCGCCCAGTTTTTCGCACACGTCGGGATAATCCACGATGCCGGCTTCCGGCACGTGAATGGCTTTCAAACCGGCACAATGCGGTTCCAGTTCCTTTAGACGATCGCGGTCAATCATCTCGCAGCGAACGCCATTCTGCTGACCACGACTGAGGATCAAGTCCAGCTGAGGAAACTCCTCTTCGCGGATGGCGACGATCACCTTTCCCGTCTGCTGCCAGGCGACACCATGTTCGGTACAGAATCGTTCCAGCGCCTCTTTGCCCAGCCGACAGTTCTGAGCGCGCAGAGATCCGGGGCGATAGTAGATTCCCGAATGAAGGACACCCGAATTGCGGCCGGTCTGATGAAAGGCCAGAGAGCCTTCCTTTTCAATCACAGCCAGCTTCAGTGCAGGAGCGCGCTGTTTCAATTGCCATGCGGTGGCCAGCCCGACAATCCCGCCGCCGATGATAATGACGTCGTACTGTTTCATTCGTGTCCGCTCGTTCGCGCATGTGGCTTCGCGGATCGTCGTGGCACGGTCATGAAGCGGTCCGCCTGCAGAGTTCTTTCGCCATCATAACGATAAGCCGCGAGCATGCCGTCCTTCGCAACACTGTAGTCGAGACAGGCGACGTTCGGAGCCAGGGGAGCCGGCTTTTTGTCCGGCAGCCAGTAGTGTCCCACGAACACCGGAGGCGCATCTTTCGGATACGGACAGGCGCGAACGGTTTCCGGGACCGCAACGTGATGCAGCGCCTGATCACTCGCGACAGGCAGAGCATACTGCCCGCACGTGCGACCGTTGGGAAGTTCGAACCAGCGAATGCGCGCTGAGGGCCGCTGCGTTCCTTCCTTGTCCGTCATCGTGAGCCCGTTGGGAAGCTTCATTTCCGGCCCCTTCATGACGCGTTCGATTGCTCGAAAAACCGGATCGCCTTTGCGGGAGGCGTGTTCGAGAAACGCTGTCGTCATCCAGCCATGTTCCGCACGAGCTTCGTCCAGCACGCTCAGGTCCTGAGGGTCCCAGCAGGCATGCACAGCCCTTAAACCATCCAGCTCAATGCGCGCTGGCAGCGTTCGAAACCACTCCAGCGCCCGCGCCATGTCTTCGGCGTCAAGCTGATCCAGAGTGGCCTGGTGCTGATGAATGTTGCCGGGAGTCCGCTTCCTCAGAAACTGCCCCGGTACAGATTCATCCGGCGTATGAAATGCCAGCGCGTTGAATTCATGGTTGCCCATCACCGCGAGCGCCGCGTCCTGTTCAACCATGTTTCGACAGATGCGAAGAACGTCGCGTATCCGCGGCCCGCGATCAATGAAGTCACCACAAAAAATGACTCGCCGCGCCGGATGCCGATACACACCTGCTTCTTCACGGTATCCCAGATTGTGAAGCAGCTCTGTCAGCTCGTCGGCACAGCCGTGAATGTCTCCAATCAAATCATACATGGTCAGCGTCTAATTCCTGCTCAGTTCGATGCGGTCCGCAGGAAATGTACCTGAGCCAGCGTCCTGTACGATTGGACCTGATCACATTTTCCGAGACAATACACAGAATGAAATCAGTCACGACTTCCCGGACAGGCGAACCAATCCCATGAAAGCAGCATTCTTCTTTTCCACCGGCGGGCCCGAGACAATCACCGTGGGCGAGTTTCCAAAGCCTGTTCCTGCAAAGGGCCAGGTTCTGGTGCGCATGGAAGCCGTGTCGGTGAATCCTATCGACACTTACATTCGAGCGGGCAATGTGAAGTTCAACCTGCCTTCACCGTACATCATTGGCTGCGACATCGCGGGTGTGGTCGAAGAAGCAGGTCCCGATTGCCAGCGATTCAAAAAAGGCGATCGAGTCTGGGGAAGCAATCAGGGACTGTTCGGACGCCAGGGAACATTCGCCGAACTCTGCGCGATCGATGAACACTGGCTGTATTCAACTCCTCAGAACGTCTCCAGTGACGTAGCCGCCGCCGGCGCGCTGACGGGTATCACGGCTCACCTGGGACTGTTCTTCCACGGCGGACTGAAGGCCGGTGAAGTGGTCTTTGTGAATGGCGGAACCGGCGGTGTTGGTTCCGCTGTGACGCAACTGGCTCATGCCATCGGTGCGACGGTGATCACAACGGCGGGCTCGGCGGAGAAAGCGGCCGCGTGCCGAAAGCTGGGAGCGAGCCACGTCATTCAGTATCGCACGGAAGACATCGACAAACGATTTGCGGAGATCACCGCTCAGACGGGCCCCATTCATCTCTGGTTCGAAACTCTTCGCACGCCGGCTCTTGAACGCTGCATTCCGCTGATGGCGATGCGAGGACGGTTGATCTTCATGGCCGGCCGGGATGCTCGTCCCGTCTTCCCACTGGGTCCGTTCTATGTGAAAGACCTTCGAGCCTTCGGGTTCGCGATGTTCAATGCGTCACCGGACGAACAGCGATCAGCGGCCGATGATTTGAATAAGCACCTTGCTGCGGGAACATACACGCCCATCATCGGAGCCCGGTTTCCTCTGGCCGACGCCGTCAATGCGCACCGTCTGCAGGAAGCCAACACCTTGCAGAACGAAGGCTCGCTGTCCGGCAAGATCGTGCTAACACCGCAGTAAATCAGTTTGCAATTTGCAGGGTGACCTGCGATCGTGTCACGGATCTGGCGACACTGTTACTCTCATTAAAGCGGATTCATGTCCCTTCGAATTATCTCCGGTCGTTATCGACGCCGACTCCTGAAGACTCCTTCTGACGATTCTACTCGGCCGTACACGGACCGAGTTCGTCAGATGACATTCGACCGCCTTGCGGCGTTCGTCCCCGGCGCGCGAGTCGCAGACATCTTCGCCGGCGTCGGCACGATGGGCATGGAGTCGCTCAGCCGCGGTGCTCATTCGTGCGTCTTCTTCGAATCCAGCGCGGAAATTCACGAGCTGCTCCAGAACAACGTGCGCACGATTGCACCGGATGCGAATGCGATCTGCTGGAAAACCGATGTTCGCAAGACCTCGTTTCGTCCTCGCGGTGGCGAAGGCTATGTGCCCTATTCACTGATCTTCATGGACCCGCCGTATCGGATCGCGGAAGAGATTCAGCCCCGAAAGTCACTCGCGCCGGTCTTCAAGAGGCTGGCGAAAGAAACGCTCTCGACTCCCGATGCCATTATGGTCCTTCGCACACCGGAGCACTTTGAAACTCCGGATGTCGCCGGCTGGATTGTGCATGACTGCTGGGAACTGTCGTCGATGATGATCTGGATTATGACGAAGCCTGATGCTTACAAAGAAGACCGTGAGCGAGCGGCCGGCACATGGGTTGACCCGGAAGAACAGACGGATGAGAACGCCGAGGCATCCGAAGACTTCGGAGCCGACCTTGAGCTCGAGTCTGATGACGAACCAGACGATGCCGACGAGTCCGCCTGAAACGAATGCGCCGAGCAGGAAAGCACGAAACCAGGGCAATTGGCGAGCCTGCTCTTGAACCCGACCGGCTCCAGGAGTGCAATTCCCACTGCTGAAGTGCGTGTTTTCCGGGCATTTCCGCAACGGCCTGACATGTTCGCCAATCTCATCGAACTTGCCGGTCCCGTCCAACCCAACGCACGAAATCGACGTACATCAGTCGTGTCCATGACGTCGTTTTCCGGCTTCGGTTCTGGTTCACTTGCCATCGTCTTCAGGTCCACAGTCCATGATTGAAACTCGAAACCTCACCAAGCGATACGGTCATCTGATCGCCGCCAATGATATCACTCTGAAGCTGGACGAAGGTGACGTGTTCGGGTTCATTGGCCCCAACGGTTCCGGCAAGACCACGACCATGCGCATGATCGCCACGCTGCTGGCACCGGATCATGGCGAAGCGTACGTCTGCGGAAAGTCGATCTATACGGATCAGGAAGAGATTCGGCGACTGGTCGGATTCATGCCCGACTTCTTCGGTGTCTACGATGACATGACCGTGATTGAGTATCTGGAGTTCTTTGCTGCCACGTATCGTATCGATGGTTCTCGCCGTCGCAAAGTGGTCGAAGAGAAACTGGAACTCGTGGACATGTCCTTCAAGCGCGACGCGATGGTGAATGAACTGTCTCGCGGACAGACGCAGCGCATCGGCCTCGCAAGGACACTGCTGCATGATCCTCAGGTTCTGCTGCTGGACGAACCTGCCAGTGGTCTTGACCCGCGTGCTCGAATTGAGATTCGAAATCTGCTTCGACGACTTGGCGAAATGAAGAAGACGGTCATCGTCAGCAGCCACATTCTTCCCGAGCTGGCCGATGTGTGTACTCGAGTCGGCATGATTGAAAAGGGCCATATGATCGTCGACGGCAACGTCGCCGAAGTCATGCGCAAAGCCCGCCAGCGCATCCTGCTGCACATCCGAGTCAAGACCAACGTCGACTCTGCCGCGAAGCTGCTGGAACAGCTCGACAGCGTGGAGAAAGTGGCCATCGGCAAAGATGCTCTGCTGGAAGTCACGCTGAAACCAACCGTGGAAGACTATAGCGAACTTCCCACCGCACTCGTCCAGGGCGGCTTCGCCGTCACACTCTTCCGCGAAGAAGAAGTCAACCTCGAAACCGCCTTCCTGCAGCTCACCAAGGGACTTGTGCAGTAAGCATCCTGTGCCCCCAAATTGCTCCCCACCCAAACCCCGTTTGGGAGGGGTCGAACGAGCGTCAGCAAGTTCGGGGGCGAGCCGCTTGGTCGCGAGGATCCGTGTTCTTCACGAGTCCTGTTCCCCGGTTTCATGGTACGGCACGAAAAGCCCCTGATCCTCGATGCGACGCTGAATCGCACGACGACGTCGCATTTCCTCTGCCACTTCCTCCGGGCCCCAGCCAGGGTTCTCGGCTTGAATCGTCTGGCGAGTCCATTCCATCGCTTCCTCTGACAGTTCCAGTGTTAAGAGGATCTTCTGCTCGATGGTCATTTCTCGCGCACGCTCGATCTTCGATGCGAAGACCTCGCGCTGCTGCTGCCTGATTTGAGGATCAACGGGATCAGCCACTGGTCCACTCACTCAACAAGAACAACCTGAAACCCATCACGCGAAATCGCTGGGCCACCGAAAGAGATTACTGAGAATACCAGGTTCCCTGTGAACGGTCGACTGTGGCTCTAAGCGAGGCAACGACGAATGGTCTGCAGGCAACGTCCACTCGGAAACCGGGGCGAGCGGAGTCTTGTGTGTCGGGACGTGCATGGCCATTCTTGTTTGCGATTCAGGCCCGGCCGGGCCGACACAACCCTTGCCGGTGTGCGTAAGCCACCGGAAACGATGGACAGAAAGTCCTCAAGGCCCGGAAGGGTCGACACATTGACGCAAGGCGGTCCTTTAGGCTTCCAACAGTTTCAGAATAAGCTCTCTGGAAACCAGCTTACGATTCCCAGACAAAAGCAACATGCTCCGGACCGGTTTCGACCTACTTTGCGACCACGTGGTCAAGGCGATAAACTCCCGGACTTCGCGTTGCTGCCTGCGGACAAACGGTTGTCGCGGCACGAATGCGGAAGTGCGATTTTTCTGAAGAGGATCGGGACAGTGAAGCTTTGCAAGATTCGGCTGAATGATGGGTCCATGCGAGTGGCTGCGATGCACGAGACGGCGGTGCAGCCTCTGGACCTGACTCAGATTGATCACTGCCATTCGCTGATGGACATTCTGAATTCCGCGGACCCAATCGGGCTGGCTCGATTCCTTCTGAAGCCCGATACGACACCGATTCCTCTCAGCGAAGTGACGGTGCTGGCTCCCATCGATCAGCAGGAAGTCTGGGCGGCCGGCGTGACCTACAAGCGCAGCCAGATTGCTCGAATGGAGGAGTCCGAAACTTCCGCATCCAATTACGACAAGGTCTACACCGCCGCGCGACCGGAGCTGTTCTTCAAGGCGACTCCTCATCGTGTCGCAGGCCCGGGGCAGCCACTGCGAGTTCGAGTGGACAGCAGCTGGTCCGTTCCCGAACCCGAGTTTACGCTCGTCACCAATCCGTCGGGCCGCATCATTGGCTATTCGATCGGCAACGACATGTCGGCCCGCGACATCGAAGGCGAGAATCCTCTGTATCTGCCACAGGCCAAGTTTTATTCCCAGTGTGCCGGACTTGGTCCCTGCGTGCTGCTGGCCGAAAGTCCGCTCGATCCGGAAGCGATTGATATCAAGCTGGAAATTCGACGTGCCGGTCAGGTCGTATTCACTGGTGCGACGAAGCTGAGTCAGATGAAGCGAACGCCGGAAGAATTGGTTGGCTGGCTGTTCAAGGAGAACGATCTTCCGAACGGTGCGTTCCTGATGACCGGCACGGGCATCGTTCCCGAAGACAACTTCACGCTCGAAAATGGTGATCAGGTAGCGATTTCGATCACGGGCATCGGTACTCTGGTGAATCCCATTGTGAAGGGATAAGGATCGATGCAAAAACCTCCGCGCAAGATGACTGTTCCGGCGTTCTGCGAAGCCGCAGCCTCCGGCAAAAAGCTGACCATGCTGACCGCCTACGACTATTTGTGGGCGGGTATCATGGACGAAGCAGGCGTCGACAGCATTCTGGTCGGCGACAGTCTCGCGATGGTCGTGCAGGGCAAGTCCACGACTCTTCCTGTGACGCTCGATCACATGATCTACCACGGCGAAATGGTGACTCGCGCGGTTCGCCGAGCACTCGTGGTGGTCGACATGCCTTTCATGAGTTACCAGGTGAGTCCGAAGCAGGCGGTACGTAACGCCGGCCGGATCATCAAAGAAACCGGGGCCGATGCTGTTAAGCTCGAAGGCGGTGCGATTCAGTCAGAGACGATCCAGGGAATTCGCCGCGCGGACATTCCCGTGATGGCTCATATCGGCATGCGTCCTCAGGCCGTACGACAGCTTGGCGGCATGGGCAAAGTCCAGCGCGATGAGCAGCAGCTTCTGGATGATGCGCGCGCGGCTGAAGACGCCGGCGCCTTTGGCATCATTCTGGAACTGATCCCCGAAGACATTGCCGGGCGAATCACGGATGCACTCAGCATCCCCACCATCGGCATCGGTGCGGGCAATCGCTGCAGCGGCCAGGTGCTTGTCGGTCCGGACATGCTGGGTCTGAACACGTCCTTCAAGCCAAAGTTCCTGAAGGAATTCGGCCAATTGCGAGCACAAGCCACCAGCGCTGTGCAGCAGTACATTCGCGAAGTGGAAAGCAGCCAATTCCCCGGCCCCGAACACACTCACTCATAACGAGAACTCACCCTTAGATAATTAGCGGAAGGGCGCGAGCCCTCCGGTGTCAGCACTCGACGTCCTGCGCCTTGCCGCTCACTCTCACCTGTTCGCCCTGACCAACGCGGAGGTTTGCCGATGGCACTTTCGATTTTGCGCGCTCGCGTCTTCAGCCTGCTGGCATCTTTCGCAATCGCGATGCTGATGAACAAGCCTGTTCCCGCCGAAACACTGCGCTTGCCAGTCGTGAAGGACAACTCGATCGTCATGGTCGACGGAGAATGGTCGCAGAACGCGGGTCAGCAGGGACGCATCCGCATCAAGGGGAATCAGCACATCGTCGCGATGGACTTTGATGTGTCCGCCATCGCCGGACGCATCGTTCGCAAAGCGACACTCGTGTGCGAGCAGGGTGACAGGACCATCTCCGCGGTGTCCATTTCGACGATCGCAACACCGTGGAGCGAAGAGTCTTCCAATGGTCTTCGCTGTGGCATCGATGGCATTCCCGACTGGGGCTATCCGGGCGCGCGATTTCCAGCGGTCTGCGGAGGTAACGGCAACACGCTCGTGCATCAGTGTGTCTCCGAAATCAAAGACGGCAAGTATCAATGGGATGTGCCGCCCGACATGATTCACGCGATCGCAGTCGGCGCGGCATTTGGCCTGGCCATTCATGAACACGATGCCGACTACGGACGTAACCCGACGATCTACTCCCGCGAACAATCCGGCAAAAAACCGTGGCTGGAAGTGGAAGTTGAAGCCGGCGACGATCGACGTCCAGCTGCTCCTTCCGAGCTTCGCCTCACGCCGAAGAGTTCGTCAGAAGCCGCTCTGAGTTTCAAGGCTTCGGCGGATGCTCTGACGTATCGCATCACCATTGATGGCCACGCTTTGCCCCGACATCTGATTCCTATCGCAGCGACCGAGAAGAAGTCGTCCGAGCCACTGCGGATCTCGATTCGCGACCTGCCCTCCACGATCGCAAAAGACACGCCGCAGGAAGTCAGCGTGATCGCGGTCAGCCGAACCGGCGTGGTTTCTGAACCGGCATCCCTTCGCGCGGTGTTGTTTCGCAAACCGGCGGAAGGGACGTCTTCCGTCACCAACAACACGTCTGGAACAAACGCCGTCGCCCCGACCACGGCACAGACAACCGGAGTCAGCGTGATTCCGGTGCTCGATAAGTACGACGCCGCAGGGAAGCCGGTCGGAAACCTGCCCCCCAATTACAGAACCCAAAATGCTGTCTTCGATGGAAGGACTGTTCGCCTGACGGCTGCGGCAGGTGAAGTAACCAGCTTCCAGCTTCTGCTGCGCGGACAGTCTTCGCAAAGCCTTCAGGTCACGCTCGATGGCTCACCGCGCATTGATCTTTGGCAGGCGGTTTATGTCCCGGCCGAAGGTCGCAGTATCCCAGACCCTTTGCTGCCACTCCCGAACAAAATTGCGCTGCGTGACGATCTGGACACATGCGTGATCGCGGATGTGTTTGTTCCGTTCGACGCAAAGCCCGGCGTTCGAAAGGGACAAGTGCGCATTTCCGATGGCCGCGTTCTTCCTATTGAACTGACGGTGCTGCCATTCGCCCTGCCGAAGGAAGCCACGTTCTTCTGTGAGATGAATGGCTACGGCCTTCCGGATCATGTGGATGATTACTATCAGCTGCAGCAGGTTGCATACGATCATCGAGTCCACTCGAACATCCTGCATTATTCACACAACACCGCCGCACCCGGTTCGCGCAAGAGTAATCTGGACATGCGTCTGAAGTCCGGCAAACGGATGGATAATAAGCGCTACGACAATGTGGCTGCGGGAGCGACGTCCGGTTACTGGGATGATTTTGCGGCAGCCTTCGGACCGTGCCTGGATGGTTCACTCTTTGCCGACGGACATCGCGGACCAGTTCCTGTGCCTGGCTTCTATCTGACGTTTCATGAGAGCTGGCCGTTAAACTGCCGAGCCTACTTCGACGGCAATCCGGACGCGTATGAGGCCTTCAGCAAGCATCCGGAGTACTCACAGACCTTCGTGAATCTTCTGCAGGATTTCGGCAGGGTTGCTCAGAAGAACGGCTGGGACAAGACACGTTTTCAGGTCTATATGAATAACAAAGGGTCACTGAACGATGCGGCCAAGGCCCCATGGATCCTGGATGAACCGTCAGGCTTCTGGGACTATCGTGCTCTCCAGTACTACGGCGAACTTACGGACCGAGGACGCTCGGGAAGCAACACGAAAATCGACTATCGCATTGATATCTCGCGTCCCGAATACTGTCGCGGACAGCTGGACGGTCGCAGTGATCTCTGGGTCGTCGCAACATCCGCGTTTCAGAGTTACCGAAAGCTGGTGATGGACCGCATGGTTCGAGACAGCATTACCGTCTGGGTCTATGGAACATCGAACCACGTTCACGAGAGCAATCGCAATCTTCAGGCATGGGCCATCGATGCGCGCCGATTCGGAGCCTCGGGGATGGTCCCCTGGCAGACTGTGAACAAGGATGGATCAGCATTAAAGCAGGCCGATCAGCTGGGGCTGTTTATCTTTGATCAGGACAGCAGCGGAAAGACCGTCATCCGTCATTCGCTCCGCCTGAAAGCCTGGCGCGACGCACAGCAGCTGGTTGAATACCTGAATCTGCTTCAGAAGAAGATGTCCTGGACAGATGAAGATCTGCGTGTGTTTGTCGGTCGATATGTGCGTCTGGATGCGGCCGTGAAAAAGACGAATGATGACGATGCCGGAACGACAAGCTACGAACAGGTTTCGCCGTCTGAACTGGATGCACTGCGAGCCGCAGTCGCATCATTGCTGAGCAGATGACATCTGAATCAGAAATTCACATGGACGGAGTTGAGTCTTCAGGTGATTCCGGCCATCCTTCGTCTTACCACCACTGGACGTCTCATTCTCTGTCACAAGATTCTCTTCTATGACGCTCAACGCATTCGCGCGACTTGTTGTGCTTTCGGTTCTCTGTCTGGCGGCAACATCGGTCCCGGTACCTGGCGATGAGTGGTCAACGAAGGTCCCTGAAGGAACATTCCGAGTTGCCACGTTCAACTGCAGCCTGAATCGAGATTCTGACGGACTGCTGATTCGAGACCTCAGCAATGACCAGAACCAGCAGGCTCGCAAAGTGGCCCGTATCCTTCGCATCGTTCGACCGGATATCGTCCTGCTGAACGAGTTTGACTACGACGCCGACCAGACAGCGCTGCGCAGTTTTCAGAAGAACTACCTGGAAGCAGAGGCAGACTGGTGCCCGGAAGCTCCGCTGAAATTTGCTGATGCCTGGTCCGCGCCGGTGAACACAGGGGTTCCTTCCGGACGCGATCTGGACCACGATGGCAAGACGGATGGTCCCGGCGATGCGATAGGATTCGGTCGCTATCCGGGACAATATGGCATGGCCGTTCTGTCAGCATTCCCTGTCGATCGAAGCGGCATCCGAACGTTCCAAAAACTGCTCTGGAGGGACATGCCCGGAGCAATGCTTCCTCCGACGGCCGAAGCTGCAACGGCGAAGCCCAATACCATCGGTGGCTGGTACAGCGAAGAAGATCTGAGTGTGCTGTGCTTGTCCTCCAAAAGTCACTGGGATGTGCCGATTGATGTTGGAGGCCTGAAGCTGCATGTGCTGACGAGTCATCCTACGCCTCCGGCTTTTGATGGCCCGGAAGATAGAAACGGTCGCAGAAATCATGATGAGATTCGCCTGTGGTCGGAGTATCTCTCCGGGAAAGCCGGCGACTGGCTGCGAGATGATTCGGGCAAGCCAGCAGCTCTTGATCCCCAGGCCTCGTTCGTCATCCTCGGGGATCAGAACGCGGATCCTGTCGATGGTGGAAGTGTTACGGGAGCGATCCAGCAACTTCTGGAACATCCTCGAGTCAATGCCACAATGATTCCCACCAGCCCTGGTGCCGTGGCTGCATCAGCAAACCAGAAACAGATGAACCTGCAGCATCGCGGTGTCGCGTCTCAGGATACGTCGGACTTCAACGATCGATCCGTCGGAAATCTGCGAGTCGACTATGTGCTGCCTTCAAAGGACCTGATTGCCCGGTCAGCCTTTGTCTACTGGCCGGAAGTCAAAGCAGATCCGCAGAAGCTGGTCGAGTGCTCGGATCATCGACTTGTCTGGATCGATCTTCAGCTGCCGGGCATTACCAAAAAATGAAGCCCGCTTTCGCTCTTTCATTCGCACATCTGAATCTTCGCCGAAATCCGTTCGGTGAACTGAGTGCCGAAGAGCGAAGCGAGCTGGCGATCACGGACGTGGAAGACGTTCGTTCGTTTCTCGCGCAGCAAGGCCATCCACTTCCGCCGGCCCTGCAAATCATCGGTGACAAAGGACACGGGAAGACAACGCACCTTCTCGCACTGCTTCGACAGTATCCGGCGGCCTGCTACACATGGTTGCCGGAAGGAGAAACTGTCACCATCCGAACGGACGGAGAACCCATCTTCGTGGATGAAGCCCAGCGTCTGACTCGCCGTCAGCAAAAGGCCATTTGGGGAATTTCGAAACGGCTGATCCTGGGAACTCATCAGGACTTCGAGCATTCACTCCGGCAGGCAGGCCGAGCCGTCATGACGATCGCAGCCGAACGGCAAACGTCTCCGCGGCGAGTTCATGACATCATGAATTCTCGCATCCGAATGTTTCGACGCGGTCCGGGACCGGTTCCGCAGGTGTCGCTCTGCGTAGCCGAACAGCTCTGTGAGCGGTATGGTTCCAATATCCGAGCCATGCTGGGCTGCCTCTATGAGCATTTTCAGTCAATGAAGGACTTTGAAGATGTCCGGGAAGTGTGATGTTCGTATCGTATTTGATCGCAGCAACCGCACGTGGCGCGGCGGTGAACCTGTCACTGGTCGCGTGATCGTGACCGTGAACCAGGAAACCAAAAGTAACGGCATCCGACTGACTCATACGTGGAAGACACATGGACGCGGCAATACGGATTCTGGCCCGAAAGAAACCGAATTGCTTCAGGAAGCTGGTATTTTGACACCTGGCCAGAACCTGGAGTTTGCGTTTTCGTTTCCTGCTCCGCTGTTCCCAGTGACTTATCAGGGGCATCTGATTTACATCGATCATTACGTGACGGCCGACGTCGATGTCTCATGGGCAAGAAACCCGTCGGCAGAAGAAGACTTCATCGTTCTTCCCGGGGCTGTTCCTGTCCAGTTCACAGGGGCACGAGACAAGATTGTTTCGCTGAAGCCTGAAGCAAATCAGTCGATGGGAATCATTGCAAAGATCATCGTCTTCATGCTGCTTGGCGCGCTGCTGGTGGCCGTGGCCATGCTGGCGACGTTGCTTCTGCCTGTTGTTCTGATCGTTGCCGTTTGGCTGTGGCTGAAGAGTCAGGCGCTGAAGATGCGGCTGGGACAAGTGGAACTGGCGATGCCCATCAAAGTTGTTGCTCCCGGCGAATCATGGCCTTTGTCGCTGAAATTCACGGCCCGACGTTCGTTCATGATCAATTCCATTTCTTTGAAGATCTCCGGAATCGAATCGGCGGCATCAGGAAGCGGAACAGACAAAACCACACATACGCATCAATTGCTGCTTGAATCTCATCTGATCCGCGAGTCCGGTATGGTTGAAGCCGGTGAAGCAGTGGAAGAAACCATTCAGATTCCTTTTCCGAGTTCTGGAGCCTTCAGTTTCGAAGCGTCGGACAATTCCATTAAGTGGACGGCTGAAGTCCGTATCGACATTCCTCGTTTCCCCGACTGGACCTCGACGGAAACACTGCAATTGGTCCCAGCAGAATTTCTGATCGACTATTCTCCTGCAACCACAACCGAGAATTGCGGCACGCTCCAAAGCAGAACTCAGGACGGAGAAGACGACGAGAATGAGGAAAGTGACCCCCGGATTGGTGCCTCTTCCGGTCAAACTAATTCCAGGAATCCTGGCGTCGAACCGATGGATGACATGCCCACGTCACTGCGTCGACCGAAGACCGCAGCTTCGATCATGGACCTGGTCACTCAATTGAATGCGGTCAGCCGCCACAGTACCCAACGAGCAGAAATCGTAAGAGCCGCTGCGGGAACTTCGATGGCCGTCTCGATCACGATTGAGCGAATAGTTTCGACGATCGGGTCTCTGGTGAATGATGAAGCCTATGACTCGGGAAAAACCGTTTCGGGAACCATTGATGGGACTCGACAGGCCATCCAGGTTCTGGCAAAACCGACCAGCACGCCAGTCCTGGAACGACTGTCACCTGGCGATTCGTGGCAGACAGCCATTGAGCCCGTTGAATGGGACACGCTCTACAACCGCATCAACGCCAGGCAACTGTGAGAATCATTTGTCGGAATTCTTCAGAGCAACGACGACGTAACGCGGAGTTCTCGTCGTTGGGTGCTGATTCGTGCGAGACATCCAGCCGACGCTCTGCACCTCAAATCCGGACCGCTCGAGCAAATAGGGGATTGTGCTGAGCGATTTCGTGGCCGCCAGCGGAAACAAATCCACATCAGAGACGTTGCTCCACCCAGCGCGATCGAACGCTCCGTCCATCAGGATGACTGTACCACCTGGTCTCAACCAGTAGCGCCAGTTCTCAAATGCTGTGACCGGGTCGTACAGTCCATTCGCAACTTGCCTCGAAATAACCAGGTCAAACATTGCTTCCGGGAAGAATGTGCGATCTTCCAAATGGTCGCTGAATCCACACATCGCAGAAACCGGAATGCCCAAACTGGCCGTTCGCACGCGCAACAGTTCCAGCATAGCCGGGCATGGTTCAAGTGCGGTGATCCGGCACGCCTGACGAAAATCACTCTCGCCACCAGCTGCCGCAGCCCATCGACAGAGAATTTCGCAAACAGTCCCTGCCCCGGAACCAACATCAAGGATATGGCTGGGACGGTTGAAGGAGTACGCCTGACTGAGGTCCTGGACATGGCAATCCAGCTGCTCCTCATTCAACTCCCCGGCGCAGGCCTGATAGGCAGCCACTTCAGAAGGCGTCCAGCGCTCAACCCAATGTCGGCGAAACTCGGACTGGCTGATCCGCCAGCTTGACGGACGGATTGATTGCGACTCCATTGACTCCACTGTCTCACCCGATCATCTGCAAGTGTGATGATTTTCGAACTGCACCAACGGTGGACAGGACACGTCAAACAGCAAACGGAGCGCACAAAAAAAGACCACACCCGAAGGTGTGGTCTTTGTGAAAGATCCCGGCATAACCTACTTTCGCGCCGGTGGGCACTATCATTGGCCCTGCAAGCTTAACGTTCGTGTTCGGAATGGATACGCGTGTTTCCTTGCAGGTGATTCACCGGGAAACCGCAGATGAGCAAGCAGAGCCGCTACACCTGCGTTTATCGATAATGAAGTCTAAGTGAACAATCTGGATATTGATCAAAGTGGCCAGATATTTCTCCGTTAGTACTGGTCAGCTCAGACGCTCTCACGCCTTACACAGCCAGCCTATCAACCTGGTAGTCTTCCAGGGGAGTTCAGAACCGAAGTTCAACGAAACCTTATCTTGGGGATGGCTTCACGCTTATATGCTTTCAGCGTTTATCACAACCGTACATAGCTACCCTGCGATGCCACTGGCGTGACAACAGGAACACCAGAGGTACGTCCCTCCAAATCCTCTCGTACTAAGGAGAATACCCCTCAAGTTTCGTACGCCCACAGCAGATACGGACCAACCTGTCTCACGACGGTT
>VFQT010002239.1_pt1 | contig 20376 bp, 19 predicted proteins | sample 3512381 | NCBI WGS metagenome assembly VFQT01 (sample SAMN10412376, study PRJNA504923) | tailings metagenome | isolation source: Relicate 2 Philex TSF3 active mining site | place: Philippines: Tuba, Benguet | collected 2017-08-29
AACTCCCGACCTTCGCATTGCGAACGCGACGCTCTCCCAGCTGAGCTACGTCCCCGGTATCACGACTCTCTAGAACCATATCTTGCCCGTGCATTCGAGCAAAATCTAGCGCTGCGATTCACCAAAATGTGAGGCCAAATACCCGGCCACCTCATCTTGGCCACTGGCGAAGTAGGCCACTATGTTCAGTGGAACACGGGCGCCAGGAAGGTCTAACTCACTCAGAGCGCCCCGATCCAAATCCCCGGCGATCAGACTTCGTGGCAGCCAGGCCGCTCCCTGATGCATCAATGCCATCTCGCGCAATCCCAGGCTGAACTCACTGACATGTTGAAACTCAACCAGTCGAGCGTTCATTAACTCGGTCAAGGCGTTGACCCTCAATGCTTGGCCGAAGAAACTCTCGGGAGGGAAAGAGAGCAATGGCAACGGATGGCCCAAAAGCCTGAACTGTTCGGATTCGGCCAGTCTAGGACTCGCCACCAATACCAGCGCATCCTCCCCCAATACGCATGACTTCGCAAACTGCGGTGGCACACAACGATCCGCCTGGTCGGCCTCGTAAATCAGCAAGATATCTGCTTCACCCCTTAACAGTAACGCTACCCCGCTGTCTCGATTCTCAGAGCGAATTCGAAAACGATGATCCGGTAAAACCACCTTTAGATCGTCTATCAGCGCCGGTAGGCGCGATGCAGCCAGACTGTGCTGGGAGACCAGAACCAGATCTGACTTGTGTGCCGAATCAGCCCGAATATTCGCTCGGAACTCGTATATTTGGGTCACCAGGCGACGGAAGTTTGCCTCGTGCTGCTCGGCCAGAGGCGTCAGGCAGAGTGGTTTCCTGGATCGATCGATTAAAACGACACCAAGCCACTCCTCCAGTTGTTGAATGCGGCGGGAAAAAGCAGGCTGGGAGACATTGCGCTTCCTCGCGGCAGCGGAAAAAGATCCCAGTTCGATTAACGCCAGATAGTCTTCCAACCACTTGATTGCCATGGACAGCGTCTCCCCGATGTCGAGCGTCAGTTTACGACGCTTCTCAAATCAGGTGGAGCCTAGACGCCCCGTGAGCCAACCAGGAAATCAAGCAAGTGCTGTTGAAAGACCTTTGGATTGTCCATGTGAACAGCGTGAGCGCACTGGGGAACAACTGCTAGTGAGGCATGTCGGATGCCCCGCCAGAGCATCTCAACCTGATCCCATCTGTAACTGCGGTCTTGGTCCCCCCAGACAACCAGGGTCTGTTGGTGAATATCCTCAAGCCACTTGCGCCCATCCCATCGTTCCATAGCCCAGAGGCCAGCCTCCGCAGCCTGTAGAGTCGCTTGAGCCGCCAGGTCACCCAGAGCCCTGGCGTTTGGTGATGCCTCTCGGTCTCGGAGCCATGTCGCACTAATTCTCCTGGCCGTCGCGTCAACCCCCTCGACTCTCAGGCGTTCACGGGACTGGGCCATCGATTCAAATCGTCCTGGCAGCAGGCCCACAGGACCCGTGGCATAGAGCACCAACTGATTGACTCGATGAGGGGCTAAATGAACCATCTCCTGAACGATCATTCCCCCCATGGAGTGTCCCAACAGATGAAAGCGTTCGATGCCAAGGCTATCGAGCTTGTTCAGGACGGCACTGGCATACCCCTCTATTTGGTCGGGTGCGGCGAGAAAACGACTCTCTCCGAAGCCAGGAAGATCTGGCGCTATGACATCGAGATAGGGACTCAGCACCTCTATTTCCGCTTGCCACTGGGCAGAGCCTCCAAGATAACCATGCAACATCACAAAACATGGCCCTCGTCCCGCTCGTCTAACGTTCATCGGACCAACCTGGAGGTCACTTCATCACAGATGGGAGCCACAGCGCGATACCAGGAAACAAAATCACAGCAACGATCAAAACACCCATACAGCCCAGAAATGGCAGGCACCCCTTGATCACGTCACCAATTGGAATTGACCCTCTGCTGATGCCCTGTATGACATACAGATTAAGCCCGACCGGCGGTGTGAGCACCGCTATCTCCATGGTGATGGTGTAGACGATCCCAAACCAGATCAGGTCATAGCCGGCGGCGTGCATGAGCGGAAAAATCGTCGGAAGTGTGATGAAAGTCATCGACACAGGCTCTAAAAACATCCCCAGGATCACATAGAAGACAATCACCATAATCAGAACCATCACGGGACTGAGTTCAAGTGCTCGAAACAACTCACTAATTTCCTGAGGGACCCGGTAATAAGTCAAAACAAATCCAAACAAAATACCAGCCGACAGGAGTAACCCAAGGTAGCCCATGGTTCTCATGGTGGAGTAAAGAGCGTCCTTAAAGCCTTGCAGGCTAAGCCCTCCCACGGTGAACGCCAAAATGGTGGTCAGAAGAGCCGATACAGCTGCCGCCTCGGTCGGAGTGGCGATACCCGTATAGATGGACACCGTAATGACCAGACCAATTAGAAAAATGGGCCCAAAGGATGTCAAAAATTCACGAACGGTCGGCCAACGGGACCCATCAAAATCAGGGATGTGACTTGGTGCGATACGTCCCCATATATACACGGTGACGGCAAATAACACGGTCAGCAAAAGACCCGGCACGATACCTGCTATAAACAACTCACCAATCGACGTGTTGGTCACAATCCCATAAAACAACAAAATCAAGCTCGGCGGAATTAAAACGCTGAGCGTGCCACCGGCCGCCAGAACACCACTAGACAGCTTTTTGTTGTAGCCGAGCTTGTCCATCTCAGGTAGCGCCACTCCCCCAATCGTGAGCGATCCCACCATAGACGATCCACAGACGGCCCCGAAACCGGCACAGGCTGCAATACTGCCGTACGCCGCAGAGCCTCTTACACGAACGCCTCTGTGCATCAGTTGGTAGAGATTGGCGCCAATCGTCGAGCGACCAATCAACTCCCCCAAAAAGACAAACAGAGGCACGGCCAGCAAAACATAGTCGATCCAGACACCCCACAGCTTCAGTTCGGTACTGACCAACGCAGTCGACCACCCCTGAATGTGCAGCAAAAATGGAAGGGAGGCCAATGCGAGCGCAAACGGAATCGGAAGACCAATCCCGATCAAAATGACCAAGAGTGTCAACAAACCAAACCCGACGTGATACCACTCCATGGGAGACCCCTACAGTTAACTAATCACCACGGTCGTTGGATGATGACAACTCAACGAGAAGACGAATAAATGCATACGCTGTAAACACCACGAGCGCTGTAGCCCCTGGTAGCCAAAACAAATATCGAGGCCACAGGAGAATCTCAGACGCCGTGCCCGAGGCATAGGCCCGAAGGGTAGCCTCCACGCCGGCAATTGAGAAAAAGATGCCCACCACAATCATGAGAAAAAGATTGATGGATACCATGACACGACGGCCTCGCGGCCCAAGTGCATCCAAGAGAAAAGATACTTTGGGGTAGGCGTCCTCTTTAAGCGCAAAGGCTAAACCCAAGAGAGCCGCCGGAAACAAAAGCAGTGCAGTTGCCTCCGTCACCGTTCCATCTGGCTTTCCAACGACATACCGCATGAAGACGCCGTAGGAAATCCAAATGGTCTGAACGAGGACGATCAGCGCGCCTAGAACAGCTAGCCAAACGGCTAGACGTTCTAGGGCATGCTGTGCCTTTCGAAGCAACATAGATTAGAGAGCGTTCTTGGCAAGCAAGGCCCGGACTTTACCGGCTAGTTCAGGACCACAGCCGGCATTTACCTCGGAATCCCACTTGCCCGTCACACTGGCCAGCAGAGCTTTGCGCTTGGCTGGAGTAATGGAAGTGACGGTGCCGCCCTGCTTCACAGCGTCAGCCATGCTGTCGTCCACCCATTTCTCATACCGCGGTTTGAGCCACGCCTCCGATTCGGCGGCGGCAGCCTGAAGTGCCTTCTGATCTGCGGGAGACAACGAATCAAATTTCTTCTTGGAAATCATGTACTGAATGTTTCCGTAAAAAAGGTTTGCCTTGACCATATGGGGCATAACACCCCACAGCTTCCAAGCACTGTAAGTTGCAACGCCCATGTTGATCCCGTCCACCACACCTCGCTCGGCTGATTGGAAGACCTCTTTGGGTGCGATGAAGACAGGCTTGCCGCCCCAGGTCTCGATCATCATCGAAACCAATGGGCCAATGGACCGAACAAGCTTACCGTCGAGTTTGGCGAGATCAGTCGAATTGTTCTTGAACCACCATTCCTGGTCGTAGGAGTAGTTTGAGTTGATCAACGGAACGAGTCCCGCTTTAGCAGCCTCAGGCGCTATCAGCGCTGCATAGGCGGCATCGAGCTCTAGTTGTTTTTTCATGTCAATGACAGCCGGATAGAGGGATGTGACCCTGTAACAAGGCAAGCGCTTGTCAGCAGACACCCAGCTGATGTCGGCCACACCGCCGAGCATTGCATCTACGCCCTCACTCCATCCATGAAGCGTCGATGAACCAAATACATCCACCTTGACCCGCCCCTCAGTCTTGGCACTGACCAACTCAGCGAACTTCTTAAAACCCGCGTAGCGAACGTCAACCTCATTGACATAGGTCGACAAACGCAGTGTCGTCGCTTTCTGTGCGAAAGCGGCCGTGGTTGTTGCCATGGCGATACCAACGGCGAGGGAGGTACGCAACAAGGTTCTGCTAACTGTCTTTTTCATCTTCAAAGCCTCCAGAGGGATAGCCGAATCTGTCGATTGGCCATGCAAACACGAATCATCAAACATCAGGAGCGATGGCCAGTGAGACCAAACGCTTGCCCGTACCCAAACAACGCTACTGAACCACCCGTGTGCAAGAAGACCACGTTATCCGTGGCCCGAAAGTGTCCCTTCCGAACCAGATCAATCAAACCAGCCATCCCTTTGCCCGAATAGACGGGATCCAAGAGAATGCCCTCCGTTCGCGCCAGTAACTCCACTGCCTCAATCATTCCCGGCGTCGGTAGACCATATCCAGAGCCAACGTAGTCACAGTTCGCAACGACCGCCTCTCTCGGAACCTCTCCGCGCATACCGATGTGGCTTATTGTTTTGCAGGCTAGGTCATAAACCATGGTTTCCTGCTTCTCCCGCGGGGCCCTGACGCCGATACCCAAGAGACGAATGTTGCTGTTAGCGGCATGAAGACCGGCCACAAGCCCGGCCTGTGTGCCGGAGCTGCCCGTGGCATGAACCAGATGGTCAATCCGCAGACCCGCGGTTGCGGCCTGACTGATCAGCTCCATCGCTGCGTTGGCATAGCCCAAGGCGCCCACAGGATTAGAACCTCCACCTGGAATCACATAAGGGCGGTGGCCCTCAGATCGCAATCGGTCTGCCACCAGCTCCATCTCCCGTTGCATATCGCTACCGCCGGGTCGAGTCTCAACCGTTGCATCGTGGAGGCGGTCGAGCAGGACGTTTCCGTTTTCCTTGTAGTCAGGGTCCTTGCTGCCAGTTCTGTCCTCGAGAAGAATGAAACACTTCATGCCAAGCTTGGCCGCCGCAGCGGCAGTCTGACGCGCGTGATTAGACTGGGTTGCGCCTTGGGTGATGACGACATCTGATCGAAGGGCAACAGCTTCTGCCGTCAGAAACTCAAGCTTCCTGGTCTTGTTACCCCCAGTTGACAGGCCGGTGCAATCATCCCGCTTGATCCAGAGTCTCGGGCCACCCAGCACGGCTGTTAGGTTGGTCATCGGTTCGAGCGGCGTTGGTAAGTGACCCAACCGAATTCTTGGGAAACGCGACAAGTCCATGCTAAGTCCTATTTTTTAAGTTTTTTTATGCTAGAACCCAGATAAACGACTTGTCTAATCGATTTATCGAACCTTAATTTTCGTTTTTTGCATAGCTTGGCCCTTCTTACGGCACCAACTACCCCGCCTTACTTCAAGCCAAACACCGTAACGGCATTCTCAAATGCCACTTTTTTGACCGTCTCTGGGCGTAAGTAGGGAAACAGTCCCGCTCTGTACAGACCCTTGCTCCCGACGCTCTGCACTATTCCAAGGCTTCATTTGCACCGTGATATCAAAAAATGCTCTACCGATAAAAAACTATATAGCATTGATTTTAAACAGTTTTATATTATTTTGTTGCGGCGCACTTGCTTTTGGTGCGTTGCGTCATTACAGTTCATCTCATAGAAGTGCTGTAGCCAAGTACGCCCAAACCCAAACTGAAAGGAAACACCATGATCTCCAACGCCGCTATTACTGAAAAAGCTGTTGATTCCGCCAAGCAAGCCCAAGCCGTGGCCATCCAGATGGCTGCCCGCTCGCTCGAGGCCGTCGAGAAGTACATCGAACTGAACCTGCAAGCTGCCAAGGCCAGCCTGGCTGACGTTGCTGAGACCTCTGCTGACCTGATGAAGGTCAAAGACGTCAACGAACTCGCCGCTGCTGTCCAGGGTGTTGCTGCTCCTACCGCTGCCAAGGTTCAGTCTTATGGCCGCAACGTCTACGCCCTAAATACCGAAGTCGCCGGCGAGTTTGCCAAGGTTGCTGAGGCCCAGATCGCTGCTGCTAACAAGCAGTTCGCTGCAGCCATCAACGAAATGACCAAGAACGCCCCTGCTGGTACCGAGGGCATGGTTGCTCTGGTCAAATCGGCCTTCGCTGCCTCGAACACCGCTTTCGACGCCATCTCCAAGGCCACCGCTCAGGCCAAAGAAATGGTTGAGAGCAATGTTGAAGCCGCTGTGAAAGCTGGCGAAGCTGCCGTTGGTACCGCTACCAAGCGTCGCGCTGCCAAGTAAGCTTTAAGCGAACCAAACGAAGAACGCCGCAGGAGCAATCCTGTGGCGTTTTTTATTGTTCTGCTTCAGAGTAGCTCGCAAACGAGCCCAAACTTCACTTTGCCATTGGCCAGGAGACTAGCTTGACTAGCCTATCACCGAGCATCGCCATCCTTTTGACCGTTGGTCTGCTCGTCTTGTCCAACGTATTCATGACCTTCGCCTGGTATGGCCACCTGAAAAACCTCGCCACAGCCCCACTCTGGGTCGCTATTGGCGTGAGCTGGTCAATTGCCCTGCTGGAATATGCCTTACAGGTGCCAGCCAACCGGCTGGGCTACATGCACCTGAGCCTCGGGCAACTCAAGATCATGCAAGAGGTCATCACGCTATGCGTCTTTGTGCCCTTTTCCATGTATTACATGCAGCAGCCCTTTAAGCTCGACTATCTGTGGGCTGGCCTGTGCCTAGTGGGCGCCGTCTACTTTATTTTTCGCAGTTAACACAACCAACAGGTCGGAAGATGGCATCTTTTAGCGGACGACCAGTGCAAGGGCCCGCTCGGCCAACTTCTCAGCCGTAATACCAAAGTGCTCAAAAAGCTGTTCGGGTGGACCAGACAGGCCAAACCCGGTCATGCCCACGAAGGCATCTGGTCCTGATACATAGCGGTCCCAGCCAAACTGCACAGCGGCCTCAACGCCTAATCTCACCCCGGTCTGCCCCAGGACTTCTCGGCGATAGGACTCTGGCTGAGCCTCAAAAAGAGTCCAGCAAGGCATGGAGACCACCGCCACCCGTAGCCCTCTGGTTTCCAGTACCTCGGCGGCCCTCAGTGCAACCTGAACCTCGGATCCGGTCGCTAGCAGGGTGACGTCTCGCTGAGCCCCGCAAGTCTTCAAGACATAAGCGCCCCGCCTGGATCGATTGGCTTGCCAGGAGTCTCGACGAACAATCGGCAAGGGATGCCGAGAGAACACCAGAGCACTCGGCGTACGACGTTGCTCCAGAGCAATCTGCCAACACTCGGCCGCCTCCACCGCATCAGCAGGGCGAAAGGTCAGCAGATTGGGCATAGCCCGAAGTGAGGCCAGAATCTCCACAGGCTGATGGGTTGGGCCGTTCTTGCCTATGCCAATCGAATCATGGCTAAAGACGTAGAGCACAGGCAGGCCCATCAGCGCCGCCATGCGAATGGCGGCCCGTTCGTAGTCAGAGAACGCCAAATAAGTCACTGCCACAGGTACCACAGCCCTATGAGCGGCCATACCATTGGCCATCGCCCCCATCACATGTTCACGCACGCCACAGTGCAGGTACTGGCCCGACTGGTCGTCCGCTTCGAAGGCCTTCAATCCACGCTTATGAGCAGTGGGGGCTTCTAGGTCCGCACAGAGCACCAGGCGCTCGGGCATGCAATCGTTCAGTAAGGCGTTGATCTGACCAGAGGCCAGGATGCCCCCTGAAGGCTCAGCACTGGCCTGGACCGACTGAATGTAAGCCTGCAACCGTTCATTCAAATCTACTGGCAATTGCCCAGACCTGATGCGATCTAACTCCTCTCTCTGACCACTTGGCAACTCCTCATAGGCCCTGGTCCAAACGTCAAGAGCTGCCTGCCCGCGGTCTTTGATCGGAGCACGCCATCCATCCAAGATGGGTTGAGGAATCTCAAAGGGCGCATGGGACCAGCCGAGATCCTTCCGGGCCTGGTCTGCATCCTCCGGAAATAGACGGGCGCTGTGACCACCTCGCTGACCCTGCAGCCGAGCAATGCCCCGAGCAATGACGGTCTTGCAGGCGATCAACGAGGGGCGAGCATCCAACTTGGCCGCCGTGATAGCAGCGTCTATCTGGTCGACGTCATGGCCGTCGATTTCTTGAACGTGCCAACCAGCCACCCTGAAGCGGTCGGCTACATTTTCGCTGATCGATAGGCTAGTGCTTCCATCATCAGTAATCGCATTGTCATCCCAGAACATCACGAGACGGCCTAGTCGAAGGTGCCCAGCCAAGGCAATCATCTCCTGACCGACCCCCTCCTGCAGACAGCCATCGCCAACGAAGGCATAGGTGTAATGAGAGACCAGACTAGCGCCATAACGCTCACGTAGGTAGGCCTCAGCAACAGCCATTCCCAAGGCATTGGCAATGCCTTGTCCCAGCGGACCCGTGGTGACCTCGATACCGGCCTCGGGATCGAATTCGGGGTGACCCGCGCAGTGCGACCCCAGTTCCCGAAAGCTCTTGATCTGGTCGATGGAGATCTTTTCGAAGCCCATCAGGTAATTGACCGAGTAGAGCAGCATGGACCCGTGGCCGTTGGATAGGACAAACCGATCCCGATCGAACCAGGTCGGTTCGGAGGGAACCGCCTTGAAGTGCCTAGTGAACAAGACAGTAGCAATTTCAGCCATACCTAAAGGCACGCCCTGGTGTCCCTCGGTCGCTTTTACAATGGCATCGATCGACAAAAATCGGATGGCTTGCGCCAGTTCACGCAACTCGGGCATGGCCAGAACTCAACGAACAGTTAGAAAGGGAAGGTAGGCAAACAAAAAGATCGAGACTAAGGCCACCAAGTAAAAGGGCCAGAGCTCCTTGGTCGTCTGAAGAATCGTTGTCTTCGCCACCGAACTACTAATAAAAAGCGTAGTACCCACTGGTGGTGTGTAGAGACCCAACGCCAGGGTCAGGACCATGACCAAGCCCAGTTGAAGCAGATCCAGACCAATCAGCTTAGCCAGTGGGACAAAAATTGGCCCCAACAGCAGAATGGCTGCCGGCAGATCAATGAACAACCCAACGACGAGCATCACCCCAATCATCGCCAGGATGATCAAGTGGGGATCCTTGAGCGTTTCGACACACCAGGTTGCAAAGGTCTGGGGAATCTGTGAGAACGTCATCAACCAACCAATCACAGCACTACCCATGATCACCAGCATCACCACACCAGTAGCCACTCCACTGGCCACCAAAGCAGACATGAAACGCTTGTAGGTCATGTCTCGATAGACAAACACACCGACCGCAAGAGCGTACAAAACCGCCAAGACGGACACTTCAGTCGGGGTAGCGAAACCAAACCGAAGGAGGACCAGAATCAACACTGGCATCAGCAAGGCGGGTGAAGCCTTAGTCGCAAGACTGAGAACTCGCCGAGTATTGAAGTTTGATGCTGTGTGAGGAAAGCCACGGACGCGGGCGGAGATGTAATTCACAAGAACAAAGCCGATCGTCAGCATGAGACCGGGCAGAACACCTGCGAAGAATAGGTCCGCCACTGAGACATTGCTGACCAACGAATACAGAATGAAAGGTATGGACGGCGGAATCAGGATCGCAATGGTGGCACTCGAGGCGTTGTTGGCCGCGCAAAAGCCAGCCGGATAGCCAGACCGTTTCTGCCACGGAATCAGCATGCCTCCAAGGGCCGTCGCATCGGCCACTGCCGAGCCTGACACACCGCCAAACACACAACTGCCGAGCACACTGACCGATCCAAGACCGCCACGGAATCGTTGCACCAACTCAGTAGCGAAACCAATGAGTGTCTCGCCCAGTTTGCCACTCATCATTAGGCTTCCGGACAAGATGAAGAATGGCAACGCAAGCATCGGAAACGAGAGGGTCTGGTTCACCATCTGCTGGGCCACGAGCAAGACGGGGACGTCGCCTGTGGCCAAAATTGCAGCACCCGACGCGATCACCAGGGTATGACCTACCGGGACAGTCAGCGCCAAAAGAATAAAAAACAGGGCAAACAAGATGCCAATCACGTCACACTCTCCTCAGGATTGGCAATAGGCCTGGCCCCATATCCCAATACCCAGACTCGTATTGCAATGGAGAGGCTCACCAGGGCAGTCATAACAGAGCCAATGGCCAAGGCATAAAACGGCAGGCTACCCGGGGTGCCCAGCATCGGATTACGCTCAGCACTCGTAATGGCTGCGACCTCAAAGCCGGCTTGTGCAAGCCGCAGGTAGGCGATTGAAACGACCAGATTAACGAGAGTTAAAAGCGGACGACACCAAGCCTGTGGGATGAGTTTGGAGAGCAATTCCACCGATATGTGTTGCCCAGTTTGGGCCGCCAACACAATGCCGGCCATGATGAACCAGGTGAAAATCTGCTTGGGCAACTCCTCCGCCCAATCGACCCCTCCCACCTGAATCAGGTAACGAGCCACCACGCCTATCGCAATCGCCAGAGGCAGAGTGACCCCTGTGATCTGCAGAGTGGTTTTACACAGCACACCCACGACGGTGTCCAGACTGGTGAGGAGACGCACCAGTCTGGAACCACCATGAAGGGGCTGGCTCTGGCCAGCCGAGACCATCAGCCGAGGACCGTCGTACGAAGCTGTTTGACGAAATCGCCGAATGGCTTTTGGGCCCACTTATCGAATACGCCGGCAGTGGCCTTCTGGAAGGCCGCAGTATCCACCTGGTTTACAGCGACCTTGGAATTGGCCTTGAATTCCTTGAGCAACTTTTCAGCACCTTCATTGGAGAGCTGGAGCTGCAACTTCGTCGCCTCGGCCATGGCTTCCATGAAGACGTCTTTATGCTGTTTGCTGAGTTTCCCCCAGGCCATCTTGGACATTAGAACGGGAGTGCTCTCCCATTTATGAGCAGACAGACTGATGAACTTGTTGACCTCAAAGAGCTTGGCGCTGTGGATGTTGACCAACGGATTTTCCTGGCCATCCACCACACCCTGCTGAAGAGCCACGTACAGCTCGGCGAAGGCGATCTGTGTAGTTGCAGCACCAAGGGCCTGGAAGATGTCGATGGTGGAAGGATCAGGTGGTGTACGGAACTTCAAACCTTTTAGATCGGCTGGCGAGTTCAATGCCCGCTTGCTGTTGGTGATATGGCGAATGCCGTTGTCCCAGTAACCCAGGCAAACCAGACCGACTGCATCGTACTTGGGCTTGAGCAGGTCACCAATCTTGCCACCCAACACCTTGATGGCTGCGTTGTTGTCTTTAAACATAAAAGGCAGTCCCAGCGCGGCGAGCTCGGGCACCACAGCCGAGGTCGTGCCCTGGCTATTCGCACTCATGTCAAGCGTACCGGTTCGCAGGCTGGTGATCATGGCCTGGTCATCACCCAACTGGGCGGAACCGGCAACGGTCACCTCGAGAGCACCGTTGGTTTTGGCTTTGACGATCTCCGCGAACTTGGCTGCGGCCACCGTTCGGGGATTTCCGGGTGCAGCACCATGTCCCAGAGTGATCTTGGTGGGCGCTGCCTTCAAGATCGTGGGTACGCCAAATACGCCTACGGCACCAGCAGCGCCGGCGACCTTGATTAACTTTCGACGGGTGTCGAGTTTTGTTTCGTTCATGCTGTTCTCCTTGTTGGTATTAAAAAAGTTACTCATTCAGTTCATCTAGCCGTGAATGAGCATGCCGCCATTAACATCAATGACGTTACCCGTCAGATACGAGGACAGGTCAGAGGCTAGAAACAGATAGGCACCAGCGACATCTGCCGGTACACCAAGTCGGTTGAGCGGAATGCCCGCCAGAATTTCTTTGGTTTTTTCGGGGCTGATCTTGCCGGCATTGATGTCGGTCTGAATCAGGCCAGGGGTGACACAATTTACGCGAATGCCGTCATTACCAAACTCACGGGCGATCGCCTTGGCGAAACCCAATACACCGGCTTTGGCCGCTGAGTAGTGCGAACCACCCAAGATGCCTCCGCCGCGCTGGGCCGATACCGACGACATACAGGCGATCGAACCACCTTTTTGCTTCTGCATGTGGGGAATCACCGCCTGGCTCAGGTGGAAGACCCCTTTCAAGTTCACATCCAGAATTCGGTCCCAATCCTCCTCGGTCATGTCCATGGTGCTGACCTTCTGGGTAATGCCAGCATTGTTGATGAGCACGTCAATGCGACCGTAATCAGCAATCACCGCTGCCACGGCCTTCAGACAGTCCTGCTTGCTTACCACGTTGCAGGCATAGCCCTTGTGATCAGAGCCCAAGCTAGACGCTGCCTTCTGTGCTGCCGCGCCATCCAAGTCCAGAATGGCCACCTTCGCGCCATGCTGGGAAAACATCTTGGCGGTTGCGTAGCCAATGCCACGCTCTCCAGCGGCGCCCGAGATCACCGCAATCTTGCCGTCTAACAGTCCTTTGACAGACATCTATATCCCCTCTGTGAAGTTATTTGGACAACCACTGTTTTACTTTTTGGCAGATGGCCTCTGTCGAGATGCCATAGCGATCGTGAAGTGTCGGCAAAGCGCCTGCATCCAAAAAGGCATCTGGCAACGCAATCTGTCTAAAGGGGGCGTAGGCAGCATGGAGCATCATTTCCCGTGCCACCGCCTCACCCAACCCACCGATTTCGGTGTGGTTTTCGGCGACGACCACGAGTCTTCCCGGACGCTGGACCTCTCGTAGGATGGTGGTGACATCCAAAGGCTTGATCGTCGGTACATGCAACACTGCGGCATCAACTGAATCAGCCTTTAAGGCCTTGGCTGCCTCCAGAGCACGCATGGTCAAAATACCCGACGAGATGAATAGAACATCGGCACCATCGCGTAGCAAGGCAGCCTTACCCAACTGAAACTTGTAGTTGTATTCATCTAGAAAACAAGGCACGTTGCCACGGAGCAGTCGCATGTAGACCGGGCCGCGATGGGCAGCTATGGCCGGTACAACCTGTTCGATCTCATGTGCATCACAGGGATCAATGACCATCATGCCGGGCATAGCGCGCATCAGCGCAAGGTCCTCAGCAGCCTGGTGGCTCGGACCATAACCCGTCGTTAGGCCGGGCAAAGCGCAGACAATCTTGACGTTCAGATCGTCCTCGGCAATGGTCTGATGAATGAAGTCGTAGGCGCGGCGAGTACCAAACACTGCATAAGTGGTCACAAAAGGCGTGAAACCCTCGTTGGCCATGCCTGAAGCGGCACCCATCAACAGCTGTTCGGCCATGCCCATCTGATAGAAACGGTCGGGAAACTTTTGGGCAAAGATGTGAAGGTCGGTGTACTTGGCCAAGTCTGCTGTCATACCGACAATGGCCTGATCCTGTTCCGCTGCCTTGACCAGGGCATGACCAAAGGGAGCGCTGGTGGTTTTCTGCCCCTCGCCCGCGATAGAGGCGATCATGGCCGAGGTCTTTAGTTTGGGCTTGCTGACAACGGCGTTCATGAGACTCTCCAGGCTTCGAGGGCCTCGAGGGCTTTTTGCCACTCATCGGCATCGACTCGAATGAAGTGATTTTTTTCTCGAGCCTCCAGGAACGGCACACCGAAACCCATCTTGGTGTCTACGATGATCATTCGGGGGGAGGCCTCTGGGTGGTTCATAGCGGCATCAAAGGCCTTTTGAACTGCAGCCAAGTCGTTACCGTTGACGCGCTGCGTGAACCATCCAAACGATTGGAACTTCTCCGTCAAGGGCTCAAAGGACAAGACCTGACCGGAGGGACCGTCAGCCTGCTGATTGTTGATATCCACGATGGCAATGAGGTTGTCTAGTTTGTAGTGGGCCGCTGAGAGGGCTGCCTCCCAGACCGACCCTTCGTCTAATTCACCATCAGAAAACAGCGTGAAAACACGTGAAGTGGATTGCTTGCGTTTAAGACCCAGCGCACGGCCGACCGCAATCGTCAGCCCCTGCCCTAGGGATCCGCCAGACATCTCCATACCAGGGGTGTAACTGGCCATGCCAGACATGGGCAGGCGGCTGTCGTCACTGCCGTAGGTCTCAAGTTCCTCGGCCGGCACAATGCCAGCCTCAATGAGGGCGGCATACAGCGCAATGGCGTAGTGCCCGTTGGAGAGCAGGAACCGGTCTCGGCCCTCCCAATCTGGGTTGGTCGGGTCAAATTTCATGGCATGGAAATAGGCCACCGCCAGCACATCTGCAATGTCCAGGGCCTGACCGACATAGCCCTGCCCCTGGACTTCACCCATCAGCACGGCATTGCGACGAATCCTGTAGGCGCGCTCCTTGAGTGTGACTGCGGCGCTGCTGTCTCGAGCGTTCAAAACCATCTCCTTTGTAGATGGCGACAGTCTCGAGCCTTGCTTTTTTGTCGTCAAAAGAATAATTTGGCGATATAGGTGAATTCAATTCATCTTTATGATGCCATGCACCAACGAATCACACTCAAGTCCATTCAAGCCTTCGAGGCGGCAGCGCGACTCTCATCCTTTGCACTCGCAGCAGAGGAACTGTTCGTAACGCCCTCAGCAATCAGTCACCAAATCAAGCTATTGGAGGAACAAATTGGGGTTCCGCTGTTTCACCGCGTGCATCGATCGGTGGTGCTGACTGATGCGGGGCAGCGCTATGCCCAAGAGATCTCGGCGGCCTTTCTCAAAATTGCTCAAGCGACCAAATCGGTCGGTCGCAGCGAGAAAAGCGACATCCTTACTATTCACTGCACACCAAGCCTGGCTGCCCAATGGCTGATGCCCAGACTGGCTCGATTCAGTAGCGCTCACCCAGATATTGATGTCCGGGTGAACGCCTCAACAGAGGCTGCCGATCTAATGGGACTGCAGGCCGACCTCGACATTCGGTATGGCAAAACCCGCGTTCAGCCACCTGGCACGATGAGTATTCCTCTGCCCACCGAGACCATCGTTCCCCTGTGCTCACCAGACTTAATGACCAAGAAGCACCCCATCCGAACGTTTGACGATCTGAATCACTACACTTTGATTCACAGCGAATCGTGTTTGGTCGGATGGCGTGATTGGGCGGCTCAACACAAGCGTTCAAGACTCGATGTCACCCGAGGTCCAAGGTTTGACCGCTCGTTTATGTCGGTCAATGCCGCCGTTGATGGATTGGGGGTCTGCTTGGAGAGCCTGATTCTGGTCGAGAGAGAGCTTCAGACTAGAAGATTGGTGGCGCCGTTTGGCTATGAGGGTCTCGCGGTAAACGGGTACACCCTGCTGGTGCTGAGATCGAGAGCGGAGTTGCCCAAAATCAGATGGTTTACAGACTGGCTTTTCAGCGAGCTGAACTTGGCGGCCAAGCGGCTAACCTGAAAGCGGTAGATGGCGTCCCCTAGGGGATTCGAACCCCTGTACTCACCGTGAAAGGGTGATGTCCTAGGCCTCTAGACGAAGGGGACCCGTTGGACTGTTACAGCGTGTTTCTTTGGTGTGTTTGGTGGAGCTAAGCGGGATCGAACCGCTGACCTCTTGCATGCCATGCAAGCGCTCTCCCAGCTGAGCTATAGCCCCATGCACCAAAGAATCCGAGATGCTAATGGAATTCGAAATGCTTGTCCAGTCGAGGCGACGCCGACAGCCCCCTGCGTGCTAGCATCAAGCCACCATGACTGCTCAGCTGATCGACGGGCTCGCGCTGGCCCAGCAAACACGCGCGCAGGTGGCCAAACGTGCCGCCGCCTTTGAACAAAAATCTGGCCGCAAGGCCGGCCTGACGGTTGTCCTGGTTGGGGAAAATCCCGCCTCCCAGGTCTATGTCCGCAACAAGGTCAAGGCCTGCGAGGCGGCTGGCCTCAAGAGTGAACTCATCATGCTGCCGGCTGATACCAGCCAGGCTGCCCTGCTCACCAAAATTGACCAGCTCAACGCCGACACCAGCGTTGACGGCATCCTGGTCCAACTCCCCCTGCCCTCCCAAATCGACAGCCACCGGGTGATCGAGGCGATTGCGGCCGACAAGGACGTCGACGGCTTTCATGTGGCCAACGCCGGTGCCCTGATGACTGGCGCGCCTCAGTTCAGGCCCTGTACGCCCTATGGCGTCATGAAAATGCTGGAATCCATTGGCACACCGATCCGCGGGGCCCATGCCGTCATCGTGGGCGCCAGCAATATAGTTGGTAAACCCATGGCCATGCTGCTGCTGGCCGCTGGCGCCACCGTCACCATCTGCAACAGCAAGACCCGCGACCTACCCGCCATGACCCGTCAGGCCGATATCCTGGTGGCCGCTGTGGGTAGACCAAAACTCATTGACGCCAGCATGGTCAAACCCGGTGCCGTGGTCATCGATGTTGGCATCAACCGACTCGATGACGGCAAGCTGGCTGGCGATGTCGATTTTGAATCCGTCAAACCCGTGGCAGGGGCCATCACCCCGGTGCCCGGCGGCGTCGGACCCATGACCATCGCCATGCTCTTGGTTAACACCATGGAATCTGCTGAAAGAAGACTCGTATGAACGCTCCTGTCCTTCGTCCCGAAATCGCCGCCCTGCTGGCCGTTGAACAGCCACCACGCTACGACGGTCTCACCCCCGACAACTGCTCTGCAGCGGTGGACCAGTTCATCGCTGCAGCCCGTCAGACCCTGGAACAAGTGGTCACCGATCAAACGCCTGATACCTGGGCAGCCGTGATGGCCCCCTTGACCAGTGCCACCGAGCAGCTCTCGCGCACCTGGTCGGCCGTTCATCACCTCAACGGCGTCATGGACAGCCCCGAATGGCGTGAGTTGACCAACAGCAAGCTGGAGGCCGTCACCGGCTTCTGGTCTGAGGTGGCCCAGGATGAGCGGCTTTTTGCCAAGATGAAGCGCGTTGCCAGCAGCCCAGATGTCAAAGGCCATCCCGCCCGTGAGCAGGCCCTGGCCCATGCCCTTCGGGACTTCAAGCTGGGCGGTGCAGAGCTGTCCGCCGACCAGAAACCCATTTTTGCCAAGCAGTCCACCCGCCTGGCCCAGCTCTCGCAGAAGTTCTCCGAGCAGCTGCTCGACAGCACCAATGCCTCTGTGGTGACCATCACCGATGAGTCCAGACTCGACGGCCTGCCCGAGCATGTCGTGGCCGCCGCAAAGGCCGAGGCCGACAAACGGGGAGTGACCGGCTACGTGCTCACCCTGCAGCAGCCCAGTCTGGTGCCAGCCCTGCAATTTGCTAAAGACCGCGCCCTGCGCGAGGAGCTCTATGGTCTGCAGGCCCGTCGCGCCTCTGAGTTGGCGGCCGAAGGCCCCAGCCACGACAACACACCGGTGATGGGCGAGATCCTGGCCCTGCGTCAGCGCCAGGCCCGGCTGCTGGGCTTTGGCAGCTCGGCAGAGCTGTCACTGGCCTCAAAAATGGCCGACAGTCCTCAGCAGGTCATCGACTTTCTGCAAGACCTGGCCAAGCGCGCACGACCCAGTGCTGAGCAAGACCTCGCTGAATTGCGCGCCTTTGCCGCCAAAGAGTTGGCCATCGCCGACCTCAAGCCATGGGATGTCTCTTACGCCAGCGAGCAGCTCCGTCAGGCGCGCTACAACTTCTCAGAGGACGAGGTCCGCCAATACTTTCAGTTGCCCAACGTGCTGACAGGCCTGTTTGGTCTGGTCAAGCGGCTCTTTGGTGTTCAGATTCAACCGGCAGCCGAGCAGGCCAAGACCGCCATCTGGCACCCAGACGTCCAGCTCTTTGCCGTCTACCGGGACGATCGCTGCATTGGACATCTGTTCCTAGACCTCTACGCTCGTTCCACCAAACGCGGTGGGGCCTGGATGGATGACAGCCGTGGCCGTCGCATCAGTGGCAGCACCCTGCAGACCCCGGTGGCGCTGCTCACCTGCAATTTCGCTGCGCCCACCAGTGACTCACCCACCACGCTCAGCCACGACGATGTCATCACCCTGTTCCACGAATTTGGTCACGGCCTGCACCACCTGCTGACTGAAGTGGACGAGCTCGAGGTCAGTGGCATCAACGGTGTGGAGTGGGACGCGGTAGAGCTGCCCAGTCAGTTCATGGAGAACTTCTGCTGGGAGTGGTCCAACCTGCAGGCCATGACCGCCCATACCAAGACCGGCGCCTCACTGCCGAGAGAGCTCTTCGACAAAATGGTGGCGGCTCGCAACTTTCAGAGTGGGCTCTTTATGCTGCGGCAGATCGAGTTCTCGCTCTTTGACATTCTGATTCACCAGAGCACAGCAGACCTGGCCGACATCGACACCGAGGACGCTGCAGCCGTGCTGGCTGCCGGCCAGCGCATCATGCAGATTCTGAATGCGGTGCGTGACGAAGTCGCAGTGATCAAGCCACCAGTCTTCAACCGATTTGCCCAGAGCTTTAGCCACATCTTTGCCGGAGGCTACGCAGCCGGCTATTACAGTTATAAATGGGCTGAAGTGCTGTCTGCAGATGCCTACGCCGCCTTCGAGGAAGTCGGTGAGCAGGCCTACGACCAGGTCGGCGCTCGTTTCTTGGCTGAGATCCTCTCGCGTGGTGGGTCCCGGCCGGCCATGGCCTCGTTCAAGGCCTTCCGAGGCCGCGAGCCATCGATCGAACCACTGCTGCGTCACAACGGGCTGACCCAGGCTGCCGCCTGATGCATCGGGTCGCTGTACAGCCGTGAAGCCCGCTGTTGTTCTGCTCAGTGGCGGGCTGGATTCGTCCACCTGTCTAGCCCTGGCCAAGTCTCAGGGCTACGACTGCCATGCCCTCTCTTTTGACTATGGCCAGCGTCAACGTCAGGAACTGGCAGCAGCCCAATCGGTGGCCCAGACCATCGGCGTGGCCAGTCATCGCATCTTAAGCCTGGACATGCGGGCTATTGGTGGCTCGGCGCTGACCAGCGACATGGCGGTGCCCAAGCATCGCAGTGCTGACGAGATCGGCCAGGGCATCCCGGTGACCTATGTACCCGCTCGCAACACCATCTTTCTGAGTTACGCCCTGGGCTTGGCCGAAGTGCTGAAGGCCAACGATATTTTTATTGGTGTGAACGCGCTGGACTACAGCGGCTACCCAGACTGCAGGCCCGCTTTCATCCAGGCGTTTCAGACCATGGCCAACCTGGCCACTGCCGCCGGCGTGAGTGGCCAGTCGCCCATGACCATTCATACGCCGCTCATCGACATGACCAAGGCCCAGATTGTCCGCACCGCACTCGATCTTGGACTCGACATCGACATGACCTTTAGCTGTTACGACCCGACACCCGATGGTGAACCCTGCGGAGCCTGCGACGCCTGCCTGCTGAGGGCCAAGGGCATTGAACAGGCCCAATCCATATGATTCGCCTGGCTTCCTGGAATCTCAACTCCCTCAAGGTTCGGCTGCCGCATCTGCTCGACTGGCTGGCCACTGAGACGCCCGATGTCATCGGCCTGCAGGAACTCAAACTGGTCGACGAGAAATTTCCACGCGACCAAATTGAAGCCGCCGGCTATGACTGCTATTTTGCCGGCCAGCCCACCTACAACGGGGTGGCCATCCTGACCAGACAAGACACCGTGGAGTCGGTGAGTGACGTGGTGATCAACGATCCTCGGCTGCCCGATGATCAAAAACGCCTGATCGCAGCCACGCTGGGCTTCAAGGACGGAAAGCGTCTTCGGTTCGTCAACGGCTACATGCCAAACGGCAGTGAGGTGGGTAGCGAGAAGTACGCCTACAAGCTCGCCTGGTTTGCAGCCCTGACCGAGCGTCTGCGAGAAGAGATTGCCCAACACCCTGCCCTGGCCCTGGTGGGTGACTTCAACATTGCCCCCGCTGATTTGGATGTCCACGACCCCAAGGCCTGGCACGAAAAGATCCTCTGCTCCACACCCGAGCGAGACGCCTTTCAGACCCTGATCGGCCTGGGCCTGACCGACAGCTTCCGGCATCACCACCCCGAGCTTGAAAAAGCCTTCAGCTGGTGGGATTACCGCATGGCGGGCTTTCGTCGCAACCTGG
>VFQT010002240.1_pt1 | contig 20371 bp, 18 predicted proteins | sample 3512381 | NCBI WGS metagenome assembly VFQT01 (sample SAMN10412376, study PRJNA504923) | tailings metagenome | isolation source: Relicate 2 Philex TSF3 active mining site | place: Philippines: Tuba, Benguet | collected 2017-08-29
CGAACACCACGAGCCCGACCGTCCGTTCCAGCATGCCGAGCGCTATTACTTCGAGCCCGGACCGGAAGGCTTCGGTGTGTGGAAGGCGTTCGGGGGTCGCGTGGGAATGATGATCTGCAATGACAGGCGTTGGCCCGAGTCCTACCGTGTGATGGGGCTGAAGGGGGTCGAGTTGATTCTTTGCGGCTACAACACACCGATTCACTACGTGCCCGATCCCGGCCAGGACATTCTTCAGGGATTCCACAACTCCCTGGTGATGCAAGCAGGCGCTTACCAGAATGGAACCTGGGTCGTGGGCGTGGCGAAGGGTGGCGTCGAGGAAGGGGTCGATTCGCTCGGACAGTCGGCGATCGTTGCTCCTTCGGGACAGATCGTTGCCCAGGCCTACACCACCGGCGATGAGCTACTTGTGGCTCGATGCGACCTTGACTGGTGCGCCAAATACAAGGGCACCCTGTTCGATTTCGACCGGTACCGCCGCCCCGAGGTGTATGGACCCATCACAGGTCAGCGTGGTGTCATTCTCGATGACTGAGCCCGCCGGCCTTTGACAAAATGTAAAATGGCCGGCATGGCAAACGACAGGGTCGAATTCACCGTCAACGGTACGCCCGTCACGGTGAGCGCCCGCCACCCGCATCTCCTCAGTGCGCTGCGGGATGAACTCGACATAACCTCCCCCAAGGACGGGTGTTCACCGTCGGGGCAATGCGGATGTTGCACGGTTCTCGTCGACGGCAAGGCCGTCGTCAGTTGCCAACAGCCATTGACAAAGGTCGCCGGAAGTTCGGTCACGACCCTCGAAGGTTTCGCAGAGGATGAGAGGGTTAAGTTCGCTTCCGCCTTCGCCGCGTGCGGAGGACTTCAGTGCGGTTTTTGCATCCCCGGCATAGTCGTGCGTGCGAAAGCCCAGATCGACAAGAAAGGCGCGGCGCTGCAGCCGGCCGACATGGCACGTCACCTTGGCGCACATCTGTGTCGTTGCACCGGCTACGTCAAGATCCTCGAAGCGATCGATGCGGTTGCAAAGGACACGATTCCCGCTCAGCAAGATTGCGGTGGCATCGGAAGTCGTGGGGTGAAATACGAGGCGCAGGAACTTGCCCTCGGCGACCGTGGGTATGTCGACGACATTCGATTGTCGGGAATGTTGCACGCGGCGCTGCATCTCACCGATCACGCTCGGGCCGACGTCTTGTCAATCAACACTTCTGCGGCCATGGCGCATCCCGGAGTTGTCGCCGTGTACACCGCGGCCGACATCCCCGGTGAAGCACGTGTGGGCATCATTTACAAGGATTGGCCCGTCATGATTCCGGTCGGCGGGCGCACGTCGTATGCGGGCGACGTCCTCGCGATCGTTGTCGCGAGCGATCGCATCGCCGCGCGCGAGGCAGCAGAGCTCGTGCGGGTGACTTACAAGCCCCTTCAGCCGATCACCGATCCGAACGTGGCTATCACGAGCACGGACATTGCCGTATGGGAAACCGACGACAACGTTCTATCGAAAAGCACATACGCTCGCGGCGACGTCGACGCGGCCCTCGCTTCGGCAAAGTTCGTCGTGACGGAAACCTTCTCGACGCAGAGAATCGAACATGCCTTCCTCGAGCCCGAATCCACGCTTGCGGTACCGTCCGTTCGCAACGGCAAACGACACCTGCACGTTTATTCGGGTGGTCAGGGCATTTGGGACGACCGCAACGACATTGCCCGTGTCCTTGCAACCGACAATGACGCAGTGACGGTCGAACTTGTGACGAACGGTGGAGCCTTCGGCGGCAAGGAAGACATGAGCAATCAGGCCCACGCAGCGCTTGCTGCATGGCTCCTCGACAAGCCTGTCAAGTGCACCCTGTCACGCGAAGAGAGTCTTCGCATCCACGCGAAGCGACACCCCATCACCATGACATACGAAGCTGCCTGCGACGAAGAGGGTCGACTCTCAGCACTTCGCGTGCGAGCCATAGGCGATAGTGGCGCCTACGCCAGCGTGGGCATGAAGGTGCTCGAACGTATGGCGGGCCACGCGAGCGGACCCTATGAAGTCCCGAACATCGACGTTGAGGCAATCGCCGCGCGCACCAACAACCCCGTGTGTGGTGCTTTCCGTGGTTTCGGCGCAAACCAGGCGCAATTTGCGATGGAAGGGGTTCTCGATCGTCTCGCGGATCAGGTCGGCATTACCGGCTGGGAAATCCGCAAGCGCAACGTCATCAAACCCGGTCGCGTCTGGGGCCCCGGACAAATCATGGACGACGGTTGCCTCGGTGCGGAGATCTGTCTCGACGCCGTCAAGGACGCCTACGACGCAGCCCGCGCCGAGGGCAAGGCCGTGGGCGTGGGACTCGGGCTGAAGAACTCCGGTTTGGGAAACGGATTCAAAGAGATCACCCGTGCCGTTGTCCGGTTCAACAGCGGTGGTGACATCGAAGTACGTCACGGATGGACGGAGATGGGTCAAGGCATCAACACCGTGGCGCTGCAGGTTGCAGTCGAAGAGCTCGGTGTTGATCCCGCGCGCATTCGTGTCATCGTCGACACGACACGCGAACTCGGCCTCGGACAGACCACCGGATCACGTGGCACTCTGATGGGCGCCGGCGCGGTGCGCGCGGCATGCAATGCGGCCCGCGAAGCGAACTGCGCTGCCGACGTCGACCACGTGGGCGAATACAGGGTCGACTGGACGACGAAGCTCGGCGAGCCGGGCGTCGACAACCCGATCATCCATTCCACCTTTGGCTACGCAGCACAAGTGGTGATCGCAGACCCCCGGACCGGCAAGATCGAGCGGGTTCTTGCCGCGCACGACGTCGGCCGCGCCGTCAACCCGACGCTGTGCGAGGGACAGATCGAGGGCAGCGTGCACATGGGTCTCGGTTACGCACTGACCGAAGACTTCCCGTCCGATCCGGAAACAGGATTTCCCACAAACACGACGTTGCGGTCTCTCGGAATTCTCCGCGCGAAAGATGTTCCCGCGATCGATGTGGTTCTTGTCGAGTCACCACAACCAAATTCGCCGTACGGCATCAAGGGTGTGGGCGAAATTGGTCTCGTGCCCACGGCCGGCGCCGTTGCCGCGGCGCTTCACGAATTTGATGGGCAGTGGCGCAATCGACTTCCGATGCGCACGAGTCCCGACGACGGAGACGCCGACTGATGGGCAACACAACGGGTGGCATGGTTTGTGCCCACCATCATCTCTACAGTTCCCTCGCCCGTGGAATGCCAACTCCGCCCGAGGCGCCGCACGATTTTCTCTCGGTGCTACGACAGGTTTGGTGGAGGGTCGACGCCGCGCTCGATCACGACATCATTTACTGGTCGGCGGCACTCGGCGCTGCAGAGGCCGTGCTTTCTGGAACGACGACGATCATCGATCATCACGAATCGCCCTACTGCATAGAGGGATCACTCGACGCGGTCGCAGCCGGATGTGATCTCGTCGGAGTTCGTGTCATCCCCAGTTACGGGATCACCGACCGCTGGTCGAACGACGGGCAAATCATCGATGTTTCGCCGAACGACGAGATGTCCGAGGGCGCACGAAAGGGACTTGCAGAATGCGACCGCTACCTTGCCTCGGGTCGGCGTGGCATGGTGGGCGTCCACGCGGCATTCACCTGCTCAGATGAAACCCTTGCCGCTGCGGCCGACCTGGCGTACCGACACGACGTCGGAGTCCACATCCACGTCGCCGAGGGGCCCGACGACAACAACGCAGCGCATCGTCTGAAAGGTCTCGCTCGCGACAATTGGTTGCTGGCTCACTGCGTTGGATTGCGCGATGAATTGCCGGGCACGATCGTGCACAACCCTCGTTCGAACATGAACAACTCTGTCGGGTACGCGCGCCCCACTCGGTTCTCGAACCGTGTCGCACTCGGCACCGATGGAATCGGCGCCGACATGCCGGAAGAGTTTCGACTGGCCTACGTCGCGGGCCGCAACGACGACATTGGATTCTCGCCGGTCGACGCCTGGTCGTGGGTTGAAAGCGGCTGGCTACTCGCTCCTGATTCGCGCAACGATCAGGTTGTGTGGAACTACGACCACATCGACAGCCCATGGCACCTTGCGTTCAGCACGGGAACGCGTCCAATCGAAGTCTCCATAGACGGCAAGGCCGTCGTGAAAGAAGCGCGGCCCGAGTCATTCGATCTCGAGGAGATCCGACGCAAGGCTGCAGAACAAGCACACCGTCTCCACGAAAGGCTTGCCGCATGACAAAGAAGAATCCGGCCCCCGTCGCTCTCTACCTGCAGGACGCGCACCGTATTCGCGAAGGGATGGACTTCGTCAAGTACGCCGAAGACAAGGGGTTCGATGCCGTCTGGCAGGCCGAAAGCCGGCTCGTCCGCGAGGCGACCGTTCCCATGGCCGCATTTGCGTCCGTAACCGAGCGCATCAAGGTCGGCAGCGGAGTTGTTGACTGCTGGAGTCGCAATCCTGCGCGATTGGCGGCAACATTCTCGACTCTCGACGACCTAGCACCGGGTCGTGTCCTCCTCGGAATCGGCGCTTGGTGGGATCCACTGGCACAAAAAGTGGGCATCACACGCGCAAAGCCCTTGCGTGCCATGCGCGAAATCGTCACCGCTGTGCGCGGACTGCTCGCAAACGAAAGGGTCACCTTCCACGGCGAGTTCGTTCATCTCGACGGAGTCGAACTTGATTACGTCTACCAGGAGCGCCGCCCGAAGGACGTCCCGATCTACATCGGCGCAACCGGCTTGCAGATGATGGAACTCACAGGCGAAATAGCCGATGGAGCCGTACTCAACTACTTGGTTTCACCCGACTACAACCAACAGGCAATTGAAGCCCTCGAGCGGGGTGCAGCCAAGGCGGGCCGCTCGATCGACGACATCGATCGACCACAACTCGTCGTTTGCAGCGTTCACGAAGATCGCCAGACGGCGCTGGACATGGCACGTCTGATGGTGACTCAATATCTCGGTCAACAACCGCACATCATGAAGGCGTCCGGTGTGCCACAGAGTCTTCTCGACAAGGTCGGTGAGGTACTCACGTGGCCTGCCACCCACGAGCAGGTCGTTGCGGCGTCGAAGCTGGTTCCCGATGAAGTCGTCCAGATGTTGACTGCCAGTGGGACACCCGAGGATGCTCGGCGTCAGGTGTCCCACTACATGCGCAACGGATGCACTTGCCCGATTCTCTATCCCCTCGGCGACGTCAAGGCGATGATCGATGCCTTCAGCGGATGGACACCGGAATGAGTGTTCATATGCCGACCACCGTCGACGAAGCCGTTGCTCTCCTTGCGGAGAATCCCGGCGCGCGCCTACTCACCGGCGGCACCGACACGATGGTGGAAATCAATTTCAATCATTTCAAGCCGGATTCCATCATCGGTCTTCGTCGTGTTGCAGCACTTCGCGACTTCACAATCACGCCACAAAGTATCGACATTGGTGCCGGTGTCCCGTATGCCCTGATGGAAAAGGGTCCGTTGGCAGAGGCATTGCCGGCGCTCGCCGCCGCCGCGCGCACCGTCGGGTCACCACAGATACGAGCCGCCGGGACTCTCGGCGGCAATCTCGGAACATGTTCGCCCGCGGGCGACGGACTTCCCGTCCTTGCAGCACTCGATGCGAAAGTGAACCTGAAGTCACAACGCGGAGTGCGCTCGGTCCCATTTCATGAGTTCATGGTCGGCGTGAAGCGAAACACCCGCATGGATGACGAACTCATCGAATCGGTCTCGATCACGCCGACGTTCGGATACCAGGACTACGCCAAAGTCGGAGTCCGCAATGCGATGGTGATCTCCGTTGCGAGTGTGTGCTTGGTCCACGACCGCAACACCGCGTCGGTTCGCATCGCGCTGGGAGCGGTCGGTCCAACGATTATCCGTGCGCGGGAAGCGGAACGTTGGCTCGTGGAGCAGGTCGATGCCTCCACAACGCTGCCTTCCAACGACCGGATTGCCATGGAATTTGCCCGTCGAGTCGCCGACGAAGCACGCCCCATCGATGACCACCGGTCCACCGCCGACTACCGACGACACGCAGTACAAACCCTCGCCCGCCGTCTCTACCTCCGGAGTACGAAATGACCGACACGACCGGCTTCTACGATCTCGTTGTCAACGGAAAGCGGCACGAAGTGCGCGACTCCTGGGTTGGTGAAAGCCTTCTCTACGTATTGCGTGAACGCCTCGGCTTGATGGGCAGCAAAGGCGCCTGCGAACAGGGAGAATGCGGAAGCTGCACCGTGCTTCTCGACGGCGACGCAGTCTGTTCCTGCCTTGTTCTTTCGGCTTCGGCCATCGGCAGCGAGGTCGTCACCGTCGAAGGTCTTGCGTCGAACGGGACCCCAACCGATGTGCAAAGGGCGTTCGTCGAACACGGCGCGGTGCAATGCGGGTTTTGCACGCCGGGCCTCATCGTGGCCGTTCACCATTTGCTCGACCACAATCCGGATCCCTCCACGATCGAGGTCAAGGAAGCGTTGTCCGGCAACATCTGCCGCTGCACCGGATACGGGCGAATTTTCGCCGCAGTCGAGTCAGTGGTCGCGGTCCGCAAGGGAGCCGAAAAATGAAGAACACGACGACGACAACGCGATCACAAGGTCGAGACATCCTCGGAACATCGGCTCTGCGTCCCGACGGCGTTGCGAAAACCCAGGGCGACTTCGCCTTCTCGTCCGACTTCCAGGCGGAGAACATGCTGTGGGGTGCAACCTTGCGTTCACCCCATCCACACGCACGGATCGTCTCGATTGATCCGACGGAGGCATGGAAGATCGCCGGTGTCGAAACCATCATCTTCGCCGATGACGTTCCCGGGAAACCGACTTACGGCTTGATTGCCTCAGACCAACCCGTATTCGCACGCGATGTCGTTCGCTACATGGGCGAGCCGATCGCTGCCGTGGCCGCCGATCATCCTGAAACATGCCGTCGTGCCCTTGCCGCCATCAAGGTCGTCTACGAAGAACTGCCCGTGCTTTTCGACATGGATTCGGCCATTGACCCATCGACGCCCCCGATTCATCCCGACGGCAACGTGTTTCGGCACCAGCGAATCATTTCGGGCGACCCCGACATCGTCGGTGACGTCATCGTCGAGGGCACGTACGACATCGGCATGCAGGACCAGGCCTTCCTCGGCCTCGAGGCTGCACTTGCCTACCCCGACCCTGACGGTGCGGGAGTCGAACTAGTGGTCGCGACCCAATGGCTTCACGAAGACCGCAAACAGATCGCAGACTGTCTCGACCTCGCGCCCGAGAGGGTGCGTCTCGTCCTCGGCGGTGTCGGCGGCGCCTTCGGAGCCCGTGAAGACATTTCGTTGCAGGTGCACACGTGCCTGCTCGCCCTGCGAACAGGACGTCCCGTGAAGGTGCAATACAGTCGCGAGGAGAGTTTTTTCGGTCACGTTCACCGTCATCCCGGCCGTATCCATTTGCGCCACCATGCCGATCGAAGCGGCAAGCTCGTCAAGGTCGAAGGTTGGATGAAACTCGATGGTGGTGCCTACGCATCGACATCTTCCGCGGTTCTCATCAACGGAATCACCCACCTGCAGGGGCCGTACGCCTGCGACAACGCCCGCATCGATGCTTGGGCCACCCGCACCAACAATCCCCCATGTGGCGCCATGCGCGGTTTCGGCGTCGTGCAGGCGTGCTTCGCCCATGAAGGACAGATGGACAAACTCGCCGCGGCATTGGGACTTTCGCCGGTCGAGGTTCGTCTGCGCAACGCAATGAAGACCGGTGACAGACTCTTCACCGGACAGGTCGTCGACAGCGTTGCTCCCGTCGCACGCTGCATCCGTGAAACCGATGCGATTCCCCTCCCCTCGGATTCACAATTCGGAACGGGTTCGCTCGAACTTCCGGGGGGTTCGGGTCGGACGGCGGACCCCGACCACATTCGCCGCGGCATCGGCTGGGGCGTTTCGATCAAGAACCTGATGTATTCCGAGGGATTCGACGACTCCGCCGAAGCACGCTGCACGCTCGCCGACGGCGTTGCGACGCTCAAGTTCGCCACTGCCGAAGTCGGGCAGGGCTTCGTCGTGCTCGCTCAGCAGATCGCAAGGACGATTCTCGGCGTCGACACGGTTGTCCTCGACACAATCGACACTCAAATCGGATCGGCCGGCTCGACGTCTGCTTCACGCCAAACGTGGATGAGTGGCGGAGCCGTCGACGGTGCGTGTCGACTCGTTCGCGAGCGCCTCTTCGAACACGTCGCACACATTCACAACCTCGACCCTTTGCAGCTGGCCGTCGAGGGAACCGAAATCGTGGACACGCTCGGGCCCTTGCGCATCCCCGTTGCCGAGGCCAGCAAGGATTTACGCATCGAACAGACATTCCTGCACCAACACCGGCCAACAGAAGAACTCGACGAGAATGGTCAAGGCAACTGCCATGTCGCCTTTGCCTTCGTGGCACACCGTGCCGTCGTCGACGTCGACACCGAACTCGGTCTCGTCAAAGTCGTTCAGATTGCAACCGCACAGGATGTCGGTCAGGTCTTGAACCCGCTTGCACTACTGGGTCAGATCGAGGGCGGCATCGCGCAGGGTCTGGGGCTCGCCGTGATGGAGGAAATTGTGGTCGACCGTGGTGTCGTCCGGAACCCCAGTTTCACCGACTATCTCCTGCCCACCGCGCTCGACGCACCGGAGGTGGTCGCCATTCCCATCGAGGAATACGAACCCCTCGCACCGCTGGGAGCAAAGGGGGTCGGTGAACCCCCGTGCATTTCGGTCACGCCCGCAATCGTGGCAGCGATCCGCAACGCAACGGGACGCGACATCGCGCGCACACCAGTGCGACCACAAGACATCTGTTTGCCGGCCTGACCGGACACTTAAATCAGTCGGAAACGATCAATCGAAAAGGTCGCGGCCCTTCAGGTCTACGGCTGCGGCAAAGTGCCTTTCGGCCATTGATCCGATCAATTGCTTGCCGCGCTCGTTCCCGAGGTCGAAGGTCGCGCCCGTGAGGACGGCCGTCGAGGTGCCACCGATGACGTGCGCAAGCCGATAGTCACGCATGAACGAATCGGCTGGGTAGTCGACACCGCCCTTTCGCAAGGCCTCGAGATAGTGCTTGACCCACCGTTCTTCGTTCTTGCGACGGACATCGACGGTCACGCTGCCGCCCAGCAGATAAGCCAGGTCGTATGCAGCCGGACCGCGACCAAGGCTCTGCCAGTCGATGACTGCGACTCGATCACGGTCGAACATCAGATTGTCGACGCGGTAGTCGAGGTGCAGCATGGTCCATGGCGCCTTCGAGAACTCTTCACACGCATGCCAGTAGTTCGTTGAAATCCACTCGCCGAGGGCAAGTCCTTCCGGTGACAACATGTGACCGAAGTTCGGTTGGAACATCTGCCACAGAGCAGGCCACATCTGTGCGAATGCCTGAATGCGCTCGTGCACGGTACTTGGTGCCCACGCAATGGCAGGATCATCTGCTTTGCCCCACCAGCTCGCGTGGACGGCGGCAAGCGAGTCGATGGCTGCGATGGCCTGCGCATCGGACATGCCCTCGATCTGCGAAACCATCGAAAGGCCGCCCATGTCCTCCATCACGATGACGAAATTTGCGGTGCCCGACTCGATCTCGGCGAAATACGCCTTGGGCACGAAAGCAACCGTGCGGTCGGCGCACTTCGTGTAGAAGTTCACCTCGGCTTCGTACATACCAAGCGAAATGCCCTGCTCGCGATTCGCGTCGGCGCGCGACGGCAGCTTCACCACGACCGAGGATGGGCCCGTGCCGCTCGAGTAGTCGATCTTCGCACGGTAAATCTCGCCCATCACACCAACCCCTTCGCCGATCTGGGCGAGGTCGATAGAGCGGATGGAACCGGTCGCCACCTTTCCACCGGCCTTCATGGCCGTCTCCAGCCAGGCCGCGGTTACTTCGGATACGTCAGAGGGAATCGCCACACTTGCCATGGGGCGACACTAGTCGGCGACACCAAAAATGCGCTTCACGTAGTCGTTCACAAAGATGCCATGTGGGTCGAGGCTCCGGCGCACGTCAAGAAACGTGTTCCACTCGGGATAGAGGGGGCCCAATTCCGAGGCACCGAGATAGTGCATCTTCCCCCAATGCGGACGGCCCCCCAGTCCGCGCATCACCGACTCAACATCGCGGAAATAGGACTCGAAGGGAGTCCCCTTGAACATGTGGACCGCGACGTACGCGGTGTCACGTCCGTGCGCTGTCGACAGCAGCAGGTCGTCGCCCGCCGTAAAACGCACCTCCACGGGAAAGCTGACACGTAGACCCTTTTCCTCGATCAGCTTGCGAACACTCGACACTGCCTCCACGCATGCCTCGCGCGGAATCGCGTACTCCATTTCGACGAAGCGAACCCGGCGGGCGCTGGCAAAGACCTTGTGGCTGTTATTCGAATACGACACCTGACCGGAGCTCGGCAGAGCGGTCGCCAAACGTGGGATCAGCGAGGGGGCCACGCGCCCGACGCGACACACTGCGCCAAACGCGGTGTTCTCAAGGAACGACTTCTGCCACCATTCGCGCAATCTCGGCATCGGAGACATGGGTCCGTCGGAACGGTTGTTTCGCTTCGTGATCGCCCAACCCGTGTGAGGGATCCAGAAGAACTCGAAATGGTCGTTCGCCGCTACGAGTTCGTCGAGGCCAGACAGCACGGAGTCGAGACGCATCGGGGCTTCGACGGCTGCCAACACGAATGCCGGGACAACACGTAAACGAACCGAAGTGATGATTCCTAGCGAGCCAACTCCTACCACTGCGGCACGGAACGTGTTGCCGTCGTCCAATGTGAGGCGACGTTCCCGGCCCGTGCCGTCGACGAGTGTGATCCCGACAACCTGCGCCGCTATCCCCGTCAGTGCGGCGCCCGTGCCGTGTGTCGACGTCGAAATGGCCCCTGAAATCGACTGGTAGGCGATGTCGCCCATGTTGGCGAGCGCCCAACCTTGTTGAGCAAGCGCGTCATTCAATGCCGCGATGGTCACTCCACCATCGACCTCGACCTCACCCGACGAATCGTCGATCCGTTCGACGCGGCCAACACGGTTCAATTCGCGGAGGTCGACGAGTACATCGTTTGCAACCGCTGCTGCGGTAAAACTGTGCCCCGAACCGACCACCTTCACACGGCGGTCGTCCCGTACGGCGTCGGCGGCAATCGTCCGAACTTCGTCCGTCGACCGAACAACCTTCCACGAGGTCGGACGAGCGTGCTGGTTGCCCGCCCAGTTACGCCACCTCCCGCCGACCATCGCCCCCACGCTCGACAAAGTACTCTCTGGCGAATGTCATCACTGTTTGTACGGAAGTGGTTTTCGTCGCGCGAGGAAACCGTGTCGGTCTTCGGTCGTGCGTTACCGACACCTTCGGTTCGGGCAATCGCTGCCGCGGTTGTCGTGAATCCGTTTGCGGGCCGCCATGTCGAGGATCTGTCACCCCTCGTCGAGGCGGCGCCGGAACTTTCGGCAGAGCTGGCGCGTCGTTGTCTCGGGGTGCTCGGTGCCGAACCCGAGGCAATCACTGCATACGGCAAGGGCGCCATCGTCGGTCTCGATGGCGAGGCCGAGCATGCGGCGGCCCTCATTCATCCCACCTTCGGTGCACCGGTGCGCGCCGCCATCGGCGGTGGTGCAGCCATCATCCCCTCGACAAAGGTTGTCGCCGCTGCAGGCTTTCGCCTCACGATGCCCGTGACGAACCGACACGACATTTGGGTATTCGACGACATGGACGCAGCGTCCTTCGCAATCGATGACGCCCCCAGAGCAGACGAGATCGTGGTTGCGCTCGTCTACGCGACCGGGGGACGTCCGGCGCATCGAGTTCAGAAGGTGGGCTGAACCGATGTTCAAGGCTGTCATCCTGCTCACCCGTGGCGTCGGCCAGACCCCCGAGGACTTCCGTCAGTGGTGGCTGAACGAGCATGCCCCGCTCGCCCGCCAGCTACCGGGTCTTCGGGGCCTCGTTTTCAACTTGGTTTCACCGGGCCTCAACGGTGACACCGAACTGCCGTACGACGGAGTTTCAGAATTGTGGTTCGACAGCCGCGAGGCCTTCGACGCGGCCTACGCCACCGACCTGGGCAATGAGGTCGCATCCGACTCGCTGGCGCACGTCAGCGGTCGTTTACGGTTGTTCGTGGAAGAGCACGTTCAAGAAAGGCGCCAATCATGACCGCAGTTGAGAACGACCCGGGAATCTCGCAGTCCCGCGGGGCCAAGGTTCAGGACATCCTGAAGACCGATACGCGGCCCGTACCGAAGGCTTTCCTCGATTTCGCCAGCCCGTACGTGGGCATGGAGGAAGTACCCAAATCGCGCTTCACCTCCCCCGAATTCGCCGCACTCGAAAAGCAGTACGTCTGGATGAAGACGTGGCAGTTCGCGTGTCTCGAAGACGAAATCAGGGAGCCCGGCTCACACGTCGTGTACGACGTGGCCGACGAGTCGCTCATCATCATTCGAGGCAAGGACGGCGAGATCCGTGCACTCCACAATGCCTGCATGCACCGCGGTACCCGTCTTGCCGACGACGAAGGTCGCGTCGACTCCTTTGTTTGCCCTTTCCACGGCTGGGAATGGGACAACAAGGGCGACCTCGTCAATGTTCCCGGATCATGGGATTTCCCGCAGTTCGTGAACGGTTCGAAGCCGACCTGCCTCCCACAAGCAAAGGTCGCAACGTGGGACGGCCTCGTCTTCATCAACTTTGACCAGAATGCCAAGCCTTTCGAGCAATACGCGGCGAAGATGATCGAACACTTCAAGGAGTTTCCGCTCTCCAAGCGCTACAAGGCCTTTCACGCGGTGAAGGAAGTCGAGTGCAATTGGAAGGTTTTGATGGAGGCCTTCAGCGAGGGTTACCACGTCCTCGTCACGCACCCGCAGATCGTGCCGTTCTGTGGCGACGAGAACAGCGAGTATTCGATCTACCCCGACAACCCCGAGGTCTCGCGCTTTTTCAACCCGTTCGGTGTTCAGTCACCGCACATCATGGAAACTCTCTCGGAAGAGACGATTGCCGAAGAGTTCGTTGCCTTCTCCAGTCGTAGCCGCGGATACTCCGACCAGTCGCGACCCGAGGTCCCTGCAGGCGTCGAAGCGCGCGCCTACGTCGCAGAGACGTTCCGCGAGCGCATGTCGGCAATGTTCCGGGCGAACCTCGACAACTACTCCGACTCCGAAATTCTCGACGCGGTGCTCTACCACCTCTTCCCCGCCTTTGCCCCGTGGGCCGGCATCGGTCAACCATTGATGTACCGCTGGCGCCCCGGTCGCACCCCTGACACGGCCTTCATGGATGTGATTCGAATGGTGGCCGTTCCCGACAACGAGCCGAAGCCAGACCCCGCTCCAACCACGCGCCTGCGCCGTGAACAGCGTTGGATCGAAGCACCGGGCATGGCCGGTCTTGCCGACGTCTTCGAGCAGGACATGTCGAACGTGCCCTTCGTGCAGCAGGGTCTCAAGTCGACCGGCAAGAAGACGGTCACATACGCCAATTACATGGAAGGTCGCCTGCGCCACTTCCACAAGATGCTCGACACCTACATCGAAGAAGGCCTGCGTGCCGACGGCAAAAGTCTCGATGTGCTTGACCCGCATCGCGTGGGCGCACAGCTCGACTGAAACGCCCAGCGGCAACCAACTTCGCACAACCGGGGGGTAAATGCGTGCTGTCAGTAAAGGAAGCAGGGCAGGTGTTCGTGAATCCGGCTGCGTACGCAGACGAGGATCTGTTCCACCGATCTTGTGCGGTGTTGCGTCGCGAGGATCCGGTTCACCTGGTTGAACACGAAAATTTCAATCCGTTCCACGCCGTCACACGCCACGCCGACGTTCTTTCGGTGGAAATGCGCAGCAATGTGTTCCGCAACGAGCCGCGTTCGGTGCTCGGTACGCGAGCCGACGATGAAAGAACTGCGAAAAACGGGAACCTGTTGCGCACGCTCATTCACGTCGATGGCGAAGAACACCGCGCCCTGCGAGGGGTGACCTCCGACTGGTTCCTGCCCAAGAGCCTCGCCCGGCTCGACGAGCGGCTTTCGGGTCTTGCTCGTGCGTCGGTCGACAGAATGGTCGAAATGGGCGGCGAGTGTGACTTTGCGCGCGACATTGCGATGCCGCTGCCGCTCAACGTGATCCTCGCAATCCTCGGTCTTCCCGAGAGCGACTACCCGCGCATGCTCAAGCTCACCCAAGAGCTGTTCGGCAGCGCAGACGAAGAGTTGCGTCGGGGATCGAGCCCCGAGGACCTGATTGCGGTCGTTCAGGACTTCTTCGCCTACTTCACCGAGCTCACGCGTCAGCGCCGGGAAGATCCGCAGGACGATCTGACGTCGGTGATCGCAAACGCAGTGATCGATGGGCAGCCGCTCACCGATATGCAAACGATCTCCTATTACGTGATCGCCGCGACCGCGGGCCACGACACGACTTCGGCCTCGATGGCGGGCGGACTTCATGCTCTCATCGAAAACCCCGATCAACTGGACCTGTTGAAGGCCCACCCCGAGCACATCACGACCGCAGTCGACGAAATCATCCGCTGGGTCACACCGGTCAAGCACTTCATGCGCAACGCCGTCGAAGACGCCGAAGTGGGTGGAAAGCTGATCCGGAAGGGTGAGTGCTTGCTTCTGTCGTACCCCTCCGCGAACCGCGACGAATCGGTGTTCACTGATCCCGATCGATTCGACGTAACGCGCAGCCCGAACAAGCACCTCGCCTTCGGCTTTGGCGTTCACTACTGCCTCGGCGCCTTGCTTGCGCGCATGGAGCTGCGCGCTCTGCTCACCGAACTCATACCCCGCCTCGAGCACGTTGAATTGGCCGGCGAACCGGCACTCATGAAAACGCTCTTCGTCGGTGGCCTGAAGCGCCTCCCGATCAAGTATTCGGTACGAGCAGCAGCGTGATCCAGGTCGACAATGCGGCGAAGCCGCAGGGTGCCTTCGGCGTGTTGCGCCTGAGGTCGTTCAGGCTGCTGTGGCTCAACACGCTCGGATTCGTCCTTGTTCAGTCGACGCAACGTTTTGCCTTTGTTTGGCTGATTCTCGAACTCGGCTCGAAGTCGGACGTCAGCGGACGTCTGCTTTTCGTCATGGGCGTGCCGGCCCTCTTCATCTCGTTGCCGGTCGGCGTCATGTCCGACCGCGTCAATCGCCGAATGTTGCTCTTGCTCAGCCAGACAGGTGCTTTCGTCGTGACACTCGTGACATCGATTCTTGTTTCGAGCGATCGCATCACCACAGGATCGGCCACATTGTGTGCCGCGATTCTCGGCCTCTTCATCGCAATCGGCCAGCCCGTACGAACGGCCATCGTCCCGACGCTCGTTCCGCAGGAACATCTCATGAACGCGATCATCGTGTCGGTCGTTGCGTCGAATCTCGCGCTCATCCTCGGACCGGCGATTGCAGGTCCGGCCATCAGTCGCTGGGGAATCGAAGGAGCATTCTGGGTTCAGGCGTTTCTCTACGGTGTTGGTTTCCTCGCGCTGGCGCCCCTCAAGTTGCCGGCCGTCGCGGCCCGTGCCGACCGCCCTCGGCTGCGCAGCGAACTCGCCGCGGGAGTCGGGTTCATCGCTCGCCACCCTGACATTCGGACCCTCTTCATTCTCCTCATGGGGAGCGTGATCTTCATGATGTCACCGTGGATGGTTCTCGGGCCCCAATTCGCCCGTGAAGAAGTGGGCGCAACGGGCGCGTCGGCGACCTTTTTGTACACAATGCTCGGCCTCGGACAATTCACCACCTCGATGTGGCTGTTGCGCAACTCGCATCGGGTGAAACAAAAGGGTCTGTGGTTCATGCTGGGCCTCACGACGGGCGCAACGGTTCAAATTTTCATTGGCCCCGCCCCGTCGTACATCGCCCTTGCGTTGATTCTTTTTGCCTGGGGTCTCACCGGTGGGTTCTATCTGAACCTGAACCAAACACTCCTGCAGGGGAACACACCACCCGAGGTGATGGGACGCGTCATGTCGGTGCACAGTCTCTTGATGGTTGGTCTCGCGCCGATGGGGGCTCTCCTCATCGGCTATGCCGCTCGACACCTGCACTCACTTCCCGAGACGATCTCGGGAACAGGGGCTGCGATGCTTCTCCTCGTACTCATCGTGCTCGCCACACAGCGTCGATTCCGCGCCGTGTCCTGACTTCGTCGGAGGGTGTCACTCGCCGTAACGTCTGAACATGTCGAATGAACCCGTCTGGCGTACGAATCCCGATGATGTCGAACCGATGATCGCCACCAACCCGAACATCAACGGCGAGGTGCACGTGCGAGTCCTCAGTCGCACGCCGACAGTTCTCGAGAACACCTTTCCGCCAAACACCTGGTTGGGTCGTCATGTCCACGCCTCCGACACGCTTTACATCATCAAGGAAGGCGAATTTCACATCGAAGGTGAGGGCGTCTTCCGCCCGGGCGACGTGCGCTTCGTGGCGAAGGGACACGCCTACGGTCCGGAATGGGCAGGCCCCGAGGGCGCAAAACTCCTCATCGTTGCCGTCAACGGCAATTTCGGCACCGACTGGGTCTAGGGCTCCGAATGGAGCCAGTCGCTTCTCAGGGCTCCGAATGGAGCCAGTCGCTTCTCAGGGCTCCGAATGGAGCCACAGCGTGTCGGCGTCGGAGCGGGGGCTGTTGCGCGAGACGCACACCACCACGCGCTGGCCGGATTTCACCTGGCCGGCCGCCCGTACGGCATCGAGGGCCAGCGGAATGGCCTCCTCGATGCGTCCCGGACGGTGCACGACGGTTGGAACGACGCCCCTCAGGACGACCAACGATCGCGCCGTTGCGGCTTCGGGGGTTATGGCGAGAATCGGGGCGCTCGGCCGACAGGCGGCCAATAAGCGGGCGCTGTAGCCCGTATAAGTGAGGGCCAGAATCGCATCGGCCGCGATGCGCTTGGCAAGCGCACTTGCCGCGGCGGTGACAGCCGCCGTCGCGGGGTTTGCGTCGGCAAACAGATTCGGAAGGTTGACGTCGGTCTCTGCTCCCCTGCAGATGCGCGCCATGGCCCGAACTGCCCCAGCGGGGTCGTCGCCAACCGCCGTTTCCCCCGACAGCATCACCGCGTCGAAGCCGTCTCGCACTGCCGCCGATACGTCGGCCACCTCGGCCCTGGTCGGACGCGTCGAGGAGATCATCGATTCGAGCATCTCGGTGGCGCATATCGAAATCTTGCCCATCTCGATGGCCCTCCGCGCGAGGCGCCTCTGCACCGGAGGCACGTCCTCGTAGGGAATCTCCACTCCCAAATCACCGCGCGCAGCCATGACTCCGTCACCGGCCGCAAGAATTCCGTCGAGGTCGGCGAGCGCCTGCGGACGCTCGATCTTCGCGATCACCAAACCTGCGGCACCGAACAATTCACGCACCTGTTCAACGTCACGTGCCGACTGCACGAAAGAAACCGCGACGATCTCGACGCCCGCGTCGCGAGCGACAGAAATGTCGGCTCGATCCTTGTCCGACAACAGATCGCCGGATATCGAGGTATCCGGGAGGTTCACACCCTTTCCGCGCTTCAGAACACCGCCATCGACGACGCACACCTTCAACGATTGCGCATCGACGGCAATGATACGCGCAGAAATACGACCGTCGTGGAGCAACAATCTCTGCCCTTCTTCGATGGACAGATCGCTTGCACCGTCGATCAATTCTTCCAGGCCCAACTCGGCGAGGGTGAAGGTCACCTCATCGTTTTCGGTCAAGACGCGCTCGTCACCCACGTACCGCATCTTCGGACCCTGGATATCGACGAGGATCGCGGCGAGCGGTGCGGCACGGCGAACGAGGTTGATCGAGTCGCGAAGTCCATCGGTCGACAAGTGCGAGCAATTCAAACGGAACACCGAGGCCCCTGCATCGATGAGCGCCTTCACACCCTCATCAGATGCCGACGCTGGGCCCAACGTCGCAACGATTTTGGTTCTGCGGTCCACTTTTCCTCCGTCCGCGCCTTCCGGTGCGAGAATACGGTATGGCCCTCGCCCGTACCGCGACTCAAACGATCGTCACCCTCGACCTTGAGGGCGTTCTTGTGCCCGAAATCTGGATTGCCGTCGCCGAATCAACCGGCATCAAGGAACTCCGCCGTACGACGCGAGACGAACCCGATTACGACGTTTTGATGCGGGGACGACTCGAGATTCTCGATTCCCACGGTTTGACCATGTCGGCCATCGAGGGGGTCATCGCGACGCTGTCACCGCTCGCAGGGGCACGAGAGTTTCTCGACGAGTTGCGATCGATCACGCAGGTGGTGATCCTTTCCGACACCTTCGAGCAATTCGGTCGGCCTTTGATGCGACATCTCGGCATGCCGACCCTCGTGTGCCACCGCCTCGTTGTCGAGAATGATCGCATCGTCGATTACGAGCTGCGACTCGACGACCAGAAGCGGCGGGCAGTCGAGGCATTCCGAGCACTCAACTATCGCGTGATTGCTGCAGGCGACTCGTACAACGACACTGCCATGCTCGGCGCGGCCGAACACGGCTTTCTCTTCCACGCTCCGGACAACGTCAAGGACGAGTTCCCCCACTTTCCCGCACTCGACACATACGACGAACTCCTCGCCCGCATCAAGCAAGTGCTCTGAACAACATGCCGAACGCTTCACGCGAACTTTGGCGGGTGGTCGAGCCCTACCACCAGGTGGCCTACAGGTCGCCCGAAGCCACCGCGGCCTACGTGAGTCTCGGCCTCACGGTTCCATCGCATCAGTACTTTGCCAATCGCATCGCCGTCATGGGCGCGGTGGGATCGACGACCGCGGCGGCCGTGCTGTTCGGATTCGATCCTGCTTACGTTGCGACCGCGATACCGGAGATTTGGACGATCGCAGAGCCGCAACTCATCTGTGATGCACGTCAAGATGCGGCAATCACATGCTTGCGTCGAATCATCCCCGGCATCGAGACATCCTCGCTCACCACTGAACTTGCCGATGTCGCTCGCGCACTTGCCAGCCGCCTCAACTTTGCAGGCAGCCCCATCGGTGCAGCCTGCTTCGACCAGTCCTATCCAGAAGCCCCGGACGCGCGTCTCTGGCACTCCTGCACGGTGCTACGCGAGCATCGCGGCGATGCGCACTGGCGTGCCACCGCAGCCCACGGAATCGACCCGGTTGAGTGCCACATTCTCCACGCGGCCGACGGTGCGATGCCCGAAGACCTGTTGCAGCGTGTGTCGGGCTGGAACGACGGTGCCTGGGCAAACGCTCGTCTCCGCCTCGAGGAACGCGGGCTGATCATCATCACCGACGGGCGTCCCGCGCTCACGGCCGACGGACGAGCGACGAAGCGCGCCATCGAAGCAGCCACTGACTCCCACGCCGACGGCGCCATCGAATCGGTCGGCGCGACCCGAGTTCTGGAATTCCGCGAGTTGATGCGCCCGTGGATCACCGCAATCATGGGCGCCGACGTGATCGGCGCGTGGAAGATGCGCGAGGCTCTTTGGCGCGACGAATGACCCGCTGTGCGGCGGATCAGTTGCGTCCGAGTATCCCGCCGAGCACGCCACCCGCGCCGGGCTGGCTCGTCGGAAGAAGCGACGAGATCCAGCCGATCAGTTCCTGTGGATTGCGAGTCTGGGTCCACACACGACCGGGGCCCTGAAAATCGAGGACGAGACCTTCGCCGCTCTTGAACATTTGCACGATTCCGCCAGTCGCCTTGCGAATACTCATCTGCACCGACGACTCGTAGGCCACCATGTGACCCGAATCGACCGTGATGCTCTCACCGCCGGCAAGATTCCATTCTTCAAGTCCGCCGTAGCAGCCGAACACGATCAGCCCATCGCCCTCCGCGCGCAAGATGAATCCACCTTCGGATCCGAACATGTTTTTGAAACCGCCCCACTGGGTGTCGAGCGTGACCGACTTTTCGTTTGCCAACCAACTTCCGCGCGATATGAACAACGGCATTGAACTCGAGATGGTCTGCACCGTCATGTCACCGGGAAGACGTGCCGCCACGTCGACGAATCCCCCTGATGCCGGCGCCGTGTAAGTCGACACGAAGAGACTCTCGCCACCGAGAGCCGCACGCTTCAGCGACTTCATGACGCCGCCCTCGGCCTTGGCGACGAGGTTCACGCCAGCCGACATTGCCATCATCGCACCGGATTCGACCTGGACAGCCTCACCTCCGCCCAACTGGATACGCGCAACGGCAAACGAAGGGTTCTGACGGACTGTGACCTGCATGGGTCGACTCTACAAAATTTGTGTCGAAGGGGGGACTTGAACCCCCACGCCCTTGCGGGCGCCAGCCCCTCAAGCTGGTGCGTCTGCCTATTTCGCCACTTCGACGTGG
>VFQT010002241.1_pt1 | contig 20365 bp, 14 predicted proteins | sample 3512381 | NCBI WGS metagenome assembly VFQT01 (sample SAMN10412376, study PRJNA504923) | tailings metagenome | isolation source: Relicate 2 Philex TSF3 active mining site | place: Philippines: Tuba, Benguet | collected 2017-08-29
AGCACAGATCTCGGGCTGGAAAGCCCGAGCTACCTGAACGCAGCAATCTGCAGCCAGCCCCTCCATTCGTGTCCATTCGTGGTTCACCCCCAACCCTTCCCCCCCCCCGCGATTCATCCGTGTTCATTCGTGGTGACAACCACACAGCAGCCACTGCAACCATCAGCGCAGATCTCGGGCTGGAAAGCCCGAGCTACCTGAACGCAGCAATCTGCAGCCCGCCCCTACATTCGTGTCCATTCGTGGTTTGCCCCCAACCCTTCACCCGTATCCCTAAGTGACTGGCAGCGACAGGCTCTTTCCCGATAACATCACCAGTCCTGCGGTCAGGCTCGGATGCCTCCATCTGCAATCCCAACGATCCCCCTTCATTCCTCCGCATCACTGTCGACCACAAGGCTACAGGAACATCCATGACTGCCACGCAGTTAAAACCACTGCTGCTGACCGTGCTCACTCTGATTGCCGCCGTCTGCTGCCTGCCGCTGCCGACTGCCTCAGCGCAGGGAAAGCCGCTCAAGGTCTTCATTCTCGCCGGCCAGTCGAACATGGAAGGCCATGCCGCAGTCAGCACGTTTGACTACATCGGCAAAGATCCTCTCACCGCACCCATTCTCAAAGAAATGCGCAATCCGGATGGAACGCCCCGAATCTGTGACCACGTCTGGATGTCCTATCTGACCGGCCCGTATGATGGCAGTGCCAATGGTGAGGGGCTCGGGAAGCTGACCGCCGGCTTCGGCGCACGCGGAGATCAGCCCACCAGGGATGGCGGCAAAATCGGTCCCGAGTTCACATTCGGGATCTGCATGGACAAAGCGATTGAACAGCCGATCCTGATCATCAAGACCGCGTGGGGCGGCAGATCACTCAATACCGAATTTCGTCCGCCGAGTGCCGGTGAATACAAACTTCCTGAACAGACACAGAAACTTTGGGATCGACATCCCGAAGGTGCCCATGGGATCCCCAGACTCGCTGATCGGAAAAAATGGCAGGACGACAAGAATGCCGCTTCAGGCGTCTTCTACCGGATGATGATCGAACATGTGAAAAAGGTCCTCGCAGATCCCGGGCGAGTCTGTCCGGAATATGACCAGCAGGCAGGCTTTGAGCTGGCCGGTTTCGTCTGGCTCCAGGGTTTTAACGACCTCGTCGATGGCCAGACCTACCCTGGCGGGAATTATGACGAATACTCGCGTCTGCTGGCGCACTTCATTCGCGACGTCCGCCGGGACCTGTCAGCCCCGCAAATGCCATTTGTGATCGGCGTCCTGGGGGTCGGCGGAGAAAGTGAAAATGAAGCATTCCGCAGGGCCATGGCAGCTCCGGCCGATTTGCCCGAATTCAAGGGCAATGTGATTGCTGTCCCGACCGCTCCGTTCTGGGATCATGACATTGCCGCCGCCGAACCGAAGCGGGGGCAGTATGACAAGATCATCGACACAGCACATGAGCTGAAAGCTGATGGAACGATCGACCGCAACTGGAAATGGGAGAATTACTGGAAGCCGATTGGCAGGCCGCTGCCCGAAGAACGCACGTGGCGATTTAAGACGACCGACGCCACGGAAAAAAAGGACCAGTTGGAAGCGTACACCGCCAGGCGTTTCCGCGATATCACTCTGCCGGCCGGATTGGAAGACTGGTATCAGCCCGACTTCGATGACAGCAAATGGACCGCAGGCAAAGCTCCTGTCGGGAAGGGTGTCTGGGATCACAGCGGGATCCGGCTGGATCGTTTCCCGGCACAATGGGAAGCGGGCGAATTCCTGCTGATGCGCACAACATTTGAGGTCGAAGATCTCGACTGTGCTGCATACCGCATCGCCGTTCTGGCCAGACAGGGATTTCATGTGTATTTGAACGGCGAGAAAATCCACACGTACATCTGGTGGAAGGACCAGCCGTACTACCGTTCCATCGAGCTCGACGAATCACAGACCAGACATTTGCGGAAAGGGCAGAATGTGCTGGCGATCTTTGCCAACGACCAGTATGCCCCTGACTCCCCGCAGCGTTATTCGGCGCTTGATGTGCGGATCGAAGGGATCACCAGGGCCGACAAAGAACGACTCGACCGCGACCTTGAAGAAGTGCTCTCGCCCAAAGACAGGGAAGCACTGAAAGGTGCCTCCAACGGCGGTTACCACTACTTCGGCAGCGCCAAGATCTTCGCTCAAATGGGCAAGGCCTTTGCTGAGGCTTTGCTGTCTTTGCAGAAATGAAGTCTGTGGCTGCTTTATTTCGACGCAGGGACTCCGGCTTCGTGGTACGTGCTGAAAGTTCATGCAGCTGGATTTGCTGACGAGTGTCTGGTGGACTTGCCGATCGCTTGCAGTGCGGGGAGTCTCCCTGAGAAGATACTTAAGTCATCTCGCGTGTCGACCGTATGTGGTATCAGTACCGACACCGCGTTGGTGCCTTCGGGAGCGCAGCCGCAATGTCTGTTAAAACAATTCGCATTTTCATCTCCAGCCCCGGCGATGTTGCTGATGAACGCGACCGAGCACGTGGCGTGATCCAGCAGCTGCGACGGACCTTTGCGGGCCGGCTGGAACTGGAAGCCCTTTTGTGGGAGCAGTTGCCGCTGTCCGCCGATGCGTCGTTCCAGGATGGAATCGATCTGGTACTGTCGTCACAGGGTATCGATATCGCCGTATTCATCCTTTGGTCCCGGCTGGGCAGTCCGACAGGTCCCCTGCGACTGGCCCCGGACGGGCGACAGTACCGCAGTGGTACCGAGCGTGAATGGGAGCTGATGTGGCAGGCGCGGGAACAGACTCGCAGTCGCGGGCTGCCACTGCAACCCGAAATTCTCGTATACACCCGAGACGATGATGATTCGTTTCACCAGCGGCAGCGAAATCATTCGGACGAACTGCGGCAGCAGGAACTCCTGCAGAAGCTGCAGGTGGGCCAGTTTATTCGCGAAGAATTTCAGGACGTCGAAACCGGAAAAAATCTGCGTGCCTACCACTCGTTCGACAAACCCGTCACGTTCGCGCAAAACTTTCGCGCACACCTCACAAAGCTGCTGGAATCACTGACAGGGCAGGCCACCGATCAACCAGTCTGGGATATTGCCGAGCAGGGGCCGCCGTTCCGCGGACTGCAGGCGTTCGAATACGAACACGCTGGCATTTTTTTCGGCCGGGAGGATGAAATTGTTGCTATCCGCAGTCAGTTCCGAGAACAGGCCTGCCGCAACTGCGCGTTTTTGCTCATCAGTGGCGGCAGTGGCAGCGGCAAGTCGTCCCTCGCTCGCGCCGGCGTGATGCCGGACATCTGCCAGCATGAACTTGATGGAACCGTGCACAGCTGGGTCAGGCTGGCTGTGCGACCGGGGGATCTGGGTGATCGTCCGCTGCTGGCACTGCTGCAGTTGCTGCAGTCGCCCGCCGTACTGCCGGCTCTCGCCACCTGGGCCGCCGATCTCCGCCTGCCGCCAGCACTCGGCTCAGAACAGCCCTCAGATGCCTGGCTGGCAGGACTGCAGCTCCGCGTCCGGGATGCACTCGGCGCAATTCCCGGCACCACCGGACCACAGCGCCTGCTGCTGCTGGTCGATCAGCTTGAAGAACTGTTCACCAGCACCACCGTCAGTGCTGCGGCCTGCAGCGAATTCTTCGCAGCCCTCGAAACACTCGCCCGCTCCGGAGTTGTCTGGGTGCTGGCCACCGTCCGCAGTGACTTCTATCACGAATGCCAGAAATATCCGGCACTGGTCCGGATGAAAAGTCAACTGGGCCACTTTGATCTTATCCCACCCGCCTCTGACGGGCTGCTGCGAGTCATCACGGGCCCCGCACTCCTCGCCGGGCTGCAGTTTGAACTGGAGCAGGTGGCCGGCACAGCCACCGCCTCCACCCGCACTCTCGCAGATGTCATCCTCCGCGAAGCCGCAGATCAGGCTGAGCTGTTGCCGCTGCTCGAACACCTGCTGCTCGATCTGTATGAACATCGCCGCGATGGGCTCTGGCTCACTTTCGACCGCTATCGCGAACTCGGCGGACTGCAGGGAGCACTCCGACTGCACTGTGAGCGAGTATTTCAGGAACTGCCTCCAGCCACTCAGGCAGCTTTTCCTGCAGTCCTGTCCCGCCTGCTCAGCCTCAGCGGCGATAATCTGGATGCCGCCGTTCGCCGCGCAGTCAGACTGGATTCACTGCCCCTCGGTACAGCCGAACGATCCCTCACCGATGCTCTCGTCAAAGGACGGATCCTGGCCGCGGCCAACGATACACAGGGACACAGCGTCGTCAGTGTTGCCCACGAAGCGGTACTGCGGACGTGGCCGCGAGTACTTGCATGGACGGCCGACAATCGGGAACATCTGCGCCTGCGCGGACGCGTTGAACTGGCAGAACAGCGCTGGCGCGAAACACAGTCAGATGACAGCCTGCTGCTGAACGAAGGTGTGCCGCTGCGAGAAGGTCGGCGGCTGCTGCAGGAGGCCCCGCACCTGCTGTCCCCGGAAACTGCCGAGTATATCACCCTCTCTCTGCAGACACAGATGACACGGCTGGTACAGCAAAAACGCCGCCGTACACTGTCAGTCGCTGCCCTCACACTGCTGCTCATCGCTGGTTTTTTCGGCTGGATCCAGCTCCGCCGACAGGCTGACGACAGGCAGGCCACAGCCCTCGCCAGCGGAATTGCCACCACGACCACCGGCGAGCTGTCTGCTGCACTGACCCGACTGCAGGAACTCCGCCAGTACGCCCTTCCCAAACTGCAGCTGCTGTATCGGCAGCCCGAAACGGCCCGACACCTGCATCTGGCCATCGCCCGACTGCAGCTGGGGGACACCGATGCGGATCTGCTGCCCGCAGCCCGCGACCGGGCGCTGGAATGCCGGCCGGAACAGCTGCTGCCCCTGACCAAACTCCTGCAGCCCTGGGCCGCCACACTGCAGCCCGAATTGCGGCAGATCACCCAGGACCAGCAGCAGCCGGCAACCGCACGACTGCACGCTGCCTGCCTGCTGGCCGCATGGGAACCAGTTGATGGCGCGGAAACTGCCTGGTCGCAGCCCGCAACCGCCGAATTCGTCGCCGCTCAGCTGGCTGCCCAAAATCCCGTCTTCGTCGGAGCCTACCAGGAAGTCCTGCGACCGCAGGCCGGCCGGCTGACAGCACCGCTGGCTACACTGTTCGCCAATCCCGCCCAGACGGAAGTGGCCCGCACAATCGCCACGGGGTTGATTGCCGATTACGCCAAAGACAACGTCCCTGCCCTCGCTCAGGTGCTGCTGACAGCAGATCCCGCAGCGGACAAACTCCTGTTTCCGCTGCTGGAATCAGACCGTCCACGGGCCATCACCGAGTTCCAGGCAGTGCTGCAGCAGCAACTGACAACCGACTGGGCCGATCCGCCGCTGAACCCCGCATGGTCGGTACCGGCAGAATCGCTGCAGACGCAGATGACTGCTGCACATGGCATGATTGCCGAACGATTCGCGTTCTGCATGGACATGCCGCTGCCCGAGCTGCTCGACGTGGTCGCCGCACTGAAGCCAGCCGGCTACCGCCCGACGCGGTTGCGGCCAGTCGTGGGAAACTCCGACGAGGCCCCGCGGATGTCGGCGGTGTGGGTTCGCGACGGCGGGCAGTTTGCCGTGCACTCCAGCGTTCAGCAGGAAGAATTGCCCAAACCGGATGAAATTGCGATCCGGGACGGTCTGCTGCTGGCGGATCTGGCGTTTGTCCCCGGCAGTGGCCCGCAGTCCGGCTGGCTGACATTGTGGAGCGAACCCGGTGTGCAGGGCGAAGAACGCCGCTGTCTGGCGGGTGTGGATGAGACGCGTTTGCAGTCGGGTATCCTGAAAGGCGGGAGTTCCGAGTCAGAAAAACTGTTTCAGCTGACATTGAATGTGCACAACGATGCGGACGGAAACCGGCTGTATTCGGCTGTGTATTCAACGGCAGGCACGATGTCTGAGGCTCTGCCCTCATGGCCTGGACACGATCGCCTCGACCTCGTGCAGCGGGATGTGGCTGCAGCAAAGGTCAGTGGCGGTTCCTTCCTTTCATCGCTGCTGGGTGCGGGTAGTGCGTCCCCGCTCGCCGGTTTGTGGGCGGCCGATGTTGGGCTGGAATCTGAGTTGCTGATAGGTGCCACCCCGGCGGAAATCGTAGAACAGGCACGATCGAAGGCCGCCGCAGCATGGCGTCCCGCGGCCGTCGCCATGCTGCTGCCGGAAGGAAAACAGAGTGCCGTCCTGCTTTTGCAGCGTCCGCTGATTGCGGATGCTCTCAAAGAAGCTCTGGCGATTCGTCAGGGAGCTGCTGCCGTGGCCCTGCTGCGACTGGGGGCCGCAGCCACGGTCTGGCCGTTGCTGGAATCTCATCCGGATCCGCGCCTGCGGAGCGAGATTCTGCATCGTTTGAGCCTGTATGGCGTCGATGGCAGGGCGATTATGACGCAGCTGACCGCCGAATCAGGATCGGCAGAGCCGGCCGTCGTCTCGCGGCGACGCAGTCTGATTCAGGGCCTGGGAGAGCTGGCGGCGGCGAAATTGCTGCCGCCGCCGCTGGTCGCAGAAGCCACTTCCGATCTGCTGCTGCGGTTCGCGCAGGACCCGGACTCGGGGGTGCACGGGATGTGTGAATGGACCCTGCGGCAGCTGGGGGCCGCAGAACAAATGCTGCAGGCCGAGCAGCAGTTTCAGAGGGGTGACGCGGTTGACGGGCGCAGGTGGTATCTGACAAAGACCGGAGGCAACGATCCGGCTGACCGTGGCCTGAGCTTTGCGATTATCGATGCCACCGAACCATTTGTGATGGGTTCGCCGCTGAGTGAACCGGAGCGTTTCGAGGGTCCAGCCGGTAAGACTGAGCGTCGCCATCGCCGTCAAATTGGCCGTGTGGTGGCGATCGGGATGCACGAGGTGACGGTATCTCAGTTTTTGAAATTCCGCCGCCAGCATGACTTCACGAGGAGCATTTCGCCGACAGCCGATTCGCCGATGAACACTGTAACCTGGTACGACGCCGCGGCGTTCTGCAACTGGCTGAGCGAGCAGGAGGGCCTCGATGCGTCCGAATGGTGCTATGAACCTGGTGAGCAGGATTACGCCGAGGGGATGCGGATCAAGCCGAATTTCGCGGAACTGCAGGGCTATCGTTTACCCACAGAAGCAGAGTGGGAGCGGGTCTGTCGTGCTGACACGGTAACCTCGCGTTACTTTGGTGAGACGGACCGTCTGCTGGGGACCTATGCGTGGTACACGAAGAACTCGGGGGACAAGTCAATGCAGCCGGTGAGCACCCTGCGTCCAAACGGCGCTGGAGCCTTTGGGCTGTACGGCAATGCTGTTGAGTGGTGCATGGATGTGCCGCAGTTGTATTCCTCTGAGGTGAGTGTTTCGCCGGATCTGGGGCAGGGTGGCCAGGTGTCAGAGGACTCCAGCCGGGGTTTGCGGGGCGGTTCCTTCTTCAGTTACGCAACCCTCATGCGTTCTGCGTTCCGTAACAACGACCGGCCGGGCTACCGTAACGGCAACAACGGTTTCCGCGTTTCGAGGACTTACAACTTGCGTCCTTAACTGCTTTACCCCTTACTGCGATTCTGCGATTCTGCGATTCTGCGATTGTCCGGGCGTCGCGACACGCGCAGCGTGGCGCGCGAGTTTGAAATTTCAACTGTTGCTGTGGGATATTCAAATGAAACGCCGCGCCAGTGATGACCTGCTTGTACTGACCAAAACCTATGATTTGCTGCTGTGGTACACCGGTCATATCAGCCGGTTCCCCAAACAGCATCGCTACAGCCTGGGCCAGCGCATTGAAAAGCATTTGTTCCGCGTGCTCGAATCACTGACAGCAGCGCGCTACGAACGAGCCAACAGGCGGCATCTTGAGAAGGTCAACCTGCGTCTCGAAATGCTGCGAATTCAGACGCGTCTGGCCAAGGATCTGCAGTGCCTGAAGGGCAGCAGTTATGAAGTCGCTGTGAAGAGTCTGGATGAGATTGGTCGCATGGTGGGCGGATGGCTGCGAAAATCAGTGGCGACTGGTCCGCAGGAGTCCTGACATGCGCAGAACAGGGCGACTCTGGCCACAACTGGTTTCGTTCGACAATCTGCTGCTGGCGGCCGAACGGTCAGCTGCCGGGAAACGCTCGCGACCCGCAGTGGCTGCATGGCACTGGGATTTGGAGCGGAATCTGTGTCGACTGCAGCGGCAGCTGCAGCAGCAGACCTGGCAGCCTGGCGGATACACGGAGTTTTATGTGCACGAGCCGCGCCGCAGACTGATCAGTGCCGCGCCTTACGGTGATCGTGTGGTGCATCACGCGCTGACGCAGGTACTGGGCCCCGTTTTTGAACGGCGGTTCATTTCGGATTCCTGCGCCTGCCGAGTGGGCCGAGGGACCCACGCGGCAGTTCGCCGGGCCCAGCACTTCAGTCGGCGTTTTCCGTGGGTTCTGAAGGCTGATATCCGCAAGTTCTTTCCTTCCATGGACCACCAGATTCTGGTCGATCTGATCGCACGAACGATCAAAGATCCGCACGTTCTGGCCCTGGTGGAGTTGCTGGTGCGACACAGCAACCGACAGGAACCCGTGCTGGACTGGTTTCCAGGTGATGACCTGTTGACACCCGGCGAGCGTGCACGGGGATTGCCAATCGGAAATCAAACCAGCCAGTTTTTCGCCAATATTTACCTCAATCCCCTCGACCATTTCGTCAAGGAACAGCTGCAGATTCAGGGTTACGTTCGCTATGTCGATGATTTTCTGCTGTTTGCCGCCGATCGACAGACCTTACACCGTTGCAAAGCCAGGATCACAGAGTTTTTGTGTTCGTTGCGTCTTCTCCCGGATCAGCACCGAACAGCCGGGTGTTGCGGGGCGGTTCCTTCAACAATAACGCAACCAACATGCGTTCTGCGAACCGTAACAACAACCGGCCGGGCAACCGTAACAACAACAACGGTTTCCGCGTTTCGAGCACTTTGACCGTGGTCTGCAAAGACCACCAAGCCCGAATTCAGCAACGCGACCTGAAATTTCAGATTTCCTGCTGGAGTGTGCCTCTGTGCAAAGTCCAGGTGTTTGTCCTGTGTCGGAGTCGCTTCGGCTGCACCGGCCAAATCATCAACCCGCCCGGCAGGTCTGGTAGGTCCTCTGGATTCGAACGCCCTGCCGGGCACGTTTTGACAATTCAACCGCTGTTTGTGAATGCCATGTCGCTGATACTCCGCTGCATAAAGCCTGTTTACACATCAGCCGCCGCCAATTCGAGCCTCCCCCCCAGCGAACAGATTTTTCAAGGCATGGCTCACATCGATGCCGCGGGAAGCCCGGCGGCGGAATGAGATTACAGCGGACCGGCAGCGTGTGGAAAGGGCAGAATGTGCTGGCGATCTTTGCGAATGACCAGTATGACCCTGACTCCCCGCAGCGTTATTCCGCAGTTGATGTGCGGATCGAAGGGATCACCAGGGCCGACAAAGAACGACTCGACCGCGACCTTGAAGAAGTGCTCTCGCCCAAAGACAGGGAAGCACTGAAAGGTGCCTCCAACGGCGGTTACCACTACTTCGGCAGCGCAAAGATCTTCGCCCAAATGGGCAAAGCATTCGCTGAGGCTTTGCTGCCTTTGCAGAAATGAAGTTGTGAGATTTCACAAATCGCTCGCGGCGGCCAGCAAGGCAGCAATCCTCAACGCATGCTGCCGCCTGCCGCTCGCCACGATCAGACAAGCAGTTCACCAATGTCACCCGTGCTGTCTGCAAATTGTTCGCACGGAATACCCATCTGATTCAGCATGGTGACAAACAGATTGGACATCGGAATCTGATCGCTCAGAGTCAGAAAACGACCATGAGCAAACCCAAGGCGTTGTCCACCAGCCAGCACAAGCGGGTAGTTATTATTGTTGTGCGTTTCGCTGTTACTGGACCCGTACAGCACCAGTGAGCGATCCAGAAGTGACGCATCACCCTCCCGCGCCGTCGCCATACGCTCAAGAAAATACGCCAGCTGCTCCGCCATGAAGCGGTCCCAGCGGCCAAGATTCTCTGACCCACCCGGTTTGTCCCAGCCATGTGCCAGCGAATGCAGCGAATCCTTGAATCCCTGCAGCTGCGGAAACTTGGCCGCCAGCGACGAACAGTCTGCCATGTTCGTGATCTGATATGTGGCCACGCGAGTCGAATCTGTGCGGCAGGCAAGATAAATCAGGTCGTACATCGTGCGAATGTACATCAAAGGAGCCTCATCGTCGGCTTCCAGATGCAGCAGATCGCGTTCCTCGTCCGTCAGCTCCGGACGAGGAACTTCCAGCCATTGCTGCGATCGCTTCACACTCTCCTCAATCTGTCGCACCGATGTCAGATACTCATCCAGCTTGTCCTGATCCTGAACACCCAGACGACGACGCAGACTGCGCGAATCATCCAGCACCTGATCCAGCATGCTGGAGGCACTCTTCAGCCGTCGGCCACTCGCCAGGAAATCAGCGTCACCTGACCCGAAGAAACGATCAAAGATCTGCTGCGGCTGATTCAACGCCGGGATCGGACGTCCACGATCATCGTAGGACAGCGTACTGGAACGAGTCGGTTCGCCGACACCTCCGTCCGTTGACATCACCAGAGAAGAAAAACGAGTCTGATCCAGAGCCGCCTGCGCCGCCACCTGATCGAGAGAGATCGAATTGCGAAGCATCTTGTTGTTCAGAAAGGCAGCCGTCAGAAACGTGTCACCCGTGTCGTGAGCGCCCATGCGGCGACCATTGGGATGGGAGAGCCCGCCGAGGATCGTGAGCCGTTCACGGTGCGGTTCCAGGGGCCGCAATGTTTCCGTGAACTGATAATCGAATCCAGTGCCCTCCGGGAACCACCGCCAACGCTTTTCGTCACTGTCCGGCTTTGGCAATGCCACTCCGAAACCAAAGTACAGCGCCACCAGTCGAGCCGGAAACGATGCACCGGCAGACTGACCCGCTGCACCCTCCATACACTCCAGCCACGGCAGGCCCAGGGAAACTCCCGTCCCCCGCAGAAATGTCCGTCGATTCACACGCCATGACCCCATACTCATTGCTGCACCCTGGTCTTAGGAATCGTTCGGAGCATTAATCCACCTGCCGCTGACACACTCAGTCGCCTATTTTGTGTTGAACGGGTCACTGAATACAAGTTCATTAATTAAATCCCGGATTCCCAGTTTCTTTTGAGCAAGTTGCCCGGAGAGTTCCTCGATCGCCGCCTCATCTGCACGTTCCACCTGCCGGCCCAGAGCATACGCAAACAGTCGAGTCACCAGAGACCGCGCAGCCTGGTGCTGATGCGCGGCCACCAGATGCTCACGCAGCGCACCAGCCCCGGTCAGTACGATGCCTCCGGGCAGCTCGCCAGTCGACTCAACCGGCAAAGTGATCATCTTCCCATCCCGAATCCGCCGCACTTCGTCCCGCCAGCGCCCCGTGGCGTCATAACCCTCAAGAGCAATCCCCCAGGCGTCAAGGTTGCGATGGCAGCTGGCACAGGCCGGTTTCTGACGATGCACCTCAAGCTGCTGACGCACGGACAGCTCATGGAAATTCGGAGTACTTTCTTCCAGTGAAGGCACATCCGGTGGCGGGGGTGCAGGTGGATCATGCAGCAGGCGATCGCGAATCCAGACCGCTCGACGAATCGCGTGCGAATCAGCACCCGTGGAATTGGCCAGCAGAAAACTCGCCTGCCCCAGCAGACCGCCCCGATGATGGTCCGCAGACAGCTCCACCCGCCGGAAACTCTCACCCGCCACTCCCTCAATTCCGTAATGCCGCGCCAGGCGACCATTGAGCATCGTGAAATCCGACTGCAGCAGCTTGTCCACAGTGTGATTCTCCTCGATCAGATGTCGCAGATAGGCAATCGTCTCACCCCGCATATCCGCCCGCAGCCGCTCATCGAAATCCGGGTACAGCTCCCGCTGAACAGCCACACTGTCCATGTTCTTCAGCTTCAGCCACTGCTCTGCAAACTGCTCCACAAATCGCCCGGATTCAGGATGGTTCAGCATCCGCTGCACCTGCTCAGAACGAACCCGCCGATCACTCAATCTGCCGGCTGCCGCCAGATCCAGCAGTTCCTGATCCGGCATTGTGCTCCACAGGAAATAAGACATGCGGGACGCCAGCTCCCAGTTGTCGATCGGCCGCTTTTCATCACCGCCAGGCTCCACGAGGTACAGAAACTCCGGACGAATCAGCACCAGCGACAAGGCTTCAATCATCGCCTCCTCATAGCTCGGAAAATCCGGACGAACCGCTGTCAGAAATGCCATAATCGACTGCAGTTCGCTTTCCTGTACCGGTCGACGCCAGGCCCGACTCATGAATCGACGCAGAACCTCCGCAGAGTACGCCGCCTCACTGCCTGCCCGCAAAGGTGATTCAAACAGGATCCGGCGATGTGTTTCCGGTGGCCACTGGTCAAAAAGCGCACCGACGAATTCCACCCGGCGGATCACAATCGTCGCCAGCGCGGGCTCATGCGGATACGAGCGTTTGTCGTCCACCTTCTGCTCCGCAGGACGCTGTGACAAATCATCAAAGCGATTGCGTACACGCACCACCAGTCCCGGGTACTTCCCCTGACCCCGCACAGGCAGAGGAAACTCTTCCAGACGACCGCGAAACTCAAAGGTCTGCTCCTCCGTCGTCGTGAGCTCAATCAGCTCAAACTCACGCATCAGAAGCTCTGTGTCCGGTCGGTATCCCAGAGAAACTTCCAGCAGCGGAAAACCCTGCCCAGCCTGAATCTCGGCCGCCACCGTCACCCGAATAAGAAACTCTCCGACCTCCGGATAATCTTCCTTCATAGTCGCCAGAAATTCCTGAGAACGCTGCAGACGATTCGCCCGCACGGCCTTGCCCAGCCAGTCGTCAAGGTTGCTCTCCACCCATTCCTGCCGCGTCACTCGCGGGGCTTCACCCAAAACAATCGCCCGACCCAGTGCTCGACGCGCATTCGCCAGATAATACTCCAGCTGGATGGCCGACATCTGCAGCGCCTGACCGTTGTTCGTAAAACCATCGGCCGAGATCCCATCCGGGGGAAGATCCCCCGCGTAGTCCATGTCGATTCCGATCAAATCCTGCATCGAGTTCTGATATTCAACGCGATTCAGACGCCGCATCACCACACGACCCGCCGTTGCCCGGTTCGCTTCATCCGCCGCCTGCAGCTGCCGACGGATCTGCGTCGTGAGCGTTTCCAGTTCCGCTGCGGTCAGCTGAGGCTGGTCCGCAGGAGGCATCTCGGCCTGGTTCAGCACGTTGAGCACCTCGTGCCAAATCTCAGCCGCCGCTCGATCGTTCAGCAGATCACCTGAAAGTGTGTCCAGACGCACCCGCGATTCCTGCTTCAGGGGACCATGACACCGATAACAGTGCTGCTGCAGTATCGGAGCCACCGCAGCTTGCCACGCCGGACCTTCGTCCGCACACGCTGCTGCTGCACAGATCGCCACGATAATCGCGGGAACCAGCAGGATCCGCTGTCGAAGAAGTTTCCGGCTCAAAACTGCTGGCTCCCACGATTCCGTTTCGCTGTCGTCCTGCTACCCTCCGTATCATAACTGCTCGGGCTCCGCAGTTCACGCCTGTTTTCCGTGCTTTGGCCTCAATAATCATGACCGCTGCGCAAAACCAGAATCCCGCTTCTGACACAACCTGGAATCACTCCACTCCCGTTGTGTTCTCACCACTCTTCGCCTGGCCCCCCAGACCAAAGGCCGCACTGCTCACACTCACACAAAGGTGGTTCACACTCTCCCGCAGCGTGTTGTTTCTGGCCATGGCCGTGCTGGTGCACAAGTACCTGCTGCCCGTGTCAGAACAGATGAAGTCACTGACCGGCAGCTGGGTCGCCCTGGTGTTCCTCAGCAACTTCCTGTTCATGCTGATCATCGCCGGCAGCCTGCACCTGTTTCTGTTCACGTTTCGTCTCCAGGGAAAGCAGCTCAAGTACGATCACCGCGAATCCCATGAGCTCAGCCGAAAATTCACGTTTCACAGCCAGGTCCGCGACAACATGTTCTGGTCGCTTGTCAGCGGCTCAACAGTCTGGTCCATCTACGAAATGCTCTACTTCCACGGCGTCGCTCGCGGCGCAATTCCCACAGTCACACTGACAGAACATCCCTTCGCTTTTGTACTCTGGCTGCTGGCAATGCCCATCATCACCTCTTCACACTTCTACGCCATTCATCGGCTGCTGCACTGGCCACCCCTCTATCGCACTGTACATCGACTGCACCATCGCAATATCCACATCGGACCATGGTCCGGAATGGCCATGCACCCGGTGGAACACGCCTTCTACATTTCCTCGGTCCTGATCCACTTCATAATTCCATCCCATCCCGTGATCCTGCTGATGCACCTCTACGGCCGCTGTCTCGGACCAGCCTTTTCTCATTCGGGTTTCGAAAAGCTGATCATCGGCAACAGCCCCGTCCTCGACTCCGCCGACTTCCACCACCAGCTGCACCACCGCTACTTTGAATGCAATTACGGAACTGCGGAAACGCCGTGGGATCAATGGTTCGGCACCGATCACGATGGCTCACAGGCAGCCACCGAACGTGTGCGAGCAAAAGTCCGTGCTCGGGCGACTCACGAACACACGTAAATTCGCCCGCCCGAAAAAAATTGGTCCATCCGGGTTTCTTGTGGGTCCAGTCGCAGAGAACTGGACAGCTGAGGCCCGGCACTCGAGGGATAGGCACGCCTGGATCAACCTCGCGGCTCGACGACATTGATCAAATGCATTTGTTCAAAATGCCGGGTTTTCTGCCTTCGTCGGAGCCAGCCATCGGTCGCTCGCAAGAGCTGGCGACCGATGGATGGTGCAGACGAAGGGCAGAACTGCCTTTGTTGGTGGAGCTGGAGAGAGCGGCCTGCCCACAGAAACGCTCCGCCATTACCACCACAACATTCAGAGATGCGGGCGGCGGCGTGAGGCACCGACGATTCGGGCGGGCCGGATCGCCATGCGCACCGATGAATTGCAGGCTGGATCCAGTGCAACACGGGGCTCATTTCCGTTGCCAGTGGTGTTTGCCTGCCACAGTGGTCCGAACAAATTCTGTCTGGTAGAACACGCGGTGGCTGCGTTTCTCTGAGTTCCGTGTGGCTGTCTTGTATCCGAATTGAGCACCGGGGTATTCGTAATGTCATCTCAAGATGAACTTCAGCAGGAATACCAGTTCGACTATCTGAAGGGCAAACCGAATCGTTTTGCATCCGTCGCGCCCGAGTCACCGGTTGTGGTGACTTTTGGATGACGATGTGTCCTGCGTATTTACGACACCGGAAGCCGTCAACAGGGCTCTGAGAGCGCTGATCGCTGGCGTGCCCACACCCGCAGCAGTCTCGCAGAAAACACGAAAGTCTGCAGGCCGACGGTCTGGATGACCTCACAACACAATGCCCCGGGCATTACGCTCCGACCACCCGGTGCCGCCGCTGATAACCCCGATGGGGCTGATGCGCTAAGGGCGAAGGCAGTTGAGTCTCATGGCCCAGGTCGCCGGTGCGACATGCGGCCAACTGAATGGCACCGCAGCAATTCGATTGTCGCACCCTCGATTGCTGTCAGGGACCAAACCGGAACCGTCCATCTGGAGATCCCTGAGCCAGCCTGCAGCGTTTCTGCCAGCGACAACAAGCCCGGATTTTCCTGGGTTTTCGGGATCTGCAGCCCTGCGACTTTGCTTTGCCGGAGGGGAGAAAACGCGAATTAGTGGGGGGACTTTGAAGGCCCGTTTTCACCCCGAACTACCGCGACACGCGCGATGCGAAAGCCCGGTACTCGTCCCTCCACAGCCAACGTAAAAAGTCCGCCGTCCGTTCCTTTCTCCCTCGTTCCTCACTCCCTCGTTCCTCGTTCCTCGCCCCCCCCCCCCGCGGCAGCGGTCAGATTTTCGAGGCACGGCTCACATCGATGCCGCAGGGAGGCTGGCGGCGGACGGAGATTGCAGTGGACCGGCAGGGTATTCACTACTTCTGGACGTTGTGGCCTGCCATCTCAGGAAGGGCAGAACCGCCCCCGGAAACCGCTTGATTCTGTAAGAAAAATCAGGTACTATTTCTTACATGAGCGGCAGAACGAAATCACCCCAGGCAGTTGACTCCAAAATCCTTGCATCCATCCGAAAGCAGGGACGCGGTTCGGTCTTTGTTCCAACGGATTTCCTCGGCATTGGCAGTCGCCGGGCGGTTGACGTGGCCCTTCATCGCCTGATCCGTCAGGGGGTGATCCGGCGACTGGCACGCGGAATCTACGATTTCCCGAAGGAACACCCGGTCCTCGGTCCCCTGGAACCGTCCGCCGAAGCAATCGCTCTCGCACTGGCCGGACGTGACCGCACAAGACTCCAGCCCGCCGGGGCGTATGCAGCGAACACTCTTGGATTATCCCAGCAGGTTCCTGCCAGGATCGTGTTCCTGACCGATGGTCCGACCAGGGTGGTCAAGGTCGGCCCGACCACCATCCATCTGCGCCGGACGACGCCGAAGAACATGGAAACGGCCGGGCGCCTGAGCGGTATTTTGATCCAGGCCCTCCGCGAACTTGGCCAGGATCATGTGACGCCCGCCCGTATCACCCATCTCAAACGCACCATCCCGGCCGGTGAGCGACAAAAGTTGCTCAAGGACATCCGGCTCGCCCCGGCATGGATGCATCCGATCTTCCAGGACCTGGCAGGGGAGGACGCATGAAGCTCCAATTCCTGGAACTGCCTGAAGCCGAACGTCGTCTTTATATCGAACAGGCAGCGATTCGAAGAGGCTTCTCCCCAGTGATCATGGAAAAGGATTTCTGGGTCTGCTGGCTGCTGAGTATCCTCTTCGAATCAGAATTTGCGGGCGACCTCGTCTTCAAAGGCGGAACATCGCTATCGAAGGTCTTCGGTGTCATCGACCGTTTTTCCGAAGACATCGACCTGTCGCTTTCGCCTCAATTCCTGAATCTGCCCGAGACCGGCACGACCCGCACTCAGGCAAATAAATGGATGGCAAAAGCCGAAGCCGCCTGCAGCCTGGCCGTACAAAATCTAATCGCGCCGGTGCTGGAGGCCGCCGCCATAAACGCCATAGGCGATCGCAGCGAAGCATGGTTCGAATTCTTCACCGATCCAGCTACCCATTCGCCGGTTCTGCTCTTTCACTATCCCGCAACGCAGCCAGATGGATTCACCTATCTCAAACGCTCCGTCAAACTGGAGTTCGGCTCACTGACTGACCAGCAGCCGACCGGGCGTCATCCCGTTGCACCGTGGATCGCCGGCATACTTCCCGAAGCCTTTCCTGACTGGAAGTGCGAAGTAGTCGCACTGGGGGTGCAGCGGACCTTTTGGGAGAAAGCCACCATACTCCACACGGAATTCCACCGTCCCGCTGACAAGCCCACCCCGGACCGCTTCTCGCGCCATTACGCCGACACTGCCGCACTGGCAAATCACCCCGACGCGAGCAATGCTGCCTCGGACCACGAAATGCGCAACCGGGTCGTGCACTGGAAGAGCCGGTTCTTCGGCAGTTCATGGGCGAGATATGAAGAGGCGGTACCTGGATCATTCCGCCTCGTGCCGCCGCCAGCACGGCTTTCTTCGCTGAAGCAGGACTACCAGGCGATGCACGATATGTATCTCTCCGAGCCAGCAAGCTTCGACGACATCCTGACTGCACTGGCCAGGCTCGAAGAGAGTATCAACGGTATCGGCCCCACGGACGGGTAAACGCTGGATCAGAACAAGACACATGTGCGCAGCATCGGCAGGTTCCTGAACCGGGTGCCTAACATCACAATCCCCTCGGTATTACGCTCCGAACACCCGGTGCCGCCGCTGATAACCCCGATGGGGCTGATGCGCTAAGGGCGAAGGCAGTTGAGTCTCATGGCCCAGGTCGCCGGTGCGACATGCGGCCAACTGAATGGCACCGCAGCAATTCGATTGTCGCACCCACGATTGCTGTCAGAGAGCTATCCGGAACCGTCCATCTGGTGGTCCCGGAGCCAGCCCACAGCGTTTCTGCCAGCGACAACAAGCCCGGATTTTCCTGGGGTTTTCGGGATCTGCAGCCCTGCGACTTTCCTTTGCCGGAGGAGAGAAAACGCGAAGTAGTGGAGGGACTTTGAAGGCCAGTTTTCACCCCGAACTACCGCGACACGCACGACACGAAAACCCGGTACTCGTCCCTCCACAGCCAACGAAAAAAGTCCGCCGTCCGCTCCCGGCTTCCCTTGTCCCTCGTTCCTCACTCCCTCGTTCCTTGTTCCTGAATCCCTCGTTCCTTGTTCCTGAATCCCTCGTTCCTTGTTCCTGAATCCCTCACACCCTAGCAGCGGACGGATTTTTCAAGGCATGGCTCACATCGATGCTGCGGGAAGAGTAGCGGCTGATGCTGGTGCCACATAAAATACCATGACATGACGAGACTGCCACGATACAATTTCCGAACAATACCGAGTCAGGATGTGGTGGGTGGCATGGTGACGTTGTTTCAGAAAATTCGGCACAGTGTGATACGTAACGAATATCTGATAGGCTTCCACGCTGCCGAAAGACTTGAACAGAGAGGCATCATGGAGTGGCAGGCTGTCGAGGGGCTTATTGGCGGCAGTTTGCTGGAGGAACGTCCGGATGCTCGCCCAAATGCTCTGGTTGAGGTTCTGCAGGTATTGCCTGACGGTACTGAGTTCAAGGCTGTTTGGGCGTACCTGAAAAAGTCGGAAACTGCGAAGTTGGTTACAGTGCACTTTTTTGACGGATGCTCCCCATGGCACTAGCCGGTGAACGCCTGAAGCACACTCGACTCATTCAAACTCCGATGTACGTCGTCGCCGTTGAAATTGAGATGATTCTTCCGGAAGAGGATCCCAGCGAGCCCTGCTACGAGCCCGCGACCGTCCAGTTTCTGAAAGAGGTCAAAGAACGTGCCGACGCTGACGATATCGAGTGGCTCAAACGGCATGGTCGCGTATATCGTGTGCTCGAACCAGCGTAAGCCGTCAGCCGTTGCAACTGGAATTTGCGACCAGCACAATACCTGCTGACTCTGAACTGCAGGCACATTGCAAACGCGCACGAGCTTCCGCGAATTTATCAGATTCTACTTCGGGAAGGGTTTGGCACGCTGTTCGTGAACAACTCCTGGCTGAGTCCGGAGGGACGCTCTCAGGGCTCTTCGCCAGCCTTCTGAAAGAATAGTCCAGATCCACCAGAACGATCCTGAAAACTCTGCACATACCCCGCAGTGAACCCCACGAGGGTGATCCAGTCCGAACACCGGTTGCCGGCGTCGAAATGAAAACCGGTGGTTGACGGTGATTGTTCCAGGGGCGACATTTATCTCTCGGAGCCAGAAAGCTTCGACGACATCCTGACTGCACTGGCCAGGCTCGAAGGGAGTATCAACGGTATCGGCCCCGCGGACGGGTAAACGCTGGATCGGAACAAGACACATGTGCGCGGCATCGGCAGGTTCCTGAACTGGGTGCCTCACATCACAATGCCCTGAGCATGACGCTGACCGTTTCTGCGCAGCGTCCGCCCGTAGCCACATGAGTGTCAGCATGTCCACAAACTGCACCACGGCCTCTGCCTCACGACGCTTCTGCAGTGCCTCGGGAAGTCACAGCATCTGCCAGTCCTCAGGTTATTCCAGCTCAACAGCGACTGTGGTCAGCTTGTGTCTCCGATTTCGTTTGCCAGTTCAAATGCTGTCACACGGAAGGCACCGTCCAGTCGCCGACGTTGGGAGGCTGGCCGGGGTGACGGCTGTGCTGACCGAGAGGCTGGTGGTGCGTGAACGGTTGTTACTTTGAACACCGTTCATTTGAAAGCGAATTGCCTTATGGCAAATCGCCCCAGTCGCGAATTTCGTCTCGGTCCAGTGAAAGCTGCAAACTGGCTGGTGCAAAAAAAGCCGCAGGGATTCCATCGAACCCCTGCGGCTCCTGAACGTCCCCGGCGGGATTCGAACCTGCGACCTTCGGTTTAGGAATTCCTAAAGCCTTTCCTATGCGTTTCTGATGCTGGCAAAAACCCCGGATTTTCCGGGGTTTTTGCGTTTACAACCCTTCGACCTTGCGTTCCCAGGGCGGAGAAAACGCGAATTAGTGGGGGGATTAGTGGGGGGACTTTGAAGGCCAGTTTTCACCCCGAACAACCGCGACACGCGCGACGCGGACACCTGCCGATCGAGCCCTCCACAGCCAACGAAAAAAGTCCGACGTCCGTTCCCAGCGTCCCTTGTCCCTCGTTCCTTACTCCCTCGTTCCTCACTCCCTGCCCCAAGCGGACGGATTTTTTGAGGCATGGCTCACATCGATGCTGCGGGCAGGCCGGAGGC
>VFQT010002242.1_pt1 | contig 20364 bp, 19 predicted proteins | sample 3512381 | NCBI WGS metagenome assembly VFQT01 (sample SAMN10412376, study PRJNA504923) | tailings metagenome | isolation source: Relicate 2 Philex TSF3 active mining site | place: Philippines: Tuba, Benguet | collected 2017-08-29
GCCAGGGCGTGCGCTTCAGCCTGACGCCGGCATGAGCACGTTGCTCGCGCGCCTGAACGAGATCCACGCAATGGGTCACGCGCGAGACGACGTGGAACTGCACTTCGAGACTCGGCCTATGCCCGCCAGCGAGCTGCGCGGCGCTGCTGTCCTCGCGGCGATCACCGATCGCGAGCGCCCGGGTGTGCTGCTGATCCACCGCCCTTCGACCATGCGCGCGCATCCGGGCCAGGTGGCATTCCCCGGCGGCAAGATCGACCCCGGCGAAACCGCTATCGAGGCGGCGCTGCGCGAAGCGCACGAGGAACTGGGCATCCTCCCCTCCGACGTTCGCGTGGTCGGCAGCGGCGACCGCTACCGTACCGGAACGGGGTTCGACATTACCCCTGTGGTGGGCCTCATTCCTCCCGACCTGGATCTCACGCCCAACCCCACCGAAGTGGCGCAATGGTTTGAAGCGCCTCTGGATTTCGTTCTGGACCATCGCAATCACGCACGCCACAGCATGGAGGTGAACGGCGTGTCCCACAGCTATTGGCAGATAAACTGGCAGGAACACCGCATCTGGGGCGCGACCGCGGCGATGCTTGTCAATCTCTCGCGCCGGTGGAACTGGCGTGGTTGAACGGCTTCCCAAAGCGGACTGGACGCGGCGCGCCGATCTGGCGAAGCTGATCAAGGCGCTGGGACCACAGAACGCGCGCTACGTTGGCGGAGCGGTGCGCGACACCCTGCTGGGCCTCGCGGTGAAGGACATCGACCTCGCAACCCCGCTGCATCCGGAGCAAGTCATGGCCCGGCTGGACAAGGCGCGGATCGGCCATGTCCCCACCGGCATCGCGCACGGGACCGTGACCGCCATTCTTCCCAACGGTCCGGTCGAGATCACGACCCTGCGCCATGACGTCAGCACCGACGGCCGCCGCGCCACCGTCGCTTTCGCGGCCGACTGGCGCGAAGACGCGGCGCGGCGCGACTTCACCATCAATGCGCTCTACGCCGATCCCGTCACGCGCGAGATCACCGACTACTTCGACGGACTGCCCGATCTTGCCGAGCGCCGCGTCCGTTTCATCGGCGATGCCCGCGAGCGCATACGCGAGGACCACTTGCGGATCTTGCGCTATTTCCGGTTCCAGGCGCGGTTCGGCTCTGAACCTGCTGACGAGCAAGCAGAATCTGCCTGTGCGGACCTCGCGGCGACGCTGAAGGGGCTGTCGCGCGAGCGGATCGGGATGGAACTGCTCAACCTGCTGAGCCTGCCCCAGCCAGCGCCGACCGTGGCGCGGATGGAAGAACTCGGCGTGCTGCCGGTGATCCTTCCCGAGGCGCAAGTCACGCCACTGGCGCAGCTGATGATCCAGGAGCAGCGGCAGCAGGTCGCTCCCGATCCCATCCGCAGGCTTGCCGCGCTACTGCCGCCCGATCCTGCGCTTGCCGAACAGATCGCCGCGCGGTTCCGCCTCTCCACCGCGCAGAAGAAGCGCCTCGCCAGCGCGGCGGAACGTGGCAGCGAGCCGGCGAGCGCGCGGGCGCTCGCCTATCGCGTCGGGCGGGAATCCGCATGCGACCGGCTACTGCTGCGCGGCGAGGACACTTCGGAGCTGCGGGACTGGGACATTCCGCAACTGCCCCTGAAGGGCGGACAGATCGTGGCGCGGGGGGTGAAGGCCGGCCCGGAAGTCGCCCGCGTGTTGCGCGCCGTCGAGGAGCGCTGGATTTCCGAAGGCTTTCCCGCCGAGGGGCGCGTGCTGGCGCTGCTGGACGAAACGCTTGCCGGCTGAACGGTCAGCCTTGCGAAAGCATCGCGCTGCTATGCCATGTCGATGAACCTGGCCGACACGTTCGCCTTCCTCTCGGATCAACCGCTGCTCGCGCTGGCGATAGCCGCGATCTTTGTCGCGACACTCGGCACCATGCTGAAGCGCGCCGTTCCCTGGCTCGGCGGACTGTTCCAGGGCATCGGCAACCTCGGGATCGTGGCTTCGCTGCTGCTGACCATCGCCCAGGTCGCGCGTTTCACCACCGGCAGCGACCTCGCGCTGCCGCAGATCGGCATGCCCGCGCAAACCGTGGCGGGCAACGAGACGCGCATCCGCATGAGCAACGATGGCCACTTCTGGCTGCAGGCCAGCGTAAACGGCGTCCCGCGCCGGTTCCTCGTCGATACCGGCGCCACGCTGACCGCCATCGCGACCAGCACGGCCGAAGCGGCGCAAGTGGCCCAACAGCCGCTGCGTCAGTCGGTGATGCTGCGCACCGCCAACGGCACGGTCAAGGCCGAACTGGCCACGATCGAGGAACTGCGGTTCGGCAACATCGTCGCCCGCGACCTGGATGCGGTGGTCGCGCCCGGCCTGGGGGAGACCAACGTGATTGGCATGAACCTGCTCTCGCGGCTCGCCAGCTGGCGCGTCGAGGGCCGGACCCTGGTGATGATACCCAAGGCCATCGAGCGCGACGCTACTTAGGCCTCCCCGGCAAGGGAGGGATTTTAGAACTTGTTATCCCTGGGAAATCCGGTTGGCGGCAGTCGCCCCGCCGCGCCACGGGCGACCTTCCACAGCCGCATGTCCTTCTCGGTCCGCATCCGCCCGCTCTCGCCGCCCATTTGCCAGCTGAGCCCGTCGTCGAGCTTGAGCGTCACCACATCGGCCATGCCGCCGTCGCGGTAGCGTTGCAGCGTCACGCCCTGCCCCTTGGCGAGCACCGGCAGTTCCTCGAGGCTGAAGATCACCAGCTTGCGATTGTCGCCCACGACCGCGACATGATCGTGCTCCGCCGGAATCTCCCGCACGACCGCCAGCTTCACGCACGGCTTGACGCTCATCACCCCCCGGCCCTTGCGCGTCTCGGCGAGCAGCTCGTCGGCCTCGGCGGCAAAGCCGCGCCCAGAATTCGAGGCCAGCAGCAGTTGTGCCTTGGGCCGATAGACCATCAGCGCCACGATCTGCGCCTCGGGATCGATGTCGAGCATCGTCCGGATCGGCTCGCCAAAGCCGCGCGCGCCCGGCAGCTTGTCCGCCCCCAGCGTATAGAAGCGCCCGTTATCCGCCGCGATCAACAGCTTGTCGGTCGTTTGTGCGTGAACCGCGAAGGCAGGTCCGTCGCCTTCCTTGAACTTGAAGTCGCCATCGAGCGCGACGTGCCCCTTCGCCGCGCGCACCCAAGCCCGCTGCGACAGGATGACCGTTACCGGCTCCTTCTCGATCATCGCATCCATGCTGAACTCGCGCGTGGGCGCCGCCTCGGCAATAGTGGTGCGGCGCCTGCCAAGTTCGGTGTCCTCGGCATATTCCTTGCGCAAGGCATTGAGATCGCGCTTTAACCGGGTGCGCTGCTTCGCCGGGCTGTCGAGCAGCTTTTGAAGCTCTTCCTGCTCCTTCAGCAAGTCCTCGCGCTCGCTCCGCAGCTCCATTTCCTCGAGCTTGCGCAGGCTGCGCAGCCGCATGTTGAGGATCGCCTCGGCCTGCCGGTCGGTCAGCCCGAACTCGGCCATCATCACCGGCTTGGGTTCGTCCTCGGTGCGGATGATCTCGATGATCCGGTCGAGATTGAGGTAGGCAACGATGTAGCCCTCGACGAGCTCCAGCCGCGCCGCGATCTTGTCCATCCGGTGGCGGCTGCGGCGCAGCAGAATGTCGATCTGGCTGATCACCCATTCCTGCAGCAGCAGCTTCAGCCCCAGCACACCCGGCGTACGATGCGCATCGAGAACGTTGAGATTGAGCCCGAAGCGGGTTTCCAGATCGGTCAGCCGATAGAGCGATTCCTTCAACAGCTCGGGATCGATGTTGCGGCTCTTTGGCACGAGCACGAGGCGGATGCTCTCGTCGCTTTCGTCGCGTACGTCTTCCAGGATCGGCAGCTTGCGGTCGGCGATGAGCTGGGCGATCTGCTCGATCAGCTTGCCCTTCTGGACCATGTAGGGGATTTCGGAAATCACCAGCTGCCAGGTGCCGTTGCCCAGCCGCTCGATGCCGTCCTCGCGGTCTTCGGCGGCCTTGGCCTCGGCGGCGTGGAAGCGGCCGCGCACGCGGAAGGCGCCCTTGCCGGTCTCGTAGGCGGCAGAGATCACCGCCGGGCTATCGACGATCACCCCGCCGGTCGCGAAGTCCGGCCCCTTGAACACCTGCATCAGCTCGGCATGTTCGACGGCGGGATTGTCGATCAGCAGGAGCGTCGCATCGATTACTTCGGCGACGTTGTGGCTGGGGATCGAGGTCGCCATGCCCACGGCGATGCCCGTGGAGCCGTTGGCGAGCAGGTTGGGGAACAGGCCGGGGAAGATCTCGGGCTCTTCTTCCTCGCCGTTGTAGGTAGGCTGGAAGTTCACCGTGCCTTCGTCCAGCCCGGCCATGAGCTGGATCGCGGTGCGCGTCAGCCGCGCCTCGGTGTAGCGATAGGCGGCGGCGTTATCTCCGTCGATGTTGCCGAAGTTGCCCTGCCCCTCGACCAGGGGATAGCGCAGCGAGAAATCCTGCGCGAGCCGCACCATCGCGTCGTAGACAGAGGCGTCGCCGTGCGGGTGATACTTACCGATGACGTCGCCGACGACGCGCGCCGATTTCTTGAAGGCGCTGGTGGGATCGAGCCGCAGCCCGCGCATCGCCCACAGCAGGCGGCGGTGGACCGGCTTCAGCCCATCGCGCAGATCGGGCAGCGAGCGCGCGGTAATCGTGGACAGCGCATAGACCAGGTAGCGCTGCGACAAGGCGCTGTCGAAGGGCGCATCGACGATGGCGTCGAAGGGATCGGGTTCGCTGTCGGTGGTCACGGCCATGGCGAGCCTGCCCTAGCAACGAGGGCGACCGTGCGGAACCGCACGCGCGGCTTTTTCCGCCGATTGATTATGGCAAGGATCGGAGCGGGGCGATCAGGCGCGACGCGCGGTCACAACTTCTGCATGTTGCGGGCCTCGCCGGGAATGCGAACCTCGATCCCGTCGAGCGTGGAAGTAAGCTCTATCTGGCACGAAAGGCGGCTGGTGCGAGTCACGCCGGCGGCCAGATCGAGCATGTCCTCTTCGTCGCCGGAGGCTTCGGGCAGGCGTTCGAACCAGTCGGAGCCTATCACGACATGGCATGTCGAACAGGCCATCTGGCCTTCACACGTGCCCTCCAGCGGCATCCCGGCCGCCTGGGCAAGTTCGAGCAAGGGGGTGCCGTCTTCGCCCTCGGCGATGACCCGGTCACCCTCGGAGGTGATGAATTCGACCCTCACCAACGTCATACTCCCTGCGCCGCCGCCGCGGCATTTATACGAGCGCAGGCATCCTCGATCTCCTGGAGCGAACTATAGCGCCCGAAACCGAGACGAACAGAAGATTTCGCGGCGGCATCGGACAAGCCGATAGCGCGCAACACATGGCTCGGCCGGCCCGAACCGCTGGCGCAGGCCGACCCGGCCGAAAACGCGATGTCGCGCAAGTCGGACATCAGGCGCGCAACGTCCAGCCCTTCGCGCCGCACGTTGAGATTGCCATGCCAGCGCCGGCCGGCGCTGCCGTTCAGGGCCCATCCCGCGAGCAGTTCGCGCGCGCGCCGCCATAATGCGGCGACATGGGCGGCGTCCTGCTCGCGCCGCTCTATCGCGAGCGCGGCGGCGGCGCCGAAACCGGCGCAGAGCGCGGGGCTGAGCGTGCCCGAGCGGATACCCTGCTCCTGCCCGCCACCGTAGATCAGCGGCGCGAGCGTAAGCCCATCGCGCACCCACAGCGCGCCGATACCCTTGGGACCGTGGAGCTTGTGCGCGGAAAGCGCGATCATGTCGGCACCGGCAGGAGGATCGAGCTTGCCCGCACCCTGCACGGCATCGCAGAGGAACTGCGCCCCGGCCCGATGCGCGGCCTCGGCCAGCGCGGCGACCGGCTGGATCGTGCCGATCTCGTTGTTGACCTGCATCACCGCGACGAGGTCGGTGCCCGGCGAGATCGACGTCTGAGGATCTACCAGCCCATCGTCATCGACCCCGATCGTGTGCACTTCGGCAAAAGCAGCGGCACAGTCGAGAACTGCGGCATGTTCTATTGCAGATACATAGACTTGCTTTGCTTTGCTGCCGACGATCGCCAGATTGATCGCTTCGGTCGCGGTGCCGGTGAAGATCACACGGCCGCCCGACGGCAGGAGCGCAGCCACCTGCTCGCGCGCGAACTCGATCGCGGCGGCGGCGGCACGGCCAGGGCGATGCGGGCTATGCGGATTGGCGAACCCCGCCGATCCCGGACCCGACAGCCACGGCAGCATCGCCTCGAGCGCTTCCGGTGCGAGCGGGGTCGTCGCCTGGTAGTCCAGATAGATCATGCCGCCGCACTCGCTTTGCCCGCGATCTCACGCCAGGCGGCGACGAAGCGGTCGACGTCGGCTTGCGTCGTTTCTCTTCCAATACTTACGCGAATGACCTCAGAGGCAGACTTAGCATCGAGGCCCATCGCGGACAGCACGTGGCTAGCCCGCAGGGATCCCGAAGAACAGGCGCTTCCCGCCGACACGGCGATGCCCATCGCGTCGAAGCGGATCAGCTGCGCAGCCGCGGATCGTCCCGGCATGCGGTAGGCGCCGATCGTCGCGATGCGCTTCGCTTCAGCGGCGATGACCTCCGCCCCGCTGGCAACAAGCGCCGCCTCCAGAGCCTCGCGCAGGGCAGCCGCGCGCGAAAGCCAGCTGGCCCCCTCCTCCAGCGCCGCCGCCATGGCCAGCGCGCCGGGGAGGTTCTCGGTGCCGCCGCGATAGCCGCGCTCCTGACCGCCGCTGGGCGTCAGCATCGCCCATTCGCGCACCAGCAGCGCGCCCATGCCGATGGGGCCACCGAACTTGTGCGCGGCCAACGCGATCAGGTCGGCATCCGGCAGCACCAGCTTGCCTGCGCTCTGGGCGCAGTCCGCCAGCAGCAGCCCGCCCTCGCCGCCCACTGCCGAGGCGATCTCCACCAACGGCTGGATGACGCCGGTCTCGCTGTTCACCTGCTGCACCGCGACGAGCCCCGCGCGCGCCGCCGCCTCGGGACTGACGCGTCCCGTTGAATCCACGGCCAACCGCTCGACCCCGCCCGCGTGCCGCAGCACGGCTTCGTGCTCGACGGCGGAGACGGCGGCGAGCGGCAGCCGGCATCGCGATATGGCGATCGCCAGCGCCTCGCTCGCACCCGAAGTCAGGATCACCTCGCCCTGCCAGCCGAGCGCCGCCGCGATCCGCGCGCGCGCATCCTCCAGCGCTGCCCGAGCGGCGCGTCCGGGCGCGTGCGGGCTCGACGGATTGGCCCAGATCGCGCTGCCGGCGAGCAGCGCGTCCAGGGCCGTCGGCAGGAGCGGCGTGGTCGCGGCGTGGTCCAGATAGAGGGGTGCGGGCATCAGGCCTTTGTGAAGATTGTTTTTGTGGTGCGCGCTTCTATATAGCGCTCAGTTCCCGTTCACACTCCCCCTGACGACCGCGCTGGAGCGTTCGGCGCCGGAAGGGGGCGATCGCTTGCCAGGTACAGTCGAATATGCCAGCAGTCATTTTCCCCGGCCCCGAAGGACGTCTTGAGGGCCGCTTTCAGCCAGGGCCACGCGCCCGTGCCCCCGTCGCGATGATCCTTCACCCGCATCCGCAGGCCGGCGGCACGATGAATGACCGGATCACGCAGTCGATGTACAAGACATTCGTGAACCGCGGCTTCGCTACTTTGCGCTTCAACTTCCGCGGCGTGGGCCGCAGCCAGGGCAGCTTCGACAACGGCATCGGCGAATTGTCCGACGCCGCCGCCGCGCTGGACTGGGTGCAGTCGATCCATCCAGAAGCGACGACGACCTGGATCGCCGGGTACAGCTTTGGCGCGCTGATTGGCATGCAGCTGCTGATGCGGCGGCCGGAAATCCGGGGCTTCATCTCGGTTTCGCCGCCCGCGAACATGTACGATTTCAGCTTTCTGGCGCCTTGCCCGGCCTCGGGCATCATCGTTCAGGGCGCGGCCGATACGGTGGTGACGCCCAACGCCGTGCAGAAGCTGGTCGACAAGCTGCGGACGCAGAAGCACATCACGATCCACCACGACGAGATTCCGCGCGCAAACCATTTCTACGAAACGGAAATGGACGAGATGATGCGCTCGGTGGACAACTACCTCGACATGCGCCTCTCGCCGGATTGCCCGATCAAGTGATGCGGGTTCCCCTCCTCTGAAGACGAGGGGGCTTCTCGCGCAGTCGCTCACCCGCTCGGGTGATAGAAATCGTAGACTGCCTGCGCCACGGCCGCCGACACTCCCGGCGCGCGCTGAAGGTCTTGCAGGCTGGCGGCGCGCACTTTTCCGGCGGTGCCGAAATGCAGCAGCAGCGCGCGCTTGCGGGCCGGACCGATGCCGGGAATCTCGTCGAGCGGGCTGGCGGTGATCGCCCGGCTGCGCTTGGCGCGGTGGGCACCGATGGCGAAGCGGTGCGCCTCGTCGCGCAGGCACTGGAGATAGAACAGCACCGGTGAGTTGGGCGGCAGCGTCTTCTCGCGCCCATCGGGGAAGTGGAACACCTCACGCCCCTCGCGCCCGTGGTGTGGGCCTTTCGCGACGGCGATCAGCGGCAGGTCTTCGATACCGAGTTCCTCGATCACCTCACGCACGGCAGTCATCTGGCCCTTGCCCCCATCGATCAGCACCAGATCGGGCCAGGTGCCCTGCTCGCGATCGGGATCCTCGGCCACGGCCCGGCCGAAGCGCCGCGCCATCACCTCGCGCATCATACCGAAGTCGTCGTTGGTCTGCGCGGTCCTGATGTTGAACTTGCGGTACTGGCCGTTGAGGAAGCCTTCCGGCCCCGCCACGATCATCGCCCCCAGGGCGTTGGTGCCCTGGATGTGGCTGTTGTCATAGACCTCGATACGTTGCGGCACTTCCGACAGCTCGAAGAACTCGGCCACCTCGCGCATGATGCGCGCCTTTGTGCCGCTTTCCGCAAGCCGCCGGTCGAGCGCCTCCACCGCATTGCGCGTCGCCTGCTGGATCAGCCGCCGGCGGTCGCCGCGCTGCGGAACCGAAATCTCGACCTTGCCACCGGCCCCTTCGCGGAACGCCTCGGCGAGAAGCTCGGCCTCGGGCAGTTCCCGGTCCACCAGAATGCAGCGCGCGGGCGGCACTTCCTCATAGAACTGGGCCAGGAAGCTGGTCATCACCTCCGCCTCGCTCAGCCCTTCGGTATGCGTGGGGAAGAAAGCGCGGTGCCCCCAGTTCTGACCGCCGCGCACGAAGAACGCCTGCACCGCGATCTGCCCCGCCTTGCAGGCCATGGCGAAGATGTCGGCATTGTTGAGACCCTCGGCGTTGATGGCCTGGCTGCCCTGGATGAAAGTCGCCGCGCGCAGCCGATCGCGCAGCATCGCCGCGCGCTCGAAGTCCATCGCCTCGGCGGCGCAGCGCATCTGCTCCTCGATCTTCTTCTGCACGGCCGACGATTTGCCGCCGAGGAAGTCCTTGGCCTCCTGCACCAGTTCGGCATATCCCGCCGCGTCGATGCGGCCCACGCAGGGCGCGGAGCAGCGCTTGATCTGGTAAAGCAGGCACGGCCGGTCACGCCGTGCAAAGAAGCTGTCGGTGCAGCTGCGCAGCAGGAACAGCTTCTGCAACGCATTGATCGTGGTGTTCACCGATCCGGCGCTCGCGAACGGGCCGTAATAATTCCCCTTCGCCTTGCGCGCGCCGCGATGCTTGGTGATGCGCGGAAAGGCGTGGTCGGCGCGCAGCAGGATGAAGGGAAAGCTTTTGTCGTCGCGCAGCAGCACGTTGTAGGGCGGCCGATAACGCTTGATAAGCTGCGCTTCGAGCAGCAGCGCCTCGGCCTCCGAGTTCGTCGTGACGATCGTCATCGAGCGCGTCTGGCTGACCATCCGCTTCAGCCGTTGGGGCAAACGCTCGACCTGCGTGTAGTTCGCCACGCGGTTCTTCAGCGCCCGCGCCTTGCCGACATAGAGCACGTCCCCGCGCGCATCCTGCATCCGGTACACGCCAGGGCGCGGCGGCAGGGTGCGGACAGTCTCGCGAATGGCCGCGACGCCGGCTTCCAGATCGGGCTGTTCGGACCCGCGCACGGTATACGTCGCGCGATCCTCGTGGAAGCGTTCGGCGCCTTGGGGATTGGAAGGAGAGCCGGCGGGAGTACGAGCCATGCGGAGCAGATAGCTACTCAGCGCCGCTGGCGAAACCCGCCGGAGACTTCCATTCAGAACATCTTGCGGATGTCTATGCCCACGAAGCGTCCGCGCGGGTCACGGAAGTCGGCCTGGTAGCTGATCGGCACCACGCCGCTGCCGTCGGTGACGCGCTGGCGCGAATCGAAGATGTTGTCGAAGTCGAACGACAGCCGCGTGCCCTTCAGGAACGGGATCGCCTCGACGATCTTCGGCTTCTGGTCAAAGTTCACGAAGATGCGCGCGTCCAGCGTCGTCACGCTGCCGAACCGCAAGTCCGAACTTCCCGGCGCGCCGCTGCCGTTGACCGTGGTCGGCGCGGTCCAGCTGCCGTTGAGGCGCAGGCCGAAGCCCTTGTGGAACAAGCCGCCTTCCAATTCGAGCGAATGGCGCGCCACGCCGCCGGCGGCGATCGCGTCGCCGTCCAGCAGGTCCAGCACGGGTCCGGTGGGCGCGATCTGAATCGTCTCCGAGAAACGATAGGTGTGGTAGAGCGACAGGTTCCAGCGCCCGCGGCCGCCGCCCGGTCCGCGCCCGAAGCCTCCCGGCCCGCGCGGCCCCATGCCACGCCCGCCACCGGCTCCGCCTGCTCCCCGGCCGGCGCCGCGAGCGCCATCGCCCATCGCGCCCCGCCCGCCTTCGGCCTGCTGCTCGCCGATGGCGCCCGATATGTTAAAGCCCCAGCGCAGCCGCGAGCTTTCGATCTCGTCGAACGTCACCGGACGGCGATCGATCGACACCAGGCGCCCGCTCGCGTCGCGCACCACCCGGCCGGGGAATGCGGCCTCGATCGCCGGAGTAAGCAGCGGGAAGCTTTGCGTCACGTCGCTGGAGCGGTTGCGGAAGTATTCGACCACCAGGTTCGATCGGTTGTCGAGGAACGGGAGCTGCCAGTTGGCCGCCAGCTTGATGTCGCGCTGGGTTTCCTGCCGCAAATTGGGGTTGCCGCCGTTGATGACCGTCACGAGCGCCGCTTCGCCGCGCGTGAAATCGTAAACAGTTGAATTGGGCGCAATGATCTCGGGATTGCCGAGGAAAGCCAGGCTGGGCGCGGCCTCGTCCACCAGATAGCTTGCCTGGAAACTGAGCTTCTCGGTCGGCGCCCAGGTGATCCCGGCGCTCCACTCCTTGAGCGTGCCGAAATCCGAGAAGTGTTCGACGCCGGCGCTGAGGTTCAACGATATATCGCCCAGCCCCGCCAGCACCTCCTCGCGCCGGCTGGCGATCGGCAGGCCCAGGTTGATCCCGCCCGTCACGATGCCGCGGTCGAGCACGGTGCTCCCCCCGCCCGCCGTCCGGGAATCGCGGTTATCCGACCGGCTATAGCTGTAGCCGCCTTTGACCGTCAGCGTCGCCTCGCCGGCCGGCAGGCGGAAGGGCGTGCCCGAAGCCGTCAGCAGCGAGTTGAGCGACAGGTCTCTGGTCCGCGCCGTATCGCGGCCCGCGCCTGCGACCACCGGCAGCAGCCCGTTGATGTTCAGCGTTCCCGCCTGCGCCGCCGCGACGAGGCCGGAAAGGTCCGCTTCGCGATCGATCTCGGTATCGGTATCGCTATGGCTGGCATTGGCGGTCGCCGTCAGCTGCCATCCGCCGAGCGGCTGGTTGTAGGTCACGCCGCCTTCCAGAGTCGTGGTCTGGCTGTCCCTGACCAGCGGATCGTCCAGACTGCGCAGCGAAGTCGATCCGTCGGGAGCGGTCAGCCGCACGGTATCGAGTCCGAACAGCGAGCGCGTGTTGCTGCGCGTCGCCGCGCCGTTCAACGTCAGCGAACCGGCGCCCGCGCCCTCGCCCAGCCCGGTGGACCAGGTGGCGTTGAGCGAATATTCGCGCTGCTTGTCCACGAGCGTGCGGAATTCGGCGGGATCGGGGTCGGTCGCCACCGTGGGGATGTTCTGATCCTGCTGGATCACGTTCCGCTCGGCTTCGGTTAGCGAGGTCGTGTCTTCCATCTTCGCATGGATATTGAACCGGTTGTCGCCGTCGATCTTCACCATGCCGGCTTCCAGCTCGCTCTCGGCGAAGCCGCCGCGCGTCGGCACGTTGTATTCGCCCGCCACGGTCTTGCTGGTGAAGTTGTCCTTCAGGATGAAGTTCACCACCCGCTGGTTGGCCGCATAGCCGAACCGCAACGCGACTTCCTCGGGCAGCACTTCCATGCGGCGGATCGCCTCGGGCGGCAGATCGCGCATCTCGCGGAAGCTGGAAATGCGGCGGCCGTTGAGGAGGATCACCGGCCGGCCCTCTCCCCGCCCGCGCCCGCTGCCGGTCTGGGGGCTGAGCTGCGCGAGCAGATCGGTCAGCGAATCCGCGCCGTAGGAAGCGATCTCTTCCTCGTCGAGCGTCAGGATCGGCGGCTGCGGCGCCTTGACCTGGCCGAAGACGCGCGTGGCGACGACCAGAATTTCGTTGTCGGCGGCAAGAAGCTCGTCCTCATCCTCGCCCAGCGGCGTCACCGGCGCCTCGGGCGTGACCGGCACATCCTGGCCATATGCGGGCAAAGCAGCGAACAACAGCGGAAGCAGGACCAAGGAACGCAAGCGGGATACTCCGTACTAAACCGATTTTCAGTCCATCCCCTCGGCCCGGATGCGCGATACCTATCGCCGGGACAAGGCCGGGCCGGGTATTAAATTGTCACGCTCCGGTTACACTTGCGCGATGACTTCGCCCCCGGCGAACCCGCTGAATGAGCAAGGCTTCCCTTTTGTTCCACCCGCCGCTATGGCGCGCGGCTTAAGCGACTCCTCAGGAAGTGGAACACCATCGCCGATGGCGAAAGAAGAACTCCTCGAAATGCGCGGCACGGTGGTGGAGCTTCTTCCCAACGCCATGTTCCGGGTGCGGCTGGAAAACGATCACGAGATCCTGGGCCACACGGCCGGCAAGATGCGCAAGAACCGCATCCGCGTGCTCGTGGGCGACGAGGTTCTGGTGGAGCTCACGCCGTACGACCTCACCAAGGGCCGCATCACCTATCGCTTCATGCCCGGACGCGGCGGCCCCGGCTCCTACTGACCTGGCGGAGCGTGAACGCGCCCGGCCTCATCCTCGCCTCGGCCAGTCCGCGACGGCGCGAGCTTCTCTCGCGGTTGGGCATCGAACCCGACCGCATCGTCGCGGCCGATATCGACGAGACACCCGGCAAGGCCGAGCTGCCGCGCGACTATGCCCGGCGCATGGCGCGCGAAAAGGCCTTGGCCTCGCCTGACGACCACGCGCATGTGCTGGCGGGCGACACGGTCGTCGCGCTCGGCCGCCGCATCCTGCCCAAAGCCGAGGACGAGCAGACCGCGCGCGAATGCCTGAAACTGATGTCGGGGCGGCGCCACAAGGTGCTGTCGGCGATCGCGCTGCTCGCCCCCGATGGCACCCTGCGCGAGCGGCTGTCCGAAACGCAGGTGCGGTTCAAACCGCTCTCCGAACCGGAGATCGCCGCTTATCTCGCCAGCGGTGAATGGCACGGCAAGGCGGGCGGCTATGCCATCCAGGGTAGCGCGGAGGCGCTGATCGCCTGGATCGCGGGCAGCCATTCGGGCGTGGTCGGCCTGCCACTGTTCGAAACACGCGCGCTGCTGAGGGCCGCCGGATTTGCCCTTGCCTGACGGCCTCCACGGCGAATGGCTCGTCGAGGAGGGCATCGGCGAGCACAGGGCGCTGCTCATCAGCGACGGAGAGGTTCGCGCCGCACGCATGGCTTGGCCCGGCGCTTTGGCGGCGGGCCAGATCGAGGACGCACTGCTCGTCGCTCGCGCCGCCGGGTCGCGGCGGGGCACACTGCGCTTTGCCAATGGCGAGGAGGCGCTGGTTGACGGACTCCCGCGTGAGGCACAGGAAGGGGCGCCGCTGCGCGCGGTGATTACCCGCGCCGCGATCGGCGAGCCCAGCCGGCGCAAACGCGCGCAGGCACGCCCGATGTCCGGCGAGCTTCGCCCCGCTCCCGCCCTTGCCGAAAAGCTGCGCGACGATGGCCTCAAAGTGCAGGTCGTGCGCCGCTTTGATGCGGGGCTGTGGGAGGACATCCACGGCGAAGCGTGGAGCGGCGAGGTTGCCTTCGCTGCGGGCAGCCTGACGATCACGCCCACTCCGGCACTGACAGTCATCGACATCGACGGAGCCGCCCCGCCCGTGGCGCTCGCGCTTGCCGCCATCCCCCCGCTCGCCGCCGCGATTTCCCGGCTCGATCTCGGCGGATCGATCGGCATCGATTTTCCCACGCTGTCGCAGCGCTCTGATCGTCGCGCCGTGGACCAGGCGCTCGCCGCAGCGCTTTCGGGCTGGCCGCACGAGCGGACGGCAATGAACGGGTTCGGCTTCGTCCAGCTCGTCGCGCGTCTCGAAGGCCCGTCCATCCTCCAGCGGATCGCCGCCGACCGCCCCGGCGCGGCGGCGCGATTGCTGCTGCGGCAAGCCGAACGGGTCGATACGCCCGGCGCCCTGCTGCTCACCGCCCCGCCCCACGTTCTGGCCGCGATTACGCCGGAGTGGCGCGAGGAGCTGGGCCGACGCACCGGACGGTCGCTGCGCTTGCAATCTGACTCGGGTCTTGCCTTGAACGGCGGCTTCGCGCAGGCGGTGACGCCATGAGCGCGACACCCAGGAAATGCCCCATCTGCGGCAAGCCCCGTCAGGCCGAGCATGCGCCGTTCTGCTCAAAGCGCTGCCGCGACCGCGATCTGCTGCAATGGCTCGAAGACGGCTACAGCCTGCCGGGTCCCGCCGCCGATCCCGATCCCGAACCGGGCGATTGATTCCCCCTTGCCAAGCCAACGCGGCTTGGCCATAGGCGCGCTTCCAAATCGCTCGCCGGTCTTATCGATCGCCGCAGCAGCGATGCCCGGGTAGCTCAGTTGGTAGAGCACATGACTGAAAATCATGGTGTCGGCGGTTCGATTCCGTCCCCGGGCACCAAACCTCCAAGAGCTTGGCTGGCTTCAATCGCACTCTTCGTCCTGAGCGCGTGCGACTTCGGCACCTCAGCGTCTGCGCCGGCCGTGCCGGCACGCCACCTCATCCGCCCTGCTGACGTCAATCGCGATCCGCCGCCCGACCGCTGCCAGCACCTCGACCGCCTGTTCGTCATGAAGCTCGTGCAGCGGCTCGATATGGCTCTTGCCGAGAAAGGCAGAGGCCCTGCCAGTTTTCAGGAGTTCAATGTCGTGCCCGACCCGAACGGTCGCGGTGGACCCGTTGCCGTGGTTCGTTTCACAAGCGGGCGGACCGATGGGCCAGACGAAGTGATCTCGGCTTTCGGGACGTTTACGCCGAGCACCTGCGCCATCGGCACGCTGGCGTTCCATCAAGGGACCATCACGACCGGCGCGCCGATTTTCGATGAGGGGCCGGAGCTCCGGTCGACCGGCGTGACGGATCAGTGATGGCGGCCCCGCACGTCCGGTAACTGCACAATCTATGTTGGTGATGCGCGTAATTGAGGAACGGGCAGGTTCGATCGCCGTTCACCCCCATGTTCACGCAACTCGCCAAACCGCTCCCGGTATCCATTGAAGGAAAAGGCAAAGGCCTCACCCTCGCAGTGATCGACTATGGGCCGGAACATAACCTGATTTGGGTAACGGCCCTCGACGATAGCGGCGAAGTATGGTGCGCGCCGAACCCCATGGTTTGGATGCGGGCCAACTGGACCATGGGGCGGGCGCCAGAACCGGTGGCGGAATAGAGTTGCCAAGCCGATCCACCGCGGTGCGCCCGCCGCCGTCGGGATCGGGCGTCGCGTTCGCCAGGTCAGCGCGGACAGCCGGCTCGGCTTCTAAGCGTTGTGCACGGTCCCGATGAAAAGGCCCTCTCGCTCGATTGTGGCGATAATCTCCTTGGGATCCGTTCCGAGTCTCTTAGCCCCGCCTTCCTTGATTTCCGTTTGCCCATCCGCCCTCCATCCGCCTGCGGCCTTCGGCAGGCTTGAGCCGGTGATGTCGTTTGTGATGGCAACGAGGTGGCCGTCCTTCTCGTGAAACCGGTAAAAGATCATATCACCTCCATGAGGCTACGCTCCATATAGGAGGGCAGGCCTTGAGGGCGTTAGGTAGCACGATTGGGTTGCCCGGCGCGACACGGACATTAACCACGGCATCTTCCGCCGGACCGAGGATATGCGTCAGTCTTCACTGCTCTGCGATTGGCATTGCCCAATGTTGTCAGGCGGAAATGGTTCGGAAACAATCCCTTAACCCGAGGCATAACTGTCCCCGACGACCGCTTGCCACCGCGCTGGAACAAATGCCGGATTCAGGGCTTTTAGTGGCGTCCAACCAAGGAGAGTTGCGCCATGGGCCTTATCATTCTGATCATCGTCGGCGGAGTTATCGGCTGGCTTGCGAGCCTCGTCATGCGCACGGACGCGCAGCAGGGCATCCTGCTTAATATCGTCGTCGGCATCGTCGGCGCGCTGCTGGCCGGCTTTCTGCTCAACCCGCTCATCGGCGGCGGAAACATCATGGCCGGCGATTTCAGCGCCAGTTCGCTGATCGTATCGTTCCTGGGTGCCGTCGTACTGCTTGCGATCGTGAACTTGTTCCGTCGCGGCTCGGCGCGCTAACCAGCGAAGCCAAGAAGGGGCCCGGTTTCGGGCCCCTTTTTTTGTCAGATGAACGGATAGGTCAATCCATAATAGTCGAACACGTTGCGTCCGTAATGATGATCGTAATCCGGAAACTCCTCGCCGTGGCGGGGCGCGGTTTCGATCTTCTCCTGGGTGAGATCGACGACGTAGCCGCCAAGCTCGGTATCGTAGGAAAGCATCTCCCAGGGAATCGGGTAATAGTCATTGCCGATGCCGAGAATGCCGCCGAATTGCAGAACCGCGTATTCGGCTTGACCCGACTTTTTGGCGACCATGAAGTTCTTCACGGAGCCCAGCTTGTCGCCATTTCGGCCGTAAACCGTGGTGCCCTCCACCCGGTCCGACGCGATCAGTCGCCTAGGCTGCCGGCTTTCGGTTGACTCATTCATACGACCTCCTTTGTTGTTGTCATCCGCGCACCCCTCCCCTTGAGTAACGGTCTCCCGCACCTACCGGTTCCGCCTCCTTCGCCGGAAGGAGGCTTGGGGGCTTGTGACTGAAATGTGACATAGAGGCCAGCCCCGTTACTGCCATCGGCACACATCTTCAGGTCCTCGGCCGAGACTTTTCTCTCCGGCTGAAACTTCCGCTGAGCTACGACCCGCTCGGAATCGGCGCCAGTTTGCTTTTGCGAACCATTCCCTTATATACGCCATGAGCCCCCGGCCCGCAGTCGCGATCAGCGATTTGCCCGTGCCGGGGTTTGCCTTTTGGCAGTCCTGAATTTTGCTGAGGAACGAAGATGTCCCGTCGCCGCCAGATCTACGAAGGCAAGGCAAAGATCCTCTATGAGGGCCCGGAGCCCGGAACCCTGATCCAGTACTTCAAGGACGACGCCACCGCGTTCAATGCGCAAAAGCGCGGCACGATCCAGGGCAAGGGCGTGATCAACAACCGCATCAGCGAGTTCGTGTTCACGCGCCTCAATCACATCGGCGTGCCCAATCATTTCATCCGCCGGCTCAACATGCGCGAACAGCTCGTGCGGCAGGTGGAGATCATTCCCATCGAAGTGGTGGTGCGCAACGTCGCCGCCGGCTCCATTTCCAAGCGCCTCGGCATTCCCGAGGGCGAGCCGCTGCCCCACACGCTGATCGAATACTATTACAAGGACGACGCGCTGGGCGATCCGATGATCGCCGAAGAGCACATCGCCTGCTTCGGCTGGGCCTCCAACGAGGAGATGCAGGACATCTCGTCGATGGCGATCCGGGTGAACGATTTCCTGTGCGGGATGTTCGCCTCGATCAACATCCGCCTCGTCGACTTCAAGCTGGAGTTCGGGCGCATCTGGGAAGGCGACTACAGCCGCGTGATCCTGGCCGACGAGATCAGCCCGGATGGCTGCCGCCTGTGGGACATGACCACCAACGAAAAGCTCGACAAGGACCGGTTTCGCCGCGACCTGGGCGGTGAGGAAGAGGCCTATCAGGAAGTCGCGCGCCGGCTCGGGCTGCTGCAGGATGACAGCTCGCCCAGCGAAGTGCTCGATCTCTCCAAGCACAGGAAGCTCAGAGGGAAATAGTTGCCGCTACGCCACGCGGCGCTGGCCGCGCTTCTCGCTCTTCTTGCCGCCTGCGCGCCGCAATCGCAGCGGCTCGCGTCCGCACCGGGGCCGAGCCCGGTCTGGGCCTTCGAGGCGAGCGACATCCCGGTTGAGCCGGGCTATCGATTCGGCCGCCTGCCCAATGGCATGCGCTATGTGATCCGGCCTAACGACCACCCGCAAGGCACCGCGATGGTGCGGATGGAAATCGCCGCCGGATCGCTCGACGAAGGCGAGGACGAGCTGGGCTATGCCCACTTCGTCGAGCACATGGCGTTCAACGGCAGCACCCAGGTGCCCGAGGGCGAGATGGTGCGGCTGCTCCAGCGCGAAGGCCTGGCGTTCGGCGCCGATACCAACGCATCGACGAGCTTCCAGAATACCACCTACATGCTCGATCTGCCGCGCAACGATCCGCGCCTGCTCGACATCGCGCTAATGCTGATGCGCGAGACCGCGAGCGAGCTGACGATCTCGCCCGAAGCGGTCGAGCGTGAACGCGGCGTGGTGCTTGCTGAGCTGCGCGACCGCAACACCTGGGCCTATCGCAACGGGCTTGCCCACGCGCAGTTCCTGCATCCCAAAGCGCTCTACCCGCGCCGCTTCCCGATCGGCGCCGTCGAAACGCTACGCGCCGCCACCGCCGACATGCTGCGCGCGTTCTACGCCCGCGAATACGTACCTGCGCAGGCAACGCTGATCGTGGTGGGAGATTTCGATCCCGCTGCGGTGGAAGCGCGGATAATCGAGCGCTTTGCCGGGTGGGTAGGCGGACAAGCCGACCCTCAGCCCGATCCCGGGCCGGTCGACGAAGACGCCGATTCGCGCACCTCGGTCTATGTCGATCCCGCCCTGTCCGAGCGGGTGACAGCGTCGCGGCATGGCCGCTGGATCGACGGGCCGGACACCGCCGCGCAGCGCCGCGAGAACCTGCTCCGACAAGTCGGATATGGCATCGTCAACCGGCGGCTCCAGCGCCTCTCGCGCCGGACCGACCCGCCGTTCCGGGGGGCAGGCTTTGGAACCGCCGCCGTGTTCAAATCGGGGCGGACGACCAACCTCATTGTCGACACCATCGACGGCAAGTGGCGTCGGGGCCTGATCGCCGCCGCTGCCGAATACCGCCGCGCGCTCCAGCACGGTTTTCGCGAGGCCGAAGTGGCGGAGCAGGTCGCCAACATCCGCACCGCCGCGCGCAACGCGGTCGCCTCCGCCGACACGCGCAGCAACGCCGCGCTGGTGAACGCCGTCTTCGCGCTGCTGCGCGACGAGACGGTGCCGTCCTCGCCGCAAGGCGCGCTGGAGCGGCTGGAGGCGCTCATTCCCGAGATCACGCCCGAGCGCGTGCTGGCGGCGCTGAAGCGCGAGGCCGTGCGGCTCGAAGACCCGCTGCTGCGCTTTCAGGGGCGCCGTCAGCCGACCGGAGGCGAACGCGCCATTCGCGAAGCATGGAACCAGGCGATGCGCGCCCGCCTTGCCGCCGGGGAGGCTCCGGCGAGCGCCGGCTTTGCCTATACCGATTTCGGTCCGCCGGGCACGGTCGCTGCCGACACGCGTGAGCCGCTGCTCGGCATACGCACCCTGCGGTTCGCCAACGGCGTGCGGCTGAACCTGAAGCGCACCGAACTCGACAAGGGGCGAGTGCTCGTGCGGCTCAGCATCGACGGTGGGGACCAGCTCAACACGCCGGACAATCCCGTCGCGACGCAGATGGTCCCTTATCTGCCGGTGGGCGGCCTCGGCCGCCATAGCCAGGACGCGCTGCAATCGGTGCTGGCGGGCCATACCGTCGGCACCGGCATCGCGGTAGGTTCCGACAGCTTCCTCGCCTCCGCGCAGACGACACCGCAGGATCTGGAACTTCAGCTCCAGCTCTATGCCGCCATGGTCAGCGACCCCGGCTTCCGGCCCGAAGGGGAAGTGCAATACCGGCTGAATATCAACAACTTCTTTGCCCAGCTGCGGGCCACGCCGTTCGCGGCGCTGCAGAACGCGCAGGGCGGCATCCTTTCAGACAACGACCCGCGCTTCACGCTTCAGGATGTCGAGACATATCGGAAGCTGACGTTCGACAAGCTGAAGGAGGA